>Ga0209370_1001541_pt1 | contig 19962 bp, 17 predicted proteins | sample AgamicAtPrz_FD_187164 | JGI IMG/M metagenome (GOLD analysis project Ga0209370, IMG submission 187164) | Agave microbial communities from Guanajuato, Mexico - At.P.rz (SPAdes) (version 2) | ecosystem: Host-associated > Plants > Phyllosphere > Phylloplane/Leaf | place: Guanajuato, Mexico... | reverse complement strand
CGTTGGTTTTCTCAGGTCGGTTTCGTGTGCTGCATTTTTGACGCATTCATTTATTGGTATCGCATGAACCCCATCGTAATTAATCGGCTTCAACGGAAGCTGGGCTACACTTTTCATCATCAGGAGCTGTTGCAACAGGCATTAACCCATCGCAGTGCCAGCAGCAAACACAATGAGCGCCTCGAATTTTTAGGTGACTCTATTTTGAGTTTCGTGATTGCCAATGCGCTTTATCATCGTTTCCCGCGAGTGGATGAAGGTGATATGAGCCGCATGCGCGCCACGCTGGTACGGGGTAACACCCTTGCGGAAATCGCACGCGAATTTGAACTGGGCGAATGTCTGCGTCTTGGACCGGGTGAACTGAAAAGCGGCGGCTTCCGTCGTGAATCTATTCTTGCCGATACGGTTGAAGCATTAATCGGTGGCGTGTTCCTGGACAGCGATATCCAGACCGTAGAAAAGCTGATCCTGAACTGGTATCAGACCCGTCTGGACGAAATCAGTCCGGGCGATAAACAAAAAGATCCAAAAACGCGCTTGCAGGAATATTTGCAGGGCCGCCATCTCCCGCTGCCATCCTATCTGGTGGTGCAGGTGCGTGGTGAAGCGCACGATCAGGAATTTACCATCCATTGCCAGGTCAGTGGCCTGAGTGAACCGGTGGTGGGCACAGGTTCAAGCCGTCGCAAGGCTGAACAGGCTGCCGCCGAACAGGCGTTGAAAATGCTGGAGCTGGAATGAGCGAAGAAAAAACCTATTGCGGATTTATTGCCATCGTCGGACGTCCGAACGTGGGGAAATCCACCCTGCTGAATAATCTGCTTGGGCAGAAGATTTCGATCACCTCGCGTAAGGCGCAGACCACGCGTCACCGCATTGTCGGGATCCATACTGAAGGCGCGTATCAGGCGATCTACGTCGATACCCCAGGCCTGCACATGGAAGAGAAGCGTGCCATCAACCGCCTGATGAACAAAGCGGCGAGCAGCTCGATTGGTGATGTGGAACTGGTTATTTTCGTTGTTGAAGGCACCCGCTGGACGCCGGACGACGAAATGGTCCTGAACAAGCTGCGTGACGGTAAAACGCCGGTGATCCTCGCAGTCAACAAAGTGGACAACGTGCAGGAAAAAGCCGATCTGCTGCCGCATCTGCAGTGGCTGGGTAGCCAGATGAACTTCCTCGACATCGTTCCGCTGTCTGCAGAGACCGGCCTGAACGTGGATACCATCGCTGGCATCGTGCGTAAGCATCTGCCGGAAGCGATTCATCACTTCCCGGAAGAGTACATCACCGATCGTTCTCAGCGCTTTATGGCCTCTGAAATCATCCGCGAAAAGCTGATGCGTTTCCTTGGTGCAGAACTGCCGTATTCCGTGACGGTAGAGATTGAGCGTTTCCAGAGTAACGAGCGTGGCGGTTACGACATCAACGGCCTGATCCTTGTTGAGCGTGAAGGGCAGAAGAAGATGGTGATTGGCAACAAAGGTGCCAAGATCAAAACCATCGGTATCGAAGCCCGTAAAGACATGCAGGAGATGTTTGAAGCACCGGTTCACCTGGAGCTGTGGGTGAAAGTGAAATCTGGCTGGGCCGATGATGAGCGTGCTCTGCGCAGCCTCGGTTACGGCGAAGATCAGTAAACCAAGACGACGCGCAAATGGAAGGCTGGCAGCGCGCTTTTGTTCTGCATAGTCGTCCCTGGAGCGAAACCAGCCTGATGCTGGACGTCTTCACGGAAGAGTCGGGTCGCGTGCGCCTTGTTGCAAAAGGCGCACGTTCCAAACGTTCTAATCTCAAAGGCGCCTTACAGCCCTTTACGCCGCTGCTGGTCCGTTTTGGCGGGCGAGGGGAAGTCAAAACCCTGCGCAGCGCTGAAGCCGTCTCTCTGGCGCTTCCCCTTTCTGGCATCACGCTTTACAGCGGTCTGTACGTCAATGAACTCATCTCACGCGTTCTGGAACATGAGACTCGCTTCTCTGAACTTTTCTTCGACTATCTGCACTGTATCCAGGCTCTTGCGGGCGCCGCCGGTTCGCCCGAACCCGCCCTGCGCCGTTTCGAGCTGGCGCTGCTGGGTCATTTGGGATATGGCGTTGATTTCCTGCATTGTGCAGGCAGTGGGGAAGAGGTGGATGAGACGATGACCTACCGTTACCGTGAAGAAAAAGGCTTTATCGCCAGCGTCGTGATCGATAACAACACCTTCACCGGACGCCAGCTCCGGGCGCTGTATGAGCGAGAATTTCCGGACCAGGATACCCTTCGTGCTGCAAAACGCTTTACCCGGATTGCCCTCAAGCCGTATCTTGGCGGCAAGCCCTTAAAGAGCCGCGAATTATTCAGGCAGTTTATGCCGAAACGTTAACGTTTTACCCCTCACCCCAGCCCTCTCCCGGAGGGAGAGGGGGAAGGGAAATGAATCAAAATACCGAGGATTGTCATGGCTGAATTACTGTTAGGCGTCAACATCGATCACATCGCCACGCTGCGTAATGCACGCGGTACGGCTTATCCCGATCCGGTTCAGGCGGCGTTTATCGCTGAGCAGGCTGGCGCCGATGGCATTACCGTTCATCTGCGCGAAGATCGCCGCCACATCACCGACCGTGACGTGCGCATTCTGCGTCAGACGCTGGATACCCGGATGAACCTGGAGATGGCGGTCACCGAAGAGATGCTGACGATTGCCTGTGACACCAAACCGCATTTCTGCTGCCTGGTACCGGAAAAACGTCAGGAAGTGACCACCGAAGGCGGTCTGGACGTGGCGGGGCAGCGTGACAAAATGCGCGATGCCTGCAAACGTCTGGCGGACGCGGGTATCCTGGTTTCTCTGTTCATCGACGCTGATGCGGAGCAGATCAAAGCGGCGGCTGAAGTGGGCGCACCGTATATTGAAATTCACACCGGCTGCTACGCCGATGCCAGAAACGACGCCGAGCAGGCTAAAGAGCTGGAGCGTATCGCGAAAGCGGCCACTTATGCCGCGAGCCTGGGTCTGAAGGTTAACGCAGGGCATGGACTGACCTACCACAACGTTAAAGCCATCGCCGCCCTGCCGGAAATGCATGAGCTGAACATCGGCCACGCCATTATTGGCCGTGCGGTGATGAGTGGCCTGAAAGAGGCGGTTTCAGAAATGAAACGCCTGATGCTGGAAGCGCGTCAGTAATGGCTATTCTGGGCTTAGGTACCGACATCGTCGAGATAGCCCGCATTGAAGCGGTGATCGCCCGTAGTGGCGATCGCCTGGCAAGGCGCGTGCTGAGCGATAACGAATGGGCCATCTGGGAAGCGCATCAGCAGCCGGTACGTTTCCTGGCCAAGCGCTTTGCCGTTAAAGAGGCAGCGGCCAAAGCCTTTGGCACCGGTATTCGTAACGGTCTGGCGTTTAACCAGTTTGAAGTGTTTAACGATGAGCTGGGTAAGCCGCGCCTGCGTTTATGGGGCGAGGCGTTGAAGCTGGCAGAGAAACTCGGCGTGGCGCACATGCACGTGACAATCGCGGATGAACGGCACTATGCCAGCGCAACGGTGATTATCGAAAGTTAAAGTTTGTCCGCGTGATGCATCAGGACAAACTTATCCCACAACTGCTCTTCGCTTTCGACGTGTGCCGGATCCTTCAGGATGGTATTGGGGATCGGGCACACCTTCTGGCAGGTCGGCGTCTCATAGTGGCCGATGCACTCGGTGCAGCGGTCGCTGTTAATCTCATAAATGCTGTCGCCCATCGAAATCGCCTGGTTTGGGCATTCCGGTTCGCACATATCGCAATTGATGCATTTTTTGGTGATTAACAGCGCCATCAGGAAATTCTCAGAAACAACACAAACAGGGCGGGCATTATACGCTCATTCGTTGCTCAAACCAGTTTTTTTACCAGCTCTTCGCTGTGACGAATGCGCTCAGGCGCATGCTCCAGATCCTGTTGTACCAGCGCCATAAACAGCAGATCCGTCAGCATCATCTGCGCACTCGTTGATGAGATAGCGGCACTGCGCGTGGCCTGTTCCTCGGCGATCGTATATAAACAGCGCGTTGCCCGCTGCTGCAGTGCATTGGGGGTAAAACCGGTGATGGCCAGTATTTTCCCGCCTACACGCAGCGCCTCATCGGTGGCCATGTTGATTTCGCGACGTTCGCCAGTATAGGAGATCGCCAGCAGCAGATCGTCAGGATCCATAGCCTGCACTGTGGCCAGCAGGGCATGCATATCCTGCTCGACGATGGCGTTATACCCGATCTTTGTCAGCTTCCAGCCAAAATTGCGCGCCACCAGTCCGGACGCGCCGATGCCGGTCAAAATGATCCGACGTGCCGCACGCAGCATTGCCACGCTTTCCAGTAATTTTTCTTCGGTGTTCACATCGAGGGTGGCGTGCATGGCCGCGACATTCTCTTTGATCAACTTCTCGCCCACGAGACGCATGGGATCATCGCCACGGATCTGATTATGCACCGGCATGGATTGCGGATTGGGATTACTCACCAGGGCTTCGCTAATCGCCAGCTTCAGTGCCGGGAAGCCCTTAAAGCCAATCTTCTGGGCAAATTTCACCACGCTGGACTGACTCACACCCGCTTCGCTTGCCAGCTGCTGCGAACTCAGATGGCGGGCGTGGTCGGGCTGAGAAAGCAAAAAATCCGCCAGCTTTTTGTCGCTTTGAGCAAAGCCGGCATAACGCTGGCGAATGCGAATTAAACAGTTCATACGTTCTCCTGGCGAAAATGTGATTGTCTGCGCAAATACGAATTTTGCTCGCCTGAATGAATTTTATATTCCATTATAGTGCGATTATTATGAATTAAAAATTCCAGAGGTAAAAAAGATGAATCTTGGCTCACTTGTATCAGAAACGCGTAACCCGCAAACCATGGATCTGGATGCACTCTCCACCCTGGAGCTGGTTAACCGTTTTAATCAACAGGATACGCTGGTCGCCCTGGCAGTGAAAGAGACATTACCAGAGGTGGCGAAGGCAGTCGATGCCGCGGCGCAGGCGCTCAAGGCGGGTGGCCGCATTATCTATATGGGCGCCGGAACCAGCGGACGTCTCGGCGTGCTGGATGCGTCTGAATGTCCACCCACGTTCGGCGTTCCGCACGGGCTGGTGGTCGGTCTCATTGCCGGTGGGCCTGGTGCGCTGCTGAAGGCGGTGGAAGGGGCGGAAGACAACAAACAGCTCGGCGAAGATGACCTGAAAGGGATTAACCTCAACGCAAAGGATCTGGTCGTCGGACTGGCCGCTTCCGGGCGCACACCTTATGTCATTGGCGGTCTGGAGTATGCCAACCAGACGGGTTGTACAACCGTGGCTATCTCCTGTAATCCTGGCTCACCCATTGCGCAGGTGGCCCACATCGCGATTTCTCCGGTCGTCGGGCCCGAAGCGCTTACCGGCTCCACGCGCCTCAAATCCGGGACTGCGCAAAAACTGGTACTCAATATGATCTCCACCGGCGCGATGGTGAAGTTCGGCAAGGTGTATCAGAACCTGATGGTGGATATGCAGGCCACCAACGTCAAGCTGGTGGACAGGGCCTGTCGCATGGTGATGGAAGCGACAGGCGCAGGCCGCGAAAAGGCGGAAGCTGTACTCACGCAAACCGATCACGATGTGAAACCGGCCATTCTGATGATCCTGAGCGGGCTGGATGCCGCCGCCGCACGAGCTAAACTCGCTGCGCATGATGGGTTCTTACGGGCGGCATTAGAAAACTAAAAAGAGGCGTGTATGGAAAAAACAGCAGCGCTCGCCAGCCATATTTTGCAGGGGATCGGCGGAGAGAAGAACATTCAGCGTCTGGAAAACTGCATGACGCGTGTGCGCGTCGAGGTGCATGACGACGACCAGCTTGATATCTCGCATCTTAAGCAACTTCCTGGCGTCAGCGGATACGTTAAGCAGGGGCAGCAGCATCAGCTGATCGTCGGGCCGGGAAAAGCGGCACAGGTCGTTGATGCCATGCGCGCATTGATGGGCGGAGGGGCGGCCGTGCCGGTTGACGATGCCGGGCGCACCAAAGCGCAGGCGAAGGCCAAATACAAAGCCCCCATGAGCGATGCGCTGCGGCAGCTGGCAAACGTCTTTATCCCTCTTATTCCGGCATTTATTGCCTCCGGCTTGATCACCGGGATCATCAATATCCTCAAGCGCCCGGATATAGTCGGCGATTTTGCCACTCACTATCCGAACCTGCTCGGGATTCTGGGGATCTTTGGTAGCGCCGTCTTCGCCATCATGAACATTCTGGTTGGGGTCAATACCGCCAAAGTGTTTGGCGGCTCCATGGCCATGGGCGGGGTGATGGCCGGTATTCTCTCCAGCCCGCAGCTGGCGCAGATAACCCTGTTCGGCGAGGCCCTCCAGCCCGGTCGCGGCGGGGTGATTGCGGTGCTGCTGGTGGTCATTCTGATGTGCTGGATTGAGAAAAAGCTGCGCGCCGTTCTCCCCGGTTCAATTGAGCTGATCCTTAATCCGCTGCTGACCACGCTTATCACCGGCTGTGTGGCGATTGTTGCCCTGCAGCCGCTGGGCGGCTGGATCTCAGAGGTGATTGCCCACGGCGCTTCTCTGGCTATCGATCGCGGCGGGCTGTTCGTGGGGGCTGTGCTGTCAGGGACCTTCCTGCCGCTGGTGCTGACCGGGCTGCATCAGGGACTGGTACCGATCCACGTCGAGCTGGTGCAGGCGCATGGTTATAACGCGCTGCTGCCCATCCTGTCGATGGCGGGGGTAGGTCAGGTCGGTGCGGCGATTGCCGTGCTGATGAAAACCCGCAACGCGCGGTTGAAAAAAGTGATTAAAGGGGCGCTACCGGTTGGATTACTGGGCATTGGCGAGCCGCTGATTTTTGGTGTCACGCTGCCGCTCGGTAAGCCTTTCCTTGCGGCCTGTCTGGGCGGCGCGGTAGGCGGGGCGCTTATCAGCTACTGGAAAGTCGCCACCGTTATTACCTTTGGTCTCTCCGGTTTACCGCTGGCGCTTACCATCGTGACCGGAAAAGTCATGCTCTATCTGTTAGGCTATCTGGTAGCGGTGATCGCCGGGTTCCTGTTTACCTGGCTGGCGGGATTCAACGACCCAGAGGAGTAAGGTTTGGCTAATCACGAGCGTCGTGTTGTCTTTTTCGATCTGGATGGAACGCTGCATCAGCAGGATATGTTTGGTACGTTTATGCGCTACCTGCTGCGGCGTCAGCCCCTGAACGCACTGCTCGTCTTACCGTTGTTACCCGTGATTGGCCTTGCGCTGCTGGTGAAAGGCCGGGCAGCGCGCTGGCCAATGAGCCTGCTGCTCTGGGGCTGTACCTTTGGCCACAGTGAAGCCCGGCTCAAACAGCTTGAGCAGGACTTTGCGCACTGGTTTCGCGATCATGTGACGGCGTTTCCGGTTGTGCAGGCACGGCTGAACAGCTACCTCGATGCGAACGACGCCGATATCTGGTTGATTACCGGCTCGCCGCAGTCGCTGGTGGAGCAGGTCTATTTTGATACGCCGTGGTTGCCGAGGGTGAATCTGATCGCCACGCAGACCTCCCGTGGTTACGGCGGGTGGGTATTGAGCATGCGCTGTCTGGGGCACGAAAAGGTGGCCCAGCTGGAGATGCGCATTGGCACGCCGCTGCGTCTGTACAGCGGTTACAGCGACAGTAAGCAGGACAACCCGCTGCTCTATTTTTGCCAGCACCGCTGGCGCGTGACACCTGCGGGTGAACTTCAGCAACTCGAATAGTTTTATCCATAGTGGGTGTGTATAATGCCGCCCGCTTTTCGACTGGAGTATCAACCGTTGTCCAACCCTGAATTCACACATGAATACTGGATGCGCCATGCGCTAACGCTTGCCCGGCGCGCCTGGGACGAGGGGGAAGTGCCCGTGGGGGCCGTGCTTGTCCATAACAATCAGGTGATTGGCGAAGGGTGGAACCGCCCGATTGGCCGCCACGATCCTACCGCTCACGCAGAAATCATGGCACTTCGTCAGGGGGGGCTGGTACTGCAAAACTACCGTCTGCTCGACACCACGCTGTACGTCACGCTTGAACCGTGCGTCATGTGTTCCGGCGCGATGGTGCACAGCCGTATCGGTACGCTGGTCTTTGGTGCGCGGGATGAAAAAACCGGCGCTGCGGGCTCGCTGATGGATGTGCTCGGACACCCGGGAATGAACCATCAGGTGAAGACTATCGGTGGGGTACTTGCACCAGAGTGTTCGGGGCTATTAAGTGATTTCTTTCGAATGCGCCGTCAGCAGAAAAAGCAACAAAAGGCAGAATTGAAGTCCTCGGGCGATTAATTTCGTCCGGTGCCACAACGGGATAGCTCTGCGCCAGCTGCCTGGCCTCCGTCGCCTCTTTTTCCTTCTCCAGCAGATAACCCACCAGGCTAATCTGATACTTACGAATATTTTCCACGTAAGCATAAGCCTCATGCCCGCGCGCATAACCGTAGGTCAGCTTGTTGTACCATGGCTTCTGGCTCAGCAGCGGCAGACGCTGTTTTACGTCAGACCAGCTGTCGGGGTTGCCTTTTGTTTTTGCCGTCAGGGCTCGGGCGTCCAGCATGTGGGCATAGCCCATGTTGTAGGCGGCCAGCGCGAACCAGATGCGCTCCTCTTCCGGCACCGTCTCAGGCACTTTGGCCATCATATCCTGCAGGTAGCGCGCGCCGCCGCTGATGCTCTGTTCCGCATCGGTACGGTCGGTCAGCCCGAGGCTCTGCGCGGTATTTTTGGTCAGCATCATCAGGCCGCGCACGCCGGTCGGCGAGGTGGCCTGGGTGTCCCAGTGTGATTCCTGATAAGAAATCGCCGCCAGCAACCGCCAGTCGATCTCCTGGGCATATTTTTCGAATAACGGCTGCAGGTCTGGCAGTACGCTATCTACGGCGCGCAGGAAGCTACGGGTGTCGACGTAGTCAAAGTCGTCACCATGGCCGAGGTACTTCTCCTCCAGGCGTGCCAGGGTGCCGTCTTCATTGATGGTGTTATAAAAATCGAGCATGGCCGCAGAGAGGGTCTGATCGTCATCCAGATGGGTAAACCAGGTCACGGGCTGTTCGTCCGTCACGTCCAGCGCCACGGCGATTTCAGGATGCACCCGCTGGAACAGGCTGATCGCCACGGAGTCGGCGATGGTGTAAGGCAGTTTCTGATCTTTGACCTGGTCCAGCAGCTCCGTCGTGCCGAGTTTAGGGTCAACGGTCCAGCTCAGATCGGGGTATTTCTTCTCCTTCAGCTCACGCAGATCGTCAATCACCACATGGCCAGGGGCAATCGTCAGCTGTTGAGCATTGATCGAGGCGAGCGTGCGCGGACGCTGGCTCCCGACACGATAGACCAGCTGCTGTGAAACGGAGTAATAGGTCGGGCCCGGCTGGTAATTCTTGCTGCGCTCGCTGTTGTACACCAGCCCGGCGGCGAGGATATCGGCATCGTCGTTATCCAGGTCATCAAACAGCTGGCTGATGTTCTGGCGCACGGTGATTTTGAGCTTCACGCCGAGGTAATCAGCAAACTGCTGGGCCAGTTCATAATCCAGACCGATAGTTTTGCCGTTGATGTCGCTGTAAATCAGCGGAGAGCTGAGGGTACTGACGCGCAGCTCCCCCCGCTCCTGAATAGCGGCGATGCGGTTTTCGGCTTTGCCGAACCAGGGGATGGAAGGCCAGAGGGCCACTGCCAACAGCAACGTTACAATGCCGATGAGCAGATAATTAATCTTTAATTTTTTCAATTAGTTAATTCTCTGCGACGCCGGTTGCCTTAGTCTGCTGTAGCCATGTTAAAAATAAGGTTTGCCATTGATTGAGCGGCATTTTGCGTAAAGTTACGCCACTTGGCAACCAATTAGAGAGACAGGTCACATCTATTGTTAAATGTCTTTGCTGATTTTATTTCGACGCAAACGGTTTCGTCGACGCTCAGGATTCTCTATAATGACGCCCGTTTTCCCCCCTTGCGCACACTGTAAGCGCCCCGGCGCTTCGAAGACGAGAGACTTATGATGGAAATTCTGCGTGGTTCGCCTGCACTGTCTGCCTTCCGTATTAACAAACTGCTGGCACGTTTTCAGGCAGCCGACCTTCCGGTAAGCAATATTTACGCTGAGTATGTCCATTTTGCTGACCTGAATGCCCCCCTGAATGCAGAGGAGCGCGTACAGCTGGAACGCCTGCTCAAGTATGGCCCAAGCCTGAGCAGCCATACCCCAACCGGTAAACTGATTCTTGCGACGCCTCGTCCAGGCACCATCTCCCCCTGGTCTTCCAAAGCGACTGACATCGCACACAACTGTGGTCTGAACCAGATTAACCGTCTGGAACGCGGCGTGGCGTACTATGTTGAAGCCTCCACCCTGAGCGATGCGCAGTGGCAGGCGGTGGCCGCAGAGCTGCATGACCGCATGATGGAGAGCGTATTTGCTTCTCTGGATGATGCGCAGAAACTTTTCTCCCACCATCAGCCTGCGCCAGTACAGAGCGTGGATTTGCTGGGGCAAGGCCGTCAGGCGCTGATTGACGCCAACCTGCGTCTCGGCCTGGCACTGGCAGAAGACGAGATCGACTACCTGCAGGATGCGTTCGTTAAGCTGAACCGTAATCCGAACGATATCGAACTGTATATGTTTGCGCAGGCTAACTCCGAGCACTGCCGCCACAAGATTTTCAACGCCGACTGGATTATTGACGGCGAACAGCAGCCGAAGTCGCTGTTCAAAATGATCAAAAACACCATGGAGAAAACCCCTGACCACGTGCTGTCTGCTTATAAAGACAACGCTGCGGTGATGGAAGGTTCCGAGGTGGGCCGCTTCTTCGCCGATCGCGAAGCAGGGCGCTATGATTTCCATCAGGAGCCGGCGCATATCCTGATGAAGGTGGAAACTCACAACCACCCGACGGCGATCTCTCCGTGGCCGGGTGCGGCGACCGGTTCCGGCGGCGAAATCCGTGACGAAGGGGCGACGGGCCGTGGTGCGAAACCAAAAGCGGGTCTGGTCGGTTTCTCCGTCTCCAACCTGCGTATCCCGGGCTTTGAACAGCCGTGGGAAGAAGATTTCGGCAAGCCAGAGCGTATTGTGACCGCGCTGGATATCATGACCGAAGGCCCACTGGGCGGCGCGGCATTCAACAACGAATTTGGTCGTCCGGCACTGAACGGTTACTTCCGTACTTATGAAGAGAAAGTGGACAGCCACAACGGCGAAGAGCTGCGCGGCTACCACAAGCCGATCATGCTGGCGGGCGGGATCGGTAACATTCGTGCCGAACACGTGCAGAAAGGTGAGATCGTCGTCGGTGCGAAGCTGATCGTCCTCGGTGGGCCGGCGATGAACATCGGTCTGGGCGGCGGTGCGGCCTCTTCAATGACGTCCGGTCAGTCTGACGCGGATCTCGACTTTGCCTCCGTTCAGCGCGACAACCCTGAAATGGAGCGTCGTTGCCAGGAAGTGATCGACCGCTGCTGGCAGCTGGGTGATGCTAACCCGATCCTCTTTATTCACGACGTTGGTGCGGGTGGCCTGTCCAACGCCATGCCGGAGCTGGTGAGCGACGGGGGGCGCGGCGGGCGTTTCAACCTGCGCGACATTCTGAGCGATGAGCCGGGCATGAGCCCGCTGGAGATCTGGTGTAACGAATCCCAGGAACGTTATGTGCTGGCCGTCGCAGCCGATCAGCTGCCGCTGTTTGACGAGCTGTGCCGTCGAGAGCGCGCTCCGTATGCCGTCATCGGTGAAGCGACTGAAGAGAAACACCTGACCCTGAGCGATACCCATTTCGACAACCAGCCAATCGACCTGCCGCTGGACGTGCTGCTCGGCAAAACGCCAAAGATGACCCGCGACGTACAGACCCGCAAAGCGGCGGGCAACGCGCTGGATCGTCAGGGCATTACCGTAGCAGAGGCGGTGAATCGCGTGCTGCACCTGCCTGCGGTGGCAGAGAAAACCTTCCTGGTCACCATCGGCGACCGTACCGTGACCGGCATGGTCTCGCGCGATCAGATGGTAGGTCCGTGGCAGATCCCGGTGGCGAACTGCGCCGTGACCACCGCGAGCCTCGACAGCTACTACGGTGAGGCGATGGCGCTGGGCGAACGTACCCCGGTAGCGCTGCTGGACTTCGCGGCCTCTGCTCGTCTGGCCGTCGGTGAAGCGCTGACCAACATCGCCGCGACGCAGATTGGCGATATCAAACGTATCAAACTGTCCGCGAACTGGATGGCCGCTGCCGGTCACCCGGGCGAAGACGCGGGCCTGTATGAAGCCGTTAAAGCGGTGGGTGAAGAGCTCTGTCCTGCACTCGGCCTGACCATTCCGGTGGGTAAAGACTCCATGTCGATGAAAACCCGCTGGCAGGAAGGCAACGAGCAGCGCGAAATGACTTCGCCGCTGTCGCTGATCATCTCCGCGTTTGCCCGTGTGGAAGATGTGCGCCATACCGTGACCCCACAGCTGTCGACCGAAGACAACGCCCTGCTGCTGATTGACCTGGGTAAAGGTCACAACGCGCTGGGTGCCACCGCGCTGGCACAGGTTTACCGTCAGCTGGGTGATAAACCGGCTGACGTGCGTGATGTGGCACAGTTAAAAGGCTTCTACGACGCCATTCAGGCGCTGGTGGCGCAGCGTAAACTGCTGGCCTACCACGACCGTTCTGACGGCGGCCTGCTGGTGACCCTGGCAGAGATGGCCTTCACCGGACACTGCGGTGTTGAAGCGAATATCGCGACGCTTGGCGAAGATCGTCTGGCGGCACTGTTTAACGAAGAGCTGGGCGCGGTGATTCAGGTGCGTGCGGCCGATCGTGACGCGGTTGAAGCCCTGCTGGCTCAGCATGGCCTGGCAGACTGCGTACACTACCTGGGTAAAGCCGTTCAGGGTGACCGTTTCGTGATTGAAGCAGATGGCCATGCGGTGTTCAGCGAAAGCCGCACCACGCTGCGTATGTGGTGGGCGGAAACCACCTGGCAGATGCAACGCCTGCGTGATAACCCGGAATGTGCCGATCAGGAACACAATGCCAAGGCCAACGACAACGATCCTGGCCTGAACGTGAAGCTCTCCTTCGACATCAACGAAGACATCGCTGCGCCGTACATTGCGACCGGCGTGCGTCCGAAAGTCGCCGTGCTGCGTGAGCAGGGCGTTAACTCCCACGTTGAGATGGCTGCGGCCTTCCACCGTGCAGGCTTTGATGCCATCGACGTTCACATGAGTGACCTGCTGGCAGGTCGCACCGGTCTGGAAGATTTCCAGGCACTGGTGGCGTGCGGCGGTTTCTCCTACGGTGACGTACTGGGCGCGGGTGAAGGCTGGGCGAAGTCCATTCTCTTCAACAGCCGCGTGCGCGATGAGTTCGAAAGCTTCTTCCATCGTCCGCAAACCCTGGCGCTCGGCGTGTGTAACGGCTGCCAGATGATGTCCAACCTGCGCGAGTTGATCCCGGGTAGCGAAGCCTGGCCTCGCTTTGTGCGTAACCAGTCCGACCGCTTTGAAGCGCGTTTCAGCCTGGTGGAAGTGACTCAAAGCCCGTCTCTGTTGCTGCAGGGAATGGTAGGGTCGCAGATGCCAATCGCCGTTTCTCACGGTGAAGGTCAGGTTGAAGTGCGTGATGCTGCCCATCTGGCTCAGCTTGAGAGCAAGGGCCTGGTGGCGCTGCGCTTTGTCGATAACTTCGGCAAGGTGACGGAAACCTACCCGGCTAACCCGAACGGTTCTGCCAACGGTATTACGGCGGTGACCAGCGAAAGCGGCCGTGCGACCATCATGATGCCACACCCGGAGCGCGTGTTCCGTACCGTGAGCAACTCCTGGCACCCGGAAAACTGGGGCGAGGACAGCCCGTGGATGCGTATCTTCCGCAACGCGCGTAAACAGTTGGGTTAATCGGTATTGCCCTTTAAAGCCCGGTACGCGAAAGCGCTACCGGGCTTTTTTATGTGTGTCGCAATTTCGCGACAGACCCGCAATGCCGCTGTCTCCAAATGGAGACATTTAACTCTTTGATTTATATATGGCAGGTGCAGTTCCCGTTAAGGTGTTGCTGATTAGCGACACTTAGCCTGGAAATCATTCAGCGAGCAATTAACGGTGCAAACCTATAAATTATATAAATATCAATATGATAATATATTGGTTTGCATTTTGGCACAGCTATTGCATAATATTAACCAGTGGCTCATTCACCTTCTTATGTCAGCCCCTTCGGGACGTGCTACATAAACTTCGAATGACGCACAAAAAGGTGCCTGCCGTCCAACTACTGATCATAGCGTTGCTTTATCAGGACAGGGCGAAACGTCGAGTTAGGCACCGCCTCATTCCATGACAAAGCCGGGTTTTTACCCGGCTTTGTTGTATCTGAAGGGCAGACTCAGTTACGCTCTCCTCAAACCCATTCAAAGAGAGTAATGCGTTGAAACGCTGGCCCGTTTTCCCCCGCTCCCTGCGTCAACTCGTGATGATGGCCTTTTTGCTGATCCTGCTGCCTTTACTGATCCTGGCCTGGCAGGCGTGGCAAAGCCTGAACGCGCTCAGTGCCCAGGCGGCACTGACTAACCGCACGACGCTCATTGACGCCAGACGCAGTGAAGCGATGACCAACGCCGCGCTGGAGATGGAGCGTAGCTATCGTCAGTATTGCGTGCTGGACGATCGCACGCTGGAAAAGGTCTACCAGAATCAGCGTAAACGCTATAGCGAGATGCTGGATGCGCATGCCGGCGTGCTGCCGGACGATAAACTCTACCAGGCATTACGTAAGGATTTGAACGACCTGGCCCAGCTACAGTGTAAGAACAGTGGCCCGGATGCGGCCGCGGCCGCTCGTCTTGAAGCCTTCGCGAATGCCAACACCGAGATGGTGCAATCTACCCGCGCGGTAATTTTCTCTCGCGGTCAGCAGTTGCAGCAGGAGATTGCCGAACGCGGTCAGTTCTTTGGCTGGCAGGCGCTGGTGCTGTTTCTGGTGAGCCTCGCGCTGGTGCTGCTCTTTACCCGGATGATCATCGGCCCGGTGAAGGGTATCCAGCGAATGATCAATCGTCTGGGGGAGGGGAAATCACTGGGTGATACGGTCGCCTTTAAGGGCCCGCGCGAGTTACGTTCCGTGGGGCAGCGAATTATCTGGCTTTCGGAGCGCCTGTCGTGGCTGGAATCCCAGCGTCATCAGTTTTTACGTCATATTTCCCATGAGCTTAAAACGCCGCTGGCCAGTATGCGCGAAGGTACGGAATTGCTGGCGGACGAAGTGGCGGGGCCGCTGACGGTGGAGCAGAAAGAGATTGTCGAGATCCTCGACGCCAGCAGCCGCAATCTGCAGAAATTAATTGAGCAGCTGCTCGATTACAATCGCAAGCTGGCGGATGGGGCGGTCGTTCTGGAGAATGTGGAGATTGAGCCGCTGGTGGATATGGTGATCTCTGCCCATAGCTTGCCAGCAAGAGCTAAAATGATGCATACCGGGGTGACGCTGAGTGAGCCAACCTGCCTGGCTGAACCGATGTTATTGATGAGCGTTCTGGATAATCTTTATTCCAATGCGGTGCACTATGGTACTGAATCCGGTAACATTTATATCCGAAGCTATACGAATGGTTCACGGGTGTTTATTGATGTCGCCAACACCGGCACCCCGATCCCCGATGACGAAAGAGAGATGATATTTGAACCCTTCTTCCAGGGAAGTCATCAGCGAAAAGGTGCGGTTAAAGGAAGCGGTCTGGGCTTGAGTATCGCCCGGGACTGCATACGACGCATGCAGGGGGAGCTAAACATTGTCACGGACGAACGTTCCGATGTTTGCTTCCGTATCGAACTGCCCCAGAGCCGGAAAAACCAATAAAATGAAGCTATGTCTGGTGAGTATGTCACACGTCTTTTTCCGCGCCATATGCGCGGTGTTTGCCCGTAAAACGTTGCGCCTGAGCCTGCCCTGTTTATTGCTGGCGGCGTGTGTTTCCCATGTGCCGAAAAGCGCCATTAGCGATAAGCAGGCAGATAAATGGCCTGAGAGTCAGCTGGCAGATTTCCTCTCAACCCGCTGCGATGATATCTGGAACCTGTCGGGGCATGACGTCGAAACCAATCCTCTGTTCTGGCTACGCGGAATAGACTGCGCGCAGCGCCTGGCCCCGGTTGAAGCCCGCTCAAAAGCGGCGATGCTGGACGACGATACCTGGCAGGACGCCTTCAAGCGCGGGATATTGCTTGGAGATGCCAAAATTACCCCTGTCGAACGACGCACAAACGTCACGCGGCTCGACACCTTCGTGGCATATCTTCCCGCTCAGGTCCGCCCGGTATATCAGCTCTGGCGTAATGGGCAGACATTGCAACTTCAGCTGTCTGAAGAGCGTACCCGTTACAGCAAGCTGCAACAGTCAACCGACAGCGAGCTTGATACCCTGCGTCAACAGCAAGAACATTTGCGTACGCAACTGGATACCACGACGCGTAAGCTGGAGAACCTGACCGATATCGAAAGACAGCTTTCGTCGCGTAAATATCAGCCAGGGAGTTCATCCGCAGTACCGGACAGCGATACGCCGAAACAAGAGGATGTGAAGCATGACGAGCCGTAAACCTGCCCATCTCTTACTGGTGGATGACGATCCCGGATTGCTGAAGCTGTTGGGAATGCGTCTGGTCAGTGAAGGCTACAGCGTCGTGACGGCTGAAAGCGGGCTGGAGGGGCTCAAAATTCTCGCCCGGGAGAAAATTGACCTGGTGATAAGCGACCTGCGGATGGATGAAATGGATGGCCTGCAGCTGTTCGCGGAGATCCAGAAGCAGCAGCCGGGCATGCCGGTGATTATCCTCACGGCGCACGGCTCGATCCCGGATGCCGTGGCGGCGACACAGCAGGGGGTATTCAGCTTCCTGACCAAACCGGTGGACAAAGACGCGCTGTATAAGGCTATCGACAGTGCGCTGGAACATGCTGCCCCGTCGAGCGATGAGGCGTGGCGGGAGCCGATTGTCACGCGTAGCCCCATCATGCTGCGTCTGCTGGAACAGGCCCGGATGGTGGCGCAGTCGGACGTCAGCGTGCTGATTAACGGGCAGAGCGGCACCGGGAAAGAGATCCTGGCGCAGGCCATCCATAATGCCAGTCCTCGCAGCAAGAACGCCTTTATCGCCATTAACTGCGGCGCACTGCCGGAACAGCTGCTCGAATCGGAACTGTTCGGCCACGCCCGCGGTGCGTTCACCGGCGCAGTCAGCAGCCGGGAAGGGTTATTCCAGGCGGCGGAAGGCGGCACGCTTTTCCTGGACGAGATTGGCGACATGCCTGCGCCGCTGCAGGTCAAATTGCTGCGCGTGCTGCAGGAGCGAAAAGTGCGTCCGTTGGGCAGCAACCGCGATATCGACATTAACGTGCGTATCATTTCCGCCACGCACCGTGATTTACCGAAGGTGATGGCGCGCAATGAGTTTCGTGAAGATCTCTACTATCGTCTGAACGTCGTGAACCTGAAAATCCCGGCGCTGGCCGAGCGTGCGGAAGATATTCCTTTGCTGGCGAATCACCTGTTGCGCCAGTCTGCGGATCGCCACAAACCGTTTGTGCGGGCGTTTTCCACCGATGCGATGAAGCGGCTGATGGCCGCAAGCTGGCCGGGAAACGTGCGTCAGCTGGTCAACGTGATCGAGCAGTGCGTGGCACTGACGTCGTCACCTGTCATCAGTGACGCGCTGGTGGAGCAGGCGCTGGAAGGGGAGAACACGGCACTGCCGACGTTTGCCGAAGCGCGTAACCAGTTCGAGCTAAACTATCTGCGCAAGCTGCTGCAGATCACCAAAGGCAACGTGACCCATGCAGCACGCATGGCCGGACGCAACCGCACCGAGTTCTATAAGCTGCTGTCACGCCATGAACTGGAAGCCAACGATTTTAAAGAGTAGTACCGCAAACTTCGAATGAATATGATACTGTGAGCAATCGATTACGAAGCAGCTTACAGGCAAGAGTTTAAGGACCCACCATGAAAAAGATTGATGCGATTATTAAACCTTTCAAACTGGATGATGTGCGTGAAGCGCTGGCGGAAGTGGGCATCACCGGGATGACCGTGACTGAAGTGAAAGGTTTTGGTCGTCAGAAGGGCCACACCGAGCTTTACCGTGGTGCAGAGTACATGGTGGACTTTCTGCCGAAAGTGAAAATTGAAATCGTGGTGAGCGACGATATTGTCGATACCTGTGTGGATACCATTATCCGTACGGCGCAAACGGGTAAAATCGGTGACGGTAAAATCTTCGTCTTTGACGTGGCGCGCGTCATCCGTATCCGTACCGGCGAAGAAGACGACGCCGCGATTTAACATTGTCTGCGGTTTTGCAGGCCGGGTCAGGCGCAGCCGCCATCCGGCAAAAAAAGCCCCTCGAACGAGGGGCTTTTTGTATTACAGCACCTTATGCGGTCCAAAACATTCGTAATGGATGTTGTCTTTATTGACGCCCAGTTCAACCAGCTGCTTCGCGGCATACTGCATAAACGCCACCGGACCGCAGACGTAGAACTGCATCTCCGGCGCGCTGAACACACCTTCATGCTGGCGTAAATCCATCAACCCTTCGCTGTCAAAGCGGGCCGCGGCACGATCGGCATCCGTTGGCAGACGATACCAGGTGTGCGCGGTGAAACGCGGCAGAGTGGCACCCAGCGTTTTCACTTCATCAGCAAAGGCATGCACATCCCCGTTTTCCGCGGCATGGAACCAGTTAACCTGCGCGCTGTGGCTGGATTTCGCCAGCGTGTCCAGCATCGCCAGCATTGGCGTTTGACCCACACCGGCGGAGATGAGCGTGACCGGCGTATTGGCCTCAACAGCCATAAAGAAATCGCCCGCCGGCGCGGCCAGATGAACCACGTCGCCCACGCTGGCTTCGTTATGCAGCCAGCTGGAAACCTGACCGCCGTCCTCGCGTTTCACCGCAATACGATAGCCCTTACCGTTTGGCTTGCGGGTGAGGGAGTACTGGCGGATCTCCTGATGCGGAAAACCTTCAGGCTTCAGCCAGACGCCGAGATACTGCCCCGGCTGATAATCGGCAACGGGTTGACCATCCACCGGCTCGAACTCAAAACTGGTAATCAGCGCGCTACGCGGCGTTTTCTCAACAATGCGGAAGGCGCGGGTCCCTTCCCAGCCACCGTTCTTGCTGGCGTTTTCGCTGTAGATCTGCGCTTCACGGTTGATAAAGACGTTTGCCAGCACGCCGTAAGCTTTGCCCCATGCGTCCAGCACCTCCTGGCCCGGGCTGAACATCTCGTCCAGCGTCGCCAGCAGGTGACCGCCCACAATGTTGTACTGCTCGGGTTTGATCTGGAAGCTGGTATGCTTCTGCGCGATTTTCTCCACCGCAGGCAGCAGGGCTGGCAGATTTTCAATGTTGCTGGCGTAGGCCGCGATGGCATTGAAAAGCGCTTCCCGCTGATCGCCGTTACGCTGGTTACTCATGTTGAAAATCTCTTTCAACTCCGGGTTGTGCGCGAACATGCGATCGTAGAAATGCGCGGTGAGCTTAGGGCCTGTCTCCACCAGCAGGGGAATGGTGGCTTTAACGGTAGCGATGGTTTGAGCGTCGAGCATGAGCGCGTCCTTCTGATGTGAACTTAATGATGTATTTTAAATGCATCTTATAAAAATACCCCTGCGATGTAAATGGTTCTTTGCAAGATGAAATATATGCATCACAAACCTGAAAAGAAATCCGTTGAAAATGACGAGGGCTTTATTCCTCAAACCCTTGCGTGGCGTGAAGGAAAACGTTTGCGTAAAATCGTTTGTCAAGACCTGTTATCACAGAACTATTCAGTTATACTGTTGCCCGTCGTCCAACAGGACTGCCTTTTCAGGCCAAAATTTACTTGTTAGCTGAGTCAGGAGATGCGGATGTTAAAGCGTGAAATGAACATTGCCGATTATGATGCCGAACTGT
>Ga0209370_1001540_pt1 | contig 19973 bp, 15 predicted proteins | sample AgamicAtPrz_FD_187164 | JGI IMG/M metagenome (GOLD analysis project Ga0209370, IMG submission 187164) | Agave microbial communities from Guanajuato, Mexico - At.P.rz (SPAdes) (version 2) | ecosystem: Host-associated > Plants > Phyllosphere > Phylloplane/Leaf | place: Guanajuato, Mexico... | reverse complement strand
TCTGGTGCACGAGTTCGCGGCCGAAGGTCTGGTCAATATCGTGGGCGGCTGCTGCGGCACCACGCCCGACCATATCGGTGCCATTGCCAAGGCCGTGCAGGCCACGGCCACGCGCAAGCTGTTCTACTCAGCCGAGGCCTGATTCCGCCTGGAATGGTTCGCCCCTGACCCGCGCTTCGGATCGCCGGTGTGAACCATGCGGCCCCGGCACGATCCGGGCAGCCCTGGTGCTTGAGCCACAAGCATTGGCAGCATCTTTTTCCGATGCTTATCCGCAGGGGCGGGCACAATGCCCTGATTCCGGCTTTGATGCCCCGCCACCGACGACCGCATGACTGCACCACTGCAACCCGTTGCCTCCATACTGCCCGTGTCCGTGCCCACGGGTCAGGCGGCTGCGCAGGCCGGCAATGTGGCTGCAGCCGCTGTCTCGGTCCTTCCCGCAGCGCAGCAACCGCCTGCTGCTCAAGCTGCGCCCCCGGCGACCAGCATGGTGCAGTGGTCGCCGCAAACCTTGCAGAACCTCAAGCTCCAGGCCTTTGAGCATCTGATTGCGCAACTGGCTCTGCAGGTGCAGGCCCAACCCGGTGCGCCTGCGGCGAGCTGGCCCAGTCAGGGCCTGCCAGCGGCCGTGCAGCAGTTTGTGCAAAACCTGCTCGCGCAGGTTCAGGTCAGCCTGCAGGGACAGGCCCAGCCCTTGCAACTGCTGGCCGGCCAGCAGGGATCGGTTGCGCTGATGCAGGCCTTGGCGCAGGCTGCGGTGTCTGGCGCGCAGCCGCCCAGCTCGGCTTTGCAGACGGCTGCGGTCCTGTCGCCCACGGCGGCCGTGGCGCTGGAGCAGGCACAGCAGGGCATGGCAGCAACCGCTGGCGGCGCTGCCGCACCGCGTCTGCCCCAGCTGCAGAACTGGCTGGTGCAGCAAGGCACGCTGGTCACGCCGCAAGGCGAGCGCAGCTTTTCCCTGACATTGCAGGTGCCCGCCGCCTGGGCGCAGGCTGTTGGCGCGCCAAGCATCCCGGCAGCCCAGGGGCCGGGGACGGCCCTGCGCCTGCCCATGGCGGATCCGGGTGTCTTGAGCAGCGGTCCTCTGGCTCTGGTGGTGCAGCCGCAGTCGTCGGTGGCGACCAGCACACTTGCTACCAGCGCATTGCTGTGGCTGGAGCTGCAGCCCGTCACGGCGAGTTCCGCTCAGGCGACGCCGGTACAGATGGCCGGTCTGCCTCTGGCCATGCCCGCACCGGCGCTGGCGCAGGAAGTGCAGCAACTGCTGCAGAACAAGTCCGATCCCTGGCTGATGATGGCCGCGGCCCAGGCTGCCAATGCCCTGCCTGTGCCGCGCCGCAGCAGCGAGCACCGTTCGCATCTGTGCATGACCGAAGGCTGCCAGTACCAGGGCCTGGCACCCTGCGCCCAGCCGTTCTGCAGCGAGATGAATCGCATCTGGGCCGCCTCCGGCGTGGCGCGCAGCGGCTGAACCAAGCTGACGCAGGGCTGGACTCTGCGCGTGCCGCACTTTCATAATGCTTCCCGTTGCCTGCTTTTTGAGCAGGCTTCTCGGGTCGGAATTGGCAGCCAGGCTGCCAGCCATGTTCCGGCTGTCTTCAGTGCATCAGGCAGGGCCTGACTGCCTGTCATCACCTCATCTCACAGGTCTTCGACCTTCTCTGTCTTCTGCTGTGCCAAGAGCTGGCTGCGGGGCAGTGACTTCACAATTCAAGGAGAACCACCGGCATGCGCTTGCGTACTGGCATTGCTTGTTCCACATGTTTCACTCTTTTGTCTGCCGTGCTGCCTGCGGCGGCCCAGTCGTCCAGCGTCAGCATTGGCGGTCTGATCGACGGCGGCATTTATCGCGGCTTTGATGGCACGGCGCAGGCCGGCACGATTCAGCGCAGCAATCTTGCGATTGCCGGCTGGGAGGACCTGGGCGGTGGCCTCAAGGCCACCTTCCGCCTGAGCGCACGTTTCGATATCGATACCGGGCGTCTGGAGGATCAGGGCCGCAAGCCGTTCTGGCACGACGAGTCCACGGTGGGCTTGCAGGGCGGCTTTGGCCACTTGCGCCTGGGCCGCGCCCTGTCGGCCATGTGGTCGCAGGACTGGAAGTTCGACCCCTGGGCCAATTTCAACCGCATTTCCTCGCCCGCCTGGTATCAGTGGCACTACCTCACGCCTACCGACCGCTACAGCAACAACGGCACCGCCGAGTATGGGCGCATGGCCAATGGCATCTTCTACGACTCGCCCACGGTGGCCGGCTTCACCCTGCATCTGAGTGCCTCGCCGGAGCGCACCGAGGTACCGCTGACCTTGCGCCGCGAAGGGCGCGGTTATTCGGCCTCTCTCAACTACGACTCGGACAGCCTGAGCGGGATGCTGGCCTTCGAGCGCAACGGCAGCGGTGACAAGGACACTTTCGTGGCTGGCAAATACCGCTTTGGCGCAGCCGCCGTGATGGCCGCCTGGGACTATTCGCGCGTGGCACAGACGGCACTCTCGGCCAAGGCCGTGACGTTGGGCGCTACCTATCAGATGGGACAGACCACGCTGAAGGCCGGTTATGGACGCCAGCGCATGCAGGAGCAGACCAATCATTTCTACTCTCTGGGCGCCGACTACGCGCTGTCCAAGCGCACCACGCTCTATGCCAGCCTGGGGCGCAAGAGCTACGAGTACGGCGCGGACTCGGGAACTTCGTTCGGCGTGGGCATGGCTCACGCCTTCTGAGCCCAGGCCTCCAGCCCCACAGCCGCAGCCTTGCTGCGGCTTTTTTGCGCCCGGTGCGAATGTCCAACAAGAGTTGAGGGAATTAAATCCGCCAGTTTGGGGTGTTTGTCCGCCTTTGCACGGGCGGTACAGCACCGTTTCTGGCCCTGATCCAGGCCTTGCCCGGGTAAAAAACGCCAAAAACCGTGTTTTTTGCCGATATCTACGCTCTTCCTCGTTGAAATCCAAGGTCTGAATCTGGTGTGTTCCACTTAATTGAGTGCACAAGAGCTCAATTTGGCAGAAGTTATGGCTGGCTGTTTTTAATGAGTGCTGAAAATCTGTCAAATGCATTGAAATAGCGCTCAAAAATAGCGCTTCTTGTTGCAACTCTTTGGTGAGCAACTATTTGCATGCGGGCTCTGTAAATCCTTGATTTTTTTGCCCAAAATGCGCGGCATTCCCCCGATTGAGGAGAGACCGCGATGTCCTATTCCGTGCCCGAGCAAGACAACCCAGTGCGCGCCGCCGACGCGCAGCAAGCCGCTGCCTGCGGCAGCCAGACCATGCACTGGCATGCGCCGGCCAAGCCCGTCGCGGCTCCCGAAGCGCAGCGCTGGCCCGTGGAGGCAGTGCAGTCCTTGCTGGACCTGCCTTTTCTGGACTTGTTGCACCGTGCTCAGAGCGTGCACCGTGAGAACTGGCCTGCAGGCGAGATCGAGCTGGCGACCCTGCTGTCCGTCAAGACCGGCGGCTGCCCCGAGAACTGCGGCTATTGCCCGCAGTCGGCCGAGTTCGATACGGGCGTGAAGGCCGAGAAGCTGATGAGCGTGGAGGAGGTCACCCGCGCCGCCAAGGCGGCCCAGGATGCCGGAGCCACCCGCTTTTGCATGGGCGCTGCCTGGCGCGCGCCCAAGGACCGCGACATCGAGAAGATGAACGAGCTGATCGGTGCCGTGAAGGGACTGGGCATGCAGACCTGCGCCACGCTGGGCATGCTGCAGCCCCACCAGGCCGCATCGCTGCGCGATGCGGGTCTCGACTACTACAACCACAACCTCGACACCGCGCCCGAGTACTACAAGGATGTGGTCAGCACGCGCCAGTACCAGGATAGGCTGGACACGCTGGCTGCCGTGCGTGATGCGGGCATCAGCGTCTGCTGCGGCGGCATCATCGGCATGGGCGAGACCGAGGTCCACCGTGCCGGCCTGATTGCCCAGCTCGCGAACATGGAGCCCTACCCCGAGTCCGTGCCCATCAACAGCCTGGTGCCCGTGCCCGGCACGCCGCTGGCCGACAGCGAGCCGGTGGATCCGCTGGACTTTGTCCGTGTGATCGCCGTGGCGCGCATCACCATGCCCAAGGCTCGCGTGCGCCTGTCGGCGGGCCGCCAGCAACTGGGCGAGGCCGTGCAGACCCTGTGCTTCATGGCGGGAGCCAACTCCATCTTCTACGGCGACAAGCTGCTGGTGACCGGCAATCCAGATGTGGAGGCCGATACCACCTTGATGCGCAAGCTGGGCCTCAAGGGGCTGGGGGCATCGGCTGCAAGCTGATCCCTGAATCTTCCCCGGCCATCGCGCCGGGGCTTTCTCATTGCAAATTGCATGGCCCTGCCTCTGGTGCGGGCCAGGCCGCGCTGCGCCTGCGTTTTGACAAGGCGGGTGATTCGCCTCAGGAGTTTTTGATGGAACACAGTCTTGCCAGCCGCAGCGTGCGCCATGTCTGGCATCCCTGCACCCAGATGAAGCGGCACGAAGCCGCGCCGCCGATTGCCATTGACCACGCCACCGGGCCCTGGCTGGTGGACACCGAGGGCCGCCGTTATCTGGACGGCATCAGTTCCTGGTGGGTCAATCTGTTCGGTCACTCGCATCCGCATATCCGGGCGGCGCTGACCGAGCAGATGTGCAAGCTCGATCATGTGATGCTGGCCGGCTTTACCCATGCCCCCGTGGTCGAGCTGTCCGAGCGCCTGGCCGGCCTGACCGGCCTGGGCCATGCGTTCTACGGCAGTGACGGCGCTTCGGCCACCGAGATCGCGCTGAAGATGAGCGCTCATTACTGGCGCAACCAGGGGCATCCTGCCAAGCACCGCTTCGTGGGCCTGGCTGGAGGCTACCACGGCGAGACGGTAGGCGCGCTGTCGGTCACCGATATTGCGCTGTTTCGCGATGCCTATGGCCCCCTGGTGCGTCTGTCGGCCACCGTGCCCAGTCCCGATGCACGCCAGGCCCGGCCTGGCGAAACCGCTGCCGATGTGGCACGCCGCGCAGCAGAGGGTCTGGAGTCCTGGTTGCAGGCGCATCACCAGGAGACTGCTGCCCTGATTCTGGAGCCGTTGGTGCAGTGCGCCGCCGGCATGGCCATGCACGATGTCGAATACCTGCGTCTGGCCCGTGCGCTGTGCGACCGCTATTCAGTGCATCTGGTGGTGGACGAGATCGCCGTGGGATTTGGCCGCACCGGCAGCCTGTTTGCCCACCAGCAGGCCGGTATCAGGCCGGACTTCATCTGCCTGTCCAAAGGGCTGACCGGCGGCACGCTGCCCTTGTCTGCCGTGCTGACCACCGACGCGGTCTATGCCGCTTTTTATGACGACGATGCCGCTCGCGGCTTTCTGCATTCGCATTCCTATACCGGCAACCCCCTGGCCTGCCGCGCTGCCGTGGCCACGCTGGAGCTGTTCGAGCAGTTGGACCAGCTGGCTGTCAATCGGCAACTGGCCCGGAAAATCAGTGCTGCATTCGCCGGGCTGAATGCTCACCCCCGCGTCAGCAACGCGCGCCAGCAGGGAATGATCTGGGCCTGGGATATCGATACTGCCTTGCCGGACTTTGCACAGCGCTACCACGAGGCGGCGCTGGATCTCGGTCTGCTGCTGCGCCCCATAGGGCGCACGTTGTACTGCATGCCGCCCTATGTGCTGAACGATGCCGATATCGCTCACCTGGGTCAGGCCGCGCTGGCCGCGCTGGCCGCCACCTTGCAACAGGAAGCAGAACTGTCTGCGAAGAAGGGAAAAGCATGATCGGCTGTTTCGTCACGGGCACCGATACCGGTGTGGGCAAGACCCTGGCCAGCTGCGCGCTGCTGCACGCACTGGCAGGCCACCATTCGCGCGTGGTGGGCATGAAGGCGGTGGCCGCAGGCGCCGAGCCCGACGGGCAGGGCGGCTGGGTCAACGAAGACACGGTGGCCTTGCGCGCGGCCTCCACGCTGGCCGTGCCGGCAGCGCTGGACAACCCCGTGCTGCTGCCCGACCCCATGTCGCCGCATATTGCAGCCCGGCGCGCGGGCGTGGAGGTGACGCTGGCGCCGATTCTCGACGCCTACCGGCAACTGGCCGCGCAGGCCGACGCCGTGGTGGTCGAGGGCGCGGGTGGCTGGCGCGTGCCGCTGTCCGAGACTCTGTGCATTGCCGATCTGGCCGTGGCGCTGCAGCTGCCGGTGGTGCTGGTGGTCGGAGTCAAGCTCGGCTGTCTGAACCATGCGGTGCTGACCGCAGAGGCGATTCGCTCCGCCGGCTTGCCGCTGGCGGGCTGGGTGGCAAGCCGTGTGGAGCCGCAGATGCTGGTGCCCGAGGAAAACATGGACTGGCTGCGCAACCAGCTGGGACGGCTTGGCGCTCCGCTGCTGGCCGATATTCCGTGGCAGGCCACTCCCGATCCTCGCCTGACCAATTTCTCCTTGCCCAAGGAATGGCAATGACCGCATCTTCCAATTTCTGGCTGCAGGATATTCCACAGCAGCTGGCAGCCCTGGACGCCGCCGCGCTGCGCCGTACCCGCCGTACCGTGGCGCCCCTGCAAGGCGCGCGCATTCTGGTCGACGGGCAGCCCATGCTGCAGTTCTGCAGCAACGACTATCTGGGGCTGGCACAGCACCCGGCCATGATTGAGGCGGCCTGCGCCGGTGCGCAGGATTTCGGTGTGGGCTCGGGCGGCTCTCCAATGGTCAACGGCCATAGCACGGCCAATGCCGCGCTGGAGGAGGAACTGGCCCGCTTTGTGGAACTGCCCCGTGCGCTTTACTTCTATGCCGGGTTTGCCACCAACGCCAGCATCATCCCGGCGCTGGTGGGGGCGGGCGACGCCATTTTCTCTGACGCTCTGAACCACGCCAGCCTGATCGACGGCTGTCGCCTGTCGCGTGCCCAGATCCACCGTTTCGAGCATGGCGATCTGGCTGCATTGGAGCAGCTGCTGGCTGCTTGCCCGGTGCAGCGCAAGCTGGTGGTGAGCGATGCCGTCTTCAGCATGGATGGCAATGTGGCAGATATCGAGGGGCTGCTGGCACTGTGCGAGCGCTACGACGCGCTGCTGCTGCTGGACGATGCCCACGGCTTCGGCGTACTCGGCCCGCAAGGCCGTGGCAGCCTGGCGGCTGCGGGGCTGACAGGGGTCAAGGCCTCGCCGCGTGTGCTTTACATGGCCACGCTGAGCAAGGCGGCTGGCGTGTCGGGGGCCTTTGTTGCAGGACATGCGCTGCTGATCGAATGGCTGCTGCAAAAAACGCGTAGCTACACCTTTGCGACCGCCGCCCCTGCGATGTTGGCGCGCGCATTGCAAACCAGTCTGCAGCTGATTGAGGAGCAGAGCGCTTTGCGCGAGCAGCTGCAGGCTCGGATTGCCCAGCTGCGTGCGGGGCTGCAGCCCTTGTTGCAGGGCAAGGGCTGGCGGCTTTTGCCATCGGACACGGCCGTGCAGGCACTGGTGGTGGGCGGAAATGACGCTGCGCTCGGCCTTATGGAGGGGTTGCGCCGCCATGGCCTCTGGGTGCCGGCGATTCGCCCTCCCACCGTGCCCGTGGGCACGGCGCGGCTGCGTATTGCCTTGTCGGCGCTGCATACCGAGGCCGATGTGAAGCAATTGCTGGCGGCGCTGCAGGAGCTTGCCGGCTGAGGCCTGGCCGTTTTGCGCTGGCGCGCCGGTCGCTGTCAGTGGCGTAGCGCCTGCAGCACCTGCGCCAACTTCCTCGCGGCGACTTCCAGCTCATGCGGTGTGTGAGCGGCAAATCCCATGAGAAAACCCGCCTGTTGCGGGCTTGATGCATGCAGCTGCGTCAAGCCGAGCAGGTCTATGCCCGCCCTGCGCGCGCTATCCACGGCGGCGCGTTCAGCAATGCCGTGCAACAGGGTGCAAGGCATCTGCATGCCTCCCGCCGGCACCCGTGGCTCGAGGAAGTCGCCCAGATGCTGGCGCACCAGCCGCGCCAGCACATCGCGTCGCTCGGCATAGACGGCGCGCATGGTACGCACATGCGCACCCAGGTGCCCGCCTTCGATGAACCGCGCCAGCGTCAATTGAGCAATCGCTGCGCTGTGTCCATCCAGCAAGGTTCGCGCCACCGTCATGGGGGCGACCAGCGAAGCCGGCAACACCATATAGCCTATGCGTAGTCCAGGGAACATCGACTTGGTGAAGGTCCCGACATAGATCGTGCGCTCGTGCTGATCCAGCCCCTGTACGCAGGCCATGGGCTTGCCGGCGTAGTGAAATTCGCTGTCGTAGTCATCTTCGATGATCCAGGCCTGCTCCTGCTGCGCCCAGGCTATGGCGGCCAGCCGGCGATCCAGAGCCAGAGTGGTGCCCGTCGGGAACTGGTGGGAGGGTGTCAGAAACACCGCCCTGGCAACGGGTAGGGTCTGCAGTAAGTCCACCCGCATGCCGTCGCCGTCCAGCGGCACGGGCACACATTCCAGCCCGGCCGCATCGAAGGCTTTGCGTGCGCCGTGATACACAGGGTCTTCGATGAAGATGCGATCACCGGCATCGAGCAGTACATTGGCGCACAGGGTCAGAGCCTGTTGCGAACTGGTCAGCACCAGCACGCGCTCGGGCGTGGCACGCGCGCCGCGCTCCAGGTTCACATAGGCGGCAATGGCCTGGCGCAAAGCCTTGGTGCCCTGTGGCGGACTGTGCAGCAGAGCCCGGGTGCCGTGCTCCTTGAGCACCTGCCGCTGCAAGCGCTCCCAGGTCTGAAGCGGGAAGTTGCGTGTCTCGGGCACACCGGGCGCAAAAGCGCGTGGCGCGAGGAAGTCACGCAGGCCACCGCCCGCGAACATGGCTGCGCCGCGTTGGCTCAAACGCAGGGCGGGAACGCGCGCCAAAGGACTTTGCATCAGGCCGCGTCCCGGAAGGCGTTGCACCTGCTCGGACACAAAGCTGCCGCTGCCCGTGCGTCGTTCGATAAAGCCTTCGGCATGCAGCTGGCCATAGGCGGCCTCCACCGTATCGCGCGAGACACCCAAGGATTGGGCCAGGGCTCGCGATGCCGGCAGGCGCCGGCCCACGTCCAGCGCGCCATCGAGGATCAGGTGCCGTATGGCCCGCTGGATGCGGGCATGCAGCGGCAAGGCGCCATGAGCGGGGTCTCCGATCCAGGCTTTGACGGATTCGAGTTGGGCGTGCTTGAACAAATGGTCTGTATTCCTACAAAAAAGTGGCTGGGGGTATCAGGCCATTTCGATTCTATAAATCTGTTGCCCCATGGGGTCAATCACTTTTCCGGGAGCCCTTGCAAGACCATGTCAACCACCCACTCGCCTTCGTCTCTTCGCTGGAACGATCTCACACATCCCATAGTGGCAGGCCTGATCTCGGTCATCGTCAACTACGGCGGTACCTTCATCCTTGTGTTCCAGGCGGCCAAGGTGGCGGGCCTCGGCCCCGAGCTGACGGCCTCCTGGGTATGGTCGATCTCGATTGGCGTAGGGGTGACAGGTCTGCTGCTGAGCTGGGTGACGCGCGAGCCCATCATCACGGCCTGGTCCACACCTGCTGCGGCATTCCTGGTGACTGCCTTGGCGAGCACGCCCTATGCCGAAGCAGTGGGGGCCTACCTGGTCTCCGCGCTGGCTTTCGTGGTGCTGGGACTGTCGGGATATTTCGAGCGCGTCATCCGGCTTATTCCTGCCGGCATTGCGGCCGGATTGCTCGCGGGCATCCTGCTGCAATTCGGTATCAAGGCGTTTGGTGGCATGAGCGTCGATCCCATGCTGGCGGGCCTGCTGATCGCGACCTATGTGGTGCTCAAACGGATTTCGGCACGCTATACCGTCGTCGGCATCCTGGTGCTGGGGCTGGTCTTTTTGCTGTCGCAGAATCGGGTCGATCTGTCCGGGCTGGAGTTGCAGCTTGCTGCCCCAGTGTTCACCAGGCCGGAGTTCTCGCTCAATGCCTTGCTCAGCGTCGCGCTGCCGCTGTTTCTCATCACGCTGACCGGCCAGTACATGCCCGGCATGCTGGTGCTGCGCAACGATGGCTTCAAGACCAGCGCCAATCCCATCGTCACGATCACGGGTCTGGGCTCGCTGCTCATGGCTCCGTTTGGCTCGCATGCGTTCAACATCGCCGCGATCACGGCCGCAATCGCTACCGGCCCGCAGGCGCATGAAGATCCCTCCAGGCGCTGGATTGCCGGCGTTGCTGCAGGCATGTGCTACATCCTGGTCGGCGTGTTCGGGGTCACGCTGGCGGCGGTCTTCATGGCCTTTCCCGCCACCTTCATCACCACGCTGGCAGGTCTCGCCCTGCTGGGCACCATTGGCGCCAGCCTGGCCACGGCCCTGGCGGATGCCAAGGTGCGCGAGGCCGCGCTGATCACCTTCCTGGCCGCCGCCGCCAACATCACGTTGCTGGGTATTGGCGGCGCCTTCTGGGGCCTGGTCATAGGGCTGCTCGCCTATGCCGTCCTCAACGGCCGGCTGCCGTTGAGCGCACAGCCGGGCGCGATAGCCGCCATGGAAAAAGGATGAGGTGATGCCCATGACTTCAGAAACCCCGACCCGTCACGATCAACATGGCCTGTACCCCGAGGCCGGCACGGTAGAGGACTTTCGTCGCAACCTCGCCACCGTGCAGGAACGCATTGCAGCGGCCTGCCAGCGCGCGGGGCGTGATCCAGCCAGCGTGCGCTTGCTGCCCGTCAGCAAGACCAAGCCGCAAGCCAGCCTGCGTCTGGCCTATGCAGCGGGCTGCCGCCTGTTGGGTGAGAACAAGGTACAGGAAGCGTTTGGGAAATGGGAGTCCATGCAGGACCTGGCCGATCTGCGCTGGTCGGTCATCGGTCACCTGCAGACCAACAAGGCCAGACTGGTGGCACGTTTTGCCAGCGAGTTCCAGGCATTGGACAGCCTGCGCGTGGCAGAGGCGCTGGACAGGCATCTGCAGGCTCAAGGGCGGTCGCTGGACGTGTTCGTGCAGGTCAATACCTCGGGCGAGGCCAGCAAATATGGCTTGAATCCCGAGGATGTGCCGGGTTTCATCCAGCAACTGCCCGTGTTTTCCGCGTTGCGCGTGCGTGGTCTGATGACGCTGGCGCTGTTTTCCGCCGAAGCCGAACGGGTGCGTCGGTGTTTCATTCTCCTGCGCGAGCTGCGCGATCAGTTGCAGCAAAGCGCACCTGCGGGCATGGAGCTGGATGCGCTGTCGATGGGGATGTCCGGCGATTTCGAGATCGCCATCGAGGAGGGCGCTACCGTGGTGCGCGTGGGGCAGGCCATCTTCGGCGCGCGTCCGTTACCCGATAGCTATTACTGGCCAACGCGCTCTGATCCGCAGACGCCGGAGTCCGTTACCGATTGATATGGCATAGGCGCAATCGCAGGTGGCTTGTGCCCGCGCTGTGCGTTGCGGCCGTAGCAAGCCGGCCAATCTGCCGCCAAGTCCTGCGGGTGCTGCGCCATGCCCGGCAAGCGCAATGCGCGATTTTTGCCGCTGAGACCGGGCATTGGCCCGCTGCAGAGTTCTCTTGAGCTGGTTGATGTCTGCCAGTTTTCTTTTACATCCCACGGAGCAATGCATGCCACAAACCGATTCCCATCTGATGAGGGCATACGCCCGCCAACCTGTTTCTTTTGTGCGCGGTCGCGGTGCCCGCCTCTGGGACGAGCAGGGGGTGGAATACCTGGACGCCATCGCCGGCGTGGCTGTCACCAGCCTGGGTCATGCCCATCCGGAGATCGCCGCCGTCATGGCCGAGCAAGCCGCGACGCTGCTGCATACCTCCAACGTGTTCCGTATCGACTGGCAGGAGCAGCTTGGCGAGCGCTTATGCGCGCTCGCCGACATGGAAAAGGTGTTCTTCTGCAATTCGGGTGCCGAGGCCAATGAGACGGCTCTCAAGCTCGCCCGCTTGCACGGGCATCGCAAGCAGGTGGCCGAGCCGCAAATTCTCGTGATGGAGAACGCTTTTCATGGCCGCACGCTGGCGACACTCGCCGCCACGGGCAACGCGGCCAAGCAACAGGGCTTCGAGCCGCAGATGCCCGGCTTTGTGCGCGTGCCCTATGACGACATCGATGCGGTGCGCCGTGCGGCCCAGGAAGTACCAGGTATCGTCGCCGTGCTGGTCGAGCCCGTACAGGGTGAGGGCGGCATCCGTGTCGCCAGTCCCGGCTACCTGCGCGCTCTGCGCGAGCTCTGCGACAGCCAGGGCTGGCTGCTGATGCTCGATGAGATCCAGACCGGCCTGGGCCGCACGGGGGCCTGGTTCGCGCACCGGCACGCCGGTATCACGCCCGATGTGATGACCCTCGCCAAAGCACTGGGCAATGGTGTTCCCATTGGCGCCTGTCTGGCGCGTGGCTCCGCCGCGAACCTGTTCTGTCCCGGCCAGCACGGCTCCACCTTCGGTGGCAATCCGCTGGCATGCCGCGTGGCCTGTGCCGTGCTCGACATCATGGAAAGAGACGGCATTGCGCAGCGGGCAGCCCTGCTGGGCGAGCGCCTGCTGGCCGGGCTGCGGCGGGCTCTGGGAGGACACCCGGGTGTGCAGGCCATCCGAGGCCTGGGGCTGATGGCAGGGATCGAGTTGAACCGTAACTGCCAGGAGCTGGTCGGCCGCGCGCTGGCTGAACAGCGATTGCTGATTACCGTGACCCGTGAGCGCACGATCCGGCTGTTGCCGCCGCTGATCTGCGACGAGGCACAGATTGACGACATCGTTGCCAGAGTCGCCAGCCTGTGCCAGGACAGTGCACCAAGCCGCCACGCCGTTTAGCTGCCGGTGCGTGAGCGCTGCGACCGAAGTCGTCGCTGGTCCGATGAGGTCGTTCCTGGCGCCGCATTCCGGGCTCTGATGCGCTGTCCTGCATGCCTGCATCGCGTCGGGTGCAGGCATGTCTACGCTTTCTGAATCGATAAAAAGCCGCTGTGCTTGCAGCGGCTTTTTGACGGGAGCAGGCCGGTCTACTTGCCTGCTCCCTCCACCTGCTTGGGGACGCGGGGAGCCACGGCGCACATCAGCTCGTAGCCCAGTGTGCCGGCAGCAGCGGCTACCTCGTCGATGGGCAGCACGGCGCCATTGCTGGCGCGACCCCAGAGCGTGACCTCGCTGCCCAGCCTGGCCTTGGGAACGGGGCTCAGGTCCACGGCCATCATGTCCATGCTGACGCGGCCCAGCGTGCGGGTGCGCACACCGTCCACCAGCACGGGCGTACCCGTGGGGCAGACGCGCGGATAGCCGTCCGCATAGCCGCAGGCCACCACGCCCAGGCGCAGCGGTCCGTCGCATTGAAAACGCGAGCCGTAACCCACGGTGTCACCGGCATGCAGCTCCTGCGTGCCGATGATTTTTGACGACAGCGTCATGGTCGGCTCAAGACCCCAGTGAGCCGCATCATGGGTGGGAAAGTCTGGCGAGCTGCCGTAGAGCACGATGCCGGGGCGCACCCAGTCGCAGCGCACATTGTTTTCATCACCATGCAGCAAGGTGGCAGCGCTGTTGCTGACGCTGCGCTCGCCGGGCAGGTCCAGCGTGGTTTCGTGAAAGACCCTGAGCTGGTGATCCAGGCCATGCTCCACATCGGCATCGCTGAAGTGGGTCATGAACGAGATCTCGTCGACCTGGGGCAGAGCGTTCAGCCGCGCATAAGCCGCACGAAAACGCTCGGGTGTAAAGCCCAGCCGGTTCATCCCGCTGTTCATCTTGAGAAAGACACGGTGGCCGACCTGGGTCTTGTGGGCGGCCAGCCAGTCGATCTGCTCGTCGCAGTGCACTGCATGCCAGATGCCCAGACGCGAGCAGATTTCCAGGTCGCGCAACTCGAACACGCCTTCGAGCAGCAGGATGGGGCCGCGCCATCCCAGATTGCGCACGCGCTGGGCCTCATCGAGGTCCAGCATGGCAAAACCGTCCGTCGCTCGCAGACCCTCAAACACGTTTTCGATACCGTGGCCATAAGCGTTGGCTTTGATCACGGACCACAATTTGGCATCAGGGACGGCTTGCCGTACCCGCTCCAGGTTGTGGCGAACGGCTTCAGGATGGATGGTGGCAGTAATGGGACGAGGCATGGTTTTTCTCAATCAGACCAGTGGGATTCTGGCACTGTCAGCTGGAGCCTGCGTGATATAACCGCCAGTCACTTGCCACGGGGTCTATTATTTCCTTGGCATCGGTCCGTCCGGTGCCAGTTACAGCTAATTCATGAAGCGCGGTTTCTACACCATCATGTCAGCGCAGTTTTTCAGCTCGCTGGCAGACAACGCCTTGTTTGTGACCGCTGTAGAGCTGTTGCGTGCCAATGGTGCCCCCGAGTGGCAACGTGCTGCCCTGGTGCCCATGTTCGCCCTGTTCTATGTGGTCCTGGCCCCCTTTGTCGGAGCCTTTGCGGACGCCTTGCCCAAGGGCAAGGTCATGTTCATCAGCAATGCCATCAAGGTGATGGGTTGTCTGATGATGCTCTTCGGCCATCATCCCTTGATCGCCTACGCCGTCATCGGGCTGGGCGCGGCCGCCTATTCGCCGGCCAAGTACGGCATCCTGACCGAGCTGCTGCCGGCCTCTCAACTGGTCAAGGCCAATGGCTGGATCGAGGGGCTGACGATCACCTCCATCATTTTGGGCGTGCTGGTAGGCGGCCAACTGGTGGGGCCGGCCGTTTCCCAGCATCTGCTGGGCTTTGACTTCCCGTATTTCAATACCGGCGTGGACACCCCTGCCGAGGCCGCAATTGCCCTGCTGATCCTGATCTACGTCGTGGCGGCCTGGTTCAATCTGCATATTCCGCTGACGGGCGTGGCCATGCGCCCGCTGCGCGAAGACCCGAACAAGAGCCTGGTTGCCAATCTGCTGGGTCTGCTGCCCGACTTCTGGCAGTGCAGCAAGCGCCTGTGGGCCGACAAGCTGGGCCAGATTTCGCTGTCCACCACCACGTTGTTCTGGGGGGCTTCGGGCAATTTGCGCTATATCGTGCTGGCCTGGGGAGCTGCGGCCCTGGGTTACAGCACCACCCAGGCCTCGGCCCTGGTGGGGGTGGTGGCAATCGGTACGGCCGTCGGTGCGGTGCTGGCATCCATGCGCATGCGCCTGGACAACGCCACGCGTGTGATCCCCCTGGGCGTGCTCATGGGCCTGCTCGTGGTCTGCATGATCTTTATCGACAATCTCTGGGTGGCCGTGCCCTTCCTCATTCTGCTTGGCGGTTTGGGCGGATTTCTGGTCGTTCCCATGAATGCGCTGCTGCAGCATCGCGGCCATAATCTCATGGGCGCGGGTCGCTCGATTGCGGTGCAGAACTTCAACGAGCAACTGGCCATTCTGGCCATGGGCGGCTTCTACAGCCTGTCCACCAAGATGGGGCTGACTGCCTTTGGTGCGATCACGGTATTCGGTCTGCTGGTTGCCGCTAGCATGGTGCTGATCGGCATCTGGCACTGGAATAATTGCAGAAGGCACCCGGCCGAGGTTGAAAAACTGCTGGAAGTCGCCCGCCGCGACTGCCATTGAAGTCCTGCAGCTGGCGCCGACAAGCTGCATTCACTACACGATCAATAGCTTCTAACGCTTGCAGAGCAAACGTTAGAAGCCTTTTTTATGCACAGTCCACTGCCTGTATTTGCGCTGCTGCTCAATGCCCTTATCTGGGGCTTGTCATGGTGGCCGTTTCGTCTCATGCATGAAGCCGGACTGCATCCGCTGTGGGCCACGGCATCGATGTATGCGCTGGTGCTGGCCGGTCTGCTGGCGCTGCGTCCCGCCAGCCTCAGGCAGGCCTGGCAATACCCGGTGCTCCTGCTGCTGGCTGCCAGCTCGGGCCTGAACAACGTGGCTTTCAACTGGGCCGTGACCGTGGGCGACGTGGTGCGCGTCATCCTCTTGTTCTATCTCATGCCCGCCTGGGCGGTGCTGCTGGCCTGGAAGCTGCTGGGCGAAAAGCCCACGCCCATGGCGCTGCTGCGCCTGTTGCTGGCCTTTGGCGGTGTGGTGCTGGTGTTGCTGCCCGCCGATGCCTCGCTCTCCGGGTTGTTTGCCGGTCTCACCCTGGCCGATGCGCTGGCCGTGTTTGGCGGCTTCATGTTTGCACTGACCAATGTGTTGCTGCGCCGCTTTCAAGGCATTCCGGCCCAGGCCCGCATGCTGGCCATGTTTGCCGGCTGCATGAGCATGGGCCTGCTGACCGCCTTGAGCGCCAGCAGCGCTGGCATGGTGCCGGGCTTTCCTGCTTTTGATGGCAGTTGGGCCTTTCTCGCACTTGGCTTGGCCGTGGTTTTGATGTTTGGCAACTGGGCTCTGCAATTTGGCGCAGCGCGTCTGCCCTCGGGCGTGACCTCGGTGGTCATGCTGTCGGAAGTGGTGTTTGCCAGCATCTCCTCGGTGCTCATCGCCCACGAGCAGCTCAGCGCACGCACGCTGGCCGGCGGTGCGCTCATCATGGGAGCAGCCTTGCTGGCCACCTTGGGCAGAGCCCCGAGAAAATAGCCCAAACCACATCAAGGATACCGAGGAAGGGCCTGGGCCGGCCGCGCCGCACCGAAGGTGTCGTCCCCCTCCCGAAGAGAGAGGGGGAAGGCGGGGCCGCCCAGGCGCACAGCGCTTCAGGGGGTCACATCAGCTTCCCAGCCAGGATCAGGTATCCGGGCACCCAGCCCGTGAGCACGCCCTGGGCAATGCACAGCCAGCCCGTGGGGCGTTCAATGCTTTTCCTCAGGGCCAGCAGCGCGAAGAACAAGGCCCAGAGTACGGCCCAGGCGGCCCAGTTCAGGCCCATCCACCAGTCCAGCCCCGAGCTGGCGCTGGTCAGCGTATCGAGGGCGACGGGAACAGCGGTGATCGCCACGAACAGGCTGAACCAGCCCAGACCGCGGCCGTCGGCGCCGCTGAAGCGATTGAAAGCCACCCAGAGATAGGTGAAGGCGAACAGCAGGGTCAGAGCGCCGCTCTTGACCGATGCAGCATCGGCTGCCGGACCGAAGATGCTGGCCAGACCGATGTATAGCGACACCACCCCGGTGAAGATATTGATGACCCAGATTTCCTTGTCGGCAATCTTGCCCAGCATCCACAGGCCGTTGAGAAACAGCACCGCACCCACATAAAACAGCGACAAACCCAACCACATACACGCTCCTTGGCTGCAGGCCGGTGCAGCGCGGCCAGGATTGTGGGGCCGAGCGGGGCGGGGCGGAACCCTGGGCGAACGCAAAAGAGTCTTGCGCCATGGGTCGGGAATGGGCTCAGAAACCCTCGTCCCGACCGCCACGCAGGCGGCGATACAGCGTGCCGCGCGAGATGCCCAGGGCGCGCGCGGCCTGGGAGACATTGCCGCCATGCTGGTCCAGCGTCTCCCGGATCAGCTGCGCGCTGTGCTCGCGCAGCGTTGCCAGGGGTTGTGCCTCGGCGACGGGCGTTGCTTCGGTGGTTGCGGGGCTGGCCTGGTCTTCCACGCTGCTGGTGTCCAGGTGCGAGCCAAGGCCATGCGAGGTTTGCAGATGCGCCTGTATCCAGACGCCCAGGCCGCTGGCCAGGCGCAGCGGCGCGGGGCCGGGCTGGCCGCTCAGTTGCAGCAGGCGCGATAGATCATGGCCCAGCAGTTCCTGCGCGCTGCACGCTGTGTCCAAGGGCTGGCCGATGAGCTGGGCGGCAGTGCCGTTCATCCAGGCGACGCGGCCATCGGCGGCCACGCCCATCAGCGCCTGCAGCGGCGTGTGCAGCAGGGCAGGCGTCACCTGAAAGCGCAGCACCAGATGCTCGTGCGACTGAGCCTGCAGCAAGGTGTTTTCGATGGTCGTGGCGTACATGCCGACCACGGGAGCGGCATCGAAGCTGAAATGCTGCTGCTCCACCATCAGATTGAGCACCCCGGCCAGGCGGCCGTGCACGTCGCGTATGGGGGCTGCTGCGCAGCGGAAGGCGTGCAGCTCGTCGAAATAGTGCTCGCCGTTGGTGACGGTGCAGGCCTGGCCGGTGGCGGCGACGATGCCCGGGGCGGTCGTGCCCATGGCCTGCTCGGACATGTTCAGGCCGACCCGCTCGTCACGGGGCCTCATGGATGCCGGGGAGACATGGAGCACGATGCCCTTGTCGTCCGTCAGCATCACGCGCGTGCCGGTGCCCGCCAGTGCCTGCTCCAGGGTCGGCAGCTCGTGCTGCAGTGCCTGCAGCAGGCCGCGGCAGCGCTCCTGCGTGGCATGCAGCCGACTGGGGCTGACCGGAGCCAGAGCCAGCCGCCGTCCATTGCAGTGCTGGCGCTGGCTGCGCAGCCAGGACTGGATGACCGCCTCGCTGACCAGGCCCGAGGGGCGTATGCCGGCCTCGAAGAACTGGCGGCGAGCCTGCAAGGCCCGCTCCGCCCCGGTGCTCGAGAAGCACTGCTGTAGCGCGTCCATCGCGCGTGGCTCATCAACGTTCATGTCATGCCCAGGCTGTCCGCAGGAGCGGTCAATGTGTTCCGCAATGGAACAGTTCTAGCCTGGGGAAATCCCGATCATGAAGAAAAACAGGCGATACACCATGCTTTGCGGCATAGCAATCACAACAGGAGACCTCGATGAAACGGCTGATCGACAACTCTCGCGGACGGCCCGGTCGCATGGCCTGGATGCTGGCCGCCTGCCTGGGCAGCGCAGCGGCCCTCGCGCAAGCCGACCCTGCGGCGCAGGCCGCGGCCGCCGCGCAGCGAGTCGATGGCGCTTTCATCCGTGCCAATGCCGCCAAGACGCCCGACTGGCCCACCATCGGCGTGGACTATGCCGAGACCCGCTACAGCCGCCTCGATCAGATCAATGCCGCCAACGTCAAGGACCTGGGCCTGGCCTGGTCGTACAACCTCGAATCCACGCGCGGCGTGGAGGCCACGCCTGTCGTCGTGGACGGCATCATGTACGTCAGTGCCTCGTGGAGCGTGGTGCACGCCATCGACACCCGTACCGGCAACAGGATCTGGACCTATGACCCGCAGGTCGACCGCAGCACCGGCTTCAAGGGTTGCTGCGACGTCGTCAACCGCGGCGTGGCGCTGTGGAAGGGCAAGGTCTTTGTGGGTGCCTGGGATGGCCGCCTGATCGCGCTCGATGCCGCCACCGGCAAGGAGGTCTGGCAGAAAAATACCTTCGAGGGGCAAAAGGGGTCGCTGACCATCACGGGTGCGCCGCGCGTGTTCAAGGGCAAGGTCATCATCGGCAACGGCGGCGCCGAATATGGCGTGCGCGGCTACATCACGGCCTATGACGCCGAGACCGGCGAGCAGAAATGGCGCTGGTTCAGCGTGCCCGGCGATCCGTCCAAACCCTTTGAGGACGAATCCATGAAACGCGCCGCCAGGACCTGGGATCCCAGCGGCAAATGGTGGGAGGCCGGCGGCGGCGGCACCATGTGGGACAGCATGACCTTCGATGCCGAGCTCAACACCATGTACGTGGGCACGGGCAACGGCTCGCCCTGGTCGCACAAGGTGCGCAGCCCCAAGGGCGGCGACAACCTGTATCTGGCTTCCATCGTGGCTCTGGATCCCGACACCGGCAAATACAAGTGGCACTACCAGGAAACGCCGGGCGACAACTGGGACTACACCTCCACCCAGCCCATGATCTTGGCCGACATCAAGATCGCCGGCAAGCCGCGAAAGGTCATACTGCATGCGCCCAAGAACGGCTTCTTCTTCGTGCTCGACCGCACCAATGGAAAGTTCATCTCGGCCAAGAACTTCGTGCCCGTGAACTGGGCCAGCGGCTACGACAAGAACGGCAAGCCCATCGGCATTGCTGCGGCACGCGACGGCAGCAAGCCCCAGGATGCAGTGCCGGGCCCCTATGGCGCGCACAACTGGCACCCCATGTCCTTCAACCCCCAGACTGGCCTGGTGTATCTGCCTGCGCAGAACGTGCCCGTCAACCTGATGGACGACAAGAAATGGGAGTTCAACCAGGCCGGACCGGGCAAGCCCCAGTCGGGCACGGGCTGGAACACGGCCAAGTTCTTCAATGCCGAGCCGCCCAAGAGCAAGCCTTTTGGCCGCCTGCTGGCCTGGGACCCGGTTG
>Ga0209370_1001537_pt1 | contig 19986 bp, 15 predicted proteins | sample AgamicAtPrz_FD_187164 | JGI IMG/M metagenome (GOLD analysis project Ga0209370, IMG submission 187164) | Agave microbial communities from Guanajuato, Mexico - At.P.rz (SPAdes) (version 2) | ecosystem: Host-associated > Plants > Phyllosphere > Phylloplane/Leaf | place: Guanajuato, Mexico... | reverse complement strand
TCCAAGCTGATGTTGTGAGTTCGATTCTCATCACCCGCTCCAATATGGGCCTATAGCTCAGCTGGTTAGAGCGCACGCCTGATAAGCGTGAGGTCGATGGTTCGAGTCCATTTAGGCCCACCATATTGTTCCGCAGTAGCTCAGTGGTAGAGCTATCGGCTGTTAACCGATCGGTCGTAGGTTCGAGTCCTACCTGCGGAGCCAAACGGGGAAGTACTCAAGTGGCTGAAGAGGCGCCCCTGCTAAGGGTGTAGGTCGGGTGACCGGCGCGAGGGTTCAAATCCCTCCTTCTCCGCCATATCTTATGGCCCCTTGGTCAAGCGGTTAAGACACCTCCCTTTCACGGAGGTAACACGGGTTCGAGTCCCGTAGGGGTCATAGAAAACTGATAACATATTTGTTATCAGTTTTTTTATGTTTGAATTGGATCGATTTTAGTCAATATTTAACTTGGCTGCTAAACATCTATCGATGTACCATGAAATTTCTACTTCAGCTAGAAAATCTCCTCCTTAATTCCTGACATTATAACCGCTTAGATTTTTAAACCACACACCAGCGAACAGAAAACATCCCATTAAGAAGTGTTATATCGATATAATACTTTCGCTCTTACTTTTTTTTGAAAATCTACTGGCAACGCTTACATTTCCGCATTTTAGGCTTATTTTGAATTATATAGAAAATAACATTTTTGGGCCTAGAAAGTTATAAAAGACAAAAATTTTTTATAATTTTTTGACGATTCATGATAGATATATTGAAGAATGGTGTCGAAATCTGACGAATATTAGGTTTTCATGGCGTCCTGTATCGATTATTGTCAGAAAAGATAAAAAAGTTTTATGAGGAATATTGATAAAATACACTTATAATTGGTTTTTGAAATACATATTTTCATTGAGGATGAGGAGAGCCATGACAGTGAATACGTTTTTTCCGACTGATTATCAGTTGCATTTATTTCATGAAGGAAATTTTTTTCAAAGTCATCAGCTTTTTGGCGCTCATATCTTTAAGAATTCCGATAAAATATATACACGATTTTGCGTATGGGCCCCTAATGCTTCGGAAGTTAGGCTTACGGGGGATTTTAATAACTGGAATGGTGAAGGGTATGAATTGCAAAGGGTAAACGATGAAGGAGTATGGATTCTGATTGTAAACAGGGATCTAACAGGAAAGCTTTATAAGTATGAAATTTTCTCACAAACAGGTGAAAGGTTGTTAAAGTCAGATCCATTTGCTTTTTATTCTGAATTAAGACCCAATACAGCTTCGATTGTTTATTCGTTAGAAAATTATAAGTGGCAGGACAATCAATGGATGACTCGAAGAGGAAAAAAGCCCCTTCTTTCAGAGCCAGCCGTGATTTATGAAGTGCATCTAGGGTCTTGGAAAAAGAAAGAAGATGGGGAGTACCTAACCTATTTAGAACTGGCAGCAGAACTTATTCCATATGTATTGGAACATGGTTTTACCCATATTGAGATATTACCGCTTGTTGAGCACCCGCTGGATGCATCTTGGGGCTATCAAGGAATTGGTTACTTTTCGGTAACATCCAGGTATGGGACACCGGATGAATTTAGAGAATTTGTTGATCAAATGCATCAACATGGTATTGGAGTCATTCTTGATTGGGTTCCTGGTCATTATTGCAAGGATGCGCATGGACTTTACCGTTTCGATGGGACACACATTTATTCCTATTCAACCGAAAGTGATCGAGAAAATGCTGTATGGGGAACAGCAAACTTTGATCTTGGAAAAGGTGAGGTACAAAGTTTCCTTATCTCTAATGCCCTATTTTGGATTGATTATTTCCATATTGATGGTTTTCGGATGGATGCAGTAGCAAATATCATATACTGGCCAAACGCAACTAATGAAAGACGAGAAAATCCATTTGGCATTGATTTCTTGAAAAAATTAAATAATCAAGTTCATGAGCATGATCCAAATTTTGTAATGATTGGGGAGGACTCAACCGAATATCCAAATGTTACAACCCCAGTTAGTTACGGTGGACTTGGCTTTGATTATAAATGGAATATGGGCTGGATGAATGACATGTTGGAGTACATGGAAACACCACCGTTTCTTCGGTCTCATGTTCACTCCAAGGTAACGTTTTCATTTTTATATGCCTTTTTAGAGAACTTTATGCTTCCGTTTTCTCACGATGAAGTGGTTCACGGGAAAAAGTCATTATTGGATAAGATGCCAGGTGATTATTGGGAAAAATTTGCACAGCTAAGGCTTTTGTTAGGTTATATGTTTGCCCATCCAGGAAAAAAACTCCTGTTTATGGGATTTGAATTAGGACAGTTTGCTGAATGGAAGGATAAAGAGCAGCTTGACTGGAACTTATTGGACTATGAAATGCACCATAAATTAAATGCTTATGTTAAGTTTCTAACGAAAGTTTATAAACGATTAAAGGCTCTCTATGAACTTGATTATTTACAAGACGGATTCCAATGGATAGATGCAGATAACAGTGAACAATCTATTTTTTCATTTATAAGAAAAGGGAAAAAGGAAGATGAAACTTTAGTTGTTATTTGTAATTTTACAGGCGTTAGTTATCCTGTCTATACAATTGGGGTTCCTAAAAGTGGTGAATACCGCGAAATTTTCAATAGTGATCATGAAGAATACGGCGGAGCTGGATTGGTTAATAAAAAAACAATTATTGCAGCAGAAGAGCCATACCATGGCCTGCCGCATTCAATCAATCTAACAATTCCTGCGTTTGGATTTCAAATTATCAGACCGGTTAAAAAGCGAAAGGAGCGAAAAGGTAATGGCAAAGAAAAAGTGCGTAGCCATGTTATTAGCAGGAGGAAAAGGGAGTAGGCTTAATTCGCTGACAAAGGAGCTAGCGAAACCTGCTGTTCCTTTTGGAGGGAAATATCGAATTATTGATTTTCCATTAAGCAATTGTGCTAATTCTAACATTGATACAGTTGGGGTTTTAACACAATACCAACCATTATTATTAAATTCTTATATTGGGATTGGCAGTGCCTGGGACCTTGATCGAAAGGATGGAGGCGTAACTGTACTCCCTCCATATGCCGAATCTTCTGAAGTAAAGTGGTATACTGGCACGGCCAGTGCCATTTATCAAAACCTAAATTATCTTAAACAATACCAGCCAGATTATGTGTTAATTCTCTCAGGTGACCATATCTACAAAATGAACTATGAGAATATGCTAGAGTACCATATTGAAAAAAGAGCGGATGTTACGATTTCCTTGATAGAAGTTCCATGGAATGAAGCCAGCCGTTTTGGGATCATGGATACGGATGAGGATTTAAGAATTACCGATTTTGATGAAAAGCCAGACAATCCGAAGAATAATCTTGCTTCAATGGGCATTTATATATTTAGCTGGAATATACTTAAAGAATATCTAGAAATGGACGAACGAAATCCTGATTCAAGTCATGATTTTGGTAAAGATGTAATCCCGATGCTTTTAGAGGAAAATAAGAAGTTATTTGCCTATCCGTTTAAAGGATATTGGAAAGATGTGGGGACAGTTAAAAGCCTTTGGGAAGCTAACATGGATTTGTTAAGTGAAGATTGCGATTTAGATTTATTTGATCACGGTTGGAGGATTTATTCTGTCAATCCAAACCAGCCGCCGCAATATATTTCTTCAGATGCAATTGTAAAAGAGTCACTTATTAATGAAGGGTGTACGATTGAAGGAGAAGTTGACAAATCTGTTCTCTTTCAAGGTGTGACGGTCGGTAAAGGAACAATTATTAAAGAGTCTGTCATCATGCCTGATGCGATCATTGGCAGTAATTGTTTGATTGAGAAAGCGATAGTTCAAGAAGATGTAAAGGTTCCAGATGGGACCGTTATTCGCTCGTTTGATGATGAGATTATTTTAGTTACTAATGAAATGTTAAGCGGGCTTTATCCTGCTTTTTAATAAAATCCAGGAGGGACTTTGATTGAAAAGAGAGCTTTTAGGTGTAATTGACGCCACAACATATCATGACGATTTAGAGGATTTATTAACGCATCGCTCACTCGCTGCTCTGCCTTTTGCAGGGCGTTACCGGATTATTGATTTTGTCTTATCCAATATGGTGAATTCAGGTATTCGTAGTGTGGCAATATTTCCAAAAATGCAATACCGTTCACTTATGGATCATTTGGGTTCCGGTAAGAATTGGGATTTAAACAGAAAAAGAGATGGTCTTTTCTTTTTCCCTTCTCCAATCGTTGATTTTGATGGAAATAAAATCGGCTCGTTTGAAAATTTTGCAGCAAATTTAGACTTCTTTTATCGCAGTACTCAAGAGTATGCAATCATTACTAATTGTAATACCGTGTTCAACATGAACTTTAGACCAATCCTAGATTGGCATAGTCGTTCTGGCTGTGACATCACCGAAATCCATCACAAAGATGGCGGTTCAATGGAGATGTATTTAATTAAAACATCTCTCCTAATTAAGTTAATTGAAACACGAAATGAAACAGGGTATACATGTATGAATGATGTGGTTAATGACCTTCAGAATCTTTACTCTGTTTGTCACTATGAATATGACGGTTATGCCGTGATGATAGATTCAATTGAAAACTATTTTTCTACTAGCATGAATTTATTACAGTCCGAAGTATGGCAACAGCTATTTCCAAAGGATCAGCCAATCTTTACTAAGGTTAAGGATGAACCACCAACGAAGCATGTAAAGGGGTCTGAAGTAAGAAATTCAATGATTGCCAATGGCTGTGTAATCAATGGATCGGTAGAAAATAGTATTATTTCCCGAGGAGTAAAGATTGGCAAAGGTGCTGTTATTAAGAACTGCATCATCATGCAAAAGTGCCAAATTGAAGAGAACTGTTATCTTGATTCCGTAATTTTAGACAAAGACGTTAAAGTGGAGGCCGGAACGCATTTGTCTGGCACAGCACAATCACCATTTGTGATTCGTAAAGGGACCCAACAAGGAGCGTTGATGAACTCGTGAAAGTACTATTTGCAGTTTCGGAATGTGGACCATTTGCAAAATCGGGAGGATTAGCCGATGTTGCAGGTTCCCTTCCAAAAGAATTAAAGAGTTTAGGAACTGATGTTAGAGTCATTCTTCCAAAATACGGAACCATTGCAGATGAATTTAAGAGTGAAATGAAACAGGTGAAGGAGTTCACCGTTTCTGTAGGCTGGAGAAATCAATTTTGTGGAATAGAGGAACTTACCTATCAAGGAGTAACCTTCTATTTTGTCGATAATGAATATTATTTCAAACGAGAAGGTTTATATGGATATTTTGATGATGGGGAAAGATTTGCTTATTTTAATAGAGCAGTTTTAGAAACAATCGCGGAGCTTAATTTTTACCCCGATGTGCTGCATTGTCATGATTGGCATACGGCAATGATTCCTTTCCTTTTACGGACAGAATATCATAAACGAAAAGGATATGGTCACATACGAACGGTGTTTACCATTCACAACCTGCAATTCCAAGGGATTTTTCCGAAAGAGGTATTAGGAGATTTGTTAGGAATGGATTATAATTCTTTTCATTCCGGTCACTTAGAGTTTTTCGGAAATATTAATTATATGAAGGGTGCACTTGTCGCAGCGGACAAAATTACGACAGTAAGCCCAACCTATAAAGAGGAAATTCAAACACCTGCTTATGGTGAAAAATTAGATGGTTTATTAAGAGCAAGAAAAGAGGATCTGATTGGAATTCTAAACGGGATTGATGAAGATTTCTATAATCCTGCTAAAGATCCATTAATTTTTCAAACTTATACGGTTAATCATCATCAGAAAAAGGCAATAAATAAAAGTGAGATTCAAGATCACTTTGGATTGCCTCAGTCGTCACGTACACCTTTATTAGTGATGATTACACGACTGACAAGGCAAAAAGGCCTTGATTTAGTTAAGTGTGTACTTCGTGAAATTTTGCAAGAGGACGTCCAGGTAATTGTCTTGGGTACAGGGGATTATGAATACGAAGAACATTTAAGACAGGCGGCGCGGATCTATCCCGAAAAATTAAAAGTTCATACAGGTTTCAATGAAGGGCTTGCCCATAAACTTTATGCAGCTGCGGATTTGTTTTTAATGCCTTCCCAATTTGAACCTTGCGGGCTTGGACAATTGATCGCAATGAAATATGGAGCTATCCCGATTGTTAGGGAAACAGGCGGTTTAAATGATACAATAAACTCTTGGAACGAATTCACAGGAAAAGGAAACGGATTTTCCTTCTCCAATTTTAATGCCCACGATATGCTCTATACGATTAAACGAGCTCTAAGTGTTTACCATGATTCAAAATCGTGGAACTCCATTGTAAAACAAGCAATGGAAATGGATTATAGCTGGGCACAGTCAGCGTATAGCTATAATCAATTATATGCAGAGATCGTTGCAAGGAGTGAAACACATGTTTTCTAATGCGGTCGAATTTAAAGAAACCTTTCTAAAAAGGATTGAGATGGTATGTGGAAAGAGTTTCGCAGATAGCTCAGCCAGAGACCATTATCAAACACTTGGTACGATGATTAGTGAATTTGTTAGTGGTGATTGGATTACTACAAACGAGAAACATCTAGCTGCAAAGGGAAAGCAGGTTTATTATCTCTCCATTGAATATTTATTGGGGAAATTACTTAGACAAAATCTAATCAATCTCGGTGTGGAAGAAACCGTTCAAGTTGGTTTGAAGGAATTAGGTATAGATTTAGGTGAACTAGAGGAATTTGAGGCAGATGCAGGCTTAGGAAATGGCGGCTTAGGAAGATTAGCCGCCTGTTTTCTAGATTCATTAGCTTCACTAAGTCTACCTGGCCATGGCCATGGAATTCGTTATAAACATGGTTTATTTGAACAAAAGATTGTTGATGGCTATCAAGTCGAATTACCGGAGCAATGGTTAAAAAACGGTAATGTCTGGGAAATACGTAAAACTGACAGTTCTATTAAAATTCCTTTTTGGGGTAAAGTAGAAGCGAAGATGGAAAATGGCCGTCTTGTTTTCCATCATCTAAATACTGAAACGGTTACGGCTGTGCCTCACGATATGCCTGTCATTGGGTATCAATCAAAAACAATTAATACATTAAGACTCTGGAATGCCGAACCATCCCAATATCCCTTACATAAGGATATCTTAAAATATAAGCGGGAAACGGAAATGATCTCGGAGTTTTTATATCCTGATGATACCCATGATGAAGGAAAGATTTTACGATTGAAACAGCAATACTTTTTAGTATCTGCCAGTATACAATCCATTTTAAAGACCTATCGAAAGCAGCATAGCAGCTTGAAACAACTTCATGAACATATCTGTATTCATATCAATGATACGCACCCCGTATTAGCCATTCCAGAACTAATGAGGATTCTGCTTGATGAAGAAGGCTATGATTGGGAACAGGCATGGAATATTACCAAACAAACCATTTCCTATACGAATCATACGACATTGTCTGAGGCTTTAGAGAAGTGGCCGATACATATTTTCCAACCGTTGCTTCCCAGGATTTATATGATTGTAGAAGAAATCAATGAAAGATTTTGCAAGGATTTGTGGGAACAAACTCCCGGGGACTGGGATCGGATTAGGGAACTAGCCATTCTAGCCGACAATTATGTGAAAATGGCTCATTTAGCCATTGTTGGAAGTTTTAGTGTTAATGGTGTGGCAAAACTGCATACAGAAATTTTAAAGAAGCGTGAGATGAATCAATTTTATCAACTGTTTCCTGAGAAATTTAACAATAAGACAAATGGAATTGCCTATCGGCGCTGGCTGTTAAAAGCAAATCCAAAGTTATCTTCATTCATTACAGAAACAATCGGTTCCGATTGGACCTATCAAGCAACAGAACTTTCCCAATTGCTTAATTATCAAAATGATCCTTCGTTTTTGGAACAACTGTTAAAAATAAAAAATGAAAACAAACAAACACTTGCGAAAGTTATTCTCGAGAAAACGGGAACTGCGGTGGATACTAATGCTATTTTTGATGTGCAAGTAAAGCGCCTGCATGCGTATAAGCGGCAGCTTTTAAATGTTTTACATATTATGCATTTGTATAATCGACTCAAAGAAGATTCAAGTTACCCTATTGTTCCTAGAGTGTTTATTTTTGGTGCAAAAGCATCGCCAGGCTATTACTATGCGAAGAAAATCATCAAATTAATAAATTCTGTTGCGGAAAAGGTAAACAATGACCCAGTAATCGGCGATAAAATGAAAGTGATCTTTCTAGAAAATTATCGTGTTTCGCTTGCGGAAAAAATCTTCCCTGCAGCAGATGTGAGTGAACAAATCTCTACTGCAAGTAAGGAAGCCTCCGGGACAGGAAATATGAAATTTATGATAAATGGAGCATTAACGGTAGGAACACTAGATGGTGCCAATATTGAAATTCGGGAATTAGTCGGTAATGACAATATATTCACGTTTGGATTAACGGCTGATGAGGTTCTAAACTACTATCAGTACGGCGGCTATCAATCCGATGAATATTACCACCATGATTATCGGATTCGTCAAGCAGTAGATCAACTTGTTAACGGATTTTTTCCTGGGGCTAATAATGAATTTGAACCAATATTTGATTCGCTCCTTCAGGAAAATGATCAATATTTTGTCTTAAAGGATTTTGCATCCTATGCGGAAATACAGCGTTCAATTGGTGAAACATTTACTGATCGATTACGTTGGCAGCAAATGAGTTTGAGAAATATTGCCCAAGCAGGTTACTTTTCAAGCGACCGCACCATTAAGGAATACGCTGATGATATATGGGGGATTAAGCCTCTGCATTAAAAAAAAGCTTCTGCCATCGCAGAAGCCTTTTTTTATAGATAATGCCCAATAAATATTCCAATCGCTAATAAAAATCCAAATATAGTATTTGTTTGTGCAGTAGCTTTCATAGCTGGTGCCATTTTAATTGGAATCGTGTTGTTAATAAAGCCTTTAGTTGCCTTAATAGCCTTTGGCGCACTAAGGATCACAAGTGCTGTCCAAACTGGCAAAATACCCAAAATGATAAGTCCCAAGACCCAAAGAAAAGAAAAAGTGAACATCCCTGTTAATAAGTAAATGGCACGTTTTTTCCCTAATAGAATGGCCACTGTTTTACGCCCGTTTTCTTTGTCGCCATCAAGGTCCCGGATGTTATTTGATAACATAATCATTCCAACCAATATCATACTTGGAACAGAGACGAGAATACTCGTGGTGCTGACTGTTCCAGTTTGAATAAAGAAAGAGATTAAAATAATCAGCATTCCCATAAAGAAACCGGAAAGTATTTCACCAAATGGTGTATAAGCAATCGGAAAAGGACCTCCAGTGTAAAAATACCCCACGGCCATACATATTAACCCCACAGCTGCTAACCACCAGCTGCTATTGGCACAAATATAGATCCCTAATAATAAGGCAATTCCATAAAAGACAAATGCTAGATTTAGGACTGTTTTTGGCTTTATTCCGTCACGGACAATGGTGCCGCCAATTCCAACGGATTGAGCAGTATCCAGCCCGCGCTTGAAATCGAAATATTCATTAAACATATTGGTTGCAGCTTGAATCAATAAACTTGCTATAAGCATAGCAAAAAATAGACCAAAATGAATGTTCCCATGTTTAAGTGATAGGGCGGTACCAAGCAGAACAGGTACGAATGCAGCAGTTAATGTATGAGGACGGGTCATTTGCCACCATACTTGAAAGCCGCGGTTTGATTCAACTACAGGTTCAGAATTCTTCTGTATAGTTGGTTGCATATTCTTCTCTCCCTTTTTTAGTTTCTTTCTCTATATAAAAGGTTAGGTTCGATGTAAAAATGGGCCGTGCCCAAAACTAAGTGTATGTAATTCAAGGAATAGTGTCAATTAATTTTTCCTATCAAATCTAGAAGATTATACCTGTTTGATTATTATTGAATGGTTGGTGGGAAAATGATAAAAATGAAAAAATCAATGATCGAGCTGATTTTATCAATTAGGTGAAATCTTAAGATATAATAGGGAATGGAGCAGGTTTGCTAGTGACAAGTATTACTGACTTCTTTACAATGAAGGTAGTATGCTAAAAATTGCTTTAATATGAATGGATAACAGTCATTTCGGCTGTTTTGGAGGGATTTGTTTGATTACCATTCAAGAATTGGAAATAATGGAACGAGGTCTTTTGGCTGTCAAACGCGCAAAAGAACTAGGCCGGCCCATTTTAATTAGTGAAGTTCATAAAATGGACACGATAAACCCACTATCATTTTTTAATATAGGAAAAGAACAATTCCGCGGTGAACGATTCTTTTGGAAAGACCCAACGGATGAAACTGTACTTATTGGACTCGGGATTTCTAAACAAATTCAGTCGGATCAGGCTTCTGACCGCTTTTTTCATGTTGAAAAAGAATGGGAAAAATTTTTAAGGGATAGCCTTATTTTTAATCCATATACCGAAATGGGTGTAGGGCCAGTCATGTTCGGCGGCTTTTCGTTTGACCCTTACAAAGAAAAAACCGACCTTTGGTCGGAGTACGCAAATTCTTTGTTCCATCTGCCGAAATATTTATTGAGTATTATTGATGGTCAAACGTTTTTAACAACAAATACAGTTTGTACTCCTCAAGAGGATCCTTACTTATTTAAAAAAGTAAGCGAAGAGAGAAATGAAATTTTAAATGCTCTCCATCAATATGACCCCAAAAAGTCGGCTGCTGCACTTCAGGAAATGAAAGAGATTGGACCTGAGATGTGGAAGAAAACTGTTGATGGAGTTGTGAAGGAATTAACAGATGGTCGCCTAAAAAAGGTTGTGCTTGCTCGTGAATTGAGGCTTGTGTTTGACGACCAAGTTATGGCAGAGGACGTCCTAAATAATTTGTATATGCAGCAGCATGAAAGCTTTATTTTTGCATTTGAATCAAATGGTGATTGTTTTATTGGCGCCTCCCCTGAAAGACTAGTGAAAAAGCAAGGAAATGAAGTGTACTCAACGTGTCTTGCTGGTTCCATCTCACGAGGCAAAACAGAAGAGGAAGACATAAAATTGGGTCAGATGTTATTAAATGACCAAAAAAACCTGAAAGAGCATGGTTTTGTGGTGGAAATGATAAAAGAAGCTCTGGAAGAATCATGCCAAGAAATTATTTTGCCTAAAAAGCCACAGTTAATGAAGATAAGAGATATTCAGCATTTGTATACCCCTGTGGTCGGAAAATGTCATAAAGATGCTTCACTGATGCTATTGGTCGAAAGACTGCACCCAACACCAGCCTTGGGTGGACTTCCGAAGGAGGAAGCAGTTGTTAAGATTAGAGAAGTAGAACAACTGGATCGTGGTTTCTACGCTGCTCCATTAGGCTGGATGGATTATAGGAAAAATGGTGAATTTGCTGTTTCCATTCGCTCTGGACTCATTCAGGGGGAAGAAGTTTCGTTGTTTGCAGGATGTGGAGTAGTGGCAGATTCTGACTCAGAAAGTGAATATTTGGAGACAAGTTTGAAATTTAAACCCATGCTCCGAGCTCTTGGAGGAAATTGATATGGATCATCAAGAATCATTAACAGCCTATATAGCAGCTATTGTTTCAGAACTTATCTTCACGGGAGTAACCGATGTGGTTGTCAGCCCTGGTTCTCGGTCTACTCCAATGGCGATGATTATGGCAGAGCATCCAGATCTTAATGTTCATATACATGTGGATGAACGGTCAGCTGCTTTTTTTGCTTTAGGAATAGCCAAGTCTTTAAATAAGCCAGTTGCAATCCTTTGTACTTCAGGTACGGCCGCAGCGAATTATTTCCCTGCAATTGTTGAAGCGCGGTATGCACGTGTACCTCTGATTGTGTTAACGGCAGATCGGCCGCATGAGCTCAGAGAAGTAGGTGCACCACAAGCAATCGATCAAATCAATTTATATGGGAAACATGTAAAATGGTTTTCTGAAATGGCTTTACCTGAAAAAAGTAATGAAATCATTCGTTATGCTCGAACTATTTGTGCACGAGCAGTAGCCATTGCAAAAAGTGCGCCTTCTGGTCCTGTCCATTTGAATTTTCCTTTTAGGGAACCATTAGTACCTAAGCTGGACGATGAACTCTTCCAGCTTCGTGAACGTCCGAACGGCTATGTGAAAGTTCATACTGGTGACTTAACAATGGCGGAGGAACAATTTAAAGAAATTGCCGAAAAACTGTCAAAAACAAATAGAGGAATTATTGTTTGTGGAAATATTGTCGATGATATTTTTCCTGAAGCTGTAACACGGCTAGCCGAGAAACTTAATTTCCCGATTATTGCTGACCCCTTGTCACAGTTAAGAAGTGGGCAGCATAGCCTTGAGAATATCATTGAAGCCTATGATACCTTTTTAAGAAACGACGATGCAAAAGCCTTTTTAAAGCCGGATGTTATTCTTAGATTTGGAGCAATGCCCATTTCTAAAGCATTAACAATTTTTATAAAAGAAAATGGAGACGTAGAACAATATGTAATTGATGGCGGCGGTGGCTGGCGTGATCCAGCATCATTATCAACAAATATGATTTTCTGTAATGAAACGTTATTCTGCGAGAAACTAGAAACATATACAGTTGAGAAATCTTCTGCCGATTTTCTAACAGCTTGGAAAAGAGTTAACCAACTATCAAAAGATACAATGATATCGCTTAGCGATATAACAGATTTAAGTGAAGGGAAGCTGTTCTATCAATTAGCAGAAATGCTCCCTGAAGGAGCTGCCTTATTTGTAGGAAATAGTATGCCAATCCGCGACCTAGATAGCTTTTTTCTTAGCAATCATAAAACAATTAAAGTAATGGCAAATAGGGGGGCAAATGGGATCGACGGTACTGTTTCTACTGCTCTGGGTGCTGCATTAAACACATCTTCCATGTACCTTGTCCTAGGCGATTTAACCTTTTTCCATGACTTGAATGGGCTGATTGCAGCAAAACTGTACAATATAAATATTAATATTATTCTAATCAACAATAATGGTGGCGGAATCTTCTCCTTCCTCCCGCAATCTGAGCATCCGAAAAACTTTGAATTTTTGTTCGGCACTCCGATCGGAATTGATTTTGAGCATGCTGTTAAAATGTTTAATGGTAATTACATAAAGATTGAGGATTGGGATCATTTTGGAGCAGAAATGAGGAAATCCATCAATTCGACTGGGATAAATGTATACGAAATAGTGACAAACAGAGAGAGGAATCGTGACGAACACCGCGAATTCTGGGGTTATGTTTCCCAGGAAATATCAAACTTTGTCAAAGGTGAACAATAAATGTATATCGTTATCGATGAGAGTCGTTACTATGTCGAAGTTTGTGGTGACGGCCTTGTTCCGCTTGTTTTGCTTCATGGTTTTACGGGGGACTCTACCACTTGGGCTCCATTTCATGAAAGCTGGGGAAAGTCAACAAAGTTGATTATCCCTGATATTATTGGACATGGAAAAACAGAGTCTCCCGAAGCACTAAATCGATATCAAATGGATGCCGCTGCTTCTGATTTAAACACGATCCTTGATCAAATGGGGATTGAGCAAGTAGATCTTCTTGGTTACTCCATGGGTGGTAGACTTGCATTAACCTTTGCCCTTTTGTATCCAGGGCGAGTCCGAAAATTGATACTTGAAAGTTCTTCTCCGGGTCTGGCGATGGAGTCCGAAAAACAACATCGCCGTATGAAAGATGCCGAACTTGCTAACTTTATACAAGAACAGGGAATCATAGCGTTTGTGGATTATTGGGAAGAAATTCCCCTTTTTTCCACCATGAAGCGCCTCCCATGGGAAACTCAGAAAAAGATTAGGAAACAGCGTTTGAAAAATTCGCCCATTGGTTTAACCAACAGTTTGCTAGGGATGGGAACGGGTTCCCAATTCTCTTGGTGGGGTAGATTAAGTGAACTAACTTGTGAAGTTTTATTGTTAACAGGTGCAGAGGATCATAAATTTTGTGCGATTGCAAGTCAGATGATGAAGGAGATGAAAAATAGCTCCTGGGTAGTGATTGATGGCTGTGGTCATGCAATTCATGTGGAAGAACCTGAAAAGTTTGGTACAATAGTAAGTGACTTTTTGTCGAATGTAAATAAATAAAGGAGGAGATTATATTGACAGTAGAATGGATTGCAGGACGCAAATATGAAGAAATCTTATATGAAACATCCAATGGTATTGCTAAGATTACCATTAACCGTCCACATGTACATAATGCATTTACACCGAGAACAGTTTCTGAATTGATTGATGCATTCGCGTATGCACGCGATGATGCAAGTATTGGGGTTATTGTCTTAACCGGTGCGGGAGATAAAGCATTTTGTTCAGGTGGAGACCAAAGTGTACGCGGCCATGGAGGATATGTTGGGGAGGATCAGATTCCACGTCTAAATGTCCTTGACCTTCAACGCCTGATCCGTGTGATTCCAAAACCTGTTATCGCGATGGTAAAAGGATACGCGATAGGGGGCGGCCATGTTCTTCACGTTGTTTGTGACTTAACGATTGCGGCTGATAACGCGGTGTTTGGGCAAACTGGACCAAAGGTAGGAAGTTTTGATGCAGGCTATGGCTCTGGTTATCTTGCAAGAATCATTGGTCATAAAAAAGCTCGTGAAATTTGGTACTTATGCCGTCAATATAATGCCCAGGAAGCACTTGATATGGGCTTAGTTAATACGGTTGTTCCACTTGAAAAAGTAGAAGAAGAAACGATTCAGTGGTGTAATGAAATTCTTGAGAAAAGTCCTACAGCCTTGCGCTTCTTGAAAGCAGCAATGAATGCAGATACAGACGGCTTAGCAGGACTACAACAATTTGCTGGGGATGCAACCCTGCTTTACTATACAACAGATGAAGCTAAAGAAGGACGCGATTCCTTTAAAGAAAAACGTAAGCCTGACTTTGGGAAATTCCCACGTTTTCCTTGATCGTTTTAGTAAACGATAATTTAAGTTTTTGAACGAAGATAACTGTCTAGCTCCAGCGCCCAGCTGCTAGTGAACTTCGCTCTTTTCCTTTCGATAAGTCAAGCACGAATGCGCTCACACTCTCCGTGTTTCCTTTATCTTAGTCAAAGTGCTCTAGTCCATACGCAGCTAAACGGGCGCTTGCGCTTTTCTATGCAGCTTGATGGTTTCCATCAAGCTGTTTTTAATCGAAATGAGTCTTTTAGCTAGATAGATTAAGAAAGGTGAACCATTATGCAGAATGAAATGATGCCTAATTTTTTGAAGAAAAGAGCGTTTTTAACTCCTAAACGACCTGCGATTTATTTTCAAGAAGAAGTAGTAACCTTTGAAGAACTTTACCGACTTTCTTACCAGGTTGCAGGGAATCTACAAGGAGTTGGTTTTCAAAAAGACCAATATGTGGGTGTTTTATTAAAAAACAATATTGATACAGTTGTTATATTATTTGCCCTTCAGTTATTAGGAGTTAGATCCGTGATATTGAATAATCGCCTCTCTCCATCAGAACTTTCCTGGCAGCTTAATGATTCAAAGGCAGTTTCATTAATCCTTGATGCTTCTTTTTTTGAAACAAAATCCATCATAATGGAAAGAATTCCATCGCTAAAAATTTTAACAAAAGACGATGTATTTTCCTGTGCCACGCACGTGCCGAATATCATTGAAGAAATATCGCTTTCCGATATATGCACCATTATGTATACATCAGGAACCACAGGTAATCCCAAAGGGGTAATTCAAACCTATGGAAATCACTGGTGGAGTTCCGTTGGTTCAGCCTTAAATTTAGGCTTTATGGAAGGGGATTGCTGGCTCTGTAATGTGCCATTGTTCCATATTAGCGGCTATTCCATTCTCATGCGCAGTGTCATTTATGGCATGCCAATTGTTCTTCATGACCATTTTGATGTGGAAAGGATAATTGCTGATATCAATGACAAGAGGGTGACGATTATGTCTGTTGTTGGAACCACCTTGACAAGAATCGTTGAAGCTCTTCAAGAACGGCGCCTTCCAAAACAATTCCGCTGTATGCTACTTGGAGGTGGACCCGCACCATTACCATTACTTCAAGCATGTGTCGAAAAAGATATCCCTGTATTCCAAACTTATGGCATGACCGAATCTTCTTCACAAATAGTTACCCTTGCACCTGAATACAGTTTGACAAGGCTGGGCTCTGCAGGCAAACCTTTGTTCCCCTCACAAATCCAAATCGTAACTGAGGATGGTAATGTGGCGCTACCGGATATTCCGGGTGAAATTGTCATTAAAGGCCCCAATGTTACTCCAGGCTATTTATTTCGACCGGAAGTTTCAAAAGAAAAGTTTAGGAATGGTTGGTTTTATACCGGTGATATTGGGTACCAGGACGAAGAGGGATTCTTATATGTCCTCGACCGGCGTTCAGACTTAATCATTTCAGGGGGAGAAAATATTTACCCCGCAGAAATAGAAGCTGCCTTATTGTCACACCCTGATGTGAGTGAGGCAGGTGTGACACATGCAGAGGATGCGGAGTGGGGGCAGATACCAATAGCCTTTATTGTGACAAGAAACGGAGCTAACCTTTCGGGAGAAGAACTTAAACAATTTTGCCAACAGAAATTGGCCAAATATAAAGTGCCAAAAGCATTTTATTTTACGAAGGAACTGCCCAGAAATGCCTCGAAAAAACTGCTGCGACGGGAACTCCGTGAGTGGATAAAGGAGGGCATCACCATTGATTAAGTTAAACTCCATCGAGATAAATGTCATTGAAATGCCATTAAAGGACCCATTTCTGACCCATTTAGGGGCGGTAGAGGTGCGTGAGGGAATTATCATTAAAATAAATAATTCAGATGGTGTTTCAGGATTCGGTGAGGGTGTTGCTTTTTCGACTCCATGGTATACAGAAGAAACAGTTAAAACAAGTTTACATATGATCACTGATTTTCTCATACCACTTCTTCAAAAAAATCCAGTCGATCATCCTCGGCAGGTGTCGCAGCTTTTTAGTTCGGTACGAAGGAACAATATGGCTAAAGCTGCTTTAGAAACGGCTTTATGGGATTTATATTCAAAATGTCATTCACAGCCATTGTCAAAATCCCTTGGAGGCATATATTCGGCAGTTGCAGCAGGTGTGGTGGTGGCGACAGATTCTACTACAAACGCACTCAGGCAGATTGATCAATATCTTCAGGAAGGGTATCAGAGAATTAAAGTGAAAATTAGTCCAAAACTAGACTATTCCCTACTGTCTGAAATCCGCCGTGTTTATCCAGACCTTGCAATCATGGCTGATGCGAATTCTGCCTATACATTAGCTGATATGGATCGAATTAAAGCTCTCGATGAGTTCAATTTAATGATGATTGAGCAGCCGCTCAGCGTTGATGATATTCTTGAACACGCGTTACTTCAAAAGGAAATCAATACGCCCATTTGTTTAGATGAAAGTATTAACAGTTTTGATGATGCACGAAAAGCAATCGAGTTCGGAAGTTGCAAAGTGATTAATATTAAGGTGGGCAGGGTCGGAGGTTTGAATGAAGCGAAACGTATTCATGATTATTGCTATGAAAAGGGGATACCCGTCTGGTGTGGAGGGATGATTGAATTCGGTATTTCCAGGGCCCATAATATTTCACTTGCTTCTTTACCAGGCTTTTCAATCCCAGGGGATATTTCTTCTTCCAATCGCTTTTGGGAAGAGGATATCATAACTCCAGAGGTAAAAGTTCAAAACGGTTCTGTTGCCGTACCAAAGAGTCCTGGGATCGGCTTTGAAATTAACGAGAAAAGACTACAGGAAGTTTTGCAATGGAAAGAAACCATTGTTTTTTAGAAGTAAAAGATGGTAATAAAAAATGAACCAGTTATAGACTGGTTCATTTTCTCATCTATTTAATTGTTTAAAGCTGTTTTTAATGATTCAAGATTTTGATTCATTAATGTAAAGTAAGTTTCATTATTTTTAATATTTTCTTTCGATAAAATAGCAAGGTTGTGAATTGGTAATGCTTTAGCCCCAATTTCTTTTTGAACGATTTTTCCAAGTTTCGATTGGACATTTTGTTCGAATAGCATATAGTGTAATCCTTCATCTTCAGCAATTGTAATGATTTTTTCTAACTCCTTTTGGGTAGGTTCATTGGCAGTCGAAAGTCCTGATATACTAATTTGTTCAATTCCATATCGTTTTTCCCAATAACCAAACGCTGCATGTGTAACGATGATCTTTTTATGCTTTGCCTTTGTAATTGTCTGTTCATAATTGGTATTAAGTTCATCTAATTTAAGGGCAATTTGTTGGAAATTTTTATTGAATAAATCTTTGTGCTCCGGCATCTGTTTAATTAGTGCATCACGGATGACAGCTGCCATTTCCTTAGAATAAATAGGGTCAAGCCATACATGTGGGTTAACATCTGTATGTGTGTCTGTGTCATGGTGCTCTTCTTCCTCATCATGTGTATCCGTCGATTTTGGGAGATTAATGTCCTCTGCGGTAGGTACTAGTTTGACATGTTCATTTTTCAATGTTTCTTTTGATTTTTCTACAAACCCTTCAAGCCCAAGCCCGATGTAGAAAAATAAGTCCGAATCAGCTAACCTCATCATATCCTTTTGGGAAGGTTCAAATGTATGTTCATCTGCCCCAGGTGGATAGATCGTGGTAACATTTACATATTTTCCACCGATTTGCGAAGTAAAGTATTGAAGTGGAAATACAGTGGTATAAATGGTTAATTGGTCCTTCTTTTTTTGGTCTTGTTCTTTACCATTTGAACACGCAGACATCAGCAGACTTAATGGTAATAGAATAGATAAGATAAGGATGATTTTTTTCATAGGAACTCCTTCATATGTTTATAAATCGGATTTATTACGATTTATTATCGAAAATTTTTTTGAATTCTGAAAAATAATAACTACATAATACGGAACGATTCCGATTACCATTAGTATCTTACAAAAAATTTTCTTCAAAAGCAAGTATAAAATTTTGTTTCTTCATCAAATATTATGTATGCTTAGATAGAAAAAAGGAAGGGTGGTTAACTTGAATAATTCAAAATTGCTGAATGAGATTCTAGACTTTAATGAAAAATTTGTGGAAGACCATGAGTATGAAAAGTATGAAACAACCAAATACCCGAATAAACGAATGGTCATTCTAACATGTATGGATACAAGGCTGCTCGAACTATTACCCAAAGCATTGAACTTGGGAAATGGTGATGCAAAAATAATCAAAGATGCTGGTGCCTTAATCTCACACCCATTTGGCAGTGTGATGAGAAGTATATTGATTGCACTTTATCAATTAAAGGCTCAAGAGGTTTTGGTGATTGCTCATTATGATTGCGGGATGAGCGGTATGAAGGCAGAACCAGTAATTGAAAACATGAAAGAGCGGGGAATATCGGAGGAAACGATCGATACGCTTACATATTCGGGGATTAATATAAAAGAATGGCTGCATGGGTTTGACAATGTAACCGAAAGCGTAGAACACAGCGTAGGAATTATAAAAAATCATCCGTTAATGCCGAAGGATGTTCCTGTCCATGGCTTAGTCATTGACCCTAAGACAGGAAAACTGGATCTTATTGTGGATGGTTATAAGAATTAATGTGAATCCTTTTCGGGAACTGGATCTAACCCTCCCGGATGAAACGGATGACATTTTGATATCCTTTTAAGCGTAAGCCAGCCGCCTCTTAAGGCACCAAACCGTTGAATAGCTTCTACCCCATAATGAGAACATGTCGGATAAAACCGGCAGGTGGGTGGTTTTAATGGTGAGATAGCAACTTGATAAAAACGAATAATTGCAAGGAAAAATTTTTTTACCATTCGGATCACTCCTTTATGACAATTATCTACAACATACCATAAATTAATAGTAACGTCTAAATTGTTAAATAAATGTAAGTGGATGAAAAAACTCGGAATTTATTGTATGATACTA
>Ga0209370_1001530_pt1 | contig 20100 bp, 11 predicted proteins | sample AgamicAtPrz_FD_187164 | JGI IMG/M metagenome (GOLD analysis project Ga0209370, IMG submission 187164) | Agave microbial communities from Guanajuato, Mexico - At.P.rz (SPAdes) (version 2) | ecosystem: Host-associated > Plants > Phyllosphere > Phylloplane/Leaf | place: Guanajuato, Mexico... | reverse complement strand
CTGGAACTGGATGACGTAGTCGCGCTCCGGGGCCGGGTTGGGGAAGACGTGGATCTCCTTGCTGGGCCGGCTGGGCGGGTTGGGCGGCATCTCGCGCATCTTGGGCGCGACGGCGGGTTTGGCGGTCGGTTGGGCGGCGGGTTTGGCGGCCTTGGCGCCGGCCTTGGCGGCCGGCTTGGCGGAGGGATTCTTGGCCATGGGGCTGGGGAAAAGACGAAGGGCGCGATGGTATCATCCGCCGCGAATCGAGCGCCCCGTCAAGGGGCGTTTCCACAATCAAATCAAAGGCTTAGATCACGCGCAGGCTGTGGCGGCCCGGTGATCACACCCCGATGCGACTGAACTCGATCAAGCTCTCGGGCTTCAAGTCCTTTGCCGATCCGACGAACTTCCAGCTGCCCGGCCAGCTGGTCGGCGTGGTCGGCCCCAACGGCTGCGGCAAGTCCAACATCATGGATGCGGTGCGCTGGGTGCTGGGCGAAAGCAAGGCCAGCGAACTGCGTGGCGAGTCCATGCAGGACGTGATCTTCAACGGCTCGGGCAACCGCAAGCCGGCCAGCCGCTCCAGCGTGGAACTGGTGTTCGACAACACCAGCGCGAGAGCCGGCGGCCAGTGGAACCAGTTCACCGAGATCGCCGTCAAGCGCGTGCTGACGCGCGACGGGACGTCCAGCTACTTCATCAACAACCAGCCGGTGCGCCGGCGCGACGTCCAGGACGTGTTCCTGGGCACCGGCCTGGGCCCGCGCGCGTACGCCATCATCGGCCAAGGCACGATCAGCCGGATCATCGAATCCAAGCCCGAGGAACTGCGCATGTTCCTCGAGGAAGCCGCCGGCGTCTCCAAGTACAAGGAGCGCCGCCGCGAGACCGAGAACCGCCTCAAGGACACGCGCGAGAACCTGACGCGCGTCGAGGACATCCTGCGCGAGCTGAACAGCAACCTGGAGAAGCTGGAGCGCCAGGCCGAGGTCGCCGCGAATTACCGCCACCTGCAGGACCAGGGCACGCTGAAGCTGCATCAGCTGTGGTTCCTGAAGCACCGCGACGCGGCCGGCGAGGCCACGCGGGTGAAGACCGAGCATGCGGAGGCGGTCAACGCGCTGGAAGCCAAGATGGCCGAACTGCGCCAGCTCGAGGCCGAGCTCGAGACCATCCGCCAGGCCCACTACGGCGCCGGCGACGAGCTGCATGCCGCGCAGGGCCGCATGGCCGAGGCGCAGATGGAGGTCAGCCGGCTGGAGGAGCGCATCCGCTACGTCGTCGAGGGCCGCCAGCGGCTGGAGCAGCGGCTGGTCGAGCTGCAGGCGCAGAACCAGCAGTGGCAGGAGCGCGCCGAGCAGGCGCAGCTGGAGCTGGACGACGTCGCCACCCAGATCGCGCAGGCCGAGGAGCAGAGCGAGATCCTCGCCGCCCAGGCCGAAGACCAGGCGATGAAGCTGCCCGAGGTCGAGGACCAGGTGCGCGCCGCGCAGGCGCGCGCCAACGAGCAGCGCACCCAGGTCACGCAGGTGCAGCAGCAGATCCAGGTGCTGGCGGCGGAAAGCCGCAGCGTCGACGAGCAGCTCAAGGGGCTGCGCGGCCGCCGCGAGCGCCTGGCGCAGGAGCGCCAGGGCCTGGCGGCGCCGCAGCACGACAAGCTCGACGAGGTGAAGCGGCTGTCCGTCGCCGCCGACGAGCAGCAGGCGGTGGCCGACGCGCGGCTGGCGGAACTCGCGGAAGTAGCGCCTGCCGCCGACGAGGCGCGCCAGCAGGCCCAGCAGGAATCGCAGCAGCAGGCCGCGAAGCTGACCGACATCGTCGCGCGGCTGACCGCGCTGCGGGCGCTGCAGGAGAAGGTGCAGACCGAGGGCAAGCTCAAGCCCTGGCTGGCCAAGCATGGGCTGCAGGACATCAAAGGCCTGTGGACGCAGCTGCACATCACGCCCGGCTGGGAGAACGCGCTCGAGGCGGCGATGCGCGAGCGCATGGGCGCGCTGTCGGTGGGCCGGCTGGAGACGGTGCAGGCCTTCGCGTCCGATCCGCCACCGGCGCGGCTGGCCTTCTACTCGCTGCCCGGCGGCGACATCGCCAACACGCATCGCGCGCTGCCGCCGCTGACCGACCAGCTCAAGCTGGAGTCCAGTGGCCTGAAGGCGCTGATGAACGACTGGCTCGAGGGCATCTACACCGCGGAGTCCATCGCGGATGCGCTGGCGCAGCGCCCCAAGCTCAGCCACGGCGAACTCATCATGACCCGCGAGGGCCACGCGGTGAGCCAGTTCGCGGTCAGTTTCTACGCGCCGGACTCCGAGACCGCCGGCCTGCTGGCGCGCGCGCAGGAGATCGAGAACCTGGAGCGCGAGCAGCGCGCGCAGACGCTGATCGCCGACGAGTCGCGCGCCCAGGCGGTCCGCGCCGAGGCCGTCTACACCGATGCGTCGCAGCGCCTGGCGGTGGTGCGGCGCGAAGCCTCCGAGACGCAGGCCCGTGCCCATCAACTGCAGGTCGAGCTGCTGCGTCTGGCGCAGCAGACCGAGGCCGCCGTCGCGCGCCGCACGCAGCTCGATGACGAGCTGGGCGAGATCGACGCCCAGACCGAAGCGCTGATGGAGCGCCGCATGGAGGGCGAGGCGCGCTTCGAGGAATTGGACCTGCAGCTCGCGACGACGCAGGAGAAGCATGCCGAGCTCGACGAGTCGGTGATCAACGCCGAGCGCAAGCTGACCGAGGCGCGCGAGCATCAGCGCGTGCTGGAGCGGCGCGCGCAGGAGGCGGTGTTCAGCGCCCGCGCGTTGGCGGCCAAGCGCGGCGAGCTGCAGCGCAGCATCGAGACCTCGCGCCAGCAGGTGCAGGTCAACGAGCAGACGGTGCAGAACATGGCGCAGGAGCGCGCCGAACTCGACGACGCCGCGGCGCAGGCCGGGCTGCAGGACGCGCTGGCGCTGAAGATGGAACGCGAGCAGGCGCTGGCGGTGGTCCGCGCCAACTACGACGACCTCAGCCAGCGCCTCAAGCGCAGCGAGGAGCAGCGCATGACGATCGAGCGCGCGCTCGATCCGCTGCGCGAGCGCATCACCCGGCTGCAGCTCGACGAGCAGGCCGCCGCGCTGGGCGGTCAGCAGTTCATGGAGCAGCTGGTGGCGCAGAACGTCGACCTGGAGGCGCTGGCCAAGGGCATCGAGGAAGGCGGCGTGAAGTTGTACGGGCTGCAGGGCGAGATCGACCGCATCAACCGCGACATCGCGGCGCTGGGTGCGGTGAACCTGGCGGCGCTGGACGAGCTGGGCGCCGCGCGCGAGCGCAAGACCTTCCTGGACTCGCAGTTCGCCGATCTGACCAGCGCGATCACCACGCTGGAGGACGCGATCCACAAGATCGACCTGGAGACCCGCGACCTGCTGGGCTCCACCTTCACCCAGGTCAACGAGCATTTCGGCCGCATGTTCCCGAGCCTGTTCGGCGGCGGCCAGGCCAAGCTGGTCATGACCGGCGACGAGATCCTGGATGCCGGCGTGCAGGTGATGGCGCAGCCGCCGGGCAAGAAGAACTCGACCATCCATCTGCTGTCGGGCGGCGAGAAGGCGCTGACGGCGATCGCGCTGGTGTTCGCGATCTTCCAGCTGAATCCGGCGCCGTTCTGCCTGCTGGACGAGGTCGATGCGCCGCTGGACGACGCCAACACCGAGCGCTACGCGCGGCTGGTGTCGGAGATGAGCAAGATCACGCAGTTCCTGTTCATCTCCCACAACAAGATCGCGATGGAGATGGCCAAGCAGCTGATCGGCGTGACGATGCAGGAGCAGGGCGTGTCGCGCATCGTGGCGGTGGACATGGAATCCGCGCTGGCGATGGCCGAGCAATGAGGATGACGACGGTGATCGCGGCGCACGAGGCGCGCGGGGCCGCAGGAGCAAACGAGCGATGACGACGGACTGGAACCTGACGACGCTGTTGGCCGCGCTGGGCGGCGTGGTGCTGGTGGGGCTGCTGGCGCAGGGCTGGTGGAGCGCGCGCAAGGCGGGGCCGCGACGCGCGGAGCCGCTCGCGCCGGTGGGCGACCGTCAGGAGCCCAGCCTGGGCGCCGGCGGTGCCGCGCCGGGCCAGGCGCCGGTGACGCTGGACGGCGCCGCCGGTGGCGAGCCGCTGCCGGACCTGCGGACGCTGGACGAAACCGTGCCGGCGGTGGCCCGCACGCGCAAGGCCTCGACCCGCATCGATGCGCTGATCGACGCGATCGCGACGCTGGCGCCGGACTCGCCGGTGAGCGGCGAGATGGCGCTGTCGCACCTGCCGGGCAGCCGGCGCGCCGGGACCAAGCCCTTCCAGATCGAGGGCTTGAACGCGGACAGCGGCGAGTGGGAGCTGCCGCATCCGGGCCAGCGCTACGGCGAGTTCCAGGCGGGGCTGCAGATGGCCAACCGCAGCGGCGCGCTCAACGAGATCGAGTACTCGGAGTTCGTGCAGAAGATCCAGGCTTTCGCGGACGGCATCGGCGCGATGCCGGAGTTCCCCGACATGCTGGACGTGGTGGCGCGGGCGCGCGAGCTCGACCAGTTCGCGGCCAGCCACGATGCGCAGCTGGCGATCGTGCTGCGCGCCCGAGGCGCGGCCTGGACGCTGGGCTTCGTGCAGCAGGGCGCGCTGCGCCACGGCTTCGTGCCGGGCGCGATGCCGGGCCGGCTGGTGCTGCCGTCGGCCGAGGAGGGCGCGCCGCCGCTGCTGACGCTCAACTTCGATGCGCAGGCGGCGCTGGCGGACGATCCGCAGGCCTCGTCGCTGCGCGAGCTGACGCTGTCGCTGGACGTGCTGCAGACGCCGGAGGCGCTGGAGCCCTTCGCGACTTGGCAGGAATCGGCGCGCAACCTGGCGCGCGACTTCGAGGCCGACATCTGCGACGACCGCAACCAGGTCCTGAACCTGCACGCGTTCCAGTCCATCGGGCAGGAACTGGCGGAGCTCTACAAGTCGCTGGCCGCGCGCGACCTCGCGGCAGGCAGTCCGGTGGCGCGGCGGCTGTTCAGCTGAATCCGGCGGTTCTCGCCGACGACGAAGACGGGCGCCCTCGGGCGCCCGTTTGCATGGGAGCGCCGCATGGCGGCGTCGCCCACAAGTTCGAGTGGGCGTGACTGCGCGTTCTTCTAGGCGTGGACTCGGTTGGCAGGGATTTCGGTCATCGTGGGACGGACGTGCGATCGGCACAGTGGTGGACCTCTGTGTTGATGGACGCGGCCTCGGTAACGAGGTACCGATGACGAAGTGATCGAAACTCTTGACCCTCGAGCCGTTTCAATGTCGAAGCCCGCCAGCACGATGCCCGGGATCGATGCCTTGGCCTTTCCGAGCGATCCTGCGCCGGAAGTCAATGCGCATGTCTTCATACTCGCTACGACGTTCGGGTCGAAAGCGCAACTGGCGGCCTTGCTCCAGGTGAGCCCGGCGATGGTCGAGCAGATGGACCGGGACCGGCAACTGTTCAGCTTCGTCAGTCGATCCAAGCGATATCGGCTGTATGGCCTCTATCAGGCATTGCCGGAGGTGGCCGGTGCGCCGCTGAAGGCCATCCTCGCCCGCTTCCACGGGGCCATTGACGCCGGGCAGACGTGGATGACGGAGCAGCACTTCGCCTCCTTCTTCCGGGCGCCCAACAACATGCTGGCGTGGGCGACGCCATTGGAAGTGTTGTTGGGACATCGGCTGTACGACGCGCCGATCGAGCAGGAAGCCGCATGGCTGTATGCGCAGGACGCCTCCTGCCGCCTTCGCGCCGTGCTCGGCGCGGCGCACGACGAACTGATGCATCGGAGGAACTGATGGATGACGTCCAAGTGCCCGTGCGCGTGCCGCCGTTCCGTGGGCAGGAACTCCAATTGGAACTTCTCGATGCAGGGACGGTCACGCTGTTGCGGTCCTATCAGCACCCCAACGCAGATTGGGAGCCTCCACCTGTTGAGTTCCGTACCAACCGAGTCGATCCTCCGCCAGGGCACGGTGAGTCCTTCGCCGTCATGTACACGTCGACCAACATTCAATCGAGTGCAATGGAGGTCCGCGCGCTGTTCTGGGACGCGGATGACGATCGCTTCTACTGGGACGAAGATGTGGCATCCAAGTTCCATGTGGTGCGGTTCTCACCGGGACGACCGGCGATCTTCATCCCTATCGATGGGCGTAATCGTGCGGCGTTCTGTCTTCAGGGAAAGCTGGAACCCAGCTACGAATCGACCCGTTGGATCGCCTTGGAGCTATATCGCCGATACGGGCATCTCGTCCACGGCATCAGCTACGAGTCCTTCCACCGTCATCAGTTGGGTCGCGTGTATGCGATCTGGCATTCGCGCAAGGATGATCTCGACCTCTCGGCCAGCGCGGAGCGACCTCTGCTCACCGAAGATGCGGAGTTTCTGGCCTTTCTGGCGGCCCACCCTTTCATCGACCTGCTGCGAACGGGCCCGACCCCGAATCCGCAAGGGAATCCGGCACTCGCCGCGGCCTAGGTCTTCGCCATGGCCCGGCATTCCGCCGAGTTGGCCAGCAAGCGCCGCACCTCGTCGTCCGTCGTCTGCTCGAAAGTCTCGTACCACTGCCCAACCGAGCGGAAGCGCTCTGGCGTCTGGCCGCAGACGACCTCGTCCGCGTCCTGCGAGATCAGGTGGCAGGTTTCAGCCGCCGAGACCGGCACCGCCACCACGATGCGTGCCGGTTGCAGGTCGCGCAGCGCCTGCACCCCCGCGCGCATCGTGGCCCCGGTGGCCATGCCGTCGTCGACCAGGATCACCTGCCGACCCTCGATCGCCGGCATCGGCCGGTCGCCGCGGTAGAGCCGCTCGCGCCGGTGCAGCTCACGCATCTCCGCCCGCGTGACGATGTCGATGGCCGAGTAGCTGATCGCCAGCTGCTGGATCACCTGCGTGTTGAGCACCCGCACGTCCCCCGACGCGATCGCGCCCATCGCGTACTCCGGCTGGCCGGGCAGGCCGAGCTTGCGCACCACCAGGATGTCGAGCGGCGCGTCCAGCGCCCGCGCGATCTCCGCCGCCACCGGCACGCCACCGCGCGGCAGCGCCAGCACCGTCACGTCGTCCCGGTGCGCATAGGCGGCCAGCCGCAGCGCCAGTTCGCGTCCCGCGTCGCGCCGGTCAGCGAAGCGACGCCCCGCGGCCGCCGACGGCGAGGCATGCGTCGCCGCATCGGGCATCTCGGGGGACGGGCGGACAGGCAGCATGGCGTGGGTCTCCGGGGTCATTGTGGTCTCGCAGGGACGCTGTTTCCATCCCCAGTTCAGAGCAAGCCGGGTGCCCGCCGCGGCCCGCCGGCTCGGGCGCGTCATTTGCCACTCCGGCATTCCCAGGACGCTGCCCCGCCGAGGTCCCCATGCCGTCTCGAAGCTCTTCCTCCACGACCCGCGCCACCCGCAAGGCGCCGCCGCGCGCTTCCGGTCGCTCCGGCGCGGGCGCGCGCCGCACGCGCGCTTCCAATGCCGACCATGCCGCGCACGGCAAGTCCTCGGGACGCGGCGCGGCGCGCGGCGACAGCGACGACGCGCCGGCCGCCCGGCGAGCGATCTGGAAGGGCGCCATCAGCTTTGGCCTGCTGCACGTGCCGGTGTCGCTGTATCCCGCGTCGCGCGACCAGCGCGTCGACTTCGACTGGCTGGACAAGCGCAGCATGGATCCGGTCGGCTACAAGCGCATCAACAAGCGCACCGGCAAGGACATCGACAAGACGCAGATCGTCAAGGGCGTGAAGCAGGACAACGGCGATTACGTCCTGGTGTCCGACGACGAGATCCGCAAGGCCTATCCCACCACCACGCAGACCATCGAGATCGAGACCTTCGTGCCGGCCACGCAGGTGTCCTTCGTCTACCTGGAGAAGCCGTACTACCTCGAGCCCATCGGCAAGTCCGGCAAGGTCTACGCGCTGCTGCGCGAGGCGATGTCCGACGCCGGCCTGATCGCGATCGCGCGGCTGGTGATCCACAGCAAGGAGCACCTGGCCGCGCTGCTGCCCGCCGGACCGGCGCTGATGATCGGCATGCTGCGCTGGGCCAACGAGATCCGCCCCTGCGACGACCTGAACCTGCCCGCCGAAGGCAAGTCCGCGCACGGCTTCAAGCCCAGCGAGCTGCAGATGGCCCGGCAGCTGATCGACGAGATGAGCAGCGACTGGCACCCCGAGGACTACCACGACGAGTTCACCGCCGCGATCCGCGACCTGATCGCGCGCAAGGTGGAGGAGGGCGAGACCGAGACCGTCACGCCGCTCGAGGCCGCGCCCGAGGCCGGCGAGGAGGGCGGCAACGTCGTCGACCTGACCGAGCTGCTCAAGCGCAGCCTGGGTGGCAAGTCCAGGAAGAAGTCGGCCTGAGGCCGGCGCTGATACGCCATGCCGAGCGCCACCCGCCAGGACCCGCTGTCCCGCTACCGTCAGAAGCGGGACTTCCGCATCACGCCCGAGCCCGACGACACCCCGGCCGCATCCGCGCGTGCCACCCACGGACGGCGAAGCGGCACCGCCCCGCGCCGCGCGGCGCGACCGCAGGCGCTGTCCTTCGTCATCCAGAAGCACTGGGCCAGTCACCTGCATTACGACTTCCGGCTGGAGCTCGACGGCGTGCTGCTGAGCTGGGCCGTGCCCAAGGGACCGTCCTATGACCCCAAGGAGCGCCGCATGGCGATCCATGTCGAGGACCATCCGCTGTCCTACGGCGGCTTCGAGGGCTCCATCCCGCCGCGGCAGTACGGCGCCGGCGAGGTCATCGTCTGGGACAACGGCACCTGGGAGCCCGAAGGCGATCCGGCGCAGGGCCTGCGCGACGGCAAGCTGGTGTTCCGCCTGCATGGACAGAAGCTGGCGGGGCTGTGGCAGCTGGTGCGGACCTCCCGCGATGCCGCCAAGCGCGAGCAATGGCTGCTGATCAAGAAGCACGACGGCCGCGAGCGCGCGCATGCGGACTACGACGTCACCCTCGCGCTGCCCGATAGCGTGATCCAGCATCCGCTGGGGCTGATCGAGGAGCGCGAGGCCGGTGAAGCGGACGCGGCCGCCGCCACCCCGGACCTGAGCCGCGCGCGCAAGGCGCGGTTGCCGGCCGAGCTGCCGCCGCAGCTCGCGACGCTGGTGAGCGCCACGCCGCCGGGCGAATGGATCGCCGAGGCCAAGTTCGACGGTTACCGCCTGATGGCGCGGGTCGACAAGGGCAAGGTGCGCCTGATCACCCGCGGCGGCAACGACTGGACCGATCGGCTGGGCACGCTGGCCGAGGCCGTCGCCGGCCTGGGACTGGACAACGGCTGGCTGGACGGCGAGATCGTCGTGCTGCGCGACGACGGCGCGCCCGACTTCAACCTGCTGCAGAACGCGATCGGCCATCCGAAGCGCCGCGCGCAGGCGGACCTCGTCTACTTCCTCTTCGACTTGCCTTTTCTCAACGGCCACGACCTGCGCGAGGTGCCGCTGCGGCACCGCCGCGCGGTGCTGCGCGCGCTGATGGCCGAGCAGGAGGACGGGCCGCTGCGCTTCAGCGAGGACTTCGCGGTGCCGCCCGAGGAGATGCTGGCCGCGGCCTGCCAGATGCGGCTCGAGGGGCTGATCCTGAAGCGCCCCGACAGCAGCTACGTGTCCGCGCGCAGCGACGCCTGGATCAAGCTGAAGTGCCAGCAGCGGCAGGAGTTCGTCGTCGTCGGCTTCACCGACCGGTCCGACGGCGCGAAGGCGCTCGGCAGCCTGCTGCTGGGCTACTACGAAGGCCGCGCGCTGCGGTACGCGGGGCGCGTGGGCACGGGCTGGTCGCTCAAGCTCGCCGGCGAGCTGCACGGGCAGTTGGCGGCGCTCGAGGTCAAGCAGCCGCATTTCGACGAGGCCACGATCGCCCGCAGCCATTGGGCCAAGCTCAGCGGCCGCAGCGGCGGCGTGGCCCGGTGGGTGAAACCGACGGTGGTGGTCGAGGTCGCCTTCGCCGAGTGGACGCCGGACGGGCATGTCCGCCACGCCTCGTTCCAGGGCGTGCGCGTGGACAAGGCGCCGCGCGACGTGGGTCGCGAATCGGCGAAGCCCGCCGAGGAGGTCAAGCCCGCGCCGGCGGCCAAGGGCGCGTCCCCAACAGCGAAGGACAAGCGGTCGACCACCGCCGCCGCCGCCGCCGCGCCATCGGGCCAGCTGCGCATCACGCACCCGGACCGGGTGATCGATCCCTCCACCGGCCACACGAAGATCGAGCTGGTCCGCTACTACGAGAGCGTCATCGAATGGATGCAGCCGCATCTGGGCCGCCGGCCGGTGGCGATCGTGCGGGCGCCGGACGGCATCGAGGGCCAGCTGTTCTTCCAGAAGCACGTCGAGGGCGACGAGCTCATCGTGATCCCCGATGCCGCGGCGCTGATGCAGATGACGCAGATGAACGCGATCGAGTTCCACACCTGGAACGCGCAGGACGACCGGCTCGACCGCGCGGACCGCCTCATCGTCGACCTCGATCCCGGCGAGGGCGTGGCCTTCGGCGCGGTGGTGGAGGCGGCGCGCATCACCCGCGCGCTGCTCAAGGAACTGGGCCTGCTGAGCTGGCTCAAGACCAGCGGCGGCAAGGGCCTGCACGTGGTGGTGCCGCTCGACCGGCGCCACGACCACGTCACGGTGAAGGCCTTCAGCCAGGCCGTCGTGCGTCACCTGGCCGAGACCTTCCCGAAGAAGTTCTCGGCCAAGAGCGGCCCGCGCAACCGCGTCGGCAAGATCTTTCCCGACTACCTGCGCAACGGGGAAGGGCAGACCACCGCCTGCGCCTTCTCGGCCCGCGCGCGGCCCGGCCTGGGCGTGTCGATGCCGATCGACTGGGACGAGCTGGGCGAGTTCAAGCGCGCCGACCACTGGACCATCGCCAATGCGCGCGACCGGCTCAGCTTCCAGAAGCAGGATCCCTGGCAGGACTACTGGGGCACGCGGCAGACGCTGACGCGCGGCCTCAAGCTGCTGGGACTGCCCTGAGCGCCTTGGCATCCATCAGCGGCAGGCGCAGCTCGAAGCGGGCGCCGGTGCCGCTGCCTTCGCTGTGCACGCCGACCTGGCCGCCATGCATGCCGATCAGCTGCTTGACCAGCGACAGGCCGATGCCCAGCCCGCCCTGCGAGCGATCGAGGGTGCGGTCGCCCTGGACGAACAGGTCGAACATGGTGAGCTGCAGGCTGGGCGGGATGCCGATGCCGTCGTCGCTGACGGTGATCAGCGCCTGGCCCGGGGCGCCGTCGCGGCCGCGCTCCTCCCGCAGCGAGAGCTCGATGCGGCCCAGCGGGTCGGTGTACTTGGCGGCGTTGGTCAGCAGGTTCGCCACGCACTGGATCAAGCGGGCCTGGTCGCCCCAGACCCGCAGCGGCGGGCCGCCGACCGTCACCGAGAACCGGTGCTGGCGCTCCCGCATCAGCGGCTCCACCGTCTCCACCGCCTGGGCGATGACCTCGGGCAGCAGCACCGGCCCGAGCTGCAGTTCCACCCGGCCCTGGGTGATGCGCGACACGTCGAGCAGGTCGTCGACCAGCCGGGTCAGCGTCTCGACCTGCCGCCGGATGATGTCGACCATCTTGCGCGAGCGTTCGTCCGGCAGACCCAGCCGGCTCAGCACGTCGCCGGCGCTGCGGATCGGCGCGATCGGGTTGCGCAGCTCGTGGGCCAGCATCGCCAGGAACTGGTCCTTCTGGCGATCCGCCGCCTCCAGCCGCCGGCGCGCCCTCAGGTGGGCGGAGATCTCGCGGTAGTAGCAGACGACGCCCGGCGCGCCGCTGGCCAGCGGGATGCGGCTGATCTGCCACTCGTAGGCCTCGGTCACGCCCAGGTCGCTGCGCTCCTGCACGAACTCCGGGGTGTGGTACGGCTCGCCGGTCTCCAGGGTGCGCTGGAACAGCGCCAGGATCTGGTCGGCCAGCGGGTGGCCCCACTGGCGCTCGACCTGCGCATCGAAGCGCGAGCCGATCAGGTCCGGCGGATCGCCGAAGGTGGCGCGCGCGGTGGGATTGGCCTCGCGGATGCGCAGCGCCGTGCCGTCGTGCTCGACCAGGAAGACGCCCATCGGCGCGGCGTTGAGCAGGGTCTCGAACTGCGCGGTGCGCAGCCGGAAAGACGCTTCCGCCGCCTGCCGCATGCGGCGCAGTTCCAGCAGCGCGCCCAGCCGCGCGAGCAACTCGCGGGCCGAGAAGGGCTTGATCATGTAGTCGTCGGCGCCGGCATCCAGGCCCTCGATGCGGGCGTCCTCGCCGGCCCGCGCCGACAGCAGCACCACCGGCACGCCGCCCAGCCGCGCGTCGCCGCGCAGCGCGGCCAGCAGCGCCAGGCCGTCGAGCTTCGGCATCATGACGTCGCTGAGGACCAGATCCGGCGGCTCGCGCCGCGCCGCCTCCAGCGCCTCCAGGCCGTCGGCCGCCAGTTCCACCGCGTAGCAGGGCGACAGCAGGTCGCGCAGGTAGGCCCGCATGTCGGCGTTGTCGTCGGCCACGATCACCCGCGCGCCGAAGGTCGCCGCGAAACGTGGGTCGGCCGAGGCCCAGCCGCCCGCCTGGACGCGGCCCGGTTCGCCTTCGCCCACCGGCTCGGGCGCCGGGAGCCAGCGCAACGCCTCTTCCACGAAAGCGCGAGCGCCAGTCGTGGTGGCCGCGACGGTGGTGGTGGCATTGACGCCGGTCGTGGTGGCCGCCGCGGCGACGGGGAGCGGCGCCGATCCGCCCGCCCGCGCAGGCGACGCGGGCTGCCGGCCCAGCGGCAGCAGCACGCGGAACAGCGAGCCTTCGCCCTGCACGCTGGAGGCCTCGATCCGTCCGCCGTGCAGCTTGACCAGCTCCTGCACCAGCGCCAGGCCGATGCCGGAGCCCTCGTGGGTGCGGCCCTCGGCGCCGGCGACGCGATGGAAGCGTTCGAAGACCCGCGGCAGTTCCTCCGCGGGGATGCCGGCGCCGGTGTCCGCGACCTCCAGCACCGCGAGCCGCGGGTCATGGCCCTGGCCGCGCAGGCGTACCGTGACCTGCCCGCGCAGGGTGAACTTGAAGGCGTTGGACAGCAGGTTCAGGACGATCTTTTCCCACATCTCGCGGTCGACCCAGGCCGCCTGGTCCAGCGGCGCGCAGTCGACCTCGAAGTCCAATCCGGCGCGTTCCATGGCGGAGCGGAAGGTGCTCGCCAGGTCGCGCGTCAGCGCCGCCAGGTCGGTGGCCTCGAAGCGCGCCAGCGCGCGGCCGGCCTCGATCCGGGAGAAGTCCAGCAGCGTGTTCACCAGGCGCTGCAGGCGCGACGCGTTGCGCAGCACCAGGGCCAGGCGCTCGCGCTGGGGGCTGCTCAGGTCGGGCGCGGTCACCAGGTCCTCGAGCGGGCCCAGCATCAGCGTCAGCGGCGTGCGGAACTCGTGGCTGATGTTGGAGAAGAAGGCCGTCTTGGCGCGGTCCAACTGGGCGAGCTCCTCGGCGCGGCGTCGTTCGGCCTCGTAGGCCGAGGCGTCGGCCAGCGCCGCCGCGAGCTGGCCCGCGACCAGGTTGAGGAAGCTCCGGTAGGCCTCGTCGAGCGGCCGGCGCGGGCTCACGCCGGCCAGCAGGAAACCGGCCGGCTCGCGGCCGGCGCTCTTGAGCGGCAGCAGGACCGCGCGCTCGAGCGGCTCCGGCCACTGCGGCAACCGCAGAGACACGCCCAGGGCCGCCATCGAGGGCAGGTCCTGCGCCGGCGCGCCGTCCACCAGCGCGCGCAGCGGCCAGCCGTCGGGCGGATCGACCAGGTCGAGCCGCTCGGGCAAGGCCTCGGCGGCGGTGCGATGCGACGCCTCGCCGGCCGCGTCGTGGCCGAGCGGTCCGGTGCAGCCGGCGCACCGCGCCCACTGTCCACCGGGCTCGGTCAGGTAGAGCGCGGTGAAGGGCAGGTCCAGCGGGTAGTCGGACAGGACCTCGCAGCTGCGTCGCGCGACGTCGTCCTGCTGCTCCACGCCGACGGTGCGCGTGGCCAGGTCCTTCAGCACCCGCAATCGGCGCTCGCCGATCACGCGGTCGGTGACCTCGGTGACCACGCACCACATGCCGTTGACGCGCAGTTCGTCGTCGTGGACCGGGCTGTAGGAGAAGGTGTGATAGGTCTCCTCCGGGAAGCCGCTGCGCTCCAGGAACAGCAGCAGGCCTTCGTCCCAGGTCGCCTCGCCGGTGCCCAGCACATGGCGGATGCGGCTGTAGGCGGCGTCCCAGACCTCGGCCCAGACCCGCTCGGAGCGCGCGCCCAGCGCCCATTCGCGCTTCAGGCCCAGCGTCGGCAGGTAGGCGTCGTTGCAGAAGAAGGTCATCTCCGGACCCCACGCCAGCCACATGGCGTAGCGGGAGTCCAGCATCATCCGCAGCACCGTCTTGAGCGCGCGCGGCCAGCCGTCCGGTGGACCGAGCGGCGTGCGGGTCCAGTCCATGGCTCGCATGCGCGCGCCCATCTCGCCGCCCCCGTCCAGGAAGTGCTCGCGGCGCGGCGCGGCCGGTGCACCGGGCTGCGGCGGGGAGGAGGGCACCGGTGCAGCCGCGTCGTTGCGGCCCTCGGGGGGCAGGCCGGCGGGACCGGCGGGCAGAACAGGCATCGGCAGGAATTCCCTTGTCGGGACAGGGGCAGTCGAGTCTAGGCGTCGCCTAGCAAGCGGCGCACCCGCATCGGCCCTGCCTGGACGGCGGGGAGCGCCACGGCGATGGGGGACGCGAACCGGCGGTGCTGGGAGCGGCGCTTGCCGCTGCCATCCATCCGCATCCACATCCGATCCGCACCCGCACCCTGCGCTGGAGAGCCCCGCCCGATGGCCGATTCGATGGACCTGATCCTGTGGCGCCACGCCGAAGCCGCCGATGCCGCGCCCGGCATGGACGACCTGTCGCGGGTGCTGACCGGCCGCGGCGAACGCCAGGCCCGCGAGATGGCGCACTGGCTGGACCGGCACCTGCCGCGCGACGCCCGCGTGCTGGTCAGCCCGGCGGTGCGCACGCGCCAGACGGTCCAGGACCTGCGCCGCAAGGTCGTGTCCAGCGACGCGCTCGCGCCCAAACGGGACGTGCGGGCGCTGCTCGAGGCCGCCGGCTGGGCCGAGGCGACGGCCCCGGTGATGGTCGTGGGTCACCAGCCGACGCTGGGACTGGCACTCGCCCACCTGGTCGGCGGCGTGCCGCTGGACCGGCTCGCGGACACCACGCCCTGGCGGCTGCGCAAGGGCGGCGTCTGGTGGCTGCGCTGCGAGCGCGACGCCCGCGACCGGCCTGGCGTGCTGGTGGTGGCGGTGCGTTCGCCGGACCTGCCGTGATGCGCCGCAGGCCCTCGTCGCCGCGCCTTCGCGCCGGGGCGCCGGGGCAGGGGCGCCCGCTACACTGGCGGCTTGCCCACTGCGAAAGCTGCCTTGAGTTCCAGCCTGTTCCTCATCTTCCTGCTGATCGCCGCCAGCGCGTTCTTCTCGATGGCGGAGTTGTCGCTGGCCGCGTCGCGGCGGCTCAAGCTCAGGCAGATGGCGGACGAGGGCGACCCGCGGGCCGCGCAGGTGCTGAAGGTGCAGGAGCAGCCCGGCCACTACTTCACCGTGGTGCAGATCGGCGTCAACACGCTGGCCATCCTGGCCGGCGTGGTCGGCGAGGGCGCGCTGACGCCTCACTTCGAATCGCTGCTGCGGCCGCTGATCGACGTCGACACCGCGCAGCGCGTGGCCTTCGCGCTGTCCTTCGGCTGCGTCACGACGCTGTTCGTCGTGCTGGCGGACCTGCTGCCCAAGCGGCTCTCGATGAACGAACCCGAGCGCGTCGCGCTGGCGCTGATCCGGCCGATGCTGTTCCTGACCGTGCTGCTGCGGCCGGTCGCCTGGGCGCTGGGCCTGGTCACGGACGGCCTGCTGCGGCTGCTCGGCCGGCCGATGACGCCGGACAACACCATCACCCATGACGACATCCTCGCCATGGCCGCCGCGGGCCAGCAGGCCGGCGTCGTCGCGGCCGCGGAGCAGCAGGTGATCGAGAACGTGCTCGAGCTCGAGACCCGCACCGTGGAGTCGTCGATGACCTCGCGGGAGCGCGTCGTCTACTTCTCGCTCGACGACGACGAGGCGCTGGTGCGCACGCGGATCGCGGACTCGCCGCACTCGACCTACCTGGTCTGCGACGGCGAGATCGACCAGGTGGTCGGCTACGTCGACGCGACCGACCTGTTCCAGCGCGTGCTGCGCGGTGAGGTGATCTCGCTGCGCGCCGAGCCGGCGCTGGTCAAGAAGGTGCTGATCGTGCCGGACCGGCTGACGCTGGCCGAGGTGCTGACCCAGTTCCGCCAGGCGCATGAGGACTTCGCGGTCATCGTCAACGAGTACTCGCTGGTGGTGGGCGTGATCACGCTGAACGACGTGATGAGCACGGTGATGGGCTCACTGGTCTCCACCGACGAGGAGGAGCAGCAGATCATCCGCCGCGACGACGGCAGCTTCCTGGCCGACGGCATCACGCCGATCCCGGACGTGCAGCGCGCCCTGGGCGTCGACGACTTCCCGCACCCGGGCCAGTACGACACGCTGGCCGGTTTCCTGATGGTGATGCTGCGGCGCATCCCCAAGCGGACCGACGTCGTGGAATGGCACGGCTGGCGCTTCGAGGTCGTCGACGTCGACAGCCACCGCGTCGACCAGGTCATGATCGCCCGCGCGGCACCGCCGGCGACCGACACGGGCGCCTGACCACTGGCCGCCGGCCCTCCGGCAGCGTGTCCGGGGACGGCCTGACCAACGGCCGCGCGGCCTGCCTGCGCCACAATGCGCGGATGACTGCCCAGCCCGCTTCCACTGCCTCCGCGGCTTCGCTTCCCCTCGACCAGGCCGCCGTCCGCGCCGCCGAACTCCGTGACCAGCTGCACCATCACGCCCACCTGTACTACGTGCTGGACGCGCCCGCGCTGCCCGATGCCGAGTACGACCGGCTGTTCCAGGAACTGCAGGCGATCGAGGCCGCGCATCCATCGCTGCTGACGCCCGATTCGCCGACGCAGCGGGTCGGCGGCGCGGTGCTGGAGGGCTTCGAGCCGGTGCGGCACGTGGTGCCGATGCTGTCCATCCGCACCGAGACCGACACCGAGGCCAGCGGCGCCGAGAACTTCGACGCCCGCGTGCGTCGGGAACTGGACCTGGGCGAGCAGGCCGCGCCCGTCGAGTACGCGGCCGAGCTCAAGTTCGACGGCCTGGCGATCAGCCTGCGCTACGAGCGCGGCGTGCTGGTGCAGGCCGCCACGCGCGGCAATGGCGAGACCGGCGAGGACGTGACGCAGAACGTGCGCACGATCCAGCAGATCCCGCTGCGCCTGCGGGGCGACGGCGCCAAGGCCGAGGTGCTGGAGGTGCGCGGCGAGGCCTACATGCGCCGCGACGATTTCGAGAAGCTCAACGAGCGGCAGCGCGCCAACAACGAGAAGACCTTCGTGAATCCGCGCAACACGGCGGCGGGCGCGATCCGCCAGCTCGATCCGGCGCTGGTGCGGCAGCGGCCGCTGAGTTTCTTCGCCTACGGCATCGGCGAGACGCGCGGCTGGGACATCCCCGCCACGCACAGCGCGATGCTGGACGCGCTGCAGTCCTACGGGCTGCCGGTCAACGCCGACCGCGCGGTGGTGCGCGGCGCCGAAGGGCTGGTGAAGTTCCACCGAGAGATCGGCGAGAAGCGCGACGCGCTGCCCTTCGACATCGACGGCGTCGTCTACAAGGTCAACAGCCGCGAGCTGCAGCGGCGGCTCGGTTTCGTGTCGCGTGAGCCGCGCTGGGCGGTCGCGCACAAGTACCCGGCGCAGGAGCAGGTGACCAAGCTGGATCGCATCGAGATCCAGGTCGGGCGCACCGGCAAGCTGACGCCGGTGGCCAAGCTGGAACCGGTCTTCGTCGGCGGCACGACGGTCAGCAACGCGACGCTGCACAACCTCTTCGAGATGCGTCGCAAGGGCATCCGCGTCGGCGACCAGGTGATCATCCGGCGCGCCGGCGATGTGATCCCGGAGGTCGTCGGTAAGGTCGACGCCAGGCGCGCGCGCTACGTGCCCAACTTCCGCATGCCCAGGCACTGCCCGATCTGCGGCAGCGACGTGGTGCGCGAGAAGGGCGGCATCGACCACCGCTGCAGCGGTGGCATCTTCTGCCCGGCACAGCGCAAGCAGGCGATGCTGCACTTCGCCGGTCGCCGCGCGATGGACATCGAGGGCCTGGGCGACAAGCTGGTCGACCAGCTCGTCGACGGCGGCCTCGTGACGAGCCTGCCGGGGCTCTACAAGCTCGGCGTGGCCAAGCTCACCGCGCTGGAGCGCATGGGCGACCGCAGCGCGCTGAACCTGATCGACGCGCTCGAGAAGAGCAAGCACACGACGCTGGCGCGCTTCCTCTTCGCGCTGGGCATCCGGCAGGTGGGCGAGACCACGGCCAAGGACCTGGCGAAGCACTTCGGCAACATGGACGCGTTGATGAACGCGACGGAGGAGCAACTGCTCGCGGTGAAGGACGTCGGGCCGATCGTCGCCAGGAGCATCGCGGCCTTCTTCGCCGAGGCGCACAACCGGGAGGTCGTCGCGCAGCTGATCGCCGCGGGCGTGAGCTTCCCCGAGAGCGATGGCGCCGCGGCCGCGCCAGCGGGACCGCAGCCGCTGGCGGGCAAGACGCTGGTGCTGACGGGGACGCTGCCGACGCTGTCGCGCGACGAGGCCAAGGAGCTGATCGAGGCCGCGGGGGGCAAGGTCAGCGGGTCGGTCTCGAAGAAGACCAGCTACGTGATCGCGGGCGAGGAGGCGGGGTCCAAGCTCGACAAGGCGCGCGAACTCGGCGTGACCATCCTCGACGAGGCAGGGCTGCAGGCGCTGCTGGCCGGGGAGGCGTGACGTCCTTCGCCGGCTGCTGGCCCTCACCCCTGCCCTCTCCCGCAAGCGGGAGAGGGGGAAAGAAGGGCGAGCACAGGCGGTGTGACTTCCGCAAGCGGGAGAGGGGGAAAGAAGAGCGAGTACGTCCGGTGTTATTCCCATGAGCGGGAGTAGCGAGCACAGGCGGTGTGACTTCCGCAAGCGGGAGAGGGGGCAATGTCGGCCGCGATCTTCTTACTCCCTCTCCCGCTTGCGGGAGAGGGCAGGGGTGAGGGCCATCAGCCTGCCGCAGTCCGGCGTCTGATGGTCATCGCCATGCCCGCCGCCAGAAGGCAAGCAGCGCCGGCGACGTAGAGCGCGGGCGCATAGCTCAGCAGCAGGCTGCGGCTGAGCCCCGCGCCGTACGCGGCCACCGCGGCGCCGATCTGATGGCCGGCGAAGATCCACCCGAACACCATGCCGACCTTCGCCGCGCCGAAGCGCTCGGCGGTCAGGCGCACCGTGGGCGGCACGGTGGCGATCCAGTCCAGCCCGTAGAACACCGCGAACAGCGACAAGCCGTACAGCGTGAACTCCGCGCTCGGCAGCCACAGCAGCGACAGCCCGCGCAGCGCGTAATACCAGCACAGCAGCTTGCGGGCGTCGTAGCGGTCGCTCAGCCAGCCCGAGGCGATGGTGCCGATGAAGTCGAACACGCCCATCATCGCGAGCACCGATGCCGCCGGCACCGCCGCCAGGCCGTAGTCGCCGCACAGCGAGATGAAATGCGTCTGCACCAAGCCGTTGGTCGACAGCCCGCAGATGAAGAAGGTGCCGAAGAGCAGCCAGAAGGTCGGCTGCGTCGACGCCTCGCGCAGCGCGACGAACGGCGTGCGCCAGGTCACCGCGGCCGCGGCGGTGGCGGCCGGTGCCGGCGTCGACGAGGCCGGCTCGGCGCCATAGGGCGCCAGGCCCAGGTCCGACGGCCGGTCGCGCATGAACAGCAGCACCAGCGCCATCACGCCCAGGCACAGCACGGCCAGCGGCAGCAGCGGCGCGCGCCAGCCCCAGCGCTCGATCATCCAGGCGGCGACCGGCAGGCAGATCAGTTGGCCGGTCGCCGCGCTCGCGGTCAGGATCCCCATGACCAGTCCCCGGCGGGACGCGAACCAGCGATTGGAGACGACCGCGCCCAGCACCAGCGCGGTCATGCCGCTGCCCAGGCCCAGCACCACGCCCCACAGCACGACCAGGTGCCAGAGCTGCGTGACCAGCCCGGCCATCAGCATCCCGCCACCGACCAGC
>Ga0209370_1001529_pt1 | contig 20114 bp, 15 predicted proteins | sample AgamicAtPrz_FD_187164 | JGI IMG/M metagenome (GOLD analysis project Ga0209370, IMG submission 187164) | Agave microbial communities from Guanajuato, Mexico - At.P.rz (SPAdes) (version 2) | ecosystem: Host-associated > Plants > Phyllosphere > Phylloplane/Leaf | place: Guanajuato, Mexico... | reverse complement strand
GCCAAGGCAGTAGCAATGGAGCCGGAGGCAGTTTTCATTGCAGGTTTCCTTTCTTCCATGATCTTCATATTAGCACTCCGTTAGAGAGAGTGCTAAAGACAAAGTTCCCACAGCTTTTGTTGGTTTTCTGATGGCGCAGGCGGCTCGTAGCGATTCATCGAGAATTTTTCACATTCCCATCCACCCCGGCCTTTTCCGGCATCCGGAGCGGTGCTCTAGCTGGAATGAGAGGCCAGGTTGTGCAGGCTCGCTCTGATTAAGGTCTCTAATTTCCTAGCCGCCGAGCTTCGAGGTGCGTGGCGGCGCATCACCATGCCCAAAGGACGTTGAATTCCAGGGGCCGACAAAGGAATCTGCGCGAGGCGGTCGGCCTGTAGCAGCGATATGGCAGTTTCGGGTAATGCACTGATGCCCAGGCCCGCGCTGACCAGAGCTCCTATGGTTGCAATATGGTCAACTTCAAAGACAGGAGCAAAGTAAAGCCCTTTTGAGAGCAGATCCGCATCAATGTACTGGCGCACGCTGGCAGAGCTGGGCATGGAGACATGCGGATAGTCCAGAGTGCTCTCGATCGGGACGGGGCCTGCCTGCTTTGAAAGAGGATGGTCATCGGGACAGATGAGAAAGAACTGGTCCTCCATCAGTTGCTCATAGGCGAGGTCTTCCTGCTTGGGATCGGCTGCAGTGAGCGCAAAGTCGACCTTGCCATCACGAACGAGATCAAACGCCGGGCCCGACAAGGTATCAAGCAAGGCAAGGCGAACCCCGGGGTGAATCCGCGTGAATTCGGCAAAGACCTTTGGCAGCAGCGAGGCGGCCAGGGAGGGAAGTGCGGCAACGGTCACCGAACCTGTTCTGAGCTGTACGGTGTCCGTCACGGCGCGCAAGGCACGCTGCGTGTCGCGCAAGATCTCCTGGGCATGGGCGATAAAGACATGGCCCGCATCGGTCAGCTCGACGGCTCGAGTGGTGCGCTCAAACAGTCTTGCCCCGATCTGGGCTTCTACACGCGCAATCAGGGCCGACAGCGCAGACTGCGAAAGGTGAACCTGGAGGGCGGCTTGGCCAAAGCTCTTGGTCTGGCTCAGAGCGACTACCGCTCTCAGGTCTTTGGTTGATAGATTGGCTTCCACCACCGCAGTATAGGTAGCGGAGCTGCAGCTTTTTGCAGCTCCGCCATCTGGGCTTATTCAGCCTTGATGTCGCTGTCTTTGATCAATTTGGCCCACTTGGCGTACTCGGCATTGATGATCTTGGCCGACTCTTCAGGCGTGTTGTAAGTGGCAATGGCGCCCTGGGCGAGCATGGAGTCCTTGACATCCTGCTTGGACAGAATCACTTTCAGCGCCGAATTGATCTTCTGAATGACTGCAACTGGCGTTCCTGCAGGAGCAGAGAGCGCAAACATGGAGCTGACCTGCATGTCTGGAAATCCGGCTTCCACCACAGTGGCGATATCTGGAACCGAGGCGACGCGTTCTTTGGTTGTGGTGGCCAAGGCCCGGAGCTTGCCTGCCTTGATCTGGCTTTGTGCGGCAGGAACGGTGTCAATCATGGCATTGATCTGACCGCCGAGCAGGTCGGAAAGAGCGGGGCCGCTGCCTTTGTAGGGCACATGCACGACTTCCACCTGCGTCTGGCGCTTGAACATCTCGATCGAGAGATGCTGGGGCGAGCCATTGCCTGCGGAAGCGAAGGTGACGCTGCCAGGGCTGGCCTTGGCAAGGGCCACCAGTTCCTTGACGGATTTCGCCTGAACATTGGGATTGACCACAAATACCAGCGGAACGCTGCCAACCACCGAGATGTGAGCGAAGCTCTTGTGGATGTCAAAAGGAGTCACCGCAGGCGTTAGCGCTGCATTGATGGTGTGGCTAGTGAAGGCGCCCATCAGCAAGGTGTAGCCGTCGGCAGCTGATTTGGCGACTTGACCCGCCCCCAGACTGCCGCCAGCTCCGGCACGGTTATCGACGACGAACTGCTGCCCGAGCGTGTCTGAAAGCTGCTTGGCGAGAACGCGGCCGATGACATCGGTCGCTCCGCCCGGCGCATAGGGAACCACCAGCCTCACGGGTTTGTTGGGGTAGTCGGTCTGCGCAATGGCTGCTCCCGATGCGCCGGCTGCAACGAGGGCGGTTGCAAGCAGGTTAACGAGCTTGCGGCGGCGCATGCCCGGATTGACGGGTTCTGTGGGTTTCATGAAGTCTCCTTAGGGTTTTCAGGTATGCGCTTTCTTGTTCGAGCGCTCGATTTTTCTTCTAATCAATAATATTATTAATAATTAATGCATCAACAATGGTTAACCCTTCCATGACGAACAAGCCAGACCAGCAAGCCACGATTCATCCGGAAGCCGCATCGAGCGGCATCTCCAAAGGACTCACCAACTACGGTGACCGCGGCTTCTCTCTTTTTTTGCGCAAGGCCTTCATCAAAGGAGCGGGCTATACCGACAAGGCGCTGGACAGGCCTGTGATCGGTATCACGAACACCGGCAGCTCCTACAACCCTTGTCACGGAAACATGCCGCAACTGATTGAGGCGGTGAAGCGCGGCATCCTGATGGCCGGTGGGCTGCCCATGGACTTCCCGACCATCTCTTTGCACGAGAGCTTTTCCCAGCCGACCAGCATGTATCTGCGCAACCTCATGTCCATGGACACAGAGGAGATGCTGCGAGCGCAGCCCATGGATGCGGTCGTGCTGATTGGGGGGTGCGACAAAACAGTGCCGGCTCAGCTGATGGGCGCGGCTTCGGTCGGACTGCCGGCGGTTCAGCTGGTGACCGGCTCCATGCTCACCGGATCGCATCGAAGCGAAAGAGTGGGAGCCTGCACCGATTGCCGACGCTACTGGGGTAAATTCCGTGCCGAAGAAATTGATGCGGAGGAAATTTCCGACGTCAACAATCAGCTCGTCGCCAGCGTGGGCACCTGCTCGGTGGCGGGCACTGCCAGCACGATGGCCTGTATCGCAGAGGCTCTGGGAATTGGTCTTCCAGGCAGCGCGACGCCTCCCGCGGTCACTGCCGACCGCATCCGGATTGCGGAACGGTCCGGTGAGGTTGCCGTGCACATGGCGCGTGCAGGATTGAGCATTGACAAGATTCTCACGCCAGCTGCCTTCGAGAACGCCATGCGCGTGTTGCTGGCCATGGGTGGCTCGACCAATGCCATCGTGCATATGGCCGCGATCGCAGGTCGTTTGGGATACGAGCTGGATCTCAAGGCCTTGGACGTCATGAGCCGCAATACTCCGGTGTTGCTCGACCTCAAGCCGTCCGGCGACCACTACATGGAGGACTTTCATGCCGCAGGCGGCATGCATACCCTGCTTCGAGAGCTCAAGCCCCTGCTGCATCTGGATGCTCTGACCGTGACGGGGCGTACCTTGGGCGAGGAACTGGAGGCGGCAGGTCCCGGCTTCAAGCAGCATGTGGTGAAGACTCTGGATGCCCCTTTGTATCCACAGGGCGGCATTGCCGTGCTGCACGGCAATCTTGCTCCAGGAGGAGCCATCATCAAGCAGTCCGCAGCCAACCCCGAGCTGATGGAGCATGAGGGCCGTGCCGTTGTCTTCGAGAATGCGGAGGATTTGGCCGCGCGTATCGACTCGCCCGAGCTGGATGTTCGGGCCGAGGATGTTCTGGTGCTCAAGAATATCGGTCCCAAAGGAGCGGCGATGCCTGAAGCGGGCTATCTGCCCATTCCCAAGAAACTCGCTGCTCAAGGCGTGAAAGACATGGTGCGTGTCTCCGATGGCCGTATGAGTGGCACCGCTTTCGGCACCATCGTTCTGCATGTGACGCCCGAGGCGGCGATTGGCGGCCCCCTGGCCTGGGTGCAAACCGGGGACAGAATTCGCCTGTCGGTGCGCGAGCGCTGTATTGAATGGCTGGTCAGTGAGGAAGAGCTGGCTATGCGTCAGAATGCCAAGCCTGTTCAAGTTCCTGTGGCAGAGCGTGGTTACGCGCATCTGTTCAAGAAAACTGTTTTGCAGGCTGATCGTGGCGCAGACTTTGATTTCTTGACTGCGACGCAGCGCAAGGGTTCGATTCCAAGGAGTTAAGTTCATATGCCGACGGGCGCTTTTGCCAAGGAGCGCCGTCCATCCGAGGACGGTGCATCCATGATTGCCGCGACATTGGAGGAAGACATTGTTCTGGGCCTTTTGGCTCCCAGAGTGCGTCTTGTTGAAGACGAGCTGATGGAAAGGTTCGCAGCCAAACGCCATGTGGTGCGAGACGCGTTGGCTCAGCTCGAAAGCGCTGGCCTGCTTGAGCGCAAGCGCAATATTGGCTCCATGGTGAAGGCTTTCAGCAGAGATGAAGTCATTCATCTCTATGAAATGAGAGAGCTGCTCGAGCTGGAGGCGATGCGCAGAATTGCGCTGCCTCTGGACCGTGATGCCCTGGAGCAGCTCAGGCGCATTCAGGCCGGGCACGACGCAGCGATCCAGCAACAGGACCCGCGCGGCATTTTTCGGACCAACCAGGAGTTTCATCGGCTTTTGTTTGCCCAATGCGGCAATGTTTTCTTGTCGCAATCCATCGAAGACTTCGCCCGCCAAACGCATGCGATTCGATTTGGAACGCTGATGTCCAGAGAGCGTCAGTTGCAATCCCAACAGGAGCATCACGAGTTGCTGGCGGTACTGGCGCAGGGGGAGGGGTCTAGGGAGCGCCTGATCCGTCTGACGGCAGAGCATCTTGTGCCTCCAAGAGACCATTACCTGAAGACACAGGAGGCGCTGCTGCCTTGAAGCGCTGATCAGTTCAGGAACAGGCTGCGAATATCGTGAGCCGTGGCTAGCGGACGGCCCAGCGCTGCTGCCCCCTGGCAGACCTGGGCGACCAAGGCGGCATTGCTTGCCGCCGGCTCACCACTCTTCAGGAACAGGTTGTTCTCGAAGCCGACGCGTGCATGCCCTCCAAGGCTTGCTGCAGCCATCGCGCACGCATTTTCCTGAGGACCGAAGGCGCACATCGCCCATGGATAGACATCGTCATGGGCATTCAGGAACGGCAGCAGATCGATGGGCGAAGAGGTCTGACCGGCAGAGTAGCGGCCCAGTACAAAAAGCAGAAACCATTTGTTTTCCGGGATGATTCCGCCTGCACGCAGGCGTTGCCAGGCCTGCACGTCCGCCACGTCATACAGGATGATCTGGGTCATCACATTGCTCTGCTTGAGCCATGTGAAGAAGGAGCGTATATCCGCTTCGGGAACTTCTGGTTTGAGTATCTCGCGCAAGCCGACGGAGATCGCTTCCGGCGCCGTTTCTCGTGCGACCCGCATCTGCTCGTATGGCTGGTAGACCTGAGCCGCCTCAGTGGTGACCTGAACCACCAGTTCCTGGCCCACCGCTTTGCGCACTGCGGCAGTGGCTTCAAGGTAGGCGTGGGCATCGAGCAAATGCTTGCCGTCAGGCTTGCGCACATGCATATGAATCATGGATGCACCGCAGTCCAGGCACTCCTTGGCGGTCTGTGCCAGATCGGCGGCAGTCAATGGAACCTCAGGGTGCTGTTCCCTGATCTTGTAGGCTCCGTTGGGCGCAACGGTGATGATCAGCGGTGTATTCATCATGCGCTCTCTTCTTGCTCAGCGGCATCGCCCACGGCAGGCAGCTCGCTTTTGAGAAGTTCGAGACCTGCCAGCAGTGTCCTCTGGTAGCGCTGTTTCTCTTGGGCGATGCTCTCTGGAGTCCACTTGAAAAAACCTTCACCGGACTTCATGCCGAACTTTCCTTCAGCCACTCTTTGCGACAGGCATGGGCTAGGCTCCTTGTTGGCCGCCAGAGACGGATACATCGTCGCTCCAGCGGCGCAGTGGACTTCCAGACCCGCATGGTCGCGTTGAAGCACGGGACCTGCTGCGAGAAAGCGGAATCCGAAGCCAAAGCGCACGGCTGCATCCACATCCTCGGCCGATGCAATGCCCGCTTCAATCAGTGCAAAAGCCTCGCGAGCCAGCGCGTGCTGAAGACGGTTTGCCAAAAAGCCCGGCAAGTCCTTCTTGACCAGCACCGGCACCATGCCGCACTGGCGCATGAAGGCATGAAGGTTCTCTGCGCATTCCATGCGGGACGCCTCGCCGCACACCACTTCGACAAGAGGCGTCAGGTGCGCAGGCATGAAGAAATGCAGACCCAGCATGCGTTCCTGTGTTTGCAGGCCTTGTGCAATTGCGGTGATGGGAAAGCTTGAGCTGTTGCTGGCCAGCAATGCATCCTTGCGGGCGCGCTGCTCGAGTTGCCTGAAAAGCGCTTGCTTGATGTCCAGACGCTCCGGGATGCATTCGATCACCAGGTCCACAGAGTTCCAGTCAAGATCGTCCAAGGACGATACGACAGACAGCCGAGCAAGGTGCTGAGCCGCGCCCAGCTGGATCAATCCCTCGCGGACTCGCTCAGGGACTTTGGCGGCCCGGTCGGCATCGGGTTCGATCACCGTCGTTCTGCAAGCTCCGCGGCAAAGAACGACCGCGACATCGGCTCCCATTGTTCCGCCGCCAATAACCACAGCGTGTGAGCGCGAGGGGCGGAAAAAATGCCCAGGCGCTCTGAAAATCGTTTGCTTCAACGGGTGTCTCCAAGTTCTAAGAATCCCGGAGGCAGTCTGGGTGCTGGCAATAAATTTGTTAAGCAAATTTATTGGGATGACTATCCTGTTTCATAAATATATGAATGTGGCCCTGCCGAGCGCAAATCAGCGATGGAGAGTCGGGCAGGACGCAGGCGCGGCGGCTTCGTGTCAACCTATCAAGAGCGTTGCCGGTAGATCCGGTTTTTCGGCAGGAATATGTTTGCCAGAACCTGCCTGCACCGATCTTCGAGAGCTGCATCGCAGCGTTGGCCGCTCTCCGGAAAACGGATTGATGCAGCTGCCAAGGGATCATGAAGGCGTATATTTCATGTGCTATGAATGAGATTCATTCGCAATGATGGCTACAATCCACGCCTTCATCATGCCCAGCGATCCTCAAAGCACTTTCATTGCCCACCGCCGGGAATTGCTGGCCTGGCTCATTCACCGCGTGCACGACATGCATGTGGCTCAGGACATGCTGCAGGAGATCTTCCTGCGCTTCATCGAGGTCACGGCGGCAGCACCTGTGCAGGACGCCCGGGCCTATCTGTTCCAGATGGCGCGCAACATGCTCGTCGACATGGCCCGCCAGCAGGAGGCGCGCAAGACGGCAGCGGTTGCGCCAGATGAGTTGGTGCACATCGAGGACACCGCGCCAGGACCGGATCAGTCATTGGCCGGCCGTCAGCGTCTGCTGCAATTGGCCGAGGCCCTGCAGGAGTTGCCGCCACTCACGCAAGACATCTTCATGCGTGTGCGGGTGCATGAACAAAGCTATCAGCAGGTGGCGGATGCGCTGGATATTTCCACCAGCTCGGTACAGAAACATCTGGCGCGAGCCCTGGCTCATGCCATGGCGCGCTTGCCGCTCCACTGAAGTTCTGCAGTATTTCAGAGCGCCGGATATATACCCTGGATGAAAATTACTGGTTTGCCAATGCTTGAACGTCTTCCCATCATGCTCTCCCATCGTTTGTATTCAGACGGCAGCTTTTTGTGACTCCTCCATCTCAATCCACACCTGTGCCCGATGCGTCTGACGACATCCGCCTGCAGGCAGCTGCCTGGCTGGTGCGCCGTGCGGACGAGGACTGGCTGCCGGAGGATGAGCAGTCCTTGCAGCGTTGGCTGAATGCGGATGCTGCCAACCGGCAGGCTTATGCCCATGCCCAGCGCATCTGGGCCGAACTGGGGACGCTGGGACCGTCGGGGCTGCTGCCGGAGAAAGGCGCGGATGCCGTTTTAGAGGGCAAGTCCTTGCGGCAAGGATTGGTGCGGCGACGCCTGCTGTGCCAGGGCGCCGGGGCTGCGATCCTGGCGGCAGGTGCCCTGTGGATGGGCGCAGGCAGCCAGATCATGCTGGCCTTTGAGGCGGACTATCGCACCGGAGTGGGGGAGCGGCGCGAAGTGGCGCTGCCCGATGGCAGCCGCGTACACCTGGGTGGCGACAGCGCCGTGGCCGTGCGTTACGACACAAGGCAGAGACAGGTGACTCTGCTGCGAGGCGAAGCCTTGTTTGACGCAAAGCCCGTGAATGCGTCCGGTGGGCCTGATGCGGAGCGGCGGCCTTTTGTGGTTGCTGCAGCCGACGGGCGCACCCGTGCGCTGGGCACCCGCTTCATCGTCGAGCGACTGGACACAAGAACGCAGGTGACTGGTGTGTTCCACCAGGTGGAGGTGTCGCTGGACCATTTGCCGCAGGATGCGGTGGTGGTATCGCCAGGTCAACGCGTCAGCTACGACAGGCAGGGTATGACTGCCTTGCAGGACCTGGGCGAGGATGCCGGCCAGTCCTGGCAGCGCGGGCTGCTGGTCTTTGAGCGCGTGATGCTCGCCGATGTGGTGGGGCGCCTCAACCGCTATCACACCAGCCGTATCGTAGTGCGCGACCAGGCGCTGGCGCAGCGGCGCGTCAGCGGTGTCTTTCTGCAGTCCGATGCTCACGGTGCCGTGCAGGCCATAGCCCAGGAACTGGGCGCGCGCCTGCTGCAGCTGCCCGGGCTGGTGATACTGATTTGAATAATTGAAAATAATTTTGATTCGTATTTACTGAATCTTACGCGTCAACCGTCTCCTTTGAAGAGAGGCATCGCGGAGCGCACTTGGGAATCGGGTGTCGCGTCTGCCTTGCGGTCACAGAACTTCAGAGGACGCCATGAACCGATGGGCAACAGGAGCCGACAGTGCTCTGCCGCAGACATACAGTCGCCAAGTCAACGAGCACGCCAAGGGAAGTCGCACAGCCATCGCCATGGCGATAGGCATGGCCTTACTGGGGCAGGTCTGGGCTGCCGAGAATCCGGCCCGGCCTGCTGCAGCGGCACAGGCCGATGCAGCTCAGGAGCGTGTCGAGTTCGATCTGCCTAGAGGAGATCTAGGTCAGGCGCTGGTGGCTCTCGGTGCGGCGGCCGGACTGCGCCTGGTCTTCGATCCGCAGAAGTTGCAGGGCCTGTCCGCTCCTGCTGTGCGGGGTGCGATGACGCCGGGCGAGGCATTGACCCGGCTTTTGAACGGCAGCGGCTTCGCGCATGTATTCACGGGCAATGGCGTGGTGCGTCTGAAGCCCGTGTCCGGACCCTCGGCAGAGGCCGCTTCAGCCGCAGAGACACAGGAGGATGAGCCGCCAAGCCGCGTCATGTCTACCGTGCTGGTCCTGGCCGATGCCGAGCGGGATGAAAAAGACCGGCAGTACCGCACGGCAGGCTCCAGCAATGTGCTTAAGCGCGAAGACATCGAGCGGTTTCGCGGCACCTCCGTAGGAGATATCTTTCAGGGCACACCCGGCGTGCTGATCGGCGAGAACCGCAACAGCGGCGGGCTGGATGTGAACATACGCGGCATGCAGGGCCAGGGGCGCGTGCCCGTGCTCGTCGATGGCGCACGCCAGGAAACTACGGTCTACCGCGGCTATGCGGGCGTCGCTTCGCGTTCCTATATCGACCCCGATCTGATCGGCGGAATACAGATCGAAAAAGGCCCGGTCATGGGGGCGCAGGGAACCGGTGCGGTGGGGGGGCTGGTCAGCGCCCGCACCCTGAATGCCGATGACATCGTGCGCCCGGGCCAGACCTTTGGCATTCGTCTGCGCGGCAGCCTGATCGGTAACAACAGCGGCTCGGCACCTGCGCCGGGGACCAAGGCAGGCTTCAATACCGGAGGCAGTTCCAGCAACGGAACGGGAGGCGTCTATCGCACCAACTGCGTGATTGCCAGCCTGTGTGAGGGGCCCTTCGACATCGCCAATGTGGTGCCGCCTTCGGAGAGCATGAACCGGCCCGGTCTGATGCAGCCCAAGAGCTGGGCGGGAAGCATCGCGCTGGCCAAGCGATTCGAGAAGGCCGATATCGTCGCGGCCTACGCACGCCGCAGCCAGGGCAACTATTACGCGGGTACCAAGGGGCCGGTGCCCGCGCTGGACCTCTCGGAAACCTATAACCGCGGCTTCTATACCGAGGTCGTTCCCAAGGTGGTGGGGGCCACGCGTTTCCGTGGCGGTGAGCGCATTGTCAACACCAATCACGAGAACGAGTCGCTCCTGCTCAAGACGCGCCTGTACCTGCCCAACGATCAGGAGCTGGAAGCCGGCTATATGCGCTACACCAGCACCTATGGCGAGCTGATGCCGTCCCAGCTGCTGTGGCTGGGTCAGGTGGCCCAGACCTCCAACAGCAAGGTGACCGCAGACACCTATACCCTGCGTCACCGCTGGAACCCCGAGAACAATGACTGGCTGAACCTGACCAGCAATCTCTGGCATACCAACACGGACAGCCTGAATCAGAACTACTCGGAGGAAACCGTCAACGAAATGTTCGGCGCCGGCTCCGAAAACTACAAGCGCTGGGGCTTCGACGTCAGCAACCGCATGCGCTTTGCCAGCGCCGGCGGTATCAAGCTGGACTACGGACTTGCCGCGCAGCTGGAGAAAGTCAACGGCGTTGCCACCGGCAACATGCTGAGCTCCGGGGGACGTCTGGGGCGGCGCACCGAATGGAGCCTGTTCACCGATCTTCAGTGGAAGCCTCTGCCCAGCGTGACCCTGGGGGCCGGGCTGCGCCATACCCGCTTCGAGTCGCGCGATGACAAGCCCATGCTGGTCAGCCCCGACAGCGCCTACTGCGTGGACAGCAAGGGCACGGGCAGCTGTGATCCGCTGATGATGAGCAGCCGCAACAACGGCACCTCGCCCATGTTCAGCGCGTTATGGGATGTCACGCCCAGCGTGCAGCTTTACGCACGCCATGCACGTGCCATGCGCATGCCCAGCCTGTTCGAGACCACGGCGGGCTACTCCGTCTCTCCCTCGCAGGACATTCACCTCAAGCCGGAGCGCACGCTCAATCGCGAGATCGGCATCAACTTCCTCAAGGATGGGGTCTGGCGCAGCAGCGACAAGCTGCGCGCCAAGCTGGCCTACTTCAGCAACACCACCAAGGACTATCTCACCCGCACCTTTCCCAACACCTGGGAAGAAGGCTCCGGCCGCCAGTTCTTCACCCTGCGCAATATCGAAAGCGTGAGCTTCGACGGTTTCGAGGTCTCAGGCTCCTACGACATGGGGCCGGTCTTCATGGAGGCCAGCGGCACGCGCTATACCTTCATCGAGACCTGCCACTTTGGCAGTTTCCGGCGCTACACCTGCACCGACTACGGCATCGCCAACAGCTATGTCAACAACATGATTCCGCCCAAATGGCACGCCAGTGCCCTGCTGGGAGCGCGTCTGCTCGAGCGCAAGCTCACCGTCGGAGTTCGCGGCACCTTCATGGGCAAGCGCAATCCGACACCCGAGTTCAACAACGAAACCGCCCAGGGCTTCAACCAGGTCGTGCCGTGGCACTCGTATGTGCTCTGGGATGTCTTTGCCAGCTACAAGCTCAGCGACCGCGTGAACGTGGACTTCAACGTGGACAACGTGACGGATCGCTATTACCTGGATGCCCTGAGCCTGGGCATGGTTCCGGCGCCCGGGCGCACGGCACGCCTGAGCGTGACCCTGCAGTTCTGAGCGCGCATGGCACGCCTGTCTGCGTGCCTGCCTTCGATTCTTTCGCAGCATCAGCCTGCTTTATTGCAAAGGAAATTTCAGCCATGAAATTCTTGTCTCGCCATGTCCTTTGGGGTCTTGGCCTTTCCATGCTCCTGGCCGCCTGTGGCGGCGGAGGAGGCGGAGGTGATGATGGTGGCGGCACGGGCAGCCTCAACCGCCCCACGGCCCGTGTCACGGCCTCCGCTGCCACTGCGAGCGCAGGCGACACCGTCACTTTCGACGGCTCTGCGAGCACGCCTGCCAATGGCAGCACACTGACCTATCAATGGAAAGTCACGGAGCGTCCTGCTGGCAGCACGGCCGCGCTGGCGACACCGACTGCAGCGACCTCCAGCTTCACGCCCGATCTGCCCGGCAGCTACAGCATCAGCCTCGGTGTGAGCGATGCCGTGACCTCGAGCAACGAGGTCAGCGTCAAGCTGGAAGTCCGCAATCCCAACCCGGTGGCCGTGACGTTGCCCGAGCTCGCGCAGCTGGTCAACACCACGGTGCAGCTGGACGGCACGGCCAGCCAGCCGCCCGCAGGAGGCAGCGCCGCCGACCTGCGCTTCAACTGGACGCTGGTGGAAAAGCCGGATGGCAGCAAGGCCGAGCTGGACAACCCTCATCTGTCCCAGCCGCGCTTTTTGCCCGATGTGGTGGGCCTTTATCGCGCCACGCTGGTGGTCACGCATGGCAGCAAGAGCAGCCAGCCGGTGACGGTCAGGATCAACGCCAACCAGATGCATACGGCTCCGGTGGCCATGGCCGGCTCGAATATCGACAATGCGGTGCGCGGTCAGCGCGTGCAGCTCGACGGCTCGGCCAGCACGCATGCGCAAGGCAGCAGCCTGCAATACCGCTGGTTCTTCGCGCCGGCCGGTCGGCCCTGGGGTTCTCAGGCCGTGATCGAGGGCAGCAATACGGCCAGGCCGACCCTGGTTCCGGACTTTGCCGGCACCTATCGCTTGACGCTGGTGGTGTACGACGGAACGACCACGGCATTCAGCGGAATTCAGATCAAGGTCAAGAAGCCGGACGGCGCGCCCAACACCAAGCCGGTGGCCGTCATCTCCCGTCCTTTCGGCAAGTCTTTCGAAGCGGAACTGGGCACCTCCATCGTCCCCATCGGCGCCTATTCGCAGGACAAGGACGAGGACACGCTGACGCGTGAATGGACACTGGTGTCTGCGCCTGCCGGCTTTGATGCCGCAAGCAAATTCAACCCCACCTGGGGCAATTTCACGGGCACGCATTACGGCAACTACGTGGTGCAGCTGCGCGTGAATGACGGCAAGGAGTGGAGTGACCCGGTGACGCAGAGCTTTACCGTGCTCAACGGCGCCAACCGTCCGCCGGTGGCCAAGGCCGCAGTCATGGGTGGCGCGACTGCCATTGGTGTGGGTACCACGGTCACATTGACGGGCGAGGCCAGCACCGACCCCGACAACAACCGCATGAGCTATGCCTGGACCCTGCTGGACAAGCCCGACGGCAGCACCGCCAAGCTCAGCAATGCGGCAGCTATGAACCCCAGCTTCGTAGCCGACAAACCGGGTCCTTACTCCTTCTCGCTGATCGTGACCGACGAGCATGGAACGCCCAGCTCCGACGGCGTCTCCACCCTGGACACCCAACTCAGCCTGAACGTCAAGACCAAGAACAACACGCCCATCGCGCGTCTTGCAGCGGATGTGCTCTACACCCAGGAGCAACCCCTGGTCATCGGAAAAACCGGCAGGGAGCTGCGCTTTGGCGATTCGCCAGATGCTGCGGAGATCTGGAACAGCTTCCTGTTCAACGGCAACGGCTATGACCCGGATGGCGACATGCTGACCTATCTGTGGACCCTGTCGCGTGAACCCGCAGGCAGCAAGCTCCAGGTGCCAGAAAACATCTATATGTGTGGCAACACCGGCAGCAACCAGTGGCCTGGTGCGACTGTCTCCACGTTTGCGAACTGGATTCAGAATAGCCTGGCCCTGCGCCAATGGACCTGCCCCGACCGTATCGGCATTGCGCCTACGGTGGCCGGTGCCTATGAGCTGCAACTGGCTATCAGCGACGGCATGGCATTTGCCGGTCCTTTTGCCATGACGCTGCACGCCGTGGAGCGCCAGAACTACCCCAGCCTGCTGCTGGAATACCTGGGGGCACCCACGATCTCGGGCACGCTGGGCGAGCAATCGCATCCCAACCGCCTGCCACAGCAACTGTTCCCCTATGCGTCCGTGCAGAGCCCCTCATTCCCCATCTGGCAGCATGAGCTGACAGGCGGTGTGTCGATGGCGGTGCAGCGCTATCGCCTGACGGCCTATGGCGGCGACTACACCATCGCCGATCTGGCCGCCACTTCGGCGCAGAGCGGCTATGCACTGAGCTTCCAGGGGCTGAACAACGGTCAGGTGATTCGCAAGGGTGAGACGGTGGAGTTCAGCTTGCGGATGCAGGTGCCGTCTCCCGTGCCAGCGGCTGCCGATCTGAACAAGGCCAGCGAAGGCATGCAGTGGTCCTTCCGCATTGCCGAGAAGAGCGGCTGGACCTTCAGCCACAAGCCCTTCATCTTCCCCTATTGATGAAAGCGCAGGCGGGCACCGGATCCAGAGGACTCGGTGCCCGCCTTCTGGATGGAAAGCGGAATTTCCGATGGATATATCGACGATAGAAGCCCAGGGGCTGAGCGCCTTGCTGCGCTCGGCCTCCCAGGCCAGCCATGGCGCGCTGGATCAACGCATCATGGCCGCCAAACCGTTTGCCAGTCGCGAGAGCTATGCGCAATTTCTGAGGGTGCAGTATCTCTTTCAGCGCGATGTGGCGGCCCTGTTTGAGCAGCCGGAACTCAATCGACTGCTGCCTGGTCTGGCCGGGCGCCAGCGTTTGAGTGCGGTCACCCGCGACTTGAGCGATCTTGATCAGGCCCTGCCGCAGGATCTGCACGCACCGGTGTTCGCGCCGGGTGCTGCCGTGGACCTTGCCACGGCCCTGGGCTGGCTGTATGTGGAGCAGGGCTCCAATCTGGGGGCGGCCTTTCTGCTCAAGGCAGCCGCAGCGCTGGAGCTGAATGCCGATTTCGGCGCACGTCATCTGGCACCGCATGCGCAGGGACGAGCCCCGAGCTGGAGGGCCTTCAGCGCCCAGCTCGATGCCGTGCCGCTGGACCTTGCGGCCAGGGAGCGTGCGGCTGCAGCCGCGCGAGCTGCGTTTCTGACGGTACATGGCTATGTGCAAACGCATTGCGAGATTCATGTCTAGGCCGACCCGGCTGCCGTCCTGGACCGTGCTGCTGTCTCTGGTGCCGCTGGCGCTGCTGATCAGCGTGGTTGCAAGCCCGCCATTGCTGGCCCAGACTGCGCAGTGGCAGGGCTTGTACGACAAGGCCTTGCGCCAGCAGGACGAACAGGCATATGGGCCAGCCGAGCAGAGCGCGCGTCAGGCACTGGAGCTGGCCGAGCAGCAGCGCCAGGGCCAGCGCCCCTATGTGGCCAGCAGTCTGAATCTTCTGGGGCTGATCCAGCAGGCCCGAGGCCATCAGGCCGAAGCCGAGCAGTCTCTGCTCAAGGCGCTGGAGCTGAATCAGGCCAGCCTGGGCACGCATGCCAATACCGCATCCGTGGCCTGGAATCTGGGCAATGTGCAAAAGTCCATGCAGCAGCCGCGCGAAGCAGTGCAGAGCTATCGGCGGGCTCTCGAAGTGGCGCAGGCCCTGCCGGCCGATGCGGTCTCGCTGGCGCTGCGTGAAAAAGCGCTGCAGGCCCTGGGCGATCTGCACGCAAGTCTGGGCGAGCATGACCAGGCGCAAACCTATCTGCAGCAACTGTCGACCCTGCCGGTCGGTGTTGCGGCTCAGGCCGATGTGGCGACCCGCGTGCAAGCCCTGTTGGCCCTCGCACACAGCCAGGAGCAGCAGGGCCGCTTGCAGCCAGCGCAGCAGGCCTTGGACCAGGCAATGGCGCTGCTGCAGCAGGCAGGCGACGGCAGCAGGAATCTGGTGCCGGTTTTGCTGGCCCGGGCCAGACTGCACCACCGAGAGGGTGACGATGCGAAGGCGGCCTCGCAGTACGAGCGCGCCAGAGAGGTGCTGATGCAGCAGGATCCGCAAGCCCTGGTTCTGGCCCAGGTGCTGAACGAGCTGGGCCTGTGGCGGGCGCAGAGCAAGGACTATGCGCAAGCCCATGCATTGTTCGAGCAGGCGCAGGCCGTTGCCGACCGGCATGCACCCGATGTGCGGTGGCAGGCGCATCTTCTGGCCAGCCGTGCGCGTATGGCCGAAGCCCTTCGGCACGAGGAGCAGGCGCAGACGCTATATGCCCAATCGCTGGCGCTGTACCGGCAGCAGGAAGATTCCGAGGCCCGAGTGGGCGAGGCTGGCGTGCTCAACGGCCTTGCCGGTCTGGCCTACCGCAAGCGTCGTTTCCAGGAGGCGCAGCCCATGTTCATCGAGGCCTTGGGTCTGATGGAGCAGGCGCTGGGTGGCAGCGATGCACGCCTGCTGCCGCTGCTGGATAATCTTGCCGCCTTGCACCGCAGTCTGGGCCGGCCCGGCGAGTCGGAGCATGCGCGCCGGGCTGCGGCATTGCGCCGGGAGCTGGACCTGGACGGCTAGTGCTGTCTCGGGCCTGGACACGGGACGCCGGTGCCGACCCTTGTTCAGGCCGCTGCATCGTGACGGTGCAGCAGATCCAGGAACATCTGTGCCGAGCGGCTGATGGGCCTATCCTTGCGAACCAGGCTGCCGTAGGCCTCCAGACTGTGCTTGGTCCGATACGGCAGGATATGCAGCATGCCGTGCGCGGCATGAAGGTCCGCCACCGTGCGCGGAATCACGCCCACCATATTCGAGCTTCGCACCAGATTGATGGTGGTGAGTATGGAGCCGGTTTCGATCAGGCCGCGCGGCAGCGGCAGACTGTGCTCGCGGAACTCCTGCTCTAGCAAGCTGCGCATCGGGCTGCCAGGCGGCTGCATCACCCAGCCATGTCCCTGCAAGGCCTGCAGACCGGGCCGCTGCAGCGATAGCAGAGGGTGCTCCTTGCGCACGATGAAGGCCAGTTGCTCGTCGTCGATCGGGCAAAAGCGGCAATCGCTGCCCGCTTCATTCGTCATGCGCCCGACGACCACCTCCAGCACTCCCTCACGCAGCTGCGCCAGCAGGCGATCGCTGGTGTCCACGGCCACTTCTAACTCCAGCAGGGGCAGCTGCTGTTTCAGCTCCAGCAAGGCCTGGGTGAGCCGCCCGGGCGATGCGGCCATGATGCTGCCTACGGCCAGCCGCCCCGAGCTTCCCTGGCGCAGCTCTCCCAGTTCGCGATTCAGGGCCTCGATATTGCCGCGCAGCGAACGGAAATATTCCAGCACCCGCTCTCCGGCCGCATTGCGCTGCAGCCGGCGGCCCACGCGCTCGAACAGCGGCTGGCCCAGGGCGTCTTCGAGTTCCTGCAGCATCTTGGTGGCTGCCGGCTGGGTCAGACCTAGTTCGGCCGCTGCTGCACGCAGGGTCTGGCGCTCGTCGATGGCCAGTATCAAGGCCACCTGACGCATGCGCAGCCGGTTCAGCAGCTGTGGCGTGTTGTCGCGTTTGTCTATCGATCCCATGGCATGGCTTCTTATTGCTTCAGGTTATCGATTAATCAATAACTTTCAGTTTACGCATATCAGCGGCTTCCCTAGGATCGGGCTGCGATGAAATAAAAAAGCCAAGGAGACAAATGTGCAAAGACGTCATCTACTTTCCATAGCCGCTGTGTGCGGCGCCGCCGCGCTGCCCTGGCAGGTCCAGGCACAGGACTCGGCTAACTGGCCCGTCAAGCCCGTGCGCATGCTGGTGGGTTCTGCACCCGGAGGCGGCACCGATGCCATGGCCCGCGCCGTGGCCGACAGGCTGGGGCCGCTGCTCAAGCTGCCGGTGATCGTGGAGAACCGGCCTGGCGTCTCCAACACGCTGGCGGTGGACATGACGGCCAAGGCCACGGATGGGCACACCATGGTCATGGGCGTGGTCACGGCCCATGCCATCGCGCCGCATCTGCTCAAGCTCGGCTATGACAACAACCGGGATCTGGTTCCCGTAGCCTTTGTCGGCTCGGTGCCCAATGTGCTGGTGGTGGGCAACTCCGTTGCCGCCAACACGGTGGCGGAGCTGGTGGCCATGGCCAGGAAGAATCCCAATCAGATCAATTTCGCCAGTAGCGGCACGGGCAGCACCCAGCATATCGCTGCCGAGGTGTTCAAGGATGCCGCAGGCATCCAGATCACCCACGTGCCCTACAAGGGCAGCGCCGCGGCCCTGGTCGATCTGGTCAGCGGCCAGGTGCAGATGAGCTTCGACACCATGCCCTCGGTCATAGGCCAGATCAAGGCCGGCAAGCTGCGCGCCCTGGCGGTCACTTCGCCCCAGCGCAACCCTCAGCTGCCCCAGGTGCCGACCATGGCCGAAGCGGGTCTGCGCAATGTGGAAATCAGTGCCTGGTACGGCATCTACATGCCGGCCTCCACGCCCAAGGCGGTTCAGCAAAAAGTGCATGACGAGGTCAACAAGGTCATCGCCATGCCCGAGACCAAGACCCGTCTCGAAGCCGTGGGTGCCGAGCTGCGGCCCATGGCTCAGGCCGACTTTGGCAGTTTTCACCTCGCCGAGTACAAGCGCTTCGGCGACATCATTCGCAAGAACAACATCAAGCTGGACTGAGCATGAGCAAGGCTTCTCTTCCCGTTGTCGCCCTGACCCTGGGCGATCCTTCCGGCATCGGCGCCGAACTGATTGCACGTTTGCTCGCCAGGCCGCAAGCCACCGAGCAGGCGAACCTGGTATTGATAGGCGATCCATGGCTCTGGGAGCAGGGCCAGCGCATCGCAGGCCTGCAGGTGGCAACTGCGGCACTGGCCGGCCTGTCGGCCGCGCGTGAGCGTGCCGATACGCGGCTGCCGGCCTTTGTGGCCGTGGACACCGTCGCCCAGGCCGATGTGGTGCAGGGGCAGGTGGGTGCGGCAGGCGGCCGTTCGGTGCTGCAGGTGCTCGACCAATGCATGGATGCGGCCCTGGCCGGCGATATCGACGCCATCTGCTTTGCGCCCTTGAACAAGCAGGCCATGAAGCTGGGCGGCCTGCGCCACGAGGACGAGTTGCACCACTTTGCCGAGTACCTGGGCGTGACCGGCTACTTCTGCGAGTTCAACACGCTGGGCGATCTCTGGACCTCGCGCATTTCCTCCCACGTGCCGCTCAAGGATGTGGCCGGCTATCTGAGCCAGGAGCGCATCAGCCAGGCGGCCGAGCTGATCTACAACGCCCTGCGCGCCAGCGGCCTGGCTGCTCCCAAGGTGGCGATTGCCGGCTTCAACCCGCACAACGGCGATGGCGGAACCTGCGGCCGCGAGGAAATCGACATCATCGCGCCCGCCGTCCAGGCCCTGCAGGCGCGCGACTGGCCCAGCGATGCGCCGTTCCACGGCCCGTTCCCGGCCGACACGATCTTTCTCAAGGCCCAGGCCGGCGAGTACCAGGCCATCGTGACCATGTACCACGACCAGGGCCAGATCGCGATCAAGCTGCTGGGCTTCTCGCGCGGGGTGACGGTGCAGGGCGGCCTGCCGATTCCCATCACCACACCGGCCCACGGCACGGCCTACGACATCGCGGGCCAGGGCAGGGCCAATGTGGAGGCCACCTGGCAGGCGCTGCAGATTGCCGCACGCATGGGGGCCGCGCACCGTGACCGCCAGGCTGCCCCAGCCTTCTGAGCCTACTTTCCGGGCGGCCTGGGCCGCCTGTCCTACTCACTCTTTTCTTCCGAGGTCTGTATGAAGATCAAGTCCGTCCGCGCCCGTGTCTATGAATGGAAGGGCAAGACCGTTCCGCCCCAGGGCAACTTCTGCTCCAACGCCATGGATCTGGTGTACTCCAACACCGAGTCCATGAGTACCTTCCGCTTTCATTCGTGGACCGTGGTCGAGATCGAAACCGACGACGGCATCATCGGTCTGGGCAATGTGGCCCTGGCGCCAAGAATAGCCAAGGCCATCATCGACGAGTACCTGGCGCCCCTGGTCATCGGTCAGGACCCTTGGGACTACGAGTACCTGTGGCAGCGCATGTACCGTGCCACCCATGCCTGGGGCCGCAAGGGCGTGACCATGGCCGCCATCTCGGCCGTGGACCTGGCCATCTGGGACATCCTGGGCAAGAGCGTGAACAAGCCCGTGTTCAAGCTGCTGGGCGGGCGAACCAAGGAAAAGATTCCCTGCTATTACAGCAAGCTCTACCGCACCGACCTGAAAGAGATGCAGGCGGAAGCCCAGAAATTCCTGGATCAGGGCTTCAAGGCCTTCAAGATGCGCTTCGGCTACGGGCCCGCCCATCTGCAGGAGGGTGTGAAGGAGAACCTCAAGTCCGTCGAGGCCATCCGCGAAGTGATCGGCTACGACACCGACCTGATGCTGGAGTGCTATATGGGCTGGAACCTGGAGTACGCCAAGCGAATGCTGCCCAAGCTGGCCAGG
>Ga0209370_1001527_pt1 | contig 20141 bp, 22 predicted proteins | sample AgamicAtPrz_FD_187164 | JGI IMG/M metagenome (GOLD analysis project Ga0209370, IMG submission 187164) | Agave microbial communities from Guanajuato, Mexico - At.P.rz (SPAdes) (version 2) | ecosystem: Host-associated > Plants > Phyllosphere > Phylloplane/Leaf | place: Guanajuato, Mexico... | reverse complement strand
CGGGGGGACGGCGGTGTGGACGGCGCGCAGCGGGGTGGAGGCGACGTATAAAACGGTGCGGTACTCGGGGAAGGAGCGTGACGCGACGGGGCTGTACTACTACGGGTACCGGTACTGCCAGCCGTGGGCGGGCCGCTGGCTGAGCGCAGACCCGGCGGGGACGGTGGACGGCCTGAACCTGTTCAGGATGTGCCGTAATAATCCGGTCTCGTTCCATGATCCTGATGGCAGGATGACAGATATGGAGGAGTATGTGGACTTCCAGCTCGAACTGGCAGGTGCAATACTGGGGGTCAGTCCATCCAGTATAGGCGCACCTGAAGCCTCGCCTGATGCTTTATCAGATACTGGCTCTACCGGGAGTGTTTCCGGTGATGAATATGATGAAGATAGCCCTGTCACCGAGGCTGACAGGCAGCCTTATCTGGAGCTGGAGCTGGAGCATAATGATTTATTTAACGACAATTATATTATTAATGTACCGGAGTCGGAGGATTTGACGCTGAAAAACGTCATTGACGTGGACCTGGATGAAATGCGGGTCATTAATGCCTCTCAGACAGGAATGTACCTCGGAACGATGGGATTAGGTCCGTGTATTGCGATTGGCGGAATAGGGCATACTCAGGATAAGGAGATAATACTGGGGTTAATGCACTTTACAGGCATGGCGGAGCCCGATGTAGTCATGAGGGTCCTTGATGATGCAATGAGAGAGGAGGGGGCAGAACATACGGGATATATTATGGTTGGAGGAAACATAGCTCCCGGCGGGGAAGATAACGGCAGCCTGATTGCAGAGAGAAGTTTATTAAGCTTGCGGGATACGTACGATATCCGCAGCGTCCGCTTGCATACTTCTGAGGGAGAGCTTGATCCCTTAACCGGAGAAAGTACAGCCGTTGATGCCGTCCTGACGACAACACACATGCTATTCAGGAAAGCAGCACTCTATTAATATTTATACACATACCGATGTCATGGACAGTCTGTTTTCGGCGCAGGTGGCAGTGGGGCCGCTTCAGAAACAGACTGTTCACGGGATCGTTCAGCGGTCAGCGGTCAGCAGATAATCCGAAACAAATCGCTGCCATGGCTGAGGCCGCCCGTAATAATATCCCTGCAGCAAATGGACACCTTTTTTACGCAGAAGACGCGCCTGCTCCTCCGTTTCAACACCTTCAGCAACCAGCTGGAGGCTGAGACGCTGGCTCAGATCCACAATGTTGTCTATCACATTTTCCGAAGGTGCATGCTGAACCATTCTGGAAATGAAAGAGCGATCAATTTTGAGCGTATCAACCCGGAATGCCTGCAGATAACTCAGACTGGAATGTCCGGTTCCAAAATCATCAATGGCTATAATAACACCTGCCATCTGTAAATCAGCAATCTGCGCCAGGGTCGCGGTATTCAGCTGCAGGGATTCTCTCTCCGTCAATTCCAGAACCAGCGTAATGTCACGACGGGACAATGACTGAAGGAATGACCGGCAATGGGCTGAAAATGCTGGGTCGGTAATATGCTGAGGGCTGATGTTGATCCCGATATGAAACCCTTCTGGCAGTAACATTCCGGCCGACCGAAGTTTTCCTGCCACATCCTGCATCAGACCGGTCGTCACAGGAACAATCAATCCGGAGGACTCGGCCTGGGGGATAAAGCAGTCGGGGAAAATGATACCGTCCCGGGGGTGATGCCAGCGAATCAGTACCTCAGCGCCGATGCATCGCTCAGTATCAGATTCAAAAATCGGTTGAAAATAAGGGATAAACTCCTGCCTTTCCAGTGCTCTTTGTATCTCATCCCGTAAAGAATGCGGGCGAGTCGATAACCACTTCGCCAGAAACGCCACACCGCATGACAACAGAAAAAGACAAATCAGCATTCTTATGTTCAGATGCAAAAATTCATGCCAGAATTTTTCTGCAGGATAGCGGCTCCGGACGGAAACCGGGTAGTGCTCTGAAGGCCATATCAGGGAGAAACGTTCAGAACGGGGAACGAAATGAGTCAATAATTTGCCTTGCCTGTTGAGAGCGGTCTCACCGACAATCAACAAAAGGTCAATATCTTTATCCTGTAAGGTCATCGCCTGGACCAGGTATTGTGCATCAACACCGACAAGCGCACTGGTCGAATTCTCGTTTAGGCGCAGCACCAGAAGCGGGCGATGGGTATTAAGCGTGTTGCCCTCCATCAGCAGTAACCGCTGTGAGACATACTCAGAGGGTATATCGGGGACGTTCACTTCGCCATAAAGAGTCGAACAGTAAATAGTTCCGTTACGTACCAGGCTGACCGAACGAACATAGAGTCCCAGAGCAACGAACTGGCGAAGCGTATTGACGTCATGAGCACACTGCCGAGGTTGAATCTGCAGGGACTGGAGTGCGACCGCACTGGCAGAGTGCAGGATTTCTTCCAGTGTTCCCATTGCCTGTTGTGTGGTCGCCAGGATTCTTTTATCAAGGGATAATATGAAATCGTAGTACATTGTTCCGGCGCCAGCAAAGAAAATACCGGCGCCAGCAATGATGGAAAAGAAATACTGGCGTCCTGTTCTGAAAGACATAGATACCCTGTATAGCCTGTGGAAGGCAACGATATAATTTCTCATTCCTGCGGGCCGGTGTGGCAGGGCAGACTATCCGAATCCTGCCCTGCTGATGACGGGGCCGTTTTCGCAGGACAGGCCGTTATTTTGCGGTAACCCAGGACTGGGAGGCGACAGGGGAGTCCACCATGACGTAGTCAGCCCCCAGACGAACAGCCTCCTCATAATCCTCGCGGGTATTAATACCAATAAGCATGACCTTTGCATCACCTCCCTGCCTGATACAATTCATCGCCTCCTGGTCCCAGACCAGTTGTGAATGTGAACGCCCTTCACCCAGCGTAAACTTCTCGACGACTTCAACATTTCGGCGAAGCTCAAATGCGTGCAAAGCAGGCTGACGTTGTAAACGACGTTCTTCGTTCTCAACCCGGCAGGTATGTGTCATCGTCACCAGAGCCAGCGCCCCGCGGGTAGTATCCCGGCTGTTGAATCGGGCAAGCTCAGGTGAGAGTGCCTCGAGAAACTTTTTTTCGGTTGAATAGAATACCACGCGTTTCTGGTCGTTTCCGTCAGAAATGACCTGTTTCAGTGCCGTGGCCATATCCCGGGGATCTGCATCCGGTGATTTAATATCAATAAAAAATGTTTGTCCGGGGAAGAGACGCAGGGCCTGAGAAAGCGTCGGAATGGTTAGCCCCTTATTGCGATATGGAAAATCACCCTTTGGGCCGGCAAACTGATATCCGGCATCCAGGCGGATCAGTTCCTTGTACGTATATTGTGAAATGCGCCCTTTACCATCGGTCAGCGCCTGCAAATCTGACGGTCGGTACAATACAGGGATCATGTCTTTAGAGAGCTGGACTGAGATCCAGATGGTGTTGGTGACATTAGTCGCCAGGGATATTGCGGTCAGCGTATTTTCAGGGGCATCAGCGGTACCGGCACGATGGGCAACAATTTCAGGAGCCGCTTTCACTGATGAAAACGGTAATAAAAATATTGTCAATCCCAAAATTAAGCTTTTTGTTTTTGCATTCATTCATTGTCATCCATAATAGTTGCCCCCTTTCGTGGGGAGGCCTGGGTTTAAGCACATTGACAGGAAGTCATGTGATATGGCTGCGCATTAACGTTCGTTCTCGTTTTAAAAAAATGTCCCCTGTAAAATAAGTTTAAGGTAACGTCGGTTAGTATGTCTGTTTGTGAGCGAGTTGAAACTACTGGCCTTTAATTTTCTCAAAGCCTTACTCTTATAGCCATTCACCGTGTTGGGACTTAGCATCAGCGTTTCAGCGATAACATTGACTGGGTCACCATTAAGTAAATGACCCAGCACCTGCTTTTCCCGCCGTAACAATTTTGGCGAGTATGTCACAGCCCCGTTTTTCCCTTTAGCGAAGCACTCCTCGATCTCAGTTAATGACGCATCTGCGGGCAGGATTTCCAGATTGATATCACCAAGATCTATCAGCGCCTGCAGCAGTAGTGAACCGGGTCTGTCCAGCAATACCGATACCCTGACATCACAGGAACGTCTGAGGAAAACCGAACGAATGAATTTCCATAAAGAGGGTATCGACTGGTAGCCACCCGGTGGGCTGATGACTACCCACTGCACATGGCTGTAATCCTGATGGACAAAAAAATCCTGCGCCTGTTCGATGCAGGTAAGCGGAAACTGTAAATTCAGCAGTTCCACTAATCCTGCCCTGGTAAAGTTACAGGGCGAGATGATAAGAATATTCTTCGGAATAAGGTTATTAACGATAACAGATTCAGTCATGTTCAGGCTTCTTTATTCAGGAGAGCTGATGGCGTACCTGGCACAACAGTTCCCGTATTAAATGATATGTGCTTCAACAGCGTAACCCACCATCGCACCTGGAAAGACATCAGTGCGGAGATTAGCATGTCGGGTTTCATCAATCATATATCGATGCTTGACCAGTCACCTCCATATACAATCATTGTTAACGCATAAGAATCAAATTAAAATATCTTAAACTTAGTTGTTTTATATAAAACAGGACATTACCCCCCCCTGTGGCTGGGATGCTCTTTCTGCACCATACACCCATATCACACCTTCATAAGATTAATACTCTTAAATAAAGCACCTGTACACGGGTTAGTTACTCCATCTGTCTTTCAGTGATGGCAAAAGAATTGCGTCTGCGGCGAACGGGTCTGAGCGACAATATATTAACTGTACTGACAAACAGCCGGTATATCTGATGAGCACGTCAATTTATGTCTGGCTATTCCCCGATTGTGGTATTAATTTTTTAACAACCGGTGTGTCATCAAAGAGGAATACAACGTGGGTGCCTTGTTCAGAGCTGGATACCTCAACGGTATTGATTACCCTGTCCTTTTTATGAATTAGCTCTTTTATGATGACACGATTTGCTGCTGGTATTGAACAATAGTAAAAAACGCAGGAAAGAAGGACAGCGAAGATTATCATCACTTTCAGAAGCCCGGGTTTCATAAAAGAGGCAAAGAAAGTAGCGGGATCTGCCTGCGAAAGGGGTAAGGCTGGTGAACTCAAATCACGGCTCGTCTGTGCTGGCTGACGTTCATCCGGAATAAACCGGTAACCCTGCCGCAGAACCGTACGTATGGCCGAATCCAGACCGCAAAATCTCAACGTTCGCCGTAGCTTGCTAACCAGCTGTAAAATATTTGTATCTGTTACACTGTGAAGTCGTTCAGGCCAGACCCTGGGTATGATTTCCTCGCGGGTAACGACGTCTTCGGTGACTGATTTTTCAACCAGCAGTACAAGTAATCTCTTCTCCTTCTCAGTGATGTTGTATGGCGCGGCGTCACAAAAAAGCGTATTTGTCTCAGTATTTAATTGGATATCATTTGTTATATTCAGCATTTTACTAGGAATCTCCTTAGTCTGTTGAAATAGATATTTTTCATCATAAACTAAGTTGAGTAATAACCGCAGCAATATTAATAATGATTCATGTAATGTAAGGTGATGTAGCGAGGTATTTTAGCGTGAATAAAATTAATTTCGTGTGATACAGGGTCTGTGAGGGTAATGACAATAAAGGTTTGAACGCTAAGGCTAACTGCTGAACCAGCATCACAACAGTCCGCCATGTTGTCCGTAGTAAATATAATGATTCACAATGCCATAAGATAAGGAAGGCATGAACTTCAGTCCCGTTTAAACCGCTGATAGATTTTTCCTTCAGACAGGAACCCGTTACCTCAATGTGTCTGGATACCCTGTTGAAAAATCCCGACGAGTCACGAGGTAACGTTGAAACAGGGGAGGAGACGAGGTAAGTCGTTCCTGCAGAATTCGTCATAAGTCAGGTGGATCCTGCGCCAGATAATGTGTCGACCGGGCCGCTATAACGCCATAGAATTTGTGTTGCGTGTATTACTCTCTTTTGCATTCATTCAGACCTGAATGACAACGTTCCATTGTCAGGGCTTTACCGATCTGACAGCAGAAGCCGGCGATCGGGATTACTCTCCACACTAATGGAGAGTTCGCCCCATTATCACCTGACAAGGGATAGCATAAGCTGGATACATCAGAAATTATCATATGTCTGTTCTGTTCAGCTGGTCAGGGAAGATCTATCAGGAAAGACAGGGCATATTTAACATGCAAATTGGCTATCCCGGCACTCAGCAGTATCATGACATAATGGATATAATCGGAATGAGACTTATGCATACTATATATCTTATCGGAACTTTACTGGAAATTAATCATCAATCGAAAGCACTGATTCATCGTGGCAACAAAAATGTGGCTCCCTTACCAACTTCTGGTTGCTTTTGTTTACAGGCTTTAGCTGAACGTGGTGGCTCTACTCTGTCTCTTACAGAACTCATGGATATTGGCTGGGGGCATTCCGGCGTTGAGGTCACAGAAAATAGCGTACGAGTAATGATTAACAAGATACGTAAAGCGATCTCTTCGCTCGGTATGCAACACGATATCATCCTGTTAACCGTACCCCGCAGCGGTTATCGTTTACTGGTAAATAATAATCCACAACAAGGATTATTACCTGCAACAGGAAAAAATACCGATGAACTTACGACATCAACGGCATTAATTGCAGGCAGGGACAGATGTAAGCGGTCAGTCATCTCCTCAGATATATTCTCGAGCCAGCTAAAAAATATATCCGGCCGGATGGTTGTCTTAGGTTGCAGTTTGCTGGTAATGATATCCATTGCTTGTTCACACTGGGCTGTACTTTCCAGTTACAATTATAAAAATGATATGCAAAATAGTGACTGGTATTTTCCAGCAAAAGAAACGGAAATTAATGTATCTCGTTTCTTTAAAATTGCAGAGTATTCTCCTTCTCCGGGGGGCATGCTATTCAGGTGGATAAGCGACAATTCATTTCTCGTAAAGCTGAAGCATAGCGTCACAAAGATGATTATTGCTTTTGGCCAGAAACTTGTTCAAATAATGTGTGCTGCAGATTCAAAACCAGCGCGTATCACTGACCGGATTTATAACGCATCCTGAAGTATCAAAGAGTTGGTCGGTATGCTTACATAACCATGGCGAGAATATTCATAGCCACTTTTTTCACAATTATCGCATGCCAACAATTCTGTCGCATACCACAGGTCATTAGTAAAAGTACCCGATAATATTGACCTGAGACCTATCGTGGCCCTGGTTTGTGGTGTTTGATGGGATATGGCGAAGTTGTCAATACATTACGTCCTCAGCCAGGCAGCACAGAGGCTATTTTAGGTGCCGGAATTGTACTACTACTACTTGTAAGGCTTTTGGGCTCTCAAGGCATTGTTATCGACAACAAACAGTCCCGGCTGGAGATGGTGCAACCCACTCCATCCTTGCTGCACAGAATGTTGATATTTCTGAATCGAAAAGACACCTGACTGGCGGGCTGGGAGTAACATTTCCTTTTGAATCCAGTGGGGTAAAGACAGTAATAACTGCGACACTTAATTCTCCTGGTGAAACTGGCACCCTTGTGGTTACGGGGCCCGCAGGTGAAAATTTTGCCCCGAATAAACGGGCCAGGTCATGCATTTCATGCTACCGACCACTCACTTCCCGGCATAAACTATCTGCAATATTATGAATCAGTGTTAGTGTAAACAACAATCGACCTTGATTCTCAGGTGCGTTAATGACCCAGACAACGATAAACATTGCTATTGTCGAAGATGAACCCTTCAGTCGTCAGGCAATGCAGAGCATTTTGAGCCACTTTCCATATCATCCCACGGAGCCGGGGCGGTTGCTTTTCTGCAGCGAGTTGACCCTTAATATTACCGGCAGCGTCAGTAAATCATCGGAGCTTCTGTCATTAATCCGCAGTGATGCCAGTATCGACGTTCTGCTGCTGGATTATTCGCTTGTTGTTGTGAATACAGATGAAGATGAAGACCCGACTCAGGAATATGATGGTGTGACGCTTATCAAACGCATACTTCATTTACGCCCGGAACTGAAAATACTTGTTCATACAGCTCATAAAAGTCTGGTCATTGCCAGGAATGCCTGGAAATGCGGTGCCTGGGGATTTGTTCAAAAAAGCGGTGATATGCAGGAACTCTTCTTTGCAATCGATCGGGTAAGTAAGGGAAGAAAATTTTTCCCGATTGAAGTGGCAGAACTGCCCGAACAAAGCACTCAGTATATACTCTCATCAAGAGAGACTGAGGTTTTGAGGCTTCTTCTTAATGGGCTTAATCAGAATGCGATTGCCGCTCATTTAAATATCAGTTTTAAAACAGTATCAAATACTAAGGTCCGGGCGTTCAGGAAACTAGGGATTAAGTCGAATGCGGAGCTTTTTCGGTATGCAAATGAAATTATCATTTAGCTTTATCATGGCTGGCGTTTTCCTTTTTGGGGCTGTTTCAGGCTCACTTTCAGCGCAAAAAATTCAGTTCACACCAGAAGAAGTTGCTTACATAAAAAAACACCCGGTTATAAAATATGGCATATTTCCAAAGTTCTACCCAATCGAAACAATAAACGAACTTGGGGACCATATTGGCTTAACAAGGGATTATATCAGTCTTATATGTGAAGCCACAGGGATGCGTTTCGAACTGGTCCCCAGCATAAGCGGCAATGAATCGTTCAACAATCTTAAAGAAGGGAGAGTATCTCTTCTTACCTCCACCTCAGCATCTTTTGCCGAACAGAATGGTCTTGCCCGAAGTGTTCCCGTTTATTCGACTTGGCCCGTTACCGTCACCCGCAAAGCAACCCGACATGTCACAACTCCCGATGATATTCAGGAAGGCATGGTTTCAATAACGGATTATCTTTCTCTTATTCAATGGTTCACTGAAAAATACCCTCAGGTAGATTATACAATAAGTTCCTCACCGGAGAAAACAATAGAGAATCTTATCCGCGGAAATTCTGTCGCTGCAGTGGTGCTTTCTCCAACAGCCTTTTATTATATGAATATGGTTTATCCTGATCAGTTAAAAATGTCTCGTCCCAACACTGAAAAAATACCTCTTGTCATGAGCGCCAGGCCAGAGGACAGGGTACTGATCGAGATTATTAATAAAGTTCTGAGCTCATTGACGCCAACACAGCATGGGGATCTTACAGGGAAATGGATTGTATCCGGTGAAAACAAACCGAATGACAAGGGGGGGGGTGCTGAAATATATCTGTCATTATCTGCTTTTTTACTGGCTATTTTAATTTTGACTCTCTGTTTTCACTGGAAAACAAGAAAAAAGCTTTTAAAGCAAAACACACAAAGAAATCTTGAACTCTCAGTCATCTCTCATGAGCTCCGCACGCCTCTTATCGGTATTTTAACTGCAACTGAAGGTCTGCTCAGTAGCCCTGTATCTCTTAATCACAAAGACAGGTTATTAAATATTATTAATGTCACGCGCGCAATGTTAGAAAATCTCGACTTGTCTCTGGATTATGCCAGAATTAGTTCCGGTGCGGTCAGGCTCAATCCTCAGCCTCATTTCCTGTCATCTCTGTGCGATACCAGTATTAAATTATTCGTCGATTTTGCAGAAACTCACGGAACAACTCTTCAGGTGCGTTATCTTTCAGCCAAGGCGTTTCAGCCTCATCTTGTCGATGGAGCTTTGCTCTCTCAGGCGATTAACAATGTCGTCAGCAATGCAATTAAACACACCAGTGGAGGGCTTGTTTTAATCGAGTGTTCTCAGGTTCAGGTGGATGGCAAAAATATGTTTTGCATCGAAATCGTCGATACAGGAACAGGCATTCCCGAGAAGGCGCTCAGGCGTCTGACGAAACCGTTTGTTCAGAACGATGAGGACGCACCAGGGTTTAATGAGCGCCCTAAAGGGTCCGGGCTTGGCCTGTTTGTCTCAAAACAGAATATGCAGTTACTGGGAGGGCACCTCGTCCTTAACAGCAAACCGGGTATTGGTTCACGCGTTAAGCTTGTTTTTCCTGTCATTCCGGGACATTTACAGACTGAGACATTTCTTCCGGCACATATCCGGCTCAGGATGGACTGCACTGACTTGATGCCTGTCAGTGAACTCACTTCCGCATTTGAAAACAGTCATATCTCATACCATATTGCAGAATGTCCCTCTACAACGGAACAGGAATATGACCACACATTGTTAATCAGTTTTGAGCGACAGCAGAAACAGTGGCTGCTGTGTAATAACTACGGGGAATGCATTGCGTTAGCCAGCCCTCTGTATGCATCAGATCTTTACAGCGCCGTCGTTGAATTATTTTGCCACCGTAGTGAGACCGGGAGTGGTGGTGACGCTGGGTCTTCAGGTGAAGATATCCGGGCTTTCCGGGCCATTTCTCGTCGCGTGCTGCTGATCGATGATGAGCCACTGCTGCTTGAGGTCCAGCAGGAACTCTTTATTGATATGGGCTATGTCGTTGATGCTGTTACTGAAGCTCAGCAGGCATATCAACGCTGGCTTCAACATCGACATGAGATTATCATCACAGACTGTCGGCTTGATGAGAGCGATGGATTCGAGCTGGTTCGTCATTTAAGAATACTGATGCAAAATACTGCTTCTGATGTGTTGATTATTGGTCAGTCTGCAGCACTAAGAGATGGTGACACCCGGTTAGCCCGGGAGGTGGGCATGGATTTTCTGCTGCAGAAACCCATAGCACGTGAACAATGGCAACAGCTGATTCAGGATTATTTCTCAGATAAGGAGCGTAACATTGTCTGACACCTCTTTTTCCCGGCGTTTTTGTCTTGCTCTGGAAGCTTATCTGCAACAGGCAGAAACGGAAGTGAGAAACGGCAATCTGGCTGCAGCTCTTAAAATTGTGCATAAAATGCTGGGGTTGTGTCAGCTTTTCGGGCCGGCGGAACTAACAGCACTGTGCGAGGAAGCAGAACGTTCTGAGACATTATCAAATCTTAAAAACACTCTGTGTAATTTAAATAAAGTGCTGAGTGGTAACCAGGCTGACCGACAGTGACAGCTGCATGGGCAGAACCGGCCGGATATTCGAAAACCACTTTCGGATATCCGTTTTTTTATAATGTTCAGGGTGTTCTTCCCCTTCATCCGTTGATCAAGCGGGCCACTGATGCTTTTCACCGTTACCTGTAGTGACTGCCACCTTCGTGATTTCTGAAAAGGTGGTCATTACCGTTTAATAGTCTGTATCACGTTCTTCCAGTCCATTAACAACGCTCGGGGTTTATATTTATCATATTTTAGTCATAACATCACTCCTGTTGCTATTTATATCATACTGATTCTGCCGGAATCACTGTTTTCTGATGAAAGGGTGATGTAAAAATATGCCCTGATGTTGCATGTAGCGAAAACGCATTCTTGAATGGTAAATTCAATTATCTTTCGATTGTCATTACATCATACTTTACAGTTACAGGAATAAAAACCATGTAATCTAAAATCAACCAATAAGGAATTAATATGCCATTCAGAGAGCCTGGCGAGGCCAACATTATAACGTGGCTAATCATAGGTGCTTTTTCCACATGGGGGGGGTTAGTCAGATATATTATGGATACGCAAAACAAACAGACAAAATGGAGCTGGATGGGAATTATATGCCAGCTAATTGTATCAGGATTTACCGGTCTGACTGGAGGCCTGTTAAGCTTTGAAACCGGAGCAAGTTCTTATATGACATTCATTATTGCTGGTTTATTTGGGACGATGGGTAGTACAGCTTTAAGTTATTTATGGCAACGGATTTTTCCCGGGAAGAATTTACCATGACCATCCACACGAATAAATTTACATTTAGCAGGATCAGTGAGCAGAATTTACGGGGAATACACCCCGATCTGCTTCGTGTTGTGTATCGCGCATTACAACTTTCTGCCATCGACTTCAGAGTTATCGAAGGTCTTCGCTCTGCTGAGCGACAGCGGCAGCTGGTGCGCAATGGAAGCAGCAAAACACTCAACAGCAGACATCTGACCGGACACGCAGTCGATCTGGCACCCTGGGTGCATCATGCTATACCGTGGAGTGAATGGCACCATTTTGAAACCGTTGCGGAAGCAATGAAAGCAGCGGCAAAAGAGTTTCAGATTCCTCTGGTATGGGGAGGGGACTGGAAAATGCGTGATGGGCCACATTTTGAACTGAGCAGGGACGCATATCCGGTATGATTAAAAATATTTTATATACGGGTTTCGTTTCCCTGTTACTGGGTGCCATGCTTTGGGGCTATAAAACCAGCCACGCTCTGGTGAGTTTAACTGCTGAAAATCGTCGGCTGGAAAATGAACTTTCAGCTTTGCACGAAAGTTCCCGTCGTCTTCATTCCCAGTCCAGGCAATTAATGGAGGAGCTCTGGAGTGTCAATATACAAAAGCGTGAAGAGGATAAGCGCAGTGAAACTATCCTTAGAGCCTTGCGTGAAGCGCAACGTGACAATGTCTGCGCTAATCAGCCTGTGCCTGATGCTGTTATCAGGATGCAGCAGGATGCCAGCACCAACTGAGCAAATGATGGAGTCACCACCACCACTGTTCTTACTGCAACCCTGCGTATTACCTCCTTTCGCCGTAACCTACTGGGGGGATTATCCTCAGTATGTAGAACTTATGCGTGCAGCGATGACGAAGTGTAATATGGAGAGAAATGCATTTTTATCTTCTCCATCCGTTGCTCCCTGGTTAGCGCGAGGCGAAGGGGAGGCGGGGGGACATAATTAATTGTGTATATGATACTGCTGATTGATTTCAGAAGCGTCACCCAGCCGGTTGCGTATCCTGGACTAACGTGAACACAGATTCAGCTCTCCAGACGCATCCTTTCCTGTTTTTCGTTTTTGTCAAAAGCAGGCCCGTAATTCTGTCCCGGGCGCAGTGCGGCTGGTTGCGCGATGAAAATCCTCCGGGTCAGCGAGAATGAGAACGACCTGGCGTACCTGAGCTGATACGCCTCCCCGCCGGGGGCCGGCCATGCCGGCCTCCTTTCTTCTTCCCGCCCGTTTGCCGGGCGGCTTTTTCCCATTTTTATCACTATCCGGAATAGTTATCATGAGCTTCAGTCCTGACTGCTTTCAGCACACCCCGACCCTGACGGTGACCGACAGCCGCGGCCTCGCCGTGCGCACCGTCGCCTTCCTCCGCCACCCGGATACCCCGGACGTCACCGCCGGGCGCATCACCCGCCACCGGTACGACGCCCGCGGCTTCCTGACGCAGAGTGCCGACCCGCGCCTGCACGATGCCGGACGGGTTGTTTTTTTCTGGGCCTGATCGGCATTTATGAATAAAACCCAAGGAAAGCAATTCGGTGAGACAAAAAAGAAACTGTAATTAAAATTATGTAATTGCCTGTTTTTGATATGCTCACTCCAACAACGGAGACAGGCAAATTATGGACGAAAAGAAACTCAGGGCCCTTGCGGCTGAACTGGCTAAAGGCCTTAAAACCGAAGCCGATCTCAACCAGTTTTCCCGCATGCTGACGAAGCTTACCGTCGAAACAGCACTCAACGCTGAGCTGACTAACCATCTCGGGTATGAGAAAAATGCGCCCAAAAAAGGCTCTAATACCCGCAATGGCTACTCGGCAAAAACGTTGCTTTGCGATGACGGCGAGATTGAGCTGAACACGCCGCGCGATCGTGAAAATACCTTTGAACCTCAGTTGAGTAAGAAGAACCAGTCGCGTATTACACAGATGGACAGCCAGATTTTGTCTCTGTACGCCAAAGGTATGACCACGCGCGAAATCGTCGCCACGTTCAAAGAAATGTACGACGCGGATGTATCGCCCACGCTGATATCTAAAGTCACCGACACCGTAAAAGAGCAGGTCACGGAGTGGCAAAACCGACAGATGGATGCGCTGTATCCCATTGTTTATATGGACTGCATTATCGTCAAAGTCCGTCAGAATGGCAGCGTAATCAACAAAGCTGCGTATTCCGATGATTCCGGTCAGTGGTTCCGGCGATTTCGATCGCGCTTCTCGCGCTGGTTATTTCTTACTTTAGTTTTTAACTCGTCTGATCGGTTTGCGCCAGTTTACGCATTGATTCTCCCCTGAGCTCAACACGATGTCCGTTATGCAGAAGTCGGTCCATCAGCGCATCGGCAACCGTCGGGTTACCCACCAGTTTGTACCATTCACTCACCGGGAGCTGACTGATGATGATGGTGCTTCCCCGCTGGTATCTGTCTTCCATCACTTCCAGCAGGTCTGAGGACTGCCGGGTGTTCAGCTTTTCAAGACCCCAGTCGTCAAGGATCAGCAGTTCCTTTTTCGACAGCTGCAACAGCTGTTTCTGGTAACTCCCGTCGGCATGGCCGATATTCAGGTCATCAAGCAGTCGCGTCAGCCGGTAGTACACCACCTGGATATGCTGCTGGCAGGCCTGCTCACCCAGGGCACAGGCAACGTACGTTTTCCCGCACCCTGTTGGCCCGGTGATCAGCACATTTTCATGACGGTGGACATAAGCGCCGGTCAGCAGTTGTACCAGCAACTGCCGGTTCAGACCCCGTTCCGGCCGGTAGTCAAGCTGTGAAGGCTGCGCATCCAGCCTCAGCTTCGACTGTCGTCTCAGGCGATTGACCTTCGAGACCTCCCGCTGCAGCAGTTCGTGCTCCAGCAGGAGCCCCAGACGCTCCTCGAAGCTCAGCGAGGTGTAGGTCATAGGCTGTGACCATTGCAGCTCCAGCGCGTTACTCATGTGCCCCAGCCGCAGGGCCCGTATCTGTTCCAGCAGGTTGTTGTGCATTATGGTTTCCTCAGTGGTAGTACCCGGCACCGCGTACATTGCTGTGCTCGACAGGGGATTCATCCGGCGCCTCGTCTTTCAGCCGGTCCCGGTGGTTGGTCAGCAGATTCAGGATCACCTGCCGCCATGGTCGCTCCAGTAACAGCGCCTGCTGGCAGGCATTCTCCAGCCGGGCATCACCATATTCGCGACTGAGATTGAGCAGCCCCAGGCAAGTCCGGTAAGCCTGTTCCGGATGTGCCCGGTGGTGCAGATGCCAGGCCACCACGGCACGGGTGGCGCTGCCGATGCTCTCTCCCCAGGACAGCAGCCGGTCCGGGCTCCATCGTTGCTGGCGGTGCGATTCCGGCATATGTTCTGCCTGCGTGGTGAAGCCGCCCTGTTGCTGTGCCCGCGGATGCTGGGCAACCAGTGCTCCCCGGTGATAGAGGCGAACCAGCCGGGCGCCTGCCTCGATATCGATATGGCTGCCAACCAGCGGATGAGGGACGGAGTACGCATGTTTGCCGTACAGCACGTGATAGTCCGGGCCGACCTTCGCCCGGCGGATATCAACGTATTCATACCGGTATGGCGGGAGCGCCTTCAGTGCGGGCTTGTCCAGCTGTTCGTACAGGCTTTTCCGGCAGCCCGGTAACCGACGGAACGGCCTTTCATTCAGCTCCTGCAGCAGCTCGCTGATGGCCAGATTCAGCGCGGCCAGCGTATGGAACACCTCATGCCGCAGCCGCATCAGGATCCAGCGCTCCACGACCAGAACGGCATTTTCGACTTTGGGTTTGTCTTTTGGTTTGCGCGGCCGGGCCGGGATCACCGCCGTGTTGTAGTGCCGGGCCAGCTTGCGGTAGTTCTCGTTCAGTACCGGCTCGTAACGGTCTGCGCGGCTGACCGCCGCTTTCAGGTTATCCGGCACCAGAAGCTGAGGAACACCACCGAAGAACTCGAACGCCCTGACATGGGCCATCAGCCAGCTTTCCTGGCGCTGGTTTTCACAGGCTTCAACATAGGTGTAGTTCGAGGCACCGAGCGTGGCGACGAAGATCTGTGCCTGCCGTACCTCACCTGTATCCGGATTGATAACCGGGATCGTTGGTCCGCAGAAGTCGAGGAACATTTTCTCGCCAGCGACATGATGCTGGCGCATGCTGCGCTTCTGTAGCTTCAGCCATTCACCATAGAGGTTACAGAACTGGCTGTATCCGTAGGCATTTTCACCAGCGTCCCGTTGATATTCCTGCCAGAGCAGGATTTTGGTCATTCCCTTACGCTTCAGTTCCTGATGGCACAGCGGGAAGTCCGGCATCCGTTTATGGCTGTCGCTGGCGCGCCCGGTATAAAGCAACGCTTCGAGCTGTGATTCCGTCATCTCCTCCGGCAGAGGCCACGCCAGCTGGCTTCCCTTGAAGCGGGTGACAACATCAGATACTGTGCTGCATCCGATATTCAGACAGGCTGAGATGCTCCTGTTGGGCAGGTGACAATCAAATTTAAGGCGCAGCAGTTCTTTAATTTTACTCATCCGCGTTCTCAGTCTTGCCATGGCGACACGTCTCCGGAAGATGGGTTATCAGGAGAAAGTGTTGTCCATTGTTTTAAAAGTGAAAAGCGCGGGATTCCGACGACAGGATCACCGATTCCGACAATCCGATCACGGATTCCGGAGCCAGGATCACGGATTCCGACGAATGGCCAAATCTGGCCGGAACAAATCGGAATCCGTGGTCGAATTAAATCGGAAAGTGCGATCCGGCAACTTTCAAGGTAGTTGTCGTATTTTTATGCTGCCTGGCGTTCTCGTTCCGGGTTTAATGATACCGTTTCTATCGGTTCCCAGTTTCGGGTTTGTTGCGACCAGCGTCCTGGATGTTTTTTTCTTGCTGCTTCATAGACTGTTTTACGTTGCCTCAGTATTTCAACATCTTTTCCCCGATGTTTTTCATCTGGGGTTACGTACCTGATCCCGCTGTGACGGTGTTGGGTGTTGTACCACAGGACGAACTTGTGAACCCATGCTCTGGCTACTTCCACGCTTTCGAACCCATTGCGTGGCCACTGTGGGCAGTACTTCAACGTTCTGAACAACGATTCTGAGTACGGGTTATCGTTACTCACCCGTGGCCTGCTGTGGGATGCGACTATCCCCAGATCATACAGTTTTGCCTGCATAGTGAAGCTTTTCATCGGGCTACCATTATCCGCATGCAGCACCAGTCTGCGGCTGTTACACTTTTCCCGCCAGACCGAACGTTGCAGCAGTTCTGAGGCATACTGACCTGATTCTCTTTCATAGACTTCGGCACCAACGATCTTACGGCTGAACACGTCTGTAATCATGTAGAGATAAAACCGGCGACCTTTCACTTGTGAAGGCAGGTGGGTGATATCCCATGACCACAACCGGTTTGACTCTGCAACGGTATAACTTGTGGGTCTGGCGTAAGTACCGTGCGCTTTGGCCTTTCCGCGGTGCCTGACAAGCTGCTCAGCTTTCAGTACACGATAAAAAGTGGATTCTGATGCGATGTAAATTCCACGATCCGCCAGAGCCGGTACGATGTGACAGGGCGGTCTGTCAACATATTCTGGCTCAGTACATACCTTGATGATCCGCAGGCGTTCTTCAGCACTAAGACGGTTGGCCGGGGCGGGACGTATCGCATCATGCCGGCGATCGCGGTTCACCACGCCGCCCTGACGCCAGCGTTGCAGAGTGCGAAGAGTGATACCCGCCACTTCGCAGGCCCGGTACTGCCTTGCACCACTACGTACCGCAGTTTCAATCAGGGAGACTGTTTCAAGCCGCTCCGGGTAAGAGGTCAGTCGTCCTCTTCGTCGTCCCGGAGGGCTGACAGCTTTTCCTGCAAAACCAGCAGTGCCGCGACCTCGGCCAGCGCCTTCTCTTTACGACGGAGTTCTTTTTCCAACTGGCGGATACGTGTTTTTTCTCCACGGGTGGCTTTCTGGACCTCGGCCAACTGACGATGCTGAGGCATATTTGCCGCCAGACAGTTTTGTTTCCACAGTCTGATTTGCTCTGCATACAACCCGTTCTTACGGCAGTATTCCGCCAGCTCATGTTCCGTCAGCGTGGCTGTTTCCAGCAGGATGGAAAAAATTAGCTCAGGCGATCGACCACCAGTCTGGTCTTGCTTTTGTGCGATAAGCCCCTCCATTTCCAGTTGCTGACGCCAGCCATGCACGGTAGACACACCGGCACCAATATCGTCAGCCACCTGGCGCAAAGACCAGTGGTAGGGCGGCAAAAGATGCATGATGGCTCGCTCTTTCAATTCAGGATCAATAGGTTTGTTGGCCATTATAAGTTCTCATGCCCTCTGATGAAAAATTGGGGCGACAACTACCCTGACACAGAGGGGATCGGATTACATCGGAATCAATGATCGGTTTGGGTCGGAATATGCAAAAGCCGTCTTCCTGGCGCTGGGTATCAACACCGAAGGACAGAAAGAATTACTGGGTATGTGGCTGGCCGAAAATGAAGGCGCAAAGTTCTGGCTGAGTGTGCTGACAGAGCTCAAAAATCGCGGTCTTCAGGACATCCTGATTGCCTGCGTGGACGGACTGAAGGGCTTCCCGGATGCGATAAACAGCATCTACCCACAAACTCACATCCAGCTGTGCATCATCTATATGGTGCGTAACAGCCTGGAATACGTGTCCCGGAAGGACTACAAAGCCGTCACCAGCGGTGATAAAAGCAGTTTATCAGGCCCCGACCGAAGAGGCGGCACTGATGACGCTGAATGCGTTCGCGGGCGAATGGGATGATAAGTATCCGCAAATCAGCAAAAGCTGGTGTGCACACTGGGAAAACCTGAATACATTCTTCGGCTACCCACCGGATATCCGTAAGGCCATCTACACCACCAATGCTATCGAATCGCTGAACAGCATGCTCCGGGCCGCGATTAAGAAACGTAAAGTGTTCCCGACAGATGACTCGGTGCGGAAGGTCATTTATCTGGCGATAGGGGATGCGTCGGAAAAATGGAGTATGCCGATCCAGAACTGGCGGCTGGCAATGGGTCGTTTTATTATCGAGTTCGGTGACCGCCTGAGCGACCACCTTTAATACGGTGGCAGTTACACAGCTCACAAAAACTGTCTCACCGGAATGTCTGCTTTGGGATTGCCTTAATAAGGTATGATGTCATTATAATTAATGCATGATCCGCCATTTATCAAGTATCTCTGCGTGTCGGGGGGCTGCAACTATCCCTTTCCCTCTGTCAACAAAATCCCGGGACCAGTGTTCAGGAAGAGGGGTGTTGGTAGATTTATAGAAATTAAATAACTCTTTACTGTCATCAAAAACAATCCATTCGCCCTGATGTACCATTGCCACAGGGAATGGCCCCGGACGGGCCACCACTCCCAGATAACCATTATCCTTTACGACTTTATCGTGCTCATGTTCCCACATATAAGGAACAAAGTTAACCTGAGGACCATGGCGAATAACATTCATCGCCGTATACTCAAAGGGTCTGGAAGGGTCCACCTTCGCAACACCTTTATTAATGAGGTCCTTTACACCTCTTTCCTCATTACTTTCCGCTATGGGTACATGCCCTTTCCCATGCGAAAATTTAATAATATCGTGCATGTCATAATCACCTGTATAGGGAGTGATGACTTTAAATTTTATCCATACATTAACAAGTTCATTAGCAGAAGTATTTTGCAGGCTGATTGGATAAGCCAAATCCTCACCCCCCGGTCTGTTATGTGCATAAATACCCTGTACACCAGATGCATCCCACTGACCTACCCGGCCAACGAAACCACTACGTTTTGCCAGTCCAAGAATGGATTCAGCGTTATCACCATAGATAGCCTTTAGTGATCCAGGTTTTATGGTCTTCTCAAGAATATTATGGCCTTTTGCAGCGGCACCTTCACCCAGTGCTGAAATGGTATAAATGCCAGCCTCCCTTACGCTCATTGAGAGATTTTCGTCTATAGAAATTCGTTCAAAGACAGCCATATGCAAAGGGTGAACAAATGCTTCGCCCACTAATTTCCGGGCTTCCTGACCCGTACTGATCAACCCGTTGCTGTCAATCAGCGTGACGGGATTATGCCGGCACATCCTGAACAGGTTCAGGCCGTCCACCGTCCCCGCCGGGTCTGATGACAGCCAGCGCCCCGCCCACGGCTGGCAGTACCGGTAACCGTAATAATACAGCCCCGTCGCGTCACGCTCCTTCCCCGAGTAGCGCACGGTCCTGTAATCCGCTTCAGTCTGGCTGCGCGCCGCCAGGATGGCCGTCCCGCCGTACGGGTGGTACTCCTCCAGGCTGATGATATTCCCCTCCTCGTCCAGCTCCAGCCCGC
>Ga0209370_1001525_pt1 | contig 20171 bp, 18 predicted proteins | sample AgamicAtPrz_FD_187164 | JGI IMG/M metagenome (GOLD analysis project Ga0209370, IMG submission 187164) | Agave microbial communities from Guanajuato, Mexico - At.P.rz (SPAdes) (version 2) | ecosystem: Host-associated > Plants > Phyllosphere > Phylloplane/Leaf | place: Guanajuato, Mexico... | reverse complement strand
GGGACGCCCTGGTGGCCAAGCTGCCGGCGGCCAGCTTCAGCTGGACCACCATCGGCTGGGACACCATCATCACCTACTTCCTGATCTACTTCTTCGGCATCCTGATCGGCCAGGACATCTGGCAGCGGGTATTCACCGCCCGTGACGAGAAGGTCTGCCAGCGCGCCGGCACCACCGCCGGTGTCTACTGCGTGCTGTACGGCCTGGCCTGCGCGCTGATCGGCATGGCCGCCCATGTACTGATGCCGGACCTGGCCAACCCGAACAACGCTTTCGCCGAGATGATCAAGGGCCAGCTGCCAGAGGGCATCCGTGGCCTGCTGATGGCCGCCGCCCTGGCTGCGATGATGTCCACCGCCAGCGCCGGCCTGCTGGCCGCCTCCACCACCCTCACCGAGGACCTGCTGCCGAAACTGCGCGGCGGCAAGCAGTCGAGCCTGGGCATCAACCGCCTGTTCACCTTGCTCACCGGCCTGGTGGTGCTGGGTATCGCCCTGGCGGTCAACGATGTGATCAGCGCCCTGACCCTGGCCTACAACCTGCTGGTGGGCGGCATGCTGATCCCGCTGATGGGCGCGATCTTCTGGAAGCGCGCCACCACCGCCGGCGCCATCGCCAGCATGACGCTGGGCTTCGTCACCGCGCTGTTCTTCATGTTCAAGGACGGCCTGGATGCCAATTCGCCGATCTACTACAGCCTGGCCATCGGCCTGGTGAGCTTCGTGCTGGTCAGCCTGGTGTCTCGCAAGCCGGTGGCAACGGTGAACCTGGCTTGACACCTGACACTTCATCGCCGGTAACGCGGCCCCTTTTCATAGGGGCTGGCTTACCGGAGAAAGGCAAACAGGGGACCATTCGCCCTATATAACGGATTGATCTAAAACTCACACATCCTGCCCCGGTCACTACCTAAGTGCCCCACTTTCGAGGCACACCCTCCCCAACGGCAAAACCGGTAAGGACTTATGTGCGGATTAGCAGGAGTATTGGAAAGGGGGTTTTCAAAGGCATGTAGGGACCATAACTAACCCTAATCCCCCCATAAGAAACCTGTTTTGGTACAAAAAGTGGTACAAGAATTCCGCGCCATTCGTAGACCGTTGTAGTCGGTGAAGCACCGCAATAGGTCAATATCGGTCAGTTGTGGCTCACGACTCTCGATCCAAAGCGGTCGCTCGCCAGAGGCCGCTATCGACCCATAGTGCTCCTTCGCGGAGGACAGCAATTGGCCAGAAGCGGAAGCCCCTAGCTGTGTACGGATGGAGCCCTAGAGCACCAAGGCCTATTCACTCACCAATTGAATGACCGTTTTGCCCTTGCTGCGACCTCCTGCGACCTGACGAAACGCCTCGTTGACCTCTGCCAGCGCAAAGTGCTGCTGATCGACTCGAATGGTCAGTTGCCCGGCATTGGCCAGCAAAGCCGCTTCGCGCAGGATGTCCCCATGGTGGTCGCGCCCCGTGCCGGTGAGCAACGGCGTCAGGGTAAACACGCCCGAGTAGGTGGCGCTTTTGAACGATAGCGGTGCGAGGCTGTGCTGGCCCCAGCCGAGGCAACTCAGTACGTGTCCGGTATAGGGCTTCACGGCCTGGAAGGACGCATCCAGGGTGCTGCCACCCACGGTGTCATAAACGATGTCGAACCCCTCGCCGGCCGTGTACTGCTCGACATAGGCCTCCACGCTTTGAGTCTGGTAGTCGATTGCCGTGGCGCCCAGCGAGCGAATGAAGTCGAGACTCGCCATCGAACCGGTGGCGTAGACTTCGGCACCGCGCGCCTTGGCCAGTTGCACCGCGACTTGACCGACCCCTCCCGCACCGCCATGGATCAGCACCCGCTGGCCGGCATGGACATTGGCGCGATCCACCAAGCCTTCCCAGGCGGTGATGAAGACCAAAGGCAAAGCGGCGGCCTCACGCATGCTGAGCACATGTGGCTTTGCCGCGATCAATCGGGCATCCACGGCGATGTACTCGGCCATGGTGCCCTGAGCACCGCCGATCCCGCCGGCCATGCCGAAGACCTCCTGCCCGGGCGTGAAGCCCTCGACCGCCTCGCCCAACTCGACGACCGTGCCGGCCAGGTCCAGACCGAGCACCGCCGGCAGTGCCTGGCGGGCGTGTGTTCCGGCGCCAGTAGCAATCTTGGTATCGAGCGGGTTGACCCCTGCGGCGTGAACCTTGACCAAGACCTGCCCCTTACCGGGAACAGGGCGAGCCATGTGGCGGACGGCCAGCGGGGCCTGGGCGGATTCGGCGACAGCGGCAAGCATGGTCTGATTCATGACGGGCACCTCTGAATGAGTGGACGCTTACAGGTTGCTCCGTCTTATTCATTCTGATAAGAAACTAAATTTGCATATCACTCATTCCTAAAAGAGACCTAATGTCGATGGATCTGTTCGACAGCATGCGCATCTTCGTGCGCGTCGTGGAGCGAGGCTCGTTCTCGGCGGTCGCACGCGAACTGAACATGGGGCAGCCTGCGGTGAGCAAGCAGATCCGTGCGCTGGAGCAGTATCTGGGTGGGGCTGTGTTCGCCCGCAGCACCCGGCTTTTGGCCCTGACCGACCAGGGGCAAGGCTTTTACAGGCACTGTCAGGACATTCTCGGCCAGCTCGACAGCGCCACTCGCAGTTTCGCCAGCGGCCAGGAGCAAATTGCCGGTCCCCTGCGAATCGCTGCGCCGGTCACCTACGGTAGGTTGTGCATAGCGCCGCTGCTTGGGGCCTTTCTGCAGCGCCACCCCGATGTGCGGATCGACCTGCGCCTGAGCGATCACAACGAGGATCTGCTCAAAGAAAACATCGACTTGGCGATCCGCATCGGGGTGGTGAAGAGCGAGGGGCTGGTGGCTGTCTCTCTGGGCACCAGCACGCGGCGGGTCTATGCCGCGCCCATCTATCTGGATCGCCACGGCCTGCCAGGCAAGCCCGCCGACCTGGCAAACCACAACTGCATCGCCTTCACCCTGCTGGAGCATTACGATCGCTGGCACTTCACCCGCGGTGCGCAAGCGCTCGATGTCGCCATCAAGGGAAACGTCACCAGCAACAGCAGCGAAGCCATACGTGAGATGGTCCTGGGCGGCCTGGGCGTTTCCCTCTCTCCGGACTGGCTGTTCGCAGCAGACGTCCAGCAGGGCATCGTGCGTAGCGTGCTCGACGATTACCAGACCACCGCACTGCCAGTCAGCGCCGTATTCAGTCGCGAGCGACGACGCTCGGCTCGGACGATGGCGTTCGTCGATTTTCTCCGGGAGCATTTGTAGCTGCTCCCAAGCAGGGCGCAGGTCCGCGCGCATTGCCGTAACGGGCAGACCTGTTAGGTATCATGCCGTGTTCTGCTGCAGCCATTCCCTCGGGCTTGTGCCCACCTTGCGACGAAAGGTGCGGGCCAGCGCAGACGGACTTTCGTAGCCCACCTCATCGGCGATCAGTGCTATGGGGCGGCCTTCGCGCAGGCGCTTTTGCGTCAGGCTGATCCGCCAGTTGGCCAGGTAATCCGCAGGGGTGGTCCCCACGGTCTCGCGAAAGTGCGCAGCAAAGCTCGCGCGTGACATACCAGCACGATCCGCCAACTCCGCCACGGACCAGTTTTGCTGGGGCTCGTTGTGGATAGCCATCAACGCACGGGACAGCTGGGCGTCGGCCAGCCCGGCCATCATCCCCGAGGCGATGCTGCGACTAGCGATGAGATGGCGAAGCAGCTGAATCACCATCAGCTCGAACAGGCGATTGAGGATCACATCCCGTCCGCATTCGTCTCCGAAGGCCTCTTCGAACAGCCAGTCGAGGGTGCTATCGAGGCCCTGCAACTCGCGCAGCGGCTTGATGATGAAGTCCGGCAACGCCATGGTCAGCGGATTGTTGGCGCCGCCATCGAATTGCAAGGTGGCACATACCAACTCTGCTTCATCGGCTTCGCTCGCCGACAACTGATGCTCCTGCGGGCGTACGGCCAGAATCAGGCTGGGTTCCGTCAATTCAATCAGCTGGCCGCGCTTGTCCTTCAAGGCCAGGCGCCCCGAACGCAGCAGATGGGCGTGGCCAACGCTGTGCTGCCCATAAAGGCTGGTTGTTCCGCAAAGCCCACCCTGGTGAAAGGTGGAAGCATGCAAGTTGAAGTGCTTGAGCAGCGTCGATAGTCGGTCCATAGCTCGCTCAGATTTAGACGATCTGTCGCATAAGTTCGACGATCTGAATCCGAAAGGAAAGGTAGCCTTCCTAGTATGGACTCCAGGCTTGATCCACAAGCCGGTTAATCAACCTACTGGAGAACTACCATGACTCGTATCGCCGCTCTCTCGCTGGACCAAGCCCCTGCTGGCTCGCGCGCTGCCCTCGAAGGCATTCAAAAAGGTCTCGGCTTCATTCCCAACGCATTCAAGACCCTAGCCCACTCCCCGGCCGCACTCAACGGTTACCTGGGCCTCGCACAGGCCCTGGGTAAAAGCTCATTGAGCGCCGCCGAACGCGAGGTTGTGGCCCTGGCGACCTCGGAAATCAACGGTTGCGATTACTGCCTGGCCGCACACGCCTTCTTTGGCGCCAAGGCGGGCTTGAGCGATGAAGCCATCAGTCAAGCTCGCAGCGGCACCCTCAGCGCGGTCGCAGCGCTGGCGCAGCAGATCACCGCAAGCCGCGGCCAATTGAGTGACGAGCAGGTCGCTGCAGCGCGCGAGGCCGGTCTTGTCGATAGCAAGATCGTGGAGGTGGTGGCGCAAGTCACGCTGCTGACCCTGACCAACTACCTGAACAACATCGCTACGACCAATATCGACTTCCCGCCGTCGGCACACTAGGAGGGTAACCGCCATGAGCCAAGTGACTATCTATACCACCCAGCACTGCCCTTACTGCGTAAGTGCCAAGCGACTGCTGTCGAACAAAGGGATTACCCCTCTCGAAATCAATATTGAAGATTCGCCGCAACACCTCGCGGAAATGCTGCAGCGATCCCGGCGTCGTAGCGTACCGCAGATATTCGTAGGGGATGTGTATGTCGGCGGTTTTGACGACCTGGCCAGCCTTGACCACCAGGGCGGGCTCGATGCGCTGCTTCACGCCTGATCTGCATGGGTGCTCCGGAACGGGACTCCATCCGGAGCACTCATTATTGCCGCTTGGTGCCCGAGTCGGCGACGGTTCATGTCCGCCCCCAAGTTCAAATGCGCGAAGTGTGGTGTTGGACCGTGGGTGCTCCGCTCCTGTCTGACGACCATCGCGCTAAGAACGATGCCCTCGCCGGTGTTCGCTTATGGATTGAATGCCCTACCCCGGAAGAGCTTGAGGACGCCGTGTTTAACGGAGCGCCGAACTTCCACTTCTGGCCTGTTACTGCCCTTTCGTGAAGGGCCGCTTCGGGTCGTATAGCGACGGTCATACCTTCACCGTCGCCAGACGCTCTCAGACCTCCGTCTGCTCCGCCATTTCCAATACATCATCAACCTCAATGCCCAGGTATCGCACCGTGCTTTCAAGCTTCGTATGGCCAAGCAGAAGCTGAACTGCTCGCAGATTCTTTGTCCTGCGATAGATCAGTGATGCCTTCGTACGTCTCATCGTGTGCGTGCCGTACATCGTTGGATCAAGGCCAATTGCTTTTATCCACGCTTTGACGATTCGGGCATATTGCCGGGTGGAAAGATGCACTGAGGCGTGTAGCCGGCTTGGAAAAAGACAATCCTCGCTGTGGAGATGGGCTTGAAGTATCCAGGCCCGTAGGGCCAGCCGCGTTTGCTCTGTTATTTCAAACTGCACGGGCCGCTGGGTTTTCTGCTGCATCACTATCGCTCGCGATGATACGTGCTCCCCATGAGCAACGTCGCACACGCGAAGCTTGGTCAGATCGCAGTCTCGTAGCTTGCTGTCGATGGCCAGATCGAAAAGTGCTAAATCACGGGTTTCCTCCGCGATTTGAAGCCTTACCCGAATGGCCCAGATGTCTTTCAGTCGGAGCGGAGCTTTTTGCCCGACCGATTGTCCTTTGTTCCAAGGCTGATGGCTGCTGGTCGAAGTGGTATTCATGGCTGGTCCTCCATGTAAGGAAGGACAAGGATGGTCAGCTCGACACAGAGGCGCTAACCGACCCATAGCGGCCCCTTGTTGTGGTAGCTATTAGCACAGCTGGCCTCGGGTTGAATAAGTCGATAGGGACGCAGCTATCCTCCCAACGACCTACTTAACGCCTCATTCAACGACTCGATCGCACAAGTAAGCTCTCCCACCGCGTGCTCCAACTCCTGCTCCGGGGAGTGGACTAGCAAACATACAGCCTCCAACTGCCGACAGCATTCGACCACCTGCTCACCCTTAACCACCCGCGCAGCGCCTTTGATGCGATGCGCAAGCTCGCCGAGCTTGTTGGTGTCCCTCTGGCGCAGCAACGCCCTCAACTGCTCACAATCTCTGCGGTTGTTCTTGATCAGCTCGTCGAGTATCCCGCGAAACTTCACCGGTTCACTACTGATCATCAGCTCCAGCGGTCCGAGGTCGATGACCTGCGGGGTTTGAGGCGGCGCCATCAACTGCTCCTGCTGGCAGTGTTCAATGGGCTCCTCGGCAAATACATCCTCCGGCTGCAACGAACGTAGTCGAATATCCAGCTCATCCAGACCCAGTGGTTTGATCAGGCAATCGTTCATACCGGCCTGAATGCACAGCTCGATTTCTTCCGGCTGAGCGTCTGCCGTCAGACCGATAATCACGGTTGCGGCCAAGCCCTGTACTTCCTCGGTCTGGCGTACGGCACGAGTGAAATCGGCACCGTTCATTACCGGCATGCGGCAGTCTGTGATAATGACGTCGAAAGGTTGCTCGCACCAACGCGCGAAGGCCTGCTTACCGTTCTCTGCCTCAAACACGTCATGGCCAAGGTAGGTGAGTTGCTGATGCAACACTTGGCGATTGATCCGGTGGTCGTCCACCACCAGCACCTGCAATCGATACCGGGGAACATCCTGCGTCAAAGCAGGCACCGGATCGAACTCGATCGGCTCCAATACTTGCAAGCGCATCTGGACATCGACCCGCGTGCCCCGCCCCAGGGAACTAGTCAGGTCCACTCTGCCCCCCATCATTTCGCATAGTGATCGGCAAATCACCAGCCCCAGCCCAGTCCCTTCGGTATGTTGGACATTGCGCTGGGCCTGGGCGAAAGGTCTGAACAAGCGCTCTTGATCGGCCGCGCTGATACCCACACCGGTGTCTTCGACACTCAGGTTGACTGTGAGCTGGCTGGCATCGATCAACATCCCGGCAATACGGACGGTGATCGTCCCCTCTTCGGTGAACTTGATCGCATTGCTGACTAGGTTGGAAAGAATCTGCTTGAAACGCAGGGCATCGATTAGCACAACACAGTTGATGCTCGAATCGATTTCGAGGAGCAGGTTCAGACGCTTCTGCCGTGCCAGACCGTCAAAAACGCGCGCCACTGATTCCACAAGCTCTCGCAGATTGGCGCGCTTGGGTGACAGGCTCAGGCGTCCGGACTCGATTCGGGCAACGTCCAGAATATCGCCGATCAACTCCAGCAGGCTCTTTGCCGATGTATGGGCGATTTCGATGCTGGCGCGGTCGATTGGCTTGCTGTCGGCGCGTTTGAGCGCGAGCTCGAGTATGCCGATCACAGCGTTCATCGGTGTGCGGATTTCATGGCTCATGGTCGCCAGGAAGCTGGTCTTGGCTCGGCTGGCATCGTCGGCAAGTGTCTTGGCCTCTTGCAGTTGCTGCACCAATTGGCGATGTTCGGTGATGTCCAGCCAGCCGCAGATCACCCCTTTGATCTCGCCCTTGGAGTCTCGGAAGGGCTGCACCCAGTGGTTGATCCACACTTCCCTGCCCTGCAGCGAAATGGCATGTACCGACTCGATCGTCTGGTCGTCACGCATGGCCTGAAGGTAGTTGCGGTGAAAATCCGGCAGGCTCTCGAAGTTTTCCTTGGGTAGCTGGCGCACCGTCTTGTTCAGCACCTGCTCGGCACTGAGGCCGACACTTTTAAGGTAGCTGCGGTTGCACGAAAGCATGCGCCCCTTGATATCACGCACGTAAAACGGCGGCGGCATGCAATCGGTCAACGTTTCGACGAATTGCAGCTGATCGTTGAGCATCCGTTCGGCCTTGAGCCGGGCCTTGATCTGGCGTCGCAGGTAAAACACCCATACCAGTAACAGCACCAGCAGAACCACGGCGCCGGCGACAATTTCGTTGATCACCCGCTGGTAATCGATCCAGGTCTGACCACTCATGCCAGGTGGAGAGCGCCAGCGATTAGAGATCGCATTGAGCTCGTCAGGGGCAACGGTCTGCAAAACCTTGTCGATGATCGATTGAAGTTCGACATCACTGCGGCGCATCGCAAAGTTGGTCGTCGAGGGCCCAAGATCGAGCATCTCGTTGATGACCAGCTTGCCACGGAACAACCGCTCGATGTAATAGCGCGCAGCGGGTAACGCAACCATCGCGGCGTCGGCCTTGCCTTGATAAAGCATGTTCATCGCATCCAGCGAGCCGCCCGCCTCGATCACCTCGGCTTCCGGGTAGAGCTTGCGCAGTTGCGCGATGGCCACGTGGCCGGTGGGTACAGCCACACGTTTTTCGATCAGGTTTTCAAGCTTGCCCTGTTGGTCGACGCCGCTGAGCAACACAAAGGGGCTGTTAAGCAAAGACCGGGAAAAGCGCAGGTACTCTTCCCTTTCCGGGCTCGCTGTCATCAGCGCCAGGTCAGCCTTGCCCTGGCGCACCGCTTCGATGATCTGCGGGAAGCCGCCACTGAGCGAGACCACTTCAAAATGCAGTCCAGTACTGAGGGTGATCACCTCAAGAAGATCGGCAATGGCACCGGAAAACATCCCGTCCGAATCAAAGTAAGCGCCTGGCGCAAAATCATCGTTGATTACCAGGCGTACCACCGGGTTGCGCTGGATCCAGCGCACCTGCTCTGCGGTCAGGTCGACAGGCTCCGTACCGGGAATAAAGCTGTTGCCCACCCAGCGCTTGGCCAGGGTGAGCAATTGTTCTTCGCCGATAGTCTCGATGGCGGCGTTGATCAACTGCAGCAATCGCGTGTTGCCGCCCTGCAGCGCATAACTGTAAGCGTCGCCCGGCACGTCTACGAAACGATCAAAACGAACATAGTTGTAGAACGCGCGGTTGATCAGGAAATACGCACTGTACAAGTCATCCAGGTACACATCCACCTGGCCAAATGCAGCCGCGGCAATCGCCTTTTCATGGCTGCCATAGATCCGAAAATAGGCCCGAGGGAAGCGTTTTTTGAGCTCGACGCTGTGTTCATCTGTGATCGCTACGCGCAACCCGGCAAGGTCGGAGGGCGATTGCCGTCGTTCGGAACTGCGCTTGAACACCGCTAGCCGATCCTGAGCATAGGGCATGCTTAGCAGCACATCCGGACGCGACTCCGTGCTGCCGTGGATGCTGATCACATCAACGCGCCCAGCCTGCAACGCCTTGCGTGCCTCCTGCTCATTGGCAAAGGTCACGGTCTTGACCTGCAAGCCCAACAACCGCGCGACCAAAGCTGTGACATCGGCGCTGATACCCTCGTACAGGTTATCCTGGGCATTGACCGAAAATGGCGCGGACTCTGTCTCTGACACACCGACCCTGAGCTCGGCCTTGTGGCGCAACCATTGCCAGTCCTCGGTCGAAATCGCCATATCGTGGCGATCGATTTGCAAGCTGCTGGACAACGTCCGAGGAGTGACATGCATGGAGGTCGCCAACACCGACGCGCAGCTCAACATCAGGCCGATGGACAGACAGATAATACGTAAATTCATGCGAGATAATTGCCGAAACAGTCTGGGAAACGCCGAAAGGACGGCGCAATGATAGTTCAAAGCAGTTACCGCCGTTCATCCTTCAGGACCCGCCTTGCTCCATTTTTTGCGAGCAAAAGTCGATCAGATGCCGCTCCGGCATGGGTCGGGCAAACAAAAAGCCTTGGGCAAGGGTACCGCCTAGCTCGATCAGACGGGCCTGTTGCTCCAAGGTCTCCACTCCCTCGATGACCAGCGAGATATCCAGTGCCCGGGCCAATGTCACCGCACAACTGATGATCGCGGCGCTCTTGGGATGGCTTTCCATCTTGCGCACGAATGCCCGATCAAGCTTGACCTGGCTAAAAGGCAGTTCGCTAAGCCGATCCAGCGAGGAGTAGCCTGCGCCAAAATCATCCATGGCCAACCCGCAACCGAGCATACGCAGCCTCACCAGGTTCTCCAGGCTGCTGGCCGGCGCGCTGATAAGCGAAGACTCAGTAATTTCGAACATGACACTGGTCGCAGGTACCCGGGCGCGTTTGAGCAACAGAGGGATGCGCTCGGTCAGCGCGGTACAGGCAAGTTGCGTGGGGTGCAGGTTGAACGCTAGGTCAAGACCTCCGTCCTCAAGCTTTAGTTTTTGCTGCAGCGCCAAGCCCTGCTCGAACAGTTGCCAGAACAACCGGCCGATCAAGTTGTGCGCCTCCATCACCGGGAGGAAGTGAGCGGGCGTCAACACCCCCCATTGCGGATGCTTCCAGCGTGCGAGTACTTCTACGCCGACCATCATCTGTCCTTGGAGCGTGACTTTAGGCTGGTAATAGGCCTCGAACTCGCCATTGTCCAAGCCTTGCTGCACATCGCTCAGGGTTGGGAGTTCTGCAGGCGACAGGCATTGTGGGAGGGCGCTGCGAACCTCCCTGTAGCGCTTGACCAGCTGACTGAAGTCTTCAAGCTTGAACGGTTTGCCCAGATCGCCCAAAAAGGTCAAACCCAGACAGTGGATCATCGCGATCGTGGCCTGGCGCAAGACGGGATCCAGTTCGCTGCACAACACTACTGCCCCAACCTTGCCATTGTTACTGGCATGTCGTAAAAATTCTAAACCATCCATACCGGCCATTTTCAGATCGCAGAGGGCAATGTCTACCCTATCGCAGGAGGACAGTATGGCGATTGCTTCACGGCCATCCGCCGCTTGCAAAATAAGGCCTGGTAGGAATTTTTCCAGCGCCGTCACAGTGACGAGACGCTGGAAGGGTTCATCTTCCAGCACCAGAACAGTCAAATCTCGCATTGCAGATCTACACGTGTGCACTTAAAGGGGAGTCAGTGTGCAAAATACGCTCCTGCCCCTTCCATCAGAAATTTCCTGAATTCACAGAGAATTTTCTGACGCGGACTGATAAGGAATCCAAGACTGCTCTACAACTGTTAATATTCGACCCTAGAGTAACCGTCTCAGCTTCAAGGTATAGGCACATGCATAGCATTCTAATAGTTGACGATCACCCCGTCATTCGAATGGCCGTAAGGGTCCTGCTAGAAAAACACGGCATGCGTGTAGTCGGGGAAGCGGATAATGGCATAGATGCGGTTCACCTCACGCGAGAGCTCAACCCCCAGGTAGTAATCCTAGATATTGGAATACCTAAGCTGGACGGATTTACTGTCATATCCAGGATTAAAGCATTGGGTGTGCGTAGCGAGATACTGATCCTGACGTCGCAGCCTGCTGATTCGGTGTGCCGACGCTGCATCCAGCTTGGTGCACGTGGCTTCGTCAACAAAGAACAAGATCTGACTAGCCTAGTCTCCGCAGTCAAGGCGGTAGACGCGGGTTACACATTTTTTCCTGCCCTCGCGCTTGATAGCGTAAGATCTTCTGATCAATTAACTGAATTAGAGCAGATCCGCTCATTGACCACCCGAGAAATGACGGTCCTACAATACTTAGCCAAAGGTTATTCAAACAAACAAATTAGTGAATTATTACTGCTAAGTAATAAAACTGTAAGCACCTACAAAATTCGCGTACTACAAAAACTGGGTATCTCTTCACTTATAGATCTTGGCGAGTTTGCTAAGCGCAACTCATTGATACCATAATAAACAGCAGCGGCATCCGTGAGAAATTTCCTAGGCCTGTTTCGGCAACGTCCTACTTACATCCTTCCCCCCATGCTCCTAGACTACACCCAGCTCAACGGTGCACAAACGCCTAATCGGTAGTATTTACCATTGAGCCCTTCAAGGATTACAACACAATCTAGGAGTATCAAATGCAAGTTCGTTCGCTAGCTAGTGCAATCATGGCAATCACTTTGGCAGCAACTTCGGCTGCCAGCTTCGCCAAAGATCAGGGGCATGGTGTGATTACCTTCAAAGGCGCGATTATCGATGCACCGTGCTCCATCGCTCAAGAGTCGCAATACCAGACTGTCGATTTGGATCAAGTTTCCAACGTCGCCCTGAAGAACGGTGGCAAATCCAACCCGAAAACCTTCAAGATCGAACTGCGCGGCTGTGAACTGGGTGCCCTGAAGTCGGCCACTGCCACGTTCACCGGCTCGCCGGCCGCCAACCCAGACTTGCTGGCCATCAAAGGTACCGCTCAAGGTGCGAGCTTGGCCATTGCCGACCACACCGGCGCGCTGATCAAGCTGGGCGACACGTCGCCTGCCCAGACGCTGAGCGATGGCGACACCTTCCTGCAGTTCAGTGCCTACCTGCAGGGCGATATGGTGACGCCAGGTGGTGGTGGCCAAGCAACGCCTGCCGAAATCGTACCAGGCGACTTCGAAACCTTCGCCAACTTCACCCTCGCCTATCAGTAACGGACGCCGTCACTGAAGTGACCCGCAGTACGCATGACTGCGTGCTGCGGGGGAGCTCGCGGAGGTTTGGATGATTCGCTCAAGCGCGCTGGTACTGGCCCTCTGTACGTTGGGCGTACCCGTCTGTGCTGCCGATGTATTCAAGGGACGTGTACAACTAACCGGAAGCATCGTCGACAGCGCCTGCACTATCCGGATGGGTAATGACAGCCAGACCATTGCCTTCAATCCGTTGGCACTCAATAGCCTGGTCAGTGGCAACACGGCAGCCCAACAACCGCTGAATATCTCTATCAGCGACTGCTTTACATCGACCGCAGCGCACGACATCGCCCCTTCGCAACGCTTCAGGCTGACGTTCGAAGGTCAGCCACATGGCAAGAACTTTGCCATGCAGGGCGCTGCAAAAGGCATAGCACTGCGGATTGAAGATGAACAGGGTAAGTTAATTTCACCCGGCGTGTCCATTGAGCACAACACCGACACTGCCGACCGTTTGCTACTCAACTATTCGCTGACGCTCGTCGGCAGCGGACATCCACTGGAAACGGGCGACTATCACGCCACGATCAAGCTGAGTATTCAGCACTTCTGAGCTGTAAGCACTCAACGTGCAGTTTCGCTCGAGGATTTAGTCACGTGGAACACCATAAGTTACTGGCCGCCACGGCATTGTGCTGTGCCGCGACGTGGGCAAGTGCAGCCGATGAATTTCAATTCAACACCGACGTTCTGGAACTCAAGGATCGCGAGAACCTTGATCTTGGGGTGTTCGCCTCGGCCAACTTCATTATGCCCGGCCAATACAACCTGTTGGTACACGTTAACCGCGATACATTGACGGAGTATACCGTCGACTATATTCAGGCCGATGACGACCCCAAAAGCAGCGTAGCCTGTCTTTCGCTGGCGTTGGTCAATGAACTGGGTCTCAAGACACACGTCATAAAATCACTCAAGTGGTGGCACGACGGCGCCTGCCTGGACCTCAGCAGTGTCCCGGGCATGCAGGCCCGTGGCGAGCTGGGCCCTTCGGCCCTGTATCTGAGCATCCCTCAGGATCAGCTGGAATACACCGCACCGAACTGGGATCCGCCCTCACGTTGGGACGACGGTGTTTCCGGCGTGCTGCTGGACTATAACTTCAACGCCCAGACCACCGAGCGCAAGCAAGGCAAAGGGCGTAGCGATAATCTGAGTGGCAATGGCACCACCGGTATCAACCTCGGCGCCTGGCGGCTGCGCGGCGACTGGCAGACCCAGATGCAACGTAGTGACGACCAGCCATCGCTCAACCAGTTCGCCTGGAGCCGCTTTTATGCCCTGCGCGCCGTGCCGTCGCTGCGCTCGAACCTGATCGTCGGCGAAGACTATCTGGACTCCAGCCTGTTCGGCAGCTTTCGTTACACCGGGGTCAACCTGAGCAGCAACGACAACATGTTGCCCCCCAACCTCAGGGGGTATGCCCCGGAAGTCACTGGCGTGGCGCGGACCAATGCGCGCGTGGTGATCCGTCAACAAGACCGGGTGCTCTATGACACCCAAGTGCCACCGGGCGCGTTTCGTATCCAGGACCTCAACGATGCAGTCTCTGGCCAGCTTGACGTGCGCGTCGAGGAACAGGATGGCAGCGTCCAGGAGTTCCAGCTGGACACCGCCAGCATCCCCTACTTGACCCGTCCTGGCACCGTTCGCTACAAGCTGGCCGCCGGCAAACCCTCCGACTGGGAACACCAGATGGACGGGCCGGCGTTCGCCACCGGTGAGTTCTCCTGGGGAGTGAGCAACGGCTGGTCGCTGTATGGTGGCAGCCTCGGTGCCAAGGACTATGGTTCCGTGGCCGTGGGCGTGGGTCGCGACCTGATGGCCTTCGGGGCGCTGTCGTTCGACGTCACCCAGTCGCGTGCGACGCTGCAGGACGAGACGCTCAGCGGCAAGTCCTACCGTGCCAGCTATTCCAAGCGTTTCGATGAATATGACAGCCAGGTCACCTTCGCCGGTTATCGGTTCTCCGAGCGGAACTACCTGAGCATGAACGAATTCATCGAGGCCCAGCGTGGCAGCCAGTCGCTGAACCAGAGTAAGGAGCTGTACACAGCGACCTTGAGCAAGCAGTTTCGAAACTCCGCGCTCAGCCTGTACTTCAACTACAACCACCAGACGTACTGGAACAGCCAGGCCAGCGACCGCTACAGCCTGTCGCTGTCGCGCTACTTCAATGTCGGTGGCCTGAAAAACCTCAGCCTGTCGCTGACCGCGTTCCAGAACAAGGCCAACGGCACCTCCGACGACGGTGCTTATCTGTCGGTGAGCATCCCTTGGGGCAGCAGCGGTTCGGTCAGCTACAACTCCTCGGTCAACCGCGGCGATACCAGCCACAGCCTGAGTTACCACGACCGGATCGATGAGCGCAACCATTACATGGTCAGCGCCGGCCAGGCGTCAAGCGGTCAAACCTCCAGCGGTTACCTGTCCCATGACGGGGACCTGGCTCAGGTCGTAGCCAGCGTCAGCTACCAAGCCGGCGAGTACACCTCGGCTGGGTTGTCCCTGCAAGGCGGTGCCACCCTCACCGGCCACGGTGCCGCGCTGCACCGCAGCAACGTCGCGGGCGGCACCCGGTTGCTGGTCGACACCCAAGGGGTTGCCGACGTCCCGGTCCGCGGCAACGGCGGAATCACCCGCACCAACCGTTTCGGCAAGGCCGTGGTCACCGACGTCAACAGCTACTACCGCAACCAGGCCAGCATCGTGCTGGACAGCCTGGCCGATGACGTCGAGGCCACACAGTCAGTCACCCAGGCGACCCTGACCGAAGGCGCAATTGGTTATCGCCGCTTCGATGTGATCGCAGGTCACAAAGCCATGGTCGTCATTCGCATGAACAACCACCGTGCGCCACCGTTCGGCGCCTCGGTACAGAACAGCCGCGGTCAGGAAACCGGCATTGTCGGTGAGGGCGGCTCGACCTACCTGAGCGGCATGAAACCGGGCGAAACCATGTCGTTGCATTGGGACGGCAGCGCACGCTGCCACTTCACCCTGCCCGACCCCGTGGTCTCGCCCGACCGAAAATTGGAGCTGCTGTGCCTGCCGGCCAGCGACACGGACAACGCCACTGCTTGATTCACCACCCCAGGTACCTTCATGAACAAACGCTACAAACGCACCACCCTGACCCTGCTCGCCCTGTTGGGCACCTGCACAGTGCAAACCAGCCTGGCCGCCGTGTCGCTGGACCGCACCCGCGTGATCTTCACTGGCAGCGAAAAGTCGGTCAGCCTGGGCATCAGCAACCAGAACACCCAGTTGCCCTACCTGGCCCAAGCCTGGATCGAAAACGAGCAGGCCGAGAAGATCACTACCCCATTGGTGGTGGTACCGCCGATTCAGCGCCTGGAAGCCGGGACCAACAGCCAGGTGAAGATCCAGGGCCTGCCTGCGCTCAGTCAGTTGCCCCAGGACCGCGAATCACTGTTCTACTTCAACCTGCGCGAGATACCCCCACGCAGCGACAAACCCAATACCTTGCAGATCGCCCTGCAGACGCGGGTCAAGCTGTTCTATCGACCTGCGGCGATCGCCCCGAGGGCGGGTGTCAACCAAGCCCCCTGGCAGGAACAACTGACCCTGACCCGCCAGAACAACCGCTACCAGGTGAACAACCCGACGCCCTTCTACATAACGCTGATCGATGCGGCGCCCAACCTCAAGGCTGACGGCGTCACCGGTTTCAAGCCGCTGATGATCCCCCCCAAAGGCCAGCTCGACCTAGGCGTGAACAGCAAGGTACTGGGCGATAAGCCAGTGCTGACCTACGTAAACGACTACGGCGGCCGTCCGCAGTTGCAGTTCAGTTGCGCTGCCGACACCTGCAAGGCCAGCGCCGTTGCCAACAAACAGTGACTTCCCATGCTGTGTTCCTGTGAGGGCTAATCATGAAGATCGGACGCCGTAGTGCCCTGGCCGTCTTGCTGTGCGGAGCCAGCCTCTCGACTCACGCGGCCAGCCCTGCGCAATCGGCCGAGTTCCAAGTCACCGGCACCCTGCTTGAGAGCGCCTGCTACCTGGACCCCAGCTCCGCCTACCAGCGCTTGTCATTGGGTGAGCTGAGCACCACTCGCCTATCGCACATGGGCGACCAAGGCACGCCCGTGGCCCTGCACCTGAAGCTGCAGGGCTGCGTGCGCAGCGACGGCGGTCGTCATGACGAGCAACAAGGCTCGCTGGTGTGGAGCTCCATCGAGCCGGTGGCGGCTGTAACATTCCAGGCAGTGGCCGACGCCGACACTCCCACGCTGATCAAGGTGGTCGGTGCTGAGGGGTTCGGCCTGCGCTTGCTCGATGTCCAGGGCAATGATGTGCGCCTGGGCCGCACTGCCCCGGCCTGGTTCGTCTCGCCCGGCGACAGCCAACTGACCTATTACATTCGCCCCGAGCGCACGGCGGCCCCGCTGCGCCCGGGCGCTTTTCGCGCCAGCCTCAATGTGAACCTGGCATATGACTGAGGCCCTCATCATGACTGTCGCACGTCCTGCGCTGCTGGCCCTGCTGCTTAGCTGCGGGCCCTTGGCCCAGGCCGCCGAGCAACTGGTAACGATCAAAGGTGTCATCTATGCGGCGATTCCCTGCGTGATAAACAGAAACGCGCCCATCAGCGCCCCGTTCAATGATGTTCAGATTGCCGGTATCGATGGCCAGTACAAGACCATCTCCATCGACTACGCGCTCGATTGCAGCCGCTCCGCCACCAATGAGCTGCGGATGCAGGTGAGAGGAAACCCGGCCTTCGACCCCACGATGCTTGAGATACCCGGATACGACAACATCGGTATCGCATTGAAGAAGGATGGCGAACGGTGGGCGCTCAACAGCTGGTCCAACTTCGATACGCGTAAAAAACCCGTGCTGCAAGCTGTGCTGGTCAAGCGCGATGTCAGCGAAATCAAAGCCGGCGCGTTCAAGGCCAGCGCAACCCTGGTGGTGGACTATCGATGAGCCTCCTGCATCGCACTTTGGCAATCCTGTCGATCGCTGCCCTGCCCTTGTCGTGCGTCGACGCGGGCAATCTGGAGTTCAGTGGGACGCTGTTGGCGCCGCCTGGTTGTACCGTCAGCGACAAAGGCGGACGTATCGACGTGCGCTTCACGCAAAACATTGCCGTCAACCGCATCGATGGCGAGCGCTATCGCCAGGCGATCCCTTATCAGATCGAGTGCCCTGGTGCGGCCGATCACAACATCGCCTGGCACATGCGCCTGACCCTCAAGGGAACACCCGCATCTTTCGACACCACTGCGCTGAAAACCTCGGAAAACGATCTGGGCATCAGAGTCCTGCTTGGCGGTACCGCATTGGCGCCCAACGAGCCACGACAGATCGATGTCCGTGCATCGACACCACCCGTGCTGGAAGCCGTACCGGTAAAGCTCGCTGGCGCGGCATTGCCCAGCACCGAATTCACTGCTTCGGCGCTCTTAATCGCTGAGCTCTACTAGGAGGATCCATGGGCAAATGGGCCATTACCCTGGGCGCCTGGGTTGCCGCCAGTTTCTGGTTGCCGGCGACCCAGGCGGCAGAAGACAACCTGTACTTTTCAGGCGCCTTGGTGAATGAGCCTTGCGTGCTCGCCGAGGGGGATAAGTTGATCGAAATGGACTTCAAAAGCGTGATCGACAAGGACCTTTACCTCAACGGCAGGACCAAAGGCCGTCCCATCGAGCTGCACCTGCAGAACTGCGACCTGGATGTCGGCAAACGCATGGTCAGCATCACCTTCAGCGGCAACGAGAGCAGCGAGCCGCCTGGATTTCTCGTGCTGCGAAGCACAACCGTGCAAGGCTTGCTGGTAGGCCTGGAAACCACGGGGGGGTGGCCGCTGCCGCTGAACAAGACCCACCGCGTGGGCGAGCTGACCCTTGGTGAAAACCTGATCAGCTTCAATGCCTACCTACAGGGCGATCCTAAAGTGCTGGCCAACCGCACCCTTGGCCAAGGCGATTTCGACGCGTCCCTGACCTTTGCCTTAAGTTACGAGTGATCACCATGAAGACCTATGTGACAGTGCTGCGCTGTGCCCTGGCGGCGATGCTACTGTGGGTAGTGACACCCCAGTCCCATGCAGTAACCATTACCACAACAAAAAGTGAGTATGCCCCAGGTGGGGCACGTTACTACTTCGTGGTCAGCAGTTGGGGTTATCCAGGGAACTCCAGCCCCTGCTCAGATCCAAGGAGCGGCTTTACTCATTGCGCAATTATTTTGACTGCACAAAAAATTTCTACTCCCTACTACTCTCCAGTAAGTGAGTATGCCACATGGGACGTGCCTGTTCGTAACAACTCTAATATGGGGGAACTTTTGCAGGACTTGGAAGGTAAGGGGTTCCGCATACCCCTCAGTGGTTCAATTTTTGTCGACTCGACAAATGTTTCTTCTGACCTTTGCATCGGTTTTGCCTATGTGAAAATTGGACCAAACATTGAGGGTAGTGCAAGAACCTTTGGTAATTGCCAGCCAGTAGCCACATTGCCACTTCAGTGCGAAATCACAGGAGATACTACGATTGACCATCAGGTCTTAGCGGATAATGCCGCGGACGGGGCGACCGCATCGACACAGCTCAAACTGCAATGCACGGGCCCATCCAGCATGACCATCTCAACCTCTACTACCAATTCTCATGGTGTAAGGCTCAAGGACGATGACAGTCTGTACAGCAAGGTAACAGTTAATGGCAAGAATTCCACGGCGGGTATCAATGTGCCGATTACACCAGGCCTGGCCACACCCCTGACCATTACCTCGACTCTGGTCAAACGTGGGGACCTCACGCCAGGTGCATTCCTTGGCTCTACGGTAGTTACCATATCATCACCCTAGGCATTATATTTCCCTACGATATAAATGGTGCACCCGGTTTCAAGTTAGCACGGAGGGAGCTGAGAAACCAGGGGCGATTCAAGGCGGACTTGAACGCGGTTCCTAGTGTGGTGTTTCACAAAACATCACACTAGGACCTGCAATGCGAGCTCACGGAAGATACAGGCAGTACCACTTCAAACGTCGTACCCCCTTCAACCGTTGACTCGACCTCAACTCGCCCACCGTGACCGGCGACGATCTCCGAGGCGATAAACAGCCCAAGCCCGAGTCCTGCAGCCGATCCCCGTTCACCATAGGCGTAACTTGAATAACGTCCCTGCGGGTTAAAGAGATAAGGCATTGCTTCCACTGGAATGGGCTCACCCGAGTTGTGAACGGCCACACTTGACCCGGCAGCTTTGTTCGCCAAGGTGACCGTGATGGGAGAGGCTGTATCTCCATGACGTATGGCATTGCCAATCAGATTGGAGAAAACCTGAGCCATGCGGGCCGAGTCGAATTGCCCCGCCACCTGCCCTTTTTCCTTGAGGATGATGGTTGCCTCGGGGTACGCCGTTTGCAACTCTTCGATCACCGCGCGACAGATGGGATTCAACTCAAGCTGTTCAGGGTACACGGGAATACCTGTTCCAAGGTTGCAACGCGCCAGGTCGAGCAGATCGT
>Ga0209370_1001524_pt1 | contig 20176 bp, 14 predicted proteins | sample AgamicAtPrz_FD_187164 | JGI IMG/M metagenome (GOLD analysis project Ga0209370, IMG submission 187164) | Agave microbial communities from Guanajuato, Mexico - At.P.rz (SPAdes) (version 2) | ecosystem: Host-associated > Plants > Phyllosphere > Phylloplane/Leaf | place: Guanajuato, Mexico... | reverse complement strand
CTTCCACGACCAGGAGATCGGTCGCTGGGTAGAGTGGTTCGTGAAATTGTTCGAGCCGTTGTTGATGACCTTTATCGGCCTGCTGATCGGGCTGATCGTGATCCTGATGTACATGCCGATCTTCGAGCTGGCATCAAGCATTCACTGATGCTCGCAGGCAAATGCAGTGATCAGTAGTCGAATCGCTCCACCGCCCTGCGCCGCTCGTTGTCGTCCCGTCGGTCATACCCGGCCGTGGTCTGGATATTGGCGTGGTGCGCCAGCTTCTGCGCGATCGACAGGTCGTGCTCTTCGATCACCCGGGTGATGAATGCCCTGCGGAAATCATGGGGCATGATCTTGGCGCCCACCTGTGCCCCGCGCTGGCGGGCGATGTAGTAGATGGCGTGCTTGGTGATGCGCGCGCGGGTGATGTGGCTGCCACGGCGGATGCGGTTGAACAGGAAGCTGTCGTCACGCTCGCCGGCCGGCAGGTGCTGGCGACGCAGGTCGAGCCAGGCCTGCAGCTTGTCGAAGGCCCAGGCCGGGGCATACTTGACCAACTGCCGGTTGCCCTTGGCCAGCACTTGCACGCTGCGCTCCTGGAAATCCACCTGGTCAAGGTTCACATCGACCGATTCCGATTTGCGCATCCCGGTGCCGTAGAGCAACGCCAGGATGGCTGCGTCTCGCACACCCTGTGGGCGCGGGTCGGCGGCGCACACGTCCATCAGCTCGCGGATCAGGCTGCGCCGCAGGTTGCGTCCCGGTGGCAGGCGGCTACCGGCGGCTGGCTTGACCTCGCGGATCATCAACAACTGTTCGTGCTCGATCAAACCCTGGCGCCAGGCCTCGTTCATGACCCCACGCACGGCATTGACGTACAACGACGATGTGTTGGGCGCGTAGCCATCGGCGCGCAGCGCCGCGACCAGGGCAATCACATGGCCGGGCTCGAGGCGGTGCCAGGGCACCTCGGCGATGTCGCAGTCGGCAAACCCCAGGCGGTCGGCGGCGTCCTGCAGGATGTAGCGCATGGTCAGCTGGCTGGACGGGGCCAGGCGGGCGAGGTACTGCAGCAGCGGATTGCGCAGGAGGTCGGTCACAACGGGGATCCTGTAGCAAAGCCGCCCTGCGTATAGCGTCAGAGCGGCGCGAAGCGAGTCATTTAAACCATGATCAGAGTCAAAATGACCAATCAAAAAAAGAGTCATGATGACATCAAGCAGTGCCATCACCTTGATATTCAAGGTTTTTGAACGCTGGCATGGTTCGTGATGGTACCCCATTCAACCGCTCTGATCGAACCAAGGTCCCCGCCATGCTCGTCCAGCCGATCACCGCCCGCCCCCGCCAGGCCCTCTGGGCCCTGGGTTTTCGACCCTTCTTCCTCGGCGGCAGCCTGTTCGCCCTGGTTGCCCTGCTGCTGTGGGCCGGCGTGCTCGTCGGCGCATACGCGCTCGAACCGGCCGGCGGCATGCTCGCCTGGCACCGTCACGAAATGCTGTTTGGCTTCGCTGTGGCCATCGTCGCAGGCTTCCTGCTCACTGCGGTGCAGAACTGGAGTGGCATCCCCGGTCTCAGTGGCCGGCCGCTGCAGGGGCTGTTCCTGCTCTGGCTGCTGGGCCGGGCAAGTTGGTTCCTGCCCTTGCCCGCCTGGCTGCTGGTGCTGATGGAGGGCGCGTTCCTGCCCCTGGTGGCGCTGGCCCTGGCGCGGCCGATCATCCAGCGTCGGCTGCGCAACAACTACCCCATCATCGGCTTGGTATTGCTCATCGCGGCTTGCCAGTGGCTGACCCTGACAGGCTGGCTGCGCGACGACCCGCTGTGGCAACGGCGAGGCGTACTGGCCGGGCTGTGGCTGGTGGCGGCGATGATGAGCGTGATCGGCGGCCGGGTCATCCCCTTCTTCACCCGCCGCGGCCTGGGCAACATGAGCCCGGCCCCGGCGCGGCCCTGGCTGGACCGCGCCTGCCTGCTGGGCAGCGTGGCGCTGCCGCTGACCTATGTGCTTGGGCTCAACGATGCATCACCCCCCCTGATGGCCGTGCTGTTCGCCGCCCTGGCAGTGCTGCATGGCATGCGCCTGGTGCTGTGGCACGACCGTGGCCTGTGGCATGTGCCGCTGCTGTGGTCGTTGCACCTGGCCTATGCCTGGCTGATTCCCGCCTGCCTGGGGTTGGCGCTGTGGCATGCCGGGGTGTCGATCAACCCTAGCCTGGCCGCTCATGCGCTGACGGTTGGCGCCATGACCGGGCTGATCGTGGCGATGATGGCGCGGGTCAGCCTGGGGCATACCGGGCGCCCTCTCCAGGTGCCCCGCAGCATGAGTTGGGCATTCGCGCTGATCCAGCTGGCGGCACTGGCCCGCGTGATCGTGGCGCCATTCACCCCGCTGGGGCTGGGGTTGTCGGTATTGTTCGGCAGCGCGGCGCTGCTGCTGTTCCTCTGGAACTACCTGCCGATCCTGCTGCGCGCGCGGGTGGACGGCATGCCGGGCTAGCCCCGCGCCTGGGCCGCATCTGGTCTACAGTTGAAGCCACGTTCAAGCGCCAAGGGACCGCATGGCCTTCCACCATCTCACCCGCACTCACCCACGCCTGAGCATCGCCACCCTCGCCGGCCTGCTCGGCGGCTGGCTGATCCCCGCCGGCGATACGGTGCAACATATCCTCCTCGGCTGGAACCTCGGCGTCTGGCTTTACCTGGCCATGGTCCTGTGGCTGAGCCTGCGGGCCAATGCCGAGCGGGTGCGCAAGGTCGCCCGCATCGAAGATGAAAACGCCGGCCTGGTGCTGATCACCGTGTGCGTCTCGGCCATCGCCAGCCTGGCGGCGGTCACCTTGCAACTGGTTTCCAGCCGCGGCTTGGAGGGCAGCATCCTGGCCTTGCACTACTTGTACACCGGGTTGACGGTGGCCGGCTCCTGGCTGCTGATCGGCTGCATCTTCAGCCTGCACTATGCCCGTCTGTTCTACACCGGTGACCGCCACGAGCCGCCGCTGCGCTTTGCCGATGGCGAGCGCAACCCGGACTACTGGGACTTTCACTACTTCGCGTTCACCATCAATGTCGCCGTGCAGACCTCCGACATCGGCGTCGGCGGGCGGGCGATGCGCCGGGTGGTGCTGGCCCATTCACTGGTAGGCTTTTTGTTCAATACGGCGATCCTGGGCTTCACCATCAATATCGCGGCCGGGCTGCTCGGCCAGGGCGCGTGAAGCACAGTTGCGGATGCGCTGGCATACCTGTGCCAGCACCTGTGCCTCGAGCACCAATCCCAGTCGCACATGCCCCGCTGCGCTGGGCCCGAAACCATCACCCGGCAACAGTGCCACGCCCTCTTCGTTCAACAGGCGCTGGGCGAACGCCTGGGCGCCAAGCCCGGTGCCCCGGACATCGAGCATCACGAACATGCCCCCGGCTGGCTGATGCGCACGGATGCCGGGGCAATCCTCAAGCGAGGCGCACACCCGGTCGCGCCGCGCCCGGTACACCTCACGCATCCGCCGCGCCTCATCTTCGGCCTGATCCAGCGCCACGCAGGCCGCCTGCATGACGAACTCCGGCAGGCCGAACAGCATGCTCATGACCAGGTTGCCGAGGTGTCGGGCAAACAACGGCGGCCCGATCACCCAGCCGACGCGCCAGCCACTCATGGCGTGGGACTTGGACAGGCTGCCGATCGACACACAGCGCTCGGCCATGCCCGGTAGTCCCAGCGGATTCGGTGCCTCGCCGTCGTACAGCAGTGACTGGTAGACATCGTCGCAGATCAGCCACAGGTCGTGTTCCTCGCACAACCGCGCCAGGCACTTCAGATCGGCCAGGCCGATGGCCGCCCCCGTGGGGTTGTGCGGGCTGTTGAGCACAAGCCCGCGAGTGCGCGGCGTGATCGCCCGAGCCACGGCGGCGGGGTCCAGGCGGAAGCCCTGCTCCGGCCGCACCGGCACCTGCATGGCGCGCGCGCCGCAGGCACCAAACACAGTGTGATAGGTGACATACATGGGCTCGGCGACGATCACCTCGTCACCGGCCTCGAACAGGCACTGGAAGGTCGCGAACAGCCCGCACTGTGCCCCGGCGGTCACCACCACCCGCTCGGCGTCGACGACCTGCTGGCTGTGGCGCGCAACGGCCTGGCGCAGGGCGAGGCTGCCGCGCACATCGCTGTAATGGGTTTCACCCCGACGCAGGCTGGCAATGGCTGCCTCGACCACCGGGGCCGGCGTGTCGAAGTCTGGATCGCCCACCGACAGCAGGAAGATCTCGCGCCCCTGGCGGCGTTGCTCAAGGGCCTGGTAGTGAATATCCCAGGCCGCGACTGCGTGACCGGCGATGCGTTGGGTGAGCGTGGAATAGCGCATGACTGTCTCCCTGTCTGCCGGTCGGCACCGCTGGTCCGAAAAGCGCTGACGGTAAACATAGCAGAGCGTTGCTGGCCGCCACGCGCCGGCCCACGTGGAAAACGTTTGCCTGGCCCCGCGCGCCCACCGTTCATCGTGACAGGACTGTGACCGCCGTCATGCATTAGTACATCTGCCATATTTTCCAGCGAATACTTCCATGGCAGGTGCTAAGGTTAGAGTCCTGACGACCAGGACGGCCTAGCCTGCTACCGCTTTGCAATCACCACGTTGACGAACAAGGAGGCTGGCATGAACAAGATGACGTTCCCCAACGCCTGCCAGGTGATGCGTTGGCATTTTCATCCGCTGGGTTTCGAGGCCAGCATGGATGCGCCGCGCAGCATGGTCGCCCGGCTGTTCGACCGGGCCACCGGTGAAACCTTGCTGGCCATTGCCGGCATCCCCTGCGCAACCCTCATGCACGCCGCCGATGTCGAGCGGATCATCGAGGCCGTGGAGGCCGAGATGGAAACCTTCGACCTGATGGCCAGCCCTTTGCGCAGCGCTGTCTAGCCTTCCAGGGCCTGACGCGCCTTGAGCGCCTGCAATCCTGTCATGAACTGCTCGGCCGGTACCGGCTGGCCGAGCAGATAACCCTGCAGCGAATCGCAACCCAGGCGGGTGAGGAAGTCCTGTTGGCGGTCGGTTTCCACGCCTTCGGCGACAATGCGCAAGCCCAGTGCCTGGCCCAGGGCGACGATGGCCGAGACGATCGCCGCGTCATCGCTGTCCTGCTCCAGGTCGCGCACGAAGCCGCGGTCGATCTTGAGCTCGTTGGCCGGCAGGCGCTTGAGGTACATCAGGCTTGAGTAGCCGGTGCCGAAATCATCGATGGACAGGTCAACGCCCATGTCCGACAAGCGCTGCAGCACCTGCAGGCTGGCGTCGGCATCGCGCATGGCGGTGGTTTCGGTGATTTCCAGGGTCAGGCGGTTGGGCGGCAGACCGTTTTCGTCCAGCGCGCGGGCCACGCTGTCGACCAGCCCGGCATGGCAGAACTGGATGGCCGACAGGTTGACCGCGATCCGCCACTTTTCATTACCTTGCTCCAGCCACTGGCGCATCTGCCGGCAGGCCTCACCCAGCACCCACTCGCCGATCGGGATGATCAGCCCGGTTTTTTCCGCAAGGCCGATGAAACGGTCCGGCAGCATCAGCCCATGTTGCGGGTGCTCCCAGCGCAGCAAGGCCTCGGCACCGATGGGCAGGCGCTGCACGGCGTCGAACTTGGGCTGGTAGTGCAGGCGGAACTGACCGTGCTCCAGGGCCGTGCGCAGGTCCTGCAGCAGTTGCAACTGCTGGCGCGCGTTACTGTTCATGGATGCATCGAAGAAGCTGTAGCCGTTCTTGCCGGCGCTCTTGGCGTGGTACATGGCGGCATCGGCGTTGCGCAACAATTCGTGTTGGTCCAGGCCATTGCCGGGATACAGCACGATGCCCAGGCTCGCCGACAGCTGCAGGTCGTGCTCGGCCACACGGAACGGCCTGGCCATCAGGTTGACCTGCTTGGCCGCGACGTCCATGGCGTCGTCCGGCTCGTCCAGCTCTACCAGCAGCACGAATTCGTCGCCGCCGATGCGCGCCAGGGTGTCCTGGCTGTGCAGGTGGCCACGCAAACGCGCCGCCACTGCCTTGAGCAGCAGGTCGCCGACATGGTGGCCGAAGGCATCGTTGACGGGCTTGAAGCCGTCCAGGTCGATGAACATCAGCGCGAAGCAGCCGCCCTGCTCCGCCACGCGACCGACGGCCTGGTCGATACGGTCGGCCAGCAGCGTGCGGTTGGGCAGCCCGGTCAGGGTGTCATGCAGGGCCAGCTGGGTCAGTTCCTGGTTGGCCAGGGTCAGCGAGCGCGCCAATTCCGCCGTGCGCGCCTCCAGCCGTGCGTCGAGCACCGAAGTCAGCAAGGCCACCGCCAGCACCGCCAGGGTGGTGATCAGCACCAGGTAGTCCAGGCCGTCGCCCGCGAGCCCCGTGGCCAGCGCGCCGCAGAAGCTGCCCGCCGGGAAGTTGGCCGCCGCCATGCCGGTGTAGTGCATGCCGACGATGGCGATCCCCATCACCACCGCCGCCACGCCACGGATCTGCCGTACATAGGGCGTGTGCTGGCGCAGGCGGAAGGCTATCCACAGCGCCGCCGCCGAAGCCCCCACGGCGATGGCCAGGGAGGCGCCGAACAGCGTCGGGTCGTAGTCGATGCCCGGTTGCATGCGCAGCGCGGCCATGCCCATGTAGTGCATGCAGGCGATGCCGGTGCCCATGATCAAGGCACCGAAGGCCAACTGCAGCCAAGGTAGCTTCGGCTGGCTCACCAGCCACAGGGCGAAACCCGACGAAGCCACCGCGATCAGCAGCGACAGGGCTGTCAGTGCGGTGTCGTAACCCAGCTCGATGGGCAGACTGAACGCCAGCATGCCGATGAAGTGCATCGACCAGATGCCGATGCCCATGGCCAATGCCCCGCCGCCCATCCACAGGTACACCGCCCGGCCCTTGGCCGTGGCGATGCGCCCGGTCAGGTCCAGGGCCGTGTAAGAGGCAAGGATGGCCACGCACAGCGAGATCAACACCAGCGAGGAGGAGTAGCTACCGATCAGCATTCGCACGTCCAGGAACGAACCGGGGAGGCCCGGGAAAAAGCCGATGATTGTACTCAAGCTTTGCTGAAACGCACGGGGTTTTCGCGCTTCTCGATGGATCCAAAATCTGCTCGAAGCCCCCGCAGTGAAGGGGTTAGAGCGTTTGCGCGAGTAGTTGAAGGCATATTGCCACTTGTCGTTTGCCTCTGCTCATGGCGTTGATCGCGGGCAAACCCATCGGTCAGGCACGTCATGCAGCGCCCTGACCATGAGAAACACCAAGCCAAGCGAAGCGACTCCGGCTAAGCTCGACATACCACCCCGCCGCTCCCGGAGCCTGCAATGGCCACCCTGCCACGGCATGCAGTGCCGCTCGCCCTGCTCGCCATCACCCTGTCCGTCTCGACCGGTTGTTCGAACAAGCACGCCAGCACCCGCTACGCCGCCCAAGGCTCCAACTGCTATGCCAAGGCGCTGCCCAGCAGCGGCGAAGGCGGCCTGGCATTTGCTCCGACACTGGCCATGGCGAGCAGGAAGTCGCTGGACAGTTGCATGCGCTACGCCGGCAGGTCCGGGGGCACGCCGCGGACCTGCCAGGTCGTCGTGGCCAAGTGCAAGAGCTGAACCTAGCCCAGTGCTTCCTCGATCAACGCAGCAACCTCCTGTGCCCGTGAAGCCAGCGACGCATGGCTGGCATCCAGGGTGATGACCTTGCGCGCCTGCAAGCGCGCCGACATCAGCTGCTGGTTGGCCGGGGCGATCATATGGTCCTGGCTGGAAATCTGGTACCACGCGGGCTTGTGCTTCCAGGCCGGGTCGCTGATGGTGTCGCCAAAGGTGCTCGCCAGCGGCGCCTTCTGCGTCACAGCCATGACCCATGCCTCATCCGCCGACAGATCCTGGCAGAAGCTTTCATGGAACTTGTCGGTCTTGACCCAGAGGTAGCCATCACTGTCCGGCGCAAGGTTCGCTGCCGCGCTGGGTGGGTGTTGCTGCGTCAGCCCGCCCGGGCTTTCCCCCGCGTCGGGCGCGAAGGCCGCAATGTAGACCAGCCCCACCACGTTCTGCGCGTTGCCGGCCTCGCTGATCACCGCCCCTCCGTAGGAATGCCCCACCAGCAGCACCGGGCCTTGCGCCTGGGCCACCATCTTGCGGGTGCGCTCGGCATCGTCGGCCAGGGAAGTCAGTGGCAGCTCCACGGCGCGCACGTCGGTGATGCCCTTGCGTGCCAGCTCGACGATCACCTTTGCCCAGTGGGCGGCCCCGCCCCAGAACCCGTGCACCAGCACAACCGTTGGCTTGCTCATGAATGATTACCTTCGCCAGAAAACTAGGATGTGGTTTCGCCACAACAGCATAGGCCCAAGAAGGTGCGGGCTTAGATCGAAGAGGCAGGACGAGGCACGGGCTAATGCCGCGAACAGTTCACCTGCCGGCCTGTTGACGCTGCCAGCGCTCCAGGTTTTCGACCACCAGTTGTTCGGGCAAGGGCCCCGCCACCAGCTCCCGCATCTTGCGCGCCAGCTGTTCGCGCAGCACCGGCTGGTTGCAGCCTGACTTGTGCGATAGCGCCAGGTACAAGCCTTCGCTGGACACTGGCGGCTCAAGTATCTCCAACTCCTTTTCCTTGCCCAGCGTGCGCGCCAGGGCCATGCCTAGGTACTGCTCGAAAATCACGTAGTCGCTGCGCTTGAGCAGCAGCTTCTGGAAGGCCTGGGTAACACTGGGCACCGCTTCGAGGTCGAGCTGCGCCCGGGCGTAGTCGTCAAACACCTGGCCATGGCTGTTGTTGACCAGCGTCCCGCCACGTCGGCCTTTCAGGTCGGACCAGTCGCTGTAGGCAAAGCCTGCGCCCTTGCGCACCCAGACCACGCTGGAATTGAACAGGAATGGCGGGCTGATGAAGTCGGTCAGCCGTTCGCGCGCCTGGGTGCGAAAGTAGCCGGCCAGCATGTCGATGCGCCCGCTGTTCACTTCCTCCTGCGCCCTGGACCACGGCCCGACATACACCACATCCACCACCAGGCCGAGGTCCTTGGCCACCTGCTTCAGCAGGTCGGCGTTGGCGCCGATCAGTTGCTCGGGGTTGTTCGGGTCGCGCCATAGGTAAGGCGGGTACTCAGGGTTGCCGGTGGCTGTGAGGTGCTGGCAGTTGTCCGCGGCAAAGCCGCGCAGTGGAACCACGGCCAGCAGGCACGACAACCACACAGACAGGCCCAGGCAACGTCCGCTCATGGCGTTCCTCATGCAATGGATTAGGCCACCGACGAGGTGGCCTTGCACAGTTTGCACGAGAGATGGCCGAGCGCCACGTGCCATGTGGCGATCTGTGACGCAATGCGGGTCACGGACACGGTCGCCCACGGCAGGTCACTGCCCGGACAACTCCGTCCGAGCGTCCCAGCCACCGCCAAGCGCCGCGATCAACTGCACGCTCGCCACCAGCCGCCCCTGCAACAGCGTCAACACGCTGCGCTCGCTGCTCAGCGCCGTGGTCTGCACGTTCACCACGTCCAGGTAGCCGATCAAACCGGCCTTGTACTGGTTCTCGGTCAAGCGCAACGACTCCCGCGCCGCCTCGAGCGCTTCCTGCCGGACAACGGCTTCGTCGCCATACACCTTGAGCTGCACCAGGTAGTTCTCCACTTCCTTGAACCCATCGAGCACCGTCTGCCGGTACTGCGCCACGGTCTGGTCGTACACCGCCACGCTGCGGTCCACCTCGGCGCTGCGCTTGCCGGCGTCGAACAGCGTCAACGCCAACTGCGGGCCGACGGACCAATAGCGGTTGGGCAGCTCGATCCAGTTGTTGAAACTGCTGCTGGAATACCCGCCATTCATGCTCAGGGACAGGTCGGGGAAGTACGCCGCCCGGGAGACGCCGATATTGGAGTTGGCCGCCATGACCTTGCGCTCGGCCGAGGCTATGTCGGGCCTGCGCTCGAGCAACTGCGACGGCACCGACACAGGCACCGGCGGCAACGCCGGAATGTCGCTGCTCGCGGCCAGGGCAAAGTCTGCCGGCGCCTTGCCCATCAGCACGGCGATGGCATTCTCGTACTGCGCCCGTTGCCAGGCCAGGTCGATCAGGTCGGCCTGGGTGCTCTTGAGCTGGGTACGCGCCTGGGCTACGGCATCTGGCCCGGCAACCCCGGCGCGATACTGGTTCTCGTTCATCTTCAACGACCGCTCATAGGCCGCTACCGTGGCCTCGAGCAGGCGTTTCTGCGCATCGATCACCCGCAGTTGCAGGTAGTTCTGCACCAGTTCCGACTGCTGGCTCAGGCGAATGGCCGCCATATCGGCCAGGCTGGCCTCGGCACTGGCCTCGTTGGCGTTCATGGCTTCACGCAGCTTGCCCCACAGGTCGATCTCCCAGCTCACGCCGAGTTGCGCGTTGTAGGTGTTGCGGATGCCGCTGCTGTTGTTCGACAGGCTCGAACTGGAGCTCCCGGTACCCTGGGCCGAACGGTTCTTGCCAGCGGTGAGGTTCAACGAGGGAAACAGCGCGGCGCGGCTGCTGCGCACCAACGCCTGGGCCTGGCGGTACTGCGCCTCGTACTGCGCCACTGTCTGGTTGCTGCGGTTGAGCTCTTCCACCAGGGCGTCAAGCTGCTTGTCGCCATACAGCTCCCACCATGCCCCGCGGGCGATGGCATCGGACGGGTTGGCCTGGGTCCAGCCCTGGGCCTGCTTGAACTGCGCCGGGGTGCTGAGCTCCGGGCGGTGATAGTCCGGGCTCAAGGTACAGGCGCTGAGCATGACCACGCACAACCCGGCGCTGACCAGGCGCGAGCCGCGCCCTTGGGTCAGCAGCCTGAGGGCGCGATGGATTCGGGTGTGGGCAAAGTTCATAGCGGGGTATCCAGGGCAGCGTCGGTGCGCACGCCACGCCAGCGGTTGAACCGGTGGCGCAGGCGATCGAGGTACAGGTAGACCACAGGTGTGGTGTAGAGGGTGAGGATCTGGCTGAAGACCAGGCCGCCGATGATGGTCAGGCCCAGCGGCTGGCGCATCTCGGCGCCCTCGGCGCGGCTGAGCAGCAACGGCAGCGCGCCGAGGATCGCGGCCAGGGTGGTCATCAGGATCGGCCGCAGGCGCAGTAGGCAGGCATGGCGGATCGACTCCTCCGGCGACAGGCCTTCATGGCGCTCCAACTGCAGGGCCAGGTCGATCATCAGGATGGCGTTCTTCTTCACCACGCCGATCAGCAGGAACAGCCCCAACAGCGAGATCAGGCTGAATTCGCCACCGGTCAGGTACAGCGCCAGCAAGGCGCCGACCCCGGCCGATGGCAATGTGGAGAGGATCGTCAGCGGATGGATGTAGCTCTCGTAGAGAATGCCCAGCACCAGGTACACCAGCACCAGGGCGCCGAGGATCATGAACGGCTGGCCTTCGGCGGTCTTGGTGAAGGCATCGGCATCGCCACCCAGCTTGGCAATCACCGATTCGGGCAGGCCAAGCTTGGCCACCGCCCGCTCCAGCGCGGCCAGGGCCTGGTCGGGGCTGTAGCCTTCGGCGACATCGAACGAGATGTCCTCGGAGGCGAACTGCCCTTCGTGGCTGACGCGGTCGTTGGCCAGGCTGTTCTCGTAGCGGGCGAAGGTGGACAGCGGCACCCGGGCGCCGTCGGCGGTGATCACCTGCACTTGCTCCAGGGTACTCGGGTCCCAGGCGTACTTTGGGTTGATCTCCAGCACCACCTGGTACTGGTTGAGGCTGTCGTAGATGGTCGAGATCTGCCGCTGGCTGTAGGCGTTGTTGAGCACCGCGGTGACCATGTTCATGTCGATGCCCAGGCGCTTGGCCTGGTCGCGGTCGACCACCAGGGTCACCTGCTGGGTGCCGGCGCCGTCCCGGGCGTCGATGGCGGTCAGCTCGGGCAGCTTGCGCAGCTCGGCGGCAACTTTCGGGAACCACTCGCGCAGAGCGGCCAGGTCGCCGCTCTGCAGGGTATAGAGGTACTGCGAGGTGCTCTGGTCGCGACCGCCGCCACCGAGTTGCAGGTCCTGGTCGGCCATCAAGTACAGGCGTCCGCCGGGAATCTTCGGCAGGTCCTTGCGCAGGCGGTCGATCACCTTCTGCGCGTTCTCCTTGCGCTCGGCGATCGGCTTCAGACGCACCAGCACGAAGGCGTTGTTGGTACCGCTGTTGCCGCCGATGAAGCCGGCAACACTTTCCACCGCCGGGTCCGCGAGCAGGGCGCGGCGGTAGATTTCCATCTTCGGCTGCATCACGGTGAACGACAGGCCGTCGTCGCCACGGATGAAGCCTTGCAACTGGCCGGTGTCCTGCTGCGGCATCAGGGTCTTGGGCACCACCACGTACAACGCGATATTGAGCACGATGGTGGCCAGCAGGCTGAGCAGGGTCAGGCGCCTGTGGCGCAGCGCCCAGCCCAGGCTCTTGTCGTAGCCGGCGACCATGCGCTGGTGGATGCGGTCGCTCCAGCGTTGCAGGCGGGTCTGCCGCTGCGGGCCATGGACCTTGAGCCAGCGCGAGCAGAGCATCGGCGTCAATGTCAGCGACACCACCAGCGAGACGATGATCGCCGCGGCGAGGGTAATCGAGAACTCCTTGAACAAGCCGCGCACGATACCGCCCATGAACAGGATGGAGACGAACACCGCCACCAGCGAGACGTTCATCGACAACAGGGTGAAACCGACCTCCTGCGCGCCCTTGTAGGCCGCCCGCATCGGGCTCTCGCCCTTCTCGATATGCCGGGAGATGTTCTCCAGCACCACGATGGCGTCGTCCACCACCAGGCCGGTGGCGAGGATCAGCGCCATCAGTGACAGGTTGTTCAGCGAGAACCCGCACAGGTACATCACCGCGAACGTGCCCACCAGCGACACCGGCACCGCCAGACTCGGGATCAGCGAAGCGCGGAAGTTGCCGAGGAACAGGTACACCACCAGGATCACCAGCACCACGGCGATCAGCAAGGTGTGCTCGGCCTCCTTCAAGGTGGCCTTGATCACCGGCGAGCGGTCCATGGCGACGTTGAGCTTGACGCTGGCCGGCAGCAGTGACTGCAACGCTGGCAGCTCGGCCTTGATCTGCTCGACGGTCTGGATGATGTTGGCGTTGGTCTGGCGGTTGACCACCAGCAGCACCGCGCTCTCGTCGTTGAAGAAGCCGCTGTTGTAGCGGTTCTCCACGCCATCGCTGACCTTGGCCACGTCCGCCAGGCGCAGGATCGAGCCGTTCTGCTGGCGGATGACGATGGGCTTGTAGTCCTCGGCCTGCTCCAGCTGGTCGTTGGCGCGCAGCTGCCAGTTGCGCTCGCTGTCCTCGACGAAGCCCATGGGCCGGCGCTGGTTGGCGTTGGCCACGGCGCTGCGCACATCGTCCAGGGACAGGCCGTACTGGTTGAGCAACTGCGGCTCGAGCTCGATGCGCACCGCCGGCAGCGAACTGCCGCCGATCTGCACTTCCCCTACCCCGCTGACCTGCGACAGGCTCTGGGACAGGATGGTATCGGCCAGATCGTACAGCTTGCCCTTGGACAGCACCTGCGAGGTCAGCGACAGCACCATGATCGGTGCCTGGGACGGATTGATCTTCTTGTAGGTGGGCATGCTGCGCATGCCGCTGGGCAGCAGGTTGCGGGTGGCGTTGATCGCTGCCTGCACCTCGCGTGCCGCGCCATCGATGTCGCGGCCCAGCTCGAAGCCGATGATCACCCGGGTCGAGCCCTGGTTGGAACTGCTGGTCAGCGTGGTTACGCCGGCAATGGCGCCGAGCTTGCGCTCCAGCGGCGTGGCCACGGTGGACGCCATGACCTCGGGGCTGGCCCCGGGCAGGCTGGCCTGCACCACGATCACCGGAAAATCCATCTGCGGCAGCGGCGACACCGGCAGCAGGCCGAAACTCACTCCGCCCAGCAGCATGATCGCCAGGCTCAGCAGCATGGTGGCCACCGGCCGGCGAATGAACGGTCCCGACAGGTTCATGCTTCGGCCTGCCGCGCAGCGTCAACCGGGCGCCAGCGACGTGCCAGGCGGTCGAAGTACAAGTAGATGACCGGCGTGGTGAACAGCGTCAGCACCTGGCTCACCAACAGGCCGCCGACCATCACCAGGCCCAGCGGCTGGCGCAGCTCGGCGCCGGAACCGGTGGCGAGCATCAGCGGCACGGCGCCGAACAGCGCAGCCAGGGTGGTCATCAGGATCGGTCGGAAGCGCAGCAGCGCCGCCTGGTAGATCGCATCACTCGGACTCATGCCCTGATGGCGCTCGGCCTCGAGGGCGAAATCGATCATCATGATCGCGTTCTTCTTGACGATGCCGATCAGCAGGATGATGCCGATAATGGCGATCATGCCCAGGTCGTTGCCGCTCAGCAGCAGCGCCAGCAAGGCCCCTACCGCCGCCGAGGGCAACGTCGAGAGGATGGTCACCGGGTGGATGTAGCTCTCGTAGAGCACGCCGAGCACGATGTACATGGTCACGACGGCGGCGAGGATCAGCAGCAAGGTACTCGACAGCGAGGCCTGGAACGCCTCCGCGGCGCCCTGGAAACGGGTCTGCACGCCGATCGGCATGCCGATGTCCTGCTGCACCTGCTCGATCACCTTGACCGCCTCGCCAAGGGACGCGCCATGGGCCAGGTTGAACGACATCATCACCGCCGGGAACTGGCCGATGTGCGAGATGGCCAGCTGGGCCTGGCGCTGCTCGATGCGCGCCAGGGCCGACAGGCGCACCTGGCCGCCGTCGGCGGCCTTGACGTGGACCGCCTCCAGCGCCTGCGGGCCGAGGCTGGCCGCGGTCTGCGACTGCAGCACCACGCGGTACTGGCTGGCCTGGGTGTAGATGGTCGAGATCTGCCGCTGGCCGAAGGCGTCATACAGGGCGTTGGTGATCTGCGCCACGGTGATGCCGAGGCGGCTGGCCATGTCGCGGTCGATCACCAGGTACACCTGCAGGCCCTTGTCCTGCAGATCGCTGGCCACGTCCTGCAATTCCGGACGCTCCTTCAGTGCCTGCACCAGCTTGCCGCTCCACTCGGCGAGCATGTCGGCATCCGGGGAGCTGAGGCTGAACTGGTACTGGGTACGGCTGACCCGGTCTTCGATGCTCAGGTCCTGCACCGGCTGCATGAACAGGCGGATGCCCACCAGCTTGTCGAGCTGTGGCTGCAACCGGCTGATCACCTCGGCTGCCGTCACGTCGCGCTCGCCATGGGGCTTGAGGTTGATCAGCAGACGGCCGCTGTTGAGGGTGGCGTTGTCGCCGTCCACACCGATGTACGAAGACAGGCTCTGCACCGCCGGGTCCTGCAGGATGACCTCGGTGAGGGCCTGCTGGCGTTGACTCATGGCGGCGAAAGAGGTGGACTGCGGTGCCTCGGAAATACCCTGGATGACCCCGGTGTCCTGGGCCGGGAAGAAGCCCTTGGGCACCATCAGGTAGAGCACCACGGTGAGCGCCAGGGTCGCCACGGCCACCAGCAGCGTCAACGGCTGGCGCTTGAGCACCCAGGTCAGGGCACTGCCGTAGTGCCTGATCAGCCAGTCGATCCAGGCGCCGCTGGCACGGTAGAAGCGCCCCTGCTCCTCTTCCTTGGGCTCGCGCTTTAGCAGCCGGGCGCACATCATCGGCGTCAGCGTCAGTGACACCACCAGGGAAATCAGGATGGCCACCGCCAGGGTGATGGCGAACTCGCGGAACAGCCGCCCGACCACGTCGGCCATGAACAGCAGCGGGATCAGTACCGCGATCAGCGAGAAGGTCAGCGAGATCAGGGTGAAACCGATCTGTTTCGCGCCCTTGAGCGCGGCCTGCAGTGGTGTCTCGCCCTCTTCTATATGCCGGGAGATGTTCTCCAGCATGACGATGGCATCGTCCACCACAAAACCGGTGGCGATGGTCAGGGCCATCAGCGTGAGGTTATTGACCGAGAAGCCGGCCAGGTACATCACTCCGAAGGTGCCGATCAGCGACAGCGGCACGGCGATCGACGGGATGATCGTGGCCGAGACCCGGCGCAGGAACAGGAAGGTCACCATCACCACCAGGGCAATGGCGAACAGCAATTCGTGCTGCACGTCGCGCACGGCGGCGCGAATGGTCTGGGTACGGTCGGTGAGGACGCTGACATCCAGGCCCGCCGGCAGGTTGTCGGTGATCGATGGCAGCAGTTCCTTGATCCGGTCGACCACCTCGATGACATTGGCGCCGGGCTGGCGCTGGATGTTCAGCAGCACCGCCTCGTTCTGGTTGGCCCAGGCGGCCAGGCGCTCGTTCTCGGCGCCGTCGACGATCTCGGCGACGTCCTTCAGGCGCAGCGGCGCGCCATTGTTGTACTTGAGGATGAGATTGGCGTACTCGGCGGGGGAACGCAGCTGGTCGTTGGCGTCGAGCATCGACACCCGGGTCGGGCCATCGAAGTTACCCTTGGGCTGGTTGACGTTGGAGGCGCCGATCAAGGTGCGTACGTCGTCCAGGTTAAGGCCGTTGGCCGCCAGGGCGTCGACATTGACCTTGATCCTCACCGCCTGGCGCTGGCCGCCGGCGATGCTGACCATGCCGACGCCGCTGATCTGGGCGATCTTCTGCGCCACGCGGGTATCGACCAGGTCGTTGAGCTTGGGCAACGGCATGGTCTTGGAGGAAATGGCCAGGGTCAGCACCGGCGTGTCGGCCGGGTTGACCTTGTTGTACACCGGGGGTGCCGGCAGGTCGCTGGGCAGCAGGTTGCTGGCGGCGTTGATCGCGGCCTGTACCTGCTGTTCGGCGACATCCATGTTCATGTCGAGGTTGAAGCGCAGGGTCAGCACCGAGGCGCCGCCGGAACTGGTCGAGGCCATCTGCTCGAGGCCCGGCATCTGCCCGAACTGGCGCTCCAGCGGCGCGGTGACGGCGCTGGTCATCACTTGCGGACTGGCACCTGGGTAAAGGGTCATGACGCGGATGGTCGGGTAGTCGACCTGGGGTAAGGCCGCCACCGGCAGCAGCTTGTAGGCGATTAGGCCGGCCAGGACGAGGGCCAGCATGCTCAGCGTGGTGGCGACCGGCCGCAGGATGAACAGGCGCGAGAGGTTCATGCGCCCGCCTTGGAGCCTGGTTCACCGGCCTGCGCCGAGTCCTTGGCGCCCTGCCCCTGCAGGTGCTGCCCGGGGGTGGTCGGCACTTGCGAGCTGTCTTCGACCACCTCGACCTTGGAGCCTTCGCGCAGGCGGTCGGTGCCTTCCAGCACCAGGCGGTCGCCGGCGGCCAGGCCCTCGACGATCACGCTGTTCTCGCCATCGCTGGCTCCGACCTTTAGGGGGCGGATGTTGATCGTGCTCTCGGCGTTGACCACATAGGCGAAGGTGCCGTCATTGCCGAACTGGATGGCCGCGGCCGGGGCCAGTACCACCTGCTTCAGGGTGTCGGCCAGCAGGCGCACATTGACGAACTGGTTGGGGAACAGGGCATGGTCGGCGTTCTGGAAGGTGCCCTTGAACTTCAGGGTGCCGGTGGCGGTGTCGATCTGATTGTCGAGGCTGCCGAGCACGCCAGTGGACTGCAGCTTCCGATCGCCACGGTCCCAGGCTTCGACCGGCAGGCTGGCACCGCTGCGGTAGCGGGCGAGCACAGTGTCGAGCTGGGTTTCCGGCAAGGTGAAGGCGACGCTGATCGGCTCGGTCTGGGTGATGACCACCAGCGCCGTGGTGTCGTTGGCGGCGACCAGGTTGCCCAGGTCCAGCTGGCGCAGGCCCAGGCGACCGCTGATCGGCGCGCGGATCTGGGTGAACTCCAGGTTCAGGCGCGCGTCGTTGACCTGCGCCTGGTTGGTCTTGACCAATCCCTGGAATTGCCCGACCTGTGCCTCGGCGGTGTCCAGGGTCTGCTTGGCGATGCTGTCTTCGGCATACAGGCCTTTATACCGGGCCAGCTCGACCTGGGCGTTCTTCAGTTGCGCCTGGTTCTGCGCCAGCGTGCCTTCGGCCTGCTGCAGGGCGATGCGGTAGCTGCGCGGATCGATCTCGGCGAGCAGGTCGCCGGCCTTGACCTGCTGGCCTTCCTTGAAGTGGATCTTCACCAGCTCGCCGGCCACCCGGCTGCGCACGTTGACCGTGTTGGTCGCGGTCACGGTGCCAAGGGCCTTGTAGTACAGCGGGAAGTCACCCACCCGCGCCGGCTCGACGCGCACCGGCACCGCTTCGGTGGAGGCGCCGAAACCCGGCCGCCCGCCCATGCCCTTGCCCGGGCGATGCCCGCCACTCTCTGTATGGGCGGTCGTTGCGGGCCACAGCCACCAGGCCAGCAGGGCCACCAGCAGCAGGATCAGCAGGCCGAACAGCCAGCGACGAGGGGAACGGGAATTGAAGGCTTGCATGGGACGAACGAACCTTGTTCAGAGAATGACGGCGTGGAGAGCGTGAACGATAAGCACTGGCATCGGTTTAGCAAAGGGGCTTTACCAGTGCTTTACCTTCGGCTGACGTTGGCAAAGGGGTGAACTTTAAATGAAAACGGCCTGGAACAGGGTCCAGGCCGTTACAGGGTGTAACCCAGGGCTGCACGGCAGCCCTGGCATCACTTACTTCAGAACAGCCAGGGCCGCGTCATAGTTCGGCTCGTCGGCGATCTCGCCCACCAGTTCGGCGTGCAGCACCTTGTCGTTCTCGTCCAGCACCACCACCGCACGGGCGGCCAGGCCGGCCAGCGGGCCGTCGGCGATGGCGACACCGTAGTTCTGCAGGAACTCGGCGCCGCGCAGGGTCGACAGGTTCTGTACGTTTTCCAGGCCTTCGGCACCGCAGAAGCGCGCCTGGGCGAACGGCAGATCGGCGGAGATGCACAGCACCACGGTGTTGGCCAGGTCATTGGCCTGGGCGTTGAACTTGCGCACGGAGGTGGCGCAGGTCGGGGTGTCGACGCTTGGGAAGATGTTCAGCACCTTGCGCTTGCCGGCGAAGTCTTTCAGCGACGTATCGGCCAGGTTGCCAGCGACCAGGGAGAAGGCAGGTGCCTGAGCACCCGCTTTCGGCAGTTCGCCTTTGACTTGAACCGGGTTGCCTTTGAGAGTCACTTGAGCCATGGCGGAAATCCTTATGCGGGGGTTTGAAAAGGACCCAGAGTTAAGCATGAAGCATGCGCAAGTGCCTATGGGCAAAGATGAAATTGTCCTACGTTCGGGCAATTCCTGTAGACAAACGCCCGGGTGACTGGCGTCGGCCCGGGCGCTTTTCCTACATGGCCAGCGTTCAGGCCAGCAGGCCGTACACCACCGAGGTCAAGGCCACCAGGCCGATCACCACCACGAACACGTTGGACAGCGCGCCACTGTACTTGCGCATCGACGGCACGCGGCGGATGGCATACATCGGCATCAGGAACAGCAATACCGCGATGATCGGGCCGCCGAGGGATTCGATCATGCCCAGGATGCTCGGGTTGAGGGTGGCGACGATCCAGCACACCACCAGCATCAGCGCGGCGACGATGCGGTCCAGGGCCTTGGCGCCCGGGCGCATGCCGGACTTGACGATCATGCCCTTGAGGCCTTCGCTGGCACCGATGTAGTGGCCCAGGAACGACTTGGCGATGGCGATGAAGGCGATCAGCGGCGCGGCGAAGGCGATGGCCGGCTGCTCGAAGTGGTTGGCCAGGTAGGACAGGATCGACAGGTTCTGCGCCTTGGCTTCGGCCAGCTGGGCGCTGCTCAGGGTCAGTACGCAGCTGAACACGAAGAACAACACCATCAGTACCATCAGCAGATGGGCACGACGCAGGATCTGGCCGCTGCGCTCGTCGGCGTGCTCGGCGTAGCGGCGCTTCTGATCAACGGCAAAGGCCGAGATGATCGGCGAATGGTTGAACGAGAACACCATCACCGGAATGGCCAGCCACACGGTGTGCAGGAAAGCCGAGCCGGACGGCGCCTGGGTGGCGGTGTCGAGGATGCCGCCGGTCCAGTGCGGCACCAGGTACAGGGCCAGCAGCGCCAGGGCGACGATGAACGGGTAGACCAGCAGGCTCATGACCTTGACCGTGGCCTGCTCGCCGCAGCGCACGATGGCCAGCAGGCCGAGGATCAGCACGAACGACAGGATCGCCCGCGGTGGCGGTGCGATATGCAACTGATGCTCCATGAAGCTGCTGACGGTGTTGGTCAGCGCCACGCTGTAGATCAGCAGGATCGGGAAGATGGCGAAGAAGTACAGGACGGTGATCAGCGCGCCGGCGGTGATGCCGAAATGCTCCTCGACCA
>Ga0209370_1001521_pt1 | contig 20199 bp, 21 predicted proteins | sample AgamicAtPrz_FD_187164 | JGI IMG/M metagenome (GOLD analysis project Ga0209370, IMG submission 187164) | Agave microbial communities from Guanajuato, Mexico - At.P.rz (SPAdes) (version 2) | ecosystem: Host-associated > Plants > Phyllosphere > Phylloplane/Leaf | place: Guanajuato, Mexico... | reverse complement strand
ATCAGGTTCTTCCACAGCAGCGCGCTGACCGTGGGCATGATGAAGAACGGCGAGATCAGCAGCACCCGCACCACGCCGCGGCCCCAGAACTCGCCAGCCTCCAGCAGCGCGGCGATCAGCACGCCGAGCACCACGCTGATCGCCAGCACGCTGCCGACCAGGGTCAGGGTGTTGAGGGCGCCGGGCATGAAGCCGGCGTCGGTGACGAAGAAGGCGAAGTTCTCAAGGCCCACGAACTGGTTTTCACCGGGGTACAGCAGGTTGTAGCGGATCAGCGAGAAATACAGGGTCATGCCCAGGGGCACGATCATCCACAACAGCAGCAGCGCCACCGAAGGGCTGATCAGGAACCAGCCGGGGCCGACGCGGCGTTTGCCGGGGCGCGCGGTGGCGAGGCTCGGGGTGTCGAGGGCCGAGGTATTCATGGCGACTCCGTGTGCTTCGGAAAGGGGCGGTCACCGCGCCGCAGGACGGCGCGGTCTACGGCGGTGCGAGCTACTTGGGGTAGCCGGCGCGCTTCATCTCGCGTTCGGTGGACTGCTGGGCCGAGGCCAGCACCTGGTCCACTTTCATCTGACCGGTCAGCGCAGCGGAAAACAGCTTGCCGACCTGGGTGCCGATGGCCTGGAACTCGGGGATGGTCACCAGCTGGATGCCCACATAAGGCACGGGCTTGAGGGTGGGGTGGTTGGGGTCGACGCGCTTGAGCGATTCCAGGGTCACCTTGGCGAACGGCGCGGCGGCCAGGTACGCGTCGCTGTAGGTCGAGGCACGGGTGCCCGGTGGCACGTTGGCCACGCCTTCCTGCTCGGCCACCAGCTTGCCGTAGGCCTCGGAGGTGGCCCAGGTGCTGAAGGTTTTGGCGGCGTCCTTGGCCTTGGAACTGGTGGGGATCGCCAACGCCCAGGAATACAGCCAGGTGGCGCCCTTGTCGGTGACTTCCCTGGGCGCGAAGGTGAAGCCGACCTGGTCGGCGACCTTGCTCTGGGTCTTGTCGGTGACGAACGAGCCGGCGACGCTGGCGTCGACCCACATCGCGCACTTGCCGCTGTTGAACAGCGCGAGGTTTTCGTTGAAGCCGTTGCTGGAGGCGCCGGGCGGGCCGTATTGCTTGAGGGTGTTCACATAGAAATTCAGCGCGTTCTTCCACTCGCTGCCGCTGAACTCGGGTTTCCATTGTTCATCGAACCAGCGCGCGCCGAAGGCGTTGGCCACGGTGCCGATCAGCGCCATGTTCTCGCCCCAGCCGGCCTTGCCGCGCAGGCAGATGCCGTACTGGCCCTGGTCGGGGTGGTTGAGCTTGGCGGCGAACTCGCCGAGCTGGGTCCAGGTGGGTTGCTCGGGCATGCTCAGCCCGGCTTTTTCGAACAGGTCCTTGCGGTAGTAGGTGATCGAGCTTCGGCGTAGAAGGGCAGGGCGTACAGCGTGCCATTGGCCGACAGGCCGTTGCGCACCGAGGGGAACACGTCGTCGAGGTGGTAGTCGGCGGGCAGGTCGGTCATCGGTGCCAGCCAGCCCTTGGCGCCCCACAGCGCGGCTTCGTACATGCCGATGGTCAGCACGTCGAACTGCCCGCCTTGGGTGGCGATATCGGTGGTCAGGCGCTGGCGCAGCACGTTCTCTTCGAGCACCACCCACTTGAGCTGGATATCCGGGTGCTGCTGCTCGAACACCTTGGCCAGGCGCTGCATGCGGATCATGTCGTTGTTGTTGACCGTGGCGATGGTCAGGGTCTCGGCGGCCTGGACGTGCAGCGGCAGGCTGAGGCAGGCGGCGGCCAGGCAGGCCTTGATCGAGTCGTTCATCGGTGAACTCCCTCGGGGAAGACGTTATTGTTTTTGTGTCGCTCGCTGCCGATTACACCGTTGTGCGACGACGCCGACAAAGCCTCGCCTGCACCTTGACTGATACTTTTTTGCTGTATGCGCGCCCCCTGTAGGAGCGGCCTTGTGCCGCGAAAGGGCTGCGTAGCGGCCCCGGCGATTGATGCGTTAACGCCGAAACCCTGGGGCCGCTGCGCGCCCCTTTCGCGGCACAAGGCCGCTCCTACAGGAGGTTGCGTATGACGTTCAGGCCCGGTTCTGCTCGGTCAGGCGCTGGGTCACCAGGCTGCGGTAGTCGGAGGGCGTCATGCCCTTGAGCTGCAAGAAGCGCCGGTTGAAGTTCGACAGGTTGCTGAACCCCGACTCGAAGCACACCTCGGTCACCGGCAGGTCGCCCTTGGCCAGCAGCTCGCACGACTTGCTCACCCGCAGCCGGTTGACGAACTCGACGAAGCCACGCCCGGCGGCCTGCTTGAAGAAGCGCGAGAAGTAGGTGGGGGTCATCCCCAGGTGCTCGGCGACTTCGTTCTGGCTCAGGTCCTGGGCGTAGTGCTGGAAGATGTAGTCCACCGCCCGGTTGATGCGCTCGACGTTGTGCTCGTCGGCCAGCTGCGAGGAGGTGACGGTGGACAACAGCTGGTAGTCGTCACAGGCGGCCAGCTGCTCCATGAGGATAAAAAAGTATCCCAGGCGGGTCATGCCGCGGCTGTCGGCGATGCGTTGCAGCAACTGGCGGCTCTCGCGAATCAGCGCCGGATCGCGGAACTCGATGCCATAGCGCGCCCGGGCCAGCAGCGGGGCAAGCTGGGCGAGCTCGGAGAACACCTGGCCGCCGTCCTCGAGCACCTCGTCGGTGAAGTTGACCAGCATGTCGCGCTTGCCCACCACTTCGTCGGGGCCGACCTGGCTGATCCAGTTGTGCGGCAGGTTGGGGCCGGTGAGGAACAGCGTGTCGGGGGCGAAGTTGCCGATGTAGTCGCCGATGAACACCTTGCCGGCGCTGGCGACGATCAGGTGCAGCTCGTATTCCTTGTGGAAATGCCAGCGCACCAGCGGGCTGGGGAAACCGTGCTGGCGGTAGATCAGCGAGGCGCCTTCATGGTCGTCCATCAGCTCGTAGGACGGATCGGTGACTTTGCTCGGTCTGGGCATGGCGATGGCTAGGCCTGGAGGGCGAGGTGTCATCGTAGCCTGAAGTGCTGGAGCAGGGCAGATGCTTGAAGCGGGTTCCACGCGATGCTGGCCAACATGGCCCTTGTGTGTGGCGATGCGACTTGCCCCGCGATGGGCCTAAGCCGACAACATCTGCAGAAAATTTTGCAGGTCCTACAGCTTTTCTTCCGTTGTTTATGTAGTCCTTTTCCTAAAGGCACCTTTTCCCCTCGGTAGCCCGTTGTAGTGGATTGGCGCTCGCTTTAGTCTCGGCCTGCTCGTCGCGCTTCACCCTCCGGGGTTGACCGGGCCACTGGGCAGCTTACCGCGCAGGGATCGCGCGGTTTGGCCTGGCGGCTCCGAGGGATGAACCGCGACGGGCTCTTTCTTTTTCCAGGGGGGCAAGGTCATGGACAAGGACGAACACGCAAAGGGCAACGCAGATCTGAAGATCGTCAGCCTGGCAGGCCGTATCAAGCGCTACTCGGTGCGTGATTGGGTACAGGCGATCCCGGGGTTGCCGACCGACGACGTGCTGCAGGAGACAACGATCATCCTGGGCTGCATCACCGGGCTGACCTACCAGGCGTTGAGCCAGCCGAAAGACGCCCAGACGCTGATGCGGGCGACGTACTACCTCAGCGGCATGGCCAAGGCGATGATCGATGGGCAGTTGCCGGTGAAGCGGGAGCAAGGCGACAGCTGAACTGTCGGCGCCAAGGCAAGGGCCGCTTTCGAGCAATCGAGAGCGGCTTTGTTGTCGCTGATGTCGTCAGGCAGCACTACCGAGGAAGACAGCACGGGACCAGAGTATCCGGGGGAGGTCAAACCCGCTCGCTCGCGCGTTGCGGGAGCGGGTTTGCTCCGGCGTCAGATGTAGATGAACACCAGCACCAGCGCCGCGACCACTGCCCACTTCTCCAGGTAGTAGCGGGTGCGGTTGCGTTTCTTCATCGCCTTGCCGCGCTCGCGGATCTTGTAGATGCGGGTGAACAGGCGGTTGATGCCGCCGGTCTTGTCGTTGGCATCGTTGGGCGCGGCGGCGGCGGCCATGACGTTGCGGCTGAACCAGCGGTTGAACGCCGCGGCCCAGCGGTACTTGAGCGGGCGCTCGACGTCGCAGAACAGGATGATGCGGTTGTGCTCGGTGGTATTGGCGGCGTAGTGGATGTAGGTCTCGTCGAACACCACGCCCTCGCCGTCACGCCAGGAGTATTTTTCGCCGTCCACATCGATGTAGCAGCCATCGTCGTTGGGCGTGTCCAGGCCCAGGTGATAGCGGTAGGAGCCGGCGTACGGATCGCGGTGGCGCACCAGCTTGGCGCCGGGTGGCAGGGTGGCGAACATCGCCGCCTTGATCGTGCCGATGCCGGCGAGCAGCTCGGTGGTGCGCGGGCACAGGGTCATCGCCGACGGGTGGCTCTCGCCGTACCACTTCAGGTAAAAGCGCTTCCAGCCGGTCTTGAAGAACGAGTTGAAACCGACGTCGTCGTAGTTGTCGGATTTCTTGATTTCGCCGGCCTGCAACAGCTGCTGGCCTTCCTTGCGGATCTCCTGCCAGTGGTCCTGCAGCACCTGCAGCTCGGGGAAGGCGCTGACCGGCAGGTACGGCTTGGCCGGGTGCTTGGAGAACAGGTAGAGGAAGGCGTTGACCGGGGCCAGGAAGCTGGAGTGATCGCCCAGCTGGCGGGTCAGCTTGTGACGAACCCGACCGCGCAGGTGAACATAGGCGATCGAGAGGACGAAGATCAGTACGAGTGCAATTTTCATGGACGTTTACTTGTCGAAAAATGGCCATGCGCCATGGCGTAAGCCCGCCAGCATAAACAATCGTGGCGTGGGTTTGTACTTATTGTTACGTCTTGTCTGACCGACTTAGGTGCAATGGCTGACAGGTTGCGCAAACGATTCAACAGCTTATGTCACTGTTTCGCATGGGCAGGGCGCTACACTCGATGGCGCGAACCGTTACCAGGGAGACTCGCATGGTCCAGGATCCACGTCCCAGTGGCGCGCCGTTCAAACGGCTGTTCTTTGCCTTGCCGGTCAGCGACCAACAATGCCGTGCCCTGGCGCAGTGGCGTCGAGGGTTGAACCTGCGCAGCGGCAAACCGGTGCCGGCGGAGAATTTCCACGTCACCTTGCTGTTTCTCGGTGACGTGGACGCCGAGCAGGTGCCGGCAATCTGCGCGGTGGTCGATCAGCTCAGACTGCCCGATGCACCGTTGCGCCTGGTGCTGAACCGTTTGCAGGCATGGTCGCGCGCGGGGGTGCTGGTGCTTGAGCCCGAGCAACCACCCGCCGGGCTGCGGCAGTTGGTGTACGCGTTGCAGCAGGCTGTCCTGCCGCTGGGGCTGGAGGGGAAACCAAGGGAGTATCGCCCGCACCTGACGCTGTCCCGCGATTATCGGGCGCAGGTGCCCGAAGCGCGCCAGGCACCGGAGTTCTTCCTCGCTCCCCGTCATTTTGTGCTCTACGAATCGCGAAAGGAGCGCTATTGGCCGCTGGCGCAGTGGGCGCTGGGTTAATAGGAGCGGCGCCAGGCCGCTCCTGTAGCGAAGGCTAGACAACCGGCACTGCTTGCCTTTCGCTGACGAACAGGCGTTCCCCCAGTGCGCGCGCGCTGCGCAGATGCCGCGTGGGATCCTGTCCCTCACTGTCGTCCAGCAGTGTCGAGCTCAGGACCCGGGCACCGCAGTAGTCGAAGATGCCGTGCTCGATCTGCACGCGCATGGCTTCGCCATAGCCATGGCGCTCGAAGGTGCCGGCATCGGCGCCGGCCACGCCGACCAGGTGCGCGGTCATCCCGTGCAGCAGCTTGGTGGTGCTGCCGTCGGCGGCCTGGTCGAAGGCCCAGCCGTTGCTGAACACCCGCTCGACCCAGCCCTTGAGCAGGGCCGGCAGCGACCACCAGTAGATGGGGTAGACCATGACCACGGTGTCGGCCCGCTCGATGCGCGCCTGTTCGGCCAGTACATCGGCTGGTGGCTTGCCCAGGCGACGGTGCACGGCGTGGTCGGCCAGGCCGAAGCGTGGGTCGAAGCCTTCACGGGCCAGGTCGGCGAACTCGCTGGTATGGCCGGCGGCGCGCAGGCCCTCGGCGACCTGCTGGGCGAGGGCGTGGGTGAGGGAGGCGGGGTCGTGGTGACCGATGACGATCAGGGCATGCATGGTGGAATCTCCAGAATCAGGATGCAGGGACACCGGGAGCGTTATATACTCGAGGTAAGTTACGCTTAGTAAGTTACTTTTGGTAGGTAAACGATGTCAAGCGAGGAAAAGACCGCGCCGCGCAAACGCCTGTCCCGCGAGGAGCGCCGGCGCCAGTTACTGGATGTGGCCTGGCGGCTGGTACGCGAGGAGGGCACCGATGCCCTGAGCCTGGGGCGCCTGGCCGAGCAGGCAGGGGTGACCAAGCCGGTGGTGTACGACCATTTCGAGACCCGCAACGGCTTGTTGCTGGCGCTGTACCAGGAATACGACGCCCGCCAGACGGCCATGCTCGACAAGGCCCTGGCCGGCTGCCCGGCCGGCCTGCCGGAGCGGGCCTGGGTGATTGCCGAGGCCTATGTGGACTGCGTGGCCACCCAGGGCCGGGAGATCCCCGGGGTCAGCGCCGCGCTGGCCGGCTCGCCGGAGCTGGAGGCGCTCAAGCGCGGCTATGACGGGCCGTTCATGGAGAAGTGCCGCGAAGCGCTGTTGCCGTTCGCGCCGGGTGGCGATATCGGCGTGGCCGGGCTGTGGGTGCTGGTGGGCGCGGCGGATGCGCTGTCCCTGGCGGCGGCGGCCGCAGAGCTGACGGCTGAAGCGGCCAAGCGCGAACTGCAGGCGACCATTGTGGCGATGGTTTTGCGCCAGTAATTTTTGGGAGCTCCAGTTCAAGATTGCTGGGGTCGCTTTGCGACCCTTTCGCGGCACAAGGCCGCTCCTACAGGGCGCGCGGTCGCCTGTAGGAGCGGCCTTGTGCCGCGAAAGGGCTGCAAAGCAGCCCCGGCAATTCCAAGTCGGCCCCGATCAGGCCGGCAGGCTCTGGTACGGTTGTTCTTCCCCCGGGCTGCGGGCGAACTGGCGCTTGTACTCGCGGCTGAACTGCGAGGTGCTCTGATAACCCACCCGGTGCGCCACCTGGGCCACGCCCAGCCCCTCGCCGATCAGCATCTGCTGCGCCTTGAGCAGGCGCAGGCGCTTGAGGTACTGCATCGGCGCCAGGTCGGTGCAGCGCTTGAAGTGTTCGTGGAAGGTCGACACGCTCATGTTCGCCCGGCTGGCCAGCTCATCCACCCCCAACGGCTCGGCGTAGTGCTCGCGCAAATAAGTCAGGGCCGAACCGATCCGGGCGAAATGCCCCTGTTGCTCGACCAACGCCCGCAGCACCCCGGCCTTTGGCCCGCGCAAGGCGGTGTAGAGCACCTCGCGCACCCGCGCCGGCCCCAGCACCTTGGCGTCCAGTGGGTCCTGCAGGCACTGCAGCAGGCGTTCGACGCTGTCGCGCATGGCCGTGTCCAGCACTGCCGAGGTCATCGACTGTGGTGTCTGCGCCTGCACCGCGGCATCCGGCCCCAGGTCCATGCTTTGCACCAACTCGCCGATCAGGGCGCGGTCGATGTCCACCGCCACACCCAACAGCGGCGCCTGGGGCGTGGCGAAGGTCTCGCACATGAACGGCACCGACAGCGCCTGCACCAGGTAATGCCCGGCGCCGTACTCCAGGGTACGCGGGCCCAGGCGCGCCAGTTTGCTGCCTTGGGCGAGGATGATCAGGCTGGGTTCGTAGATTTGCGGGCTGCTGGCCACGTAGTGGTCCCAGGTCAGGACCTGGACCTGGGGTAGGAGAGTGGGCACGAACCCCGGGCCTGTGGCGAGGGCGCGGATCAGCGAGCAGAGCGTGGCATTGGCATCCACATGGCGAGTCAGGTGCATGATGAACCCGGGCAGAGAATCGGACACTGGCATCTTCGCAGATTCGCGGCTTCATACCAGGGGCAGGCGGCAAGGTCCGGAGAATCAGGCATGCATGCCGGAGAATCGGCGGTGGGCGAGGCGGGTAGCGGCGCGCAGAATGCGCCGCCTGAATCGTTTCACTTGCACGAGGTTCCCCATGTACACCGCCATCGGTTACGCCGCCCAATCACCCACCAGCCCCCTGGCCCCCATGACCTTCCAGCGCCGCAGCCCGCGGCCCGACGATGTGGTCATCGAGATCCTCTACTGTGGCGTGTGCCATTCCGATATCCACCAGGCCCGCAACGAATGGGGCATCGCCGTGTACCCGCTGATGCCGGGCCATGAGATCGTCGGCCGGGTCAGTGCCGTGGGCGCGCAGGTCAGCCGTTACCAGGTCGGTGATCTGGTCGGCGTCGGCTGCATGGTCGATTCCTGCCGTCACTGCGAGGCCTGTCGCCAGGACGTCGAGCAGTACTGCCTGGAAGGCCCGACCATGACCTACGCCACCCCCGACCGGGTCGATGGCAGCAACACGATGGGTGGTTACTCCAGCAGCATCGTGGTCAGCGAGCATTTCGTCCTGCGCATTCCCGAGGGCATGGACCTGGCCAGCGCGGCGCCGATCCTGTGCGCCGGCATCACCACCTATTCGCCCCTCAAGCACCACGGCGTGGGCCCCGGGCACAAGGTGGGCGTGCTGGGCATGGGTGGCCTGGGCCATATGGGCATCAAGCTGGCCAAGGCCCTGGGGGCGGAGGTGACCCTGTTCACCCGCTCCGCGGCCAAGGCCGAGGAAGCCCGTCGCCAGGGTGCCGACCATGTGATCGTCTCCACCGATGCCGAACAGATGCGCAGTGCGGCGGGCCGCTTCGATTTCCTGCTGGATACCATCCCGGTGCAGCACGACCTCAACCCCTACCTGCAAACCCTGAAGTTCGGTGGCGTGCATATTTTGGTCGGGTTGATCGAGCCGGTCGACCCGCCGGTGCATGCGGCCAACCTGGTGATGCAGCGCCGGGTGCTGGCAGGTTCCTTGATCGGCGGTATCGCTGAAACCCAGGAAGTGCTCGACTTCTGCGCCGAGCATGGGATCAGCTGCGATATCGAAATGCTCGACATCCGCAACATCAACCAGGCCTATGAGCGGATGATCGCCGGCGACGTGAAGTACCGCTTCGTCATCGACATGGCCACGCTCAAGGCCTGACCAGGCGAGCTGGGCTTGTCCTGTGAAGCGTCACGCTACCTGAGCGGTGCCGCATAGCCCTGGCGCAGGTCCACGGCCCAGCCGTCGAGCACGGCCTTGACGTTGTCGGCGGTCATCACCTGGCGGTCGTTATCCAGCGGCACGCCGGTACCCGCGAGCATCGCCTCGCCGACCACCTTGCCGCTTGCGCCCGCCTCGAACGACAGCTCGCTGGCAATCGCGCTGTCCCGGTCGCGAATGCCCGCGGCGCTGCTCACCCCGGCCGCGACCAGGGTGATCGGCAGCCACTCGTAGAAGCGCAGGCCCTGGGTGTCGGCGCTGATGCGGGTGATGGCCGGCCTGACCACCAGGGTGTTGGGGCCGGGCCTGTCGACCACCGTCATCACCTTGCCCAGTTCATTGCGCAGTACCGCGTCGTAGTAGTGGGTGATGCTGGCGAGGGTGGCCTGGGGGATGCGCGAGCTCGGCTCGGGAGCCGGGTAGAACTGGCTGGGTGCCAGGTAGACCTCGATGTAACGCCCCTTTGGCCACTTCGGGTCGGCCCAGCTGAGCACGGTACCGCCTGAGGGTGCCTGGTGCGGTGTGAGTAATCCGTAATCCTTGAGATAACCGGTCGGTGCCGGCTTGTTGCTGCCGCACGCGGACAGGCCCAGGGTGGACGTCAGCAGCACTGCCAGAAGGTGACGCCGACTCATGGGTGGCGAACCTCGCGCCGGGTCGGGAGGGCCGCTTGCAGGTGGGGCACGTCCTGCGATGTCTGGATGCGCAGTTGCCCACGCGCCATCAGCCAGTGCACGAGGTCACGGACGGGAACGGAGTGGCTGTACTCGACCCATTCGCCAAAGGTCGGGTCGTAGTGTTCGAAATACCGGCGCAGGGTGACGTAGCCCTGTTCGTTTGCCAGCTCCAGGCTCTCCTGTTGCACGATCAGCGAACCCGATTGTCCGCGCTGGGTGTTGCGCTGGCTGAGGATCAGGGACGCGGAGCCCTCCTGCCCATCGGTGCTGTTGCGGCTGTCGACTATCTTCATGGGGAGCCCTCGGTAGTGGAAGGCCGCCAGGGTGAAGGGCCATCGTTGCCGGGTGATGTCCACTTTGTGTCGTGCGTGACGAAATGTTGCGTGATTGAAATAAATGACCCGCGTGGCGCAATGGTTTTAGATACGCCTTTTTCCCGGACCGGTATCACCGTGAGCAGACTGTTGATCGTCGATGACGACGTCGAAATCCTCGCCTTGCTGAAGCAATTCTTCGTCCAGCACGGTTACGAGGTGGACCTGGCCGCCGAGGGGCAGGCGATGTGGGCCGCCATCGCCCGGCAGCGCCCGGATGCGATCATCCTCGACCTGATGCTGCCCGGCGAAAGCGGCCTGGGATTGTGTCAGAAGCTGCGTGCGCAGCTCGGGGTGCCGGTCATCATGCTCACTGCCATGGCCGAGCTGAGCGACCGCATCATCGGCCTGGAACTGGGCGCCGACGATTACCTGACCAAGCCGTTCGATCCACGGGAACTGCTGGCCCGCCTGCGCGCCGTGCAGCGCCGTGTCGGCGAGCAACTGCCGCGCGGCGAGACGGCGCGGCCGGTGATCGGCTTCGCCGGTTGGCAGCTGGACATCACCTGCCGCGAACTGCGCTCGCCCGAGCGGGTGATGGTGCCGCTGTCCGGTGCCGAGTTCGACCTGCTGGTGGTGTTTCTCGAGCACCCACAGCGCATTCTCACCCGCGAGCAATTGATCGACCTGACCCGTGGCCACGGCCATGACGCCTTCGATCGCAGCATCGACGTGCAGGTCAGCCGCCTGCGGCGCAAGATCGAGCCTGACAGCAAGCGCCCGGACCTGATCCGCACGGTGCGCAATGGCGGCTACCTGTTCAGCGCCAAGGTGAGCCGTTCGTGATCCGCCGCCTGCTGGGCCGCGATACCCTGCGCAAGCGCATCGCCCTGACCATCTTCACCGCGCTGCTCGCGTCCTTGGCGTTCAACGCCTTGTTCGTCCAGCTTGCCGGCAGCTGGGCGCGCCCGCCCATCGAGCGCACCGGCCTGCTCGACCAGCTCGCCGTGACCGCCCATATGATCGAGACCGCGCCGCCCGCGCTGCGTGGGCCACTGGCCGAGGCAGCGAGCACGCCGACATTGCGGGTGAGGTGGAGCAACAGGCGCGAAGACTTCGGCTTGCCCGGTCCGGGCGTGCCGCTGAACTCCGGACAGGTGCCGGCGATGGCCCAGTTGCTGGGGCCATCGCGTCCGATCGAGGTGTACAGCCCGGACGACTGGCCTGCGGGCAGTGCCGATGCGCACTATGTGGCGCTGGTCGCGCTGGCCGATGACAGCTGGCTGCTGTTCGTGCCACCGGAGCGCAGCTGGGGCATGAGTGTGACGGCGCGCCTGGCGGTGGTGATCGGCCTGGGGCTGGTGGCGACCTTGCTGGTGGCCTGGCTCGCCACCCGCCAGCTGGCCGCGCCGCTGCAACGCTTTGCCAGCGCGGCGCGGCGCTTCGGCGGTGATTTGCAGGCGCCACCCATCGCCATCGAGGGGCCCGAGGAGATCCGCCAGGCCATCATCGCCTTCAACACCATGCAGGCGCAGATCCAGCACTTTCTTCGCGAGCGCACCCACATGCTCGCGGCCATCTCCCACGACCTGCGCGCGCCGCTGACGCGCATGCGCCTGCGCAGCGAGTTCATGGAGGACCTGGACCACCAGCGCAAGCTGGTCCGCGATGTCGACGAGATGCAGACGATGATCAACGAGGCCCTGGCGTTCTTCCGCGAGGGCACGCAACTGGAGCAGCGCACGGCCTATGATCTGTCGGAGCTGTTGCAGACCCTGGTCGACGACTACCGCGACCAGCATCTGGACATCGCCTTCAAGGGCCCGGCGCACCTGGTGCACGACGGCCGCCCGCTGGCGACCAAGCGGGTGATCGTCAACCTGGTGGAAAACGCCATGAAGTATGCCCGCGATCCGCAGATAACGCTGCGCCGCGCCGCTCACCTGATCGTCATCGAGGTTCGCGACAGTGGGCCAGGTATTCCCGAGGAGGCCTTGCAGCAGGTGTTCGAGCCGTTCTACCGGCTGGAGGGCTCGCGCAACCGCGATACCGGCGGCGTCGGCCTCGGCCTCTCGGCCGCCCGGGCCAGCGTGCGCGAGCAGGGCGGCGAGCTGACCTTGCGCAATCGCGTGGGTGGTGGGTTGGTGGCGCGGGTCGAACTGCCCGATGGGGGATGAGCGGGTCAGTACACCCAGACCTCGACCCGGCGGTTGCGCAGGCGCCCTTGCTCCAGGTCGTTGCCGGCTACCGGCAGTTCGTCGCCCATGCCCGCCACATCCCTGACCTGCACCCCGGCCCGGGCCAGCTCCCGGCGTACCGCCATGGCCCGCAGGCGCGACAGCAGCGCGGCGCGGCCCGGCGTTTCCTTGGGGTCGCCGAAGCCCACCAGCACCACCTTGCCCTGTAGCTTGCCGGCCTGGCGCAGGTAGTCGCCCACCCGCTGCACATCGCGCAGGGCCTTGTTGTCGAGGCCGGCGCTGCCTTCCTGGAAGCGGAAGTTCACGCTCAGGCGCTGCGCCTCGCTGGCCAGCGCCCGGTAACGCGGCGGCATGTCGACCTGGGCCGTGACCTGCTGTGGCTTGATCTGCTGGGAAACGAAGCCCTGCTCGGCGACGATGGCCTGGCCGGCGGGGCTCTGTGCGAACTCGGCGAGGGCCCTGGCGTGTGCCGTGGGTTGGGCGGGGAGGTAGAAGAACAGGCGCCGCGACAGCGGGTAGTCCTCGCTGGCCACCAGGGCACGGCTGGGCGCCAGTGCCGGTGCATCACCCTCGGCCACGGCCAGTGCCTTGGCCCGGTGGACCGTGGCCAGGCCGCTGAAGCCGATGGCCTTGCGGTCGGCCATGACCTGGGCGGCCAGTTCGTCGGCGGATTCGAAGCGCCGTGCCTGGGTGGCCAGTGTCGCTTGCTGGGGGGTAAGCACCAGGGCCTTGAAGGTTTCGAAGGTGCCGGAGCGATCATCGCGGGCATACAGGTGGATCGCCCCGCCGGGCACGCCCAGCTGTTCCCAGCGCTGCAGCTGGCCGGAGAACACCTGGGCCAGTTGTTCGGTGGTCAGTTGGGTGAGCGGGTTGTCCGGGTGGACGATCACCGCCACGCCATCCAGGCCGATCACCTGTTCCGAGCCCGCGCCGCGCAGGTTGCCCAGGGCCTGCAACTGTTGCGCCTCGCTGTCGCTGATCGGCCGCGAGGCCGCGGCCAGGTCGGCCTCGCCCCGGGCCAGCGCGACAAAGCCGGTGCTGGTGCCGTGGGCGGCGATGTCGATGCGCACGGGCTGGCCGTCTGGGCCGACGGCGTGGACTTCGGTCTCGTTGGCCGTGGCGCCGGGCCGGCGCTCGATGGCGCTCGCGCCCTGGGCCTGCAGCAGCCCCTGCACCAGGGCCGGGCCAAGGACCGCGCCGATGGTGTTGGAGCCCTGGATACGCAGCTGCGCGGGCCCGGCGCAGGCCAGGCCCGGGAGCAGGCTCAGCAGAAGGAGAAGCAGGCGAGGCATGCCGGAGACCTGTGGCACAGAGTTGCGCCGCAGATTACGACAGTTGCTTGACCGAAAGATGACAAGGCTTTTGAGGTGTCTGACGGTAGCCTTGTAGCGCCTTTGAGACCGAGCGCCGCGCGGGCGGCGCTCGATCTTACTGGCTCCATAGACCTCCCGCCGGTTACCCCAAGAGCACCCAACCCGGCTCAGCGCCCCTCCGGCACGATGATCCCGGCCGGCGCCTCGGCCGCCCGGCGGCGGGCCACGCAGTAGTACAGCACGCTCGGCACTACCAGGCCGATCAGCCACGACACGTCCACGCCGCCCAGGTGCGCGACCATGGGCCCGGTGTACAGCTTGGTGTCGATGAACGGCATCTGCACCAGCACGCCGAAGGTGTACACGCCGATGCCAGGCCAGTTCCAGCGCCCGTAGCGGCCGTCAGGGTCGGCCAGCGCCGGGATGTCGTAGCGTTCCTTGGTGATGAAGTAGTAGTCCACCAGGTTCACCGCGCTCCACGGCACGAAGAAGGTCAGCAGGAACAGGATGAACGACTTGAACGCACTGAGGAACGAATGCTGGCCGAGCAGGGCGACCAGGGTCGCGGCGCCGACGATGCCGAGCACGAACACCAGGCGCTGGGTTCGGCTGATCTGCAGGTGGCCCCGGAAGCCGCTGATGATCGTGGCGATGCACATGAAGCTGCCGTAGCTGTTGAGGGTGGAGATGGTCACCTTGCCGAAGGCGATGCTGAAATACAGCAGTGCAGCCGTGGTGCCGGCACCGCCGAGGCCGACGATGTAGGCCACTTCGCGCCCGGAGAACTGGCCGCCGGCGATGGCCGCGGCGAACACGCCGAGGATCATCGAGGCCTGGGCGCCGATCACCGAGCCCAGGCCGGCGGCGAGGAAAGTCTTGAGCGGCGAGGTATGGCTGGGCAGGTAGCGCGAGTAGTCGGCCACGTACGGGCCGAAGGCGATCTGCCAGGACGCCGCCAGCGACACCGCCAGCAGGAAGCTGGCCCAGCTGAAGTGACGGTTGTCGAGCAGTTGGCCGATGTCGGCGAGCATCAGGATGCGGCTGAACAGGTAGACGAAGGCGATGATCCCCAGCACGCTGGCCACGCGACCGATCCAGTGGATCACCCGGTAGCCGGCCAGGGTCGCCAGCACGATCACCCCGGCGAAGATCAGAATGCCGGCGCTGTCGCTGATGCTCAGCAACTGGCCGATGGCCTGGCCGGACAGCACCGTGCCGGTGGCGGTGAAGCCCAGGTACATCAGGCACACCAGGGCCATGGGGATGGCCGCGCCATAGACGCCGAACTGCACGCGGCTGGAGATCATCTGCGGCAGCCCCAGACGCGGCCCCTGGGCGGCGTGCAGGGCCATCACCGCGCCGCCGACCAGTTGCCCGAGCAGCAGGCCGATCAACGACCAGAACACATCGCCACCGAGCACCACGGCCAGGGCGCCGGTGACGATCGCGGTGATCTGCAGGTTGGCTCCCAGCCACAGGGTGAATTGGCTGTAGACGCGTCCATGGCGTTCAGACTCGGGGATGTAGTCGATCGAGCGGCGCTCGATCACGGGTTTGCTGGACATCGGGGAGGGCTCCGCTTCGTTGTTTTTGTGAAAGGCGGCGGCTATCGGCGGGACGCAGGGCGGATGGCCGAAGCCCGATATGAGCATGTATATACAAGTCTGGTCAAGTGAAGCTTGAGCAGGGTTTCCATCGGTGTTCCGCAGCTATCACAGCCGACTGTTGCGCAAGGCTGGCGCGCAACTGTGCTGGTCCGAGGCAGCGCGATGCCCTTATGCTGTAACCAAATATGTCTATAACAAGCCTGAAGAAGGAATGCGTGCAATGCCACTCAAGGACCTGCTGATCGCCCTGGTGGTGATCATCGCCTGGGGCGTCAATTTCGTGGTCATCAAGGTCGGCCTCGACGGCCTGCCGCCGATGCTGCTGGGGGCATTGCGCTTTCTGCTGGTGGCCTTTCCGGCGGTGTTCCTGATCAAGCGCCCGAACCTGCCCTGGCGCTGGTTGATCGCCTACGGCGCGACCATTTCCCTGGGCCAGTTCGCCTTCCTGTTCCAGGCCATGGCCACTGGCATGCCGCCGGGGCTGGCTTCGCTGGTGCTGCAGTCCCAGGCGTTCTTCACCCTGGGCTTTGCTGCGCTGTTCCTCGGCGAGCGACTGCGCCTGGCCAGCGTGCTGGGGCTGCTGGTGGCCGCCGGCGGCCTGGCGGTGATCGGCAGCGAGGACAGTGGCCACGTGCCGTTGCTCGCACTGCTGCTGACCCTGTGCGGCGGCGCCATGTGGGGCATGGGCAACATCATCACCCGGCGCTTCGGCAAGGTCGACCTGGTCGCCCTGGTGATCTGGGGCGGGCTGATCCCGCCGCTGCCGTTCCTGGCGCTGTCCTGGTGGCTGGAAGGGCCCGAGCGCATCGGCCATGCCCTGGCCAACATCGGCTGGAGCTCGGTGCTGGCCCTGGCCTACCTGGCCTTCGTCGCCACCATGGTCGGCTACAGCCTGTGGAGTACCCTGTTGTCGCGCCACCCGGCGGGCAAGGTGGCGCCGTTCTCGCTGCTGGTGCCGGTGGTCGGCCTGAGTTCCTCGGCCCTGTTGCTGGGCGAGCGCCTGAGCGAGGCCCAGGGCTGGGGCGCGCTGCTGGTGATGCTCGGGCTGTTGATCAATGTGTTCGGGCCGCGCCTGGGGCTGCGTCTGCGCGCGGCTACCGCGCGCTGAAGGCCGATGCGCGCCGGGTCACACCAGCAAGGCCGACCACGCCGACACCAGCAGCAGTCCGGCCAGGCCCTGATTGAACACCCGCAGCGCCTGGGGCGAGCGTAACCAGCGGGCGCTGCCGATACCCATCAACGCCCACGCGGTCATGCTCGGCAGGGCGATCAGCAGGAACACCAGGCTCAACCACCACATCGGCAGTGCCGGGCCGGCGAACAGGCCGACCATTGCCACCGCCGTCACCCACACCTTGGGGTTGACCACCTGCAGGGTCGCCGCGCTCAGCGGGCCCAGGCCGCTGTCGCTACCGGCCTGCAGCGGCGCACCGGCGCTGCGCAGCATCTTCCAGGCCAGCCAGCTGAGCCACAGGGCGCCCACCCAACTCATGACCTGCTGCGCCAGCGGGTAGCGCAGCAACAACTCGCCCAGCCCCAGGCCCACCAGCAGCACCACTGTCGCCGCCGCGCAGCAGGCCGTCACGATCGGCGCCAGGCTGGCGCGCAGGCCACGACGGGCACCGTGGGCGAGGATCAACAGGTTGGTTGGCCCGGGGCTGATGCTGGCGGCCAGGGCGAAGAGAATGAAGGGCAACAGCGTGTGTGACATGGTCAAGGCTCCGAGTGATCGAAGCGTCATGGTCGCGGTGGGCGCGGGTTCAGTCTGGAAGGTTTGAGCAGCGCTTGCGGTAGTCCGCCGGGGTCAGTCGGTAGGCGCGGCGGAACCAGCGGCCCAGATGGCTCTGGTCGGCAAAGCCCAGGGAGGTGGCGACGCTGGCCGGCGTTTCACCCAGGGCCAGCCGCCGCCGTGCACGGGCCAGGCGCAGCTGGATCAGGTAGGCATGCGGCGCCAGGCCGAAAGCCGCCTTGAACGCCCGGGTCAGGCGGAAGCGGTCGACGCCGCACACCTGCGCCAACTCGACCAGACCGATGTCCTGGTCCAGGTGCGCGTGCAGGTAATCGCGGGCGACCTGGGCGCACAGCGGCAAGCGCGGATCGGGGTCCAGGCGCTTGCGCCAGTGCAGGTGGCCGGTGAGGCAGGCCAGCAGGTCGTCCAGGGCGGTCTGGCGGACGATGCGCAGGTCGTTGTAATGCACCGTCTCGAAGGCCCGGGCGGTGGCAACGGCCAGACGCGGATCCTGGTGCAGCAGGGTGCCGAAGCTGGGCAGGGCGCCCGAGGGCGCGTGTTCGAACAGGGCGCGCAGCTCGGTTTCCAGCCAGTTGGCATCCAGGTACAGGGTCGAGTAGGTGAAGCCCTCTCTGGTCGGCGCATGGCCGTCGTGCAGGTCACCCGGCTCGAGCACGAACACCTGGCCGGGGGTGCTGTTGTGGCGTTGGCGACGGCAGTTGAACTGCTGTACGCCCTGTTCGGTCACCCCGACCAGGAAGCTGTCGTGCCAGTGCGGGTCGTAGGCATGGCCGGTGAAATGGGCGCGGACCGACTCGATGCCGGTGTCGGCGTCCTGTCTGAGGTCGATCCAGTTGCTCATGGGCGTGGGCCGTGCGGGTGTCGGTAGACGACCTTAACGCAGAAACGGCCCGGGCGTTTAGAACGATTGTGCAGCCCTGTCAGCGCTGGGCGAACGCCAGGTTGATGCCAAGCCCGGCGAACGAGGCGGCGAAGCTGCGCCGTAGCCAGGCCTGCACCTGGGGCGAGTCGATCACGGCGCGGCGGAACAGGTGGGCGAGCAGGCCGTAGATCACGAAGACGACGAAGGTCATGGCCATGAACACCGCGCTCAGGCCAAGCATCTGCACGGTCGCGGAACCGGCCTGGGGGCTGATGAACTGCGGCAGGAAGGCGAGGAAGAACAGCGTCAGCTTGGGGTTGAGGATGTTCAGCAGGCAGGCCTTGAGCACCAGCTGGCCGGCGGCGGCTGGAGTGGCCTGGGTGTCCACGGCGAAGGCCGCGCGGTCGCGCCAGGTGGCATAGGCCAGGTACAGCAGGTAGGCGACGCCGGCGAACTTCAGGCCCTGGAAGGCCAGGGCGCTGGTGTGCAGCAAGGCCGAGAGGCCCAGCACCGAGGCCAGCAGGTGCGGGACGATACCCAGGGTGCAGCCGGTGGCGGTCCACAGGCAGGCGCGGCGCCCGGCCACCAGGGCGCTGGAGACGGTGAGGATGACCCCGCTGCCGGGAATCAGCACGATGATCAGCGCGGTAACGAGAAACTCCAGGCTCGGCATGAATGACAGCTCCTTGCAGTCGGGGGTAGATGCACTATACGCCCGGCGACAGCGGCTGCAACATGCCCTCCGGGCGCAGCGTGGCGAAGCGCTCGCGCAGCCACAGGTGCAGCTGGGCCACCGCCGGGGTGAGCTGCTTGCGGTGCGGGCATACCAGGGTCACCGGGGTCAGCTCGCCGGGGTGTTCGGGCAGCAGGACCTCCAGTTCGCCGGCGGCGACATTGGCGCTGACATCCAGCCACGACTTGTAGACGATGCCTTCGCCTTCCAGCGCCCAGCGCCGCACCACATCGGCGTCGTCGCTGAACAGCGGCCCTCGCACTTGCACGGTGCGGTTGCCCAGCCGCCATTTGTCGTAGACCCGGCTCTGCTGCAGGTACAGCAGGCAGTCGTGCTGCTGCAGGTCGTCGGGGCTGCCCGGCCGGCCATGGCGGGCCAGGTAGTCGGGCGAGGCCACCAGCACCCGACGGTTCCACGGCGCCAGGGGCAGGGCGATGTAGTTGGCGTCCTCGTTCTGGCCGTAGCGGATGGCGACATCCACCGGGTCGCGGTAGAGGTCTGCCAGCTGGTCGGAGAGAAAGAAGCGCAGGCCGAGCCCCGGATGCTCGCGGCGAAACGCGCTGAGCCAGGGCCGCAGCAGGTTGCGCCCCATGTCTGACGGTGCCGCCACCTGCAGCACGCCGCGCAGGCAACTGTGGCTGCCGTGCAGGTCCTCGCGGCCCTGGCGCAGGGCATCGAGCACGCGCTGGGCGGTGGGCAGGTACAGCTCGCCCTCGGCGGTCAGGCGCAGGCTGCGGGTGGTGCGGGCGAACAGGCGCACGTCCAGTTCGCGTTCCAGGCGCTTGATCGCCGCCGCCACCTGGCCGGGCAACAGGTCGGCCTCGTGGGCCGCCGCGGTGAAGCTGCCCAGGGCGCTGGCACGGGCGAACAGTTCGAGGTCGTTGATGCGCAGCATTTTCACTCCAGGGATGAAAGTGTTGCTGCATTGTGCTGGTTTTTCTTTGCCGCCGGGAAGATAAGATGCGGCTCATTCACGATCCTTTTGAGGAATTGCCGTAGATGGATACCGTTGCCCTCGCCAAACGCCGCTACACCACCAAAGCCTACGACGCCAGCCGCAGGATTCCCCAGGCCACCATCGATGCCTTGCTCGAGCAGCTGCGCCACAGCCCGTCCTCGGTCAACTCGCAGCCCTGGCACTTCGTCGTGGCCGACAGCGCCGAAGGCAAGGCGCGCCTGGCCAAGGCCACCGACGAGCGTTTCGCCTACAACAGCCCGAAGCTGCGCGACGCCTCCCATGTGATCGTGTTCGCCGCCCGCACCAACATGACCGAAGCCCACCTGCAGGCGGTGCTGGCGCAGGAGGCCGCCGACGGGCGCTTCCGCACCGAACAGGCCCGTGATGGCCAGGACCAGACCCGCCGCGGCTACGTCGACCTGCACCGCCATGACTTCAAGGACCTGCAGCACTGGATGGAGAAGCAGGTCTACCTGGCCCTGGGCACCGCACTGCTGGGCGCCGCCGCCCACGGCCTGGACGCCACGCCGATCGAAGGCTTCGACGCCAAGGCCCTGGACGCCGAACTGGGCCTGCGCGAGCAGGGCTTCACCAGCGTGGT
>Ga0209370_1001518_pt1 | contig 20206 bp, 20 predicted proteins | sample AgamicAtPrz_FD_187164 | JGI IMG/M metagenome (GOLD analysis project Ga0209370, IMG submission 187164) | Agave microbial communities from Guanajuato, Mexico - At.P.rz (SPAdes) (version 2) | ecosystem: Host-associated > Plants > Phyllosphere > Phylloplane/Leaf | place: Guanajuato, Mexico... | reverse complement strand
CCGCCAGCGCCTGCCCGGCCTGCGCCGCCCGGGCCTCGAGCATCGCGTGCTGCTCGGCCGCGTGCGAGCGGAATTCGCGCAGCTTCAGATACGCGTCCGCCCGGAAGGAAACGCCGCCCAGCATCGCGTCGATCTTGCCGTCGTGCGCGGCGAGTTCGGCCGCATGCGCGCGCACCGCCGCGCGGCTTTCGTCCAAGGCGCCCATGAGCGCCTGCAGCTCGCCGCGCAAACCGCCGAGCGCCGCATTGAGCTTGCGATCGAGCTGGCGGCGACGCGAGAGCACGCGCTCGAACGCGGCAACGCGGCGGTCTTTCATCGCTCGCCTCCGGCATCAGGACTGCACGATCTCGCCGAGGGCCGCGAGCGTGTCGCTCGGGTCGACGAGCAGATCGGTCGGTTGGCCGAGGAAAGCCCGAATCGCGTCGATCTTCGCAATGGCTTCGTCGGCAAGCGCATCGGTGCCGCTCTGATACTCGCCCACCTGCAGCAGCAGTTCGACCTCCTTGTGCTTGGCCATCAGCCGCCGCACGTGTCCCGCCGCCGCCACGTGCTCGCGCGGCACCACCTGCGTCATCACGCGCGAAAGACTGCCGAGCACGTCGATCGCCGGATAGCGGTTCTGTGCCGCAATCTCGCGCGACAGAATCATGTGGCCGTCGAGAATGCCCCGTACTTCCTCGGCGATCGGGTCGCCGCCCGATTCGTCCTCGGCCAGCACGGTATAAAGGGCGGTGATCGAGCCGTGCTCCGAGCGGCCCGCGCGCTCCAGCAGCCGCGGCAGCTCCGCGAAGATCGACGGCGGAAAGCCGCGCCGCGTCGGCGGCTCGCCCATGGCCAGGCCGATTTCGCGCTGCGCGCGCGCAAAGCGCGTCAGCGAATCCATCATCAGCAGCACCCGCATGCCGCGGTCACGGAAGTATTCGGCCACCGCCGTTGCCGCATAAGCGGCCTTCGCGCGCTCGATCGACGAGCGGTCCGATGTCGCGCAGACGACGACCGAGCGGGCCATTCCCTCGGGCCCGAGAATGTGCTCGCAGAATTCGCGCACTTCGCGGCCGCGCTCCCCGATCAACGCGATGACGTTGACGTCGCAGCGCGCCCCGCGCGCGAACATGCCCATCAACGTGCTCTTGCCGACGCCGGCCGGCGCGAAGATGCCCATGCGCTGGCCCTCGGCCAGCGTCATCATGCCGTCGACGACGCGCACGCCCGTCGGCATCGGGGTATCGACGACGGGCCGCGACATCGGATCGGGCGGATCGGCGATGACGGGCTGCCACTCGTCGCATTCGAGCGGCCCCTTGCCGTCGATCGGCTCGCCCAAGCTGTCGATCACGCGGCCGAGCAGGCGGGGGCCGATGCGCAGCGAAAGCGGACGCCGGAGTCCCACCACGCGTGTCGCCCGCGACACACTGCCGAGCCGGCCGAACGGCGAGAGCAGCGCGACGTCGCGCGAGAAGCCGACCACCTCGGCACGCTGCAGCAACGCGCCTTCCGGCGAACGCAGCTCGCATAGTTCGCCGAGCGTCGCGTCGAGCCCCGATACGCGTACGAGCGTGCCGATCACTTCCTGCACCTTGCCGCATGCCGCGGGTTGCGCACGGGCGCGCAGTTCGCGCTCCATCGCCTCCATCAGCGCCGAGAAGCCGCGTACGGCCCGTGGCTGCGCGACGTGCGCCCCGCTCGCTTCGTCGGTTCCGAAACCGTCCGCGCTGTCGATCATGGCGCTCCCTTCCTTGTCATGTGTTCTTCCACGTGCCGCGCGAAGGCCCGTTCAGATGGACATCGCGTCGGCGTCGGCATGCGCGGCATCGGTCCAACCCTCGTCGTGCAGGTCGCCCGCCGTTTGCACGGCCGCGGCATCGTCTTGCCAACCTTCCTCGTCACCGAGGTTGCCGTCGCCGCCATCGCCGCCGTCGTCCGCGCGCGCATCCGGGTCCGCCAGATCCTCGCCGGCGCCGACGGCGTACTCGCCGATCGGCACCTCGGCGTTGCCCGCGAAACTGGCCTGCGCGTCGACCGCTTGTGCGTCATCCCCGGGCCGCGCGTTCGGCGCCTCGCGCGAGGGCTCCTCCGCCACGCTTCGCACGGCGCGCGCCAGGGCGTCGCGCATCGCCGCCAAGTGCAACGACAAGCTCGCGTCGATCGCGCCCAGGTCGGTTTCGGCGACGCATGCGCCGGGCGCAAGCGTCGCGTCGGCCGCCACGCGCAGCCGCACGGCGCGCCCGGCCTCGCGCCACGCCGCGGCCGCTTCGTCGAAGGCCGCGCTCGCCACGGCCAGATCCGACGGATGAACACGCAGATGAACGGGGCTGCCGTCGGCGACGATCCGCTCGACCGTCGCGGCCGCGCGCGCGAAAAGCGCCTTGGGATCCACCGACGCAACGATCTGCTCGACCGCGAGCGTCACCAGCTCGGCCAGCCGGTCCTGCTGTCCGGGCGCGAGCCGGCAGGCTTCGGCGTGCGCGGCCGTCGCGCGTTCGTGCCAATCGGTCAGCCCCCGCCGCAAACCGTCGTCGTAACCCCGCTCGGCCGCTTGCGCGAACTCACGCATGGCACGCTCGGCGAGCTCGTCCGCGCGGGCGCGGGCTTCGTCGAGCAGCACGCGGGCCTGGGCGCGCGCCGCGTCCAGCGCCTCGTCGCATTGCCGGCGCATCTCGGCGTACGCCGCATCGATCTCGACGATCGCCGCGAGGCGTTCATGACGCAGGACGTCGCCTTCGACGCCCACGCCAAGGTCCATGCCTTCGGCCTGCGGATTGCGTAACCAGATCACCATGACCACTCCGGAAACAAGTCGGGCAGTTGCGAGACGATCGAAAGGCTCGGGCTCGAGCCTTCCGAAGACGGTAGTGACAGCGGCGACGAAAGGGACGGCAACGCCCCCTTCTCGTCGCGCGGCGGCATGGCCAACCGCATGATCGAGAGCGGGCCGCCCGGCGCCCATCGGCAGTCGCGCTCGAAAAGCCGAAAGCCGAGCCAGGCAAGGACATCGCCATCGGCCGCGTCGAGCGGCACTTGCATGACCGATGCCGCGTGGCGCGCGCGCGCGGCCAGCGAGCGCGCATCGCCCGCAAGCTCGCGCCCGCGCGCGAAGAGCAGAGTGACGCCGCGCGCCCCGATCCAGCCCGTCAACTTCTCGCGACGCGGCCGGTCGATCCAGGTGCGCAATGGCTCCGCCTGCTCCACGAGCGCGCGCAGGCGGAACACGGTCAGACAATCGTGCGCCGGCAGCAAGGCAAGCGCCGTTTCCGGCGCGTTGAATGCGGCAAGCGGCGGCACGGGCATGCCCCATTCGTCGAGCAGCGCATCGGCAAGCGCCTCCGCCTGCGCGGGGCTGCATGCGCCGAGCCGGTCCGCACAGGGCACGCGTGCAAGGCACGCCGGATGCATCCAGTCGAACAGCGTACGCCGGCGCCGATGGTAGGCGGCCAGCCTCGCCGCGACGGCCGCCGGCGTCTCGCCGTTCGGCGCGGCAACGCTGTCGGCGGCTGCGTCGTATGCATCGGCTGCGTCGTATGCGCTCATCGTGTGCTCACCCTGCTTGCCCTGCCGGCCATGCGATCGTTCGGATCGAAGGTCATGCCGGCGCTTTCGCCGCGCGCCCCGCCCGGCGCGCGAGCAGGCCCGCCAGTCCGCCGCCGCCCTTGAGCAGGTTGCCGCGCAAGAGCGCGAAGCCGCCGGCGATCATCAACAGCAGCACGCCGAGCGCGCCGCCCGCAAAGACGATCCAGCCGTCCTGGCGATGCGGGTGGGCAGGTGGATCGAGCGCATCGGCCGGCACGCTCGTCACGCTGACCTGATCGTAGGTCAGCCCCTCTATGCTGTGCACGACCAGGTTCTTGATCGCCGGCGTCATCCGCTCGAGATTCGCGTCCGGCCGGTACTTGATGAAGACCGATGCGGACGACGGCTTGACCGACTGCGCGAGCGGATCGTTGTTCGGCAGCACGATCTGCACGCGCGCCACGACCACGCCGTCGATCTTCGACAACGTGTCGTCGAGCTCCTGCGACAAACCGTAAATGAAGCGCACGCGCTCCTCGGTCGGCGTGGAAACGAGCCCGTCCTTCTTGAACAGCGAGCCGAGGTCGTCGAATTTCTTGCGCGGCAGGCCGCGTGCGCGCAGCACTTCCACGGCATGCACGATCTGCTTTTCGTCGACGCCGACCGACCAGGTCTTGCCGCCATCGGGCGTGCTCTTTTGCGCGTCGACGCCGGACATCAGCAGCGCCGCCACCATTTCGTTGCAGTCGCTTTCGGTCAGTTGCCCGTAGAGCTCCTGCTTGCAGGCCGCAAGCGACAGCACGAGCGCCGCCACCGCGACGAGCCGCCATGCGGAGGGCAGCCTCGAAGGCACGAGGTTCGGTTTCATCAGTTACTCCGAGAAACCCCGCCATTGATGGCGGGAAGGCATGATCGAGATACCAACGCTGCGTTGAACATTCTCCGATGCGGACGTGCATCGCCAGGTGTGGGAATCCTCTCCCTTTAGGGAGAGGAGGACGTCAAGTTATTGGTTCTTCATGAGCGTCTGCATGGCGTCCTTCGACGACTGCACGGTTGCCATCTTCACCTGCAGATCGGCGTTCAGGCTTGCGATCTCGAGCTGGATGGTCATGTCGGCGGCGGCAAGGCGCTCCATCGACAGCGCGCTCATGTGCTGAGTCATATAGAGCACGTCGTTCGGCACTTGCCGGTAATAGTCCGCCTGCTCCTCGACTGCTTTCGTCACGAGGTCCGCGCGCTCGGTCGGGTGCGAGGCCGCCGCATGCTGGCGCCCCGAAGCCATCATCGCCTGGAATTTGTCGACGAGCGGCTGCGATACCGCGTCCGCGGTCGGCGCCGCGGGCGTCGTGCCGGTGACGCGGGCCAGTTCGTACTGGAGTTGCGATGCAGTCGTGATGCTCATTTCGTTTCTCCTGGTAGGGGCAACAGGCTCAGACACGCATGTACTGCATCGTCAGCAGCATGTCGCTGGATGAGGACGACGGCGTCGCGACCGCTTCGCCGTCTTCGGCATGCGCTCCGTTCTCGAACGCGAGCGCGGAATCCGGCGCAACGAAGCGGCCCGTGCGCTTCGCGGTCGCGACCGCCTGCTTCAGCTCCTCGCTCGCAAGCAGAACCTTCGCGAGCCGTTCAACCTCTTCGTTGCCGCCTTCCTCGAGGAGATGCCGGGCCTCCTCCTGCCAACCGAACTCCTGGCGGGCCTTCAGGCACTGCAGCAACATTCCCTTGCTGGCCGGCACGCAGACCGAGCGCTCGACCAGATTGCGAAAGAGCCGTTCGGCCTCGCTCCATTCCTCGCGCACCATATGCAGCCAGCCGTCGAAAAACGCGAATTCGGCGGAATCCGGGCGCAGCAGATGCAGCACTTCGACGAGGTGCTCGAGATCGTCGATATCGACTTGCTCCGGCGTGCCTGCGCGGGCCAATGCCACCCTGACCAGGTCGACGATCGCGCCGACGACTCCCGCTGGGCACTGCGGCCGATCCTTCAGAACGTCCATCCTTTCCCCCAAGGAAATCAGATTCGATCCGATGGGCCGCACCCGATGAGGCGTGGCCTTCCGTTGACGCTAAGTTACGCAACACGATCGGTGCGCCACGTGCCGCGCACGAAGTCGCACAACGAATTGCGAAGCACCGCATGCGATGGGCGGCGGCGCGTGCCGCTTTCGCGGACGTCTTCGCGCGTGCCTGCCGCCGCGCGGGTTGCCCGGCTCACATGGCCTGCGCCCGGGTGACGCGCCGTCGCGCCGCCTCGCTTCGCAGCCCTCGTCCTTGCTTCGCATCGCCATCGCGCCGGATACAGCGGCGCCGCTAACGTTGCATCGGGGCGCCCCATCCCGGGTGCGCGCCTGCGACAAGCGAAGGACAGCGGTCATGAGCGACGAAAAAACCGAAGAGCCCACAGACAAGAAGCTGGACAAAGTCCGCGAGGAAGGCCAGGTCGCGAAGAGTTCCGACCTCGTCGAAGTCGCGTCGCTCGGCTCGATCGTGCTCGTGCTGACGGCGGGCCAGCACTATCTGGCCGATACGCTGCGCGCGATCGTCAAGGAGGCGATCGATTTCACTCACGGCGAGCGCGAGTTGCAGGACCTCTGGACCATCCTCGTTCATGTCGGCCTGCAGGCGCTTGGCCTGCTGTGCGGGATCGCGGCCGTTGCGCTCGTCGCCGCCATCATCGCGCTCGCCCCCCAGACGGGGCTCAAGTTTTCGCTGAAAGCCGTCATGCCGAAGCTTGCGTCGGTCAGCCCCGGGTCCGGCTTTCAGCGCATCTTCTCGATGAACTCGGCCATCGACCTCGCGAAGATGGTCGGCAAGGCCGCGATTCTCGTCGCCGTCATGTGGCAGACGATCAAAAGCGCGATGCCCGTGGTGGCAAGCGCGCTCGATCAGTCGGTACCGCAGTTGATCGGCGTGCTGTGGTCCGTGCTCATGCACGTGGTCGCGGTCGCGCTCGGCGTGTTCGTCGTCATCGGCGCGTTCGACTACAAGCTGCAGAAGTGGCTCTTCATCCGCAAGAACCGAATGTCGAAGGACGAGGTGAAGCGCGAGCACAAGGAGAGCGAAGGCAACCCCGAACTCAAGGGCGAGCGCAAGCGCATGGCCAGGGAGATGTCGCAGGAAGGCCCGAAAGGCGGCGTCGCGCGCGCGAACGTCGTCGTGGTCAACCCGGTTCACTACGCGGTCGCGCTGCGCTACGACCCGGCGGAGTTTCCGCTGCCCGTCGTCCTCGCCAAGGGCGTCGACGAGCAGGCGCTGCGGCTGCGCCAGCAGGCGATGCACGCGCGCGTGCCCATCGTCGCGAACCCGCCCGTCGCGCGCATGCTGCACAAGGTGCCGCTCAATCAGCCGATTCCCGAAGAACTGTTCGAAGTCGTCGCCGCGATTCTTCGCTGGGTGGACGGCCTCGCGCCTCAAACCGCCACCACGGAGTAGTGGACATGTTCAAGACCATGAAACTGCCCGGCATCGGCGAGGCCGGCATCGCCGTCCTGCTGATCGCGATCGTCTCGCTGATGATCCTGCCGCTGCCTCCCGCCCTCATCGACGGGCTGCTCGCGATCAACATCACGATCAGCATCACGCTGCTCATGGTGACGATGTACGTGGGCCATATCGCCACGCTCTCGGCGTTCCCGTCCGTGCTGCTCTTCACGACGCTTTTCCGGCTCTCGCTGAATATCGCGTCGACGAAGTCGATCCTGCTGCATGCCGATGCCGGCGAAATCATCGAAAGCTTCGGCCAGCTCGTCGTGGGTGGCAATCTCGTCGTCGGCCTCGTCGTGTTCGTCATCATCTCCGTCGTGCAGTTCATCGTGATCGCCAAGGGCTCGGAGCGCGTCGCCGAAGTGGGGGCCCGCTTCACACTCGATGCGCTGCCCGGCAAACAGATGAGCATCGACGCCGACCTGCGCGCGAACATCCTGACGCCGGACGAGGCCCGCAGGAAACGCGCAAGGCTCGCCATCGAAAGCCAATTGCATGGCGGCATGGACGGCGCGATGAAGTTCGTGAAAGGCGATGCGATCGCCGGCCTCATGATCACGATGATCAACATCGTCGCGGGCATCGCCGTGGGCGTCGCCTATCACGGCATGTCGGCCGGCGAGGCGGCCAACCGCTTCTCGGTCCTCTCGATCGGCGACGCCATGGTCTCGCAGATTCCCTCGCTGCTGATCTCGGTGGCCGCGGGCGTCATGATCACGCGCGTGGACGAAGGCGGCGACCACGGAAATTCCTCCCTCGGCGAAGACATCAGGCGCCAGTTCACGAGCAGCGCGCGCGCGCTCTTCTTCGCCGCGCTGCTGTTGCTCGGCTTCGCCGCCGTGCCCGGTTTTCCGGCGGCGCTCTTCGCGCTGCTCGCCGGGCTGCTCGGCTTCGTCGGCTACCGTCTGCAGAAAAAGCAGGATGGTCCGGCCAAAGGCGCCGGCAAGCCCGTCGGGGCACTGCAGCGCGCCGGCGCCAAGGGCGACGCGCCCTCGATCCTGCCACGCCCGCCGCAGTTCACCTGCCCGCTCGGCGTGCGCCTCGCAGCCGATGTCAGCGCGCGTCTCGCGGCCGATGCCCTCGACCGCGCGTTCGACGCCCAGCGCCATGCGCTGCAATCGGCAGTCGGCCTGCCGTTCCCCGGCATCATGATGTGGACCGACGGCACGCTGCCCGAAGACAGTTACGAAGTACTCCTCTTCGACGTGCCGCAAGGGCGCACGACGCTCGCCGAAACGCGCGCGGTACACGCGGCGGCCGACGGCGGCGCCGCGGACGCGCCAGCCGCCGCGGCGACACCGGAAGCATTGATTGCACGCCACACGATCGACCTGCTGCGGCGCAACGCCCATCTCTTTCTCGGCATTCAGGAAGCGCAATGGATGCTCGATCAGCTCAACGAGGACTACCCGGGCCTCGTCGCGGAGGTACAAAAGGCGCTGCCGCTGCAAAAGATGGCGGACGTGCTGCGCCGGCTGCTGGAGGAAGAGGTGCCCGTGCGCAATATCCGCAGCATCACCGAAAGCCTGATCGTCTGGGGACCGAAGGAGAAGGACATGCTGATGTTGACCGAATACATCCGCATGGAGCTCGGCCGGCTCATCGCCTATCGCGCGACGGGTGGCGTACGGGATCTGCCCGTCGTACTCGTCGACGTTCAGGTCGAGCAGCACATCCGGCAGTCGATCAAACAGACCCCCACGGGCAACTTCCTCGCGCTGCCGCCCGACGAAATCGCCCAGCTCGTCGGCAAGATCGCCGACATCGTCGGCGATACGCCGCGGCAGCCGCTGGCGCTCGTCGCCTCGATGGATATCCGGCGCTACATCAAGCGCATGATCGAGGCGCGGCTGCCCTGGCTGCCCGTGTATTCGTACCAGGAGCTCGGCTCGCACGTCGATCTCCAGCCCGTCGGCCGCCTGGCGATGTGATCGAGCGAGCCCCGCCATGCTTTCCTCCGCCCCTCATCGCGCCCGCGTCATCGCGGCGCCGGCCACGCACACCGACCCCGCACCCGAGATGCCGGCCGCGCAGTTGAGCCGCCAGGCCGCCCTTTTTCAGCGCCTGCGCGAAGGCGTGCGCGCCGGCGCATCGGAAACGCCCGGCGACGAGCAGCCATGCGCCGCACCGGCCGAGCCTTCATTCGCCGAGCAAGCCGATCCGCGCTATCCGGTCGCCGGGTTCGCCACGGACGAACATCGCGACGATGCCGGCAGCGGCGGGCGCGACGACGACGCACAGGCCGGCTCCAGCGACGAACGCGATGACGCTGCCGCGCACGCTCGATCGGCGTCGCCGGTGCCGGCTCCGGTACCGGCGACGATTCATCCTCCCCTGCATTCGACGATGCGCCTGCCGGTGCATTCGGCCATGCATGAACTCATGCACGTGCCGGCATATTCGACGATGCCCGCACCGACGCCGATGCCGGCGCGCGGCGCGGCGCCGGTTTCACCGCAGCGGCCGCCCAACGCCCGGCCATCGACGGCTGCGACGGACGCACCGCGCGTACAAGCCGCCCGTGAGCCGCGGCGCCCCGAACCAGGCGGCCCGCACGCCGTGGCTGCCGTGCGGGCACCGGCGCGCACGGGCCAGGACATGAACCGGTTCGTCGATTCGATCGTCGCCGAGGTGTCGGACTTCTGCGCCAATCCGATCGTGTTCGAAAGCGGCGACTGGCAGATCACGATTCCCATCGATCCGGCGCTGCTGCCAGGCTGCACGTTGAGCCTCGCGCTTTCGCATTTCCAATTGACGCTTCGCTTCGACACCACGGACGCACGCTCGCGCGAACTAATCTCACAGCATGCGGCGACGTTGCACACGAGCCTCGAAGAAGTGATGCAAAACCGCTTCGACGGCGCGCGCAGCGTCGAGATCATCGTCACGTAAAACCAATATGGACACCACACGAACGCTACTGACAGACCACGCCGAGGCAGGCGCCCAAGCGCCGGCGCTGGCCGTCTTGCTCGATCCCGCGCGGCTGCCCGCGCTTGCGGCCGCCACCGCGCGCCAGCATCGGCTCGCCGTCGACGAGCGCCTGAGCGCACTGCTCGCTCACACGCTCGGCGTCTCGGCCTTCAGCGTCGGTGCGCACGATTTCGTGGAGCCGGAGCGCGCCGCCGTCGTGCGCGTGCGCTGGGGCATGGAGACGGCCGCGGTGCGCATCGACGTCGGACAGCACGCGGGGCTCGCGAGCGTCGTCGCGTCGGACGAGCCCGTCAACGAGCGCTTGCGCCATGCCGTGTGCGCCATCCTGCTCGATCCGCTGCGGCGCGCGCTGCAAGCGCTCGGCTTCGACGGCGTGGAAGTCGTCTCGCTCGAGCGGGCCGCGCGTGCGCCGCTGAACGCGCCTTGCTGCGCGCTCTCGCTGCGCCTGGGCGATACCCGCCTCGATGCGGTGATCGAGCACATCGACAGCGGCTGGCTCGACGCGCTCGAAACGCTCGTGGCCCGGCAATGCACGCCGTTCGCCACCCACGTAAGCGAGATCGCCGTACCGGGCCGGCTGCGGATCGGCGAGAAAACGATGAACGTGACGACGCTCGATTCGCTGCGCGCGGGGGACATCATCTTGCGAGCCGTACCCGAAGCCACCCGCGCGCTCTTCGCGAGCGAGCGTTCATCCGCCCCGATGCAAGTCGTCTGGGGCCGCTACGGGACGCGGCAACTGCGCGCCGTGGCAGACGTCACCCACCATCTGATGACCTTGAGCGAGGACCCCACCATGAGCCATGAGACGCAGTTCAACGCGCCGCTTACCGATTCGATCGACACGCCCGTCGACATCAGCCAGCTGGACCTGCCGCTGAAGCTCGAGATCGACACGGTTTCGATGCCGGTCGCCCAGCTCTCGGCGCTGCGCGCGGGCTACGTGCTCGAGCTTCCCACCGCGCTGCCCGATGCGCGCGTGCGGCTCGTCACCTACGGGCAGACGATCGGCTTCGGCGAACTCGTGAGCGTCGGCGATCATCTCGGCGTGCGTCTCGTTCAGCTGTCGCGCGGCCATGGTTCAGTTTAGCGATCTCACCGGGCTGCTGATCACCGTCGTCGCGATCAGCCTGATCCCGTTCGTCGCCATGGTCGCGACCTCGTACGCGAAGATCGTGGTCGTGCTCGGGCTGTTGCGCAACGCGCTCGGCGTGCAGCAGGTGCCGCCGAACATGGTGCTCAACGGCATCGCGGTCCTCGTCTCCGCTTACGTGATGGCGCCGATCGGCATGCAGGCCATGCAAACCATGCAGACGATGCACCGTACCCCCGGCAGCGACACGTCGCTCGTCGTGCTCGATGCGTTCGATGCGGCAAAGGAGCCGTTTCGCGCCTTTCTGAAGAAGCACGCGCACGAGCGCGAAAAGCGGTTCTTCGTGCGCTCGGCAGCCGTGGTCTGGCCGAAGGACATGGCGGCGAAGATCCGTGAGGACGACCTCATCGTGCTCGCCCCGGCCTTCACGCTGACCGAGATGGCCGACGCCTTCAAGATCGGCTTCCTGCTGTACATCGCATTCATCGTCGTCGATCTCGTCATCGCCAACATGCTGATGGCGATGGGCCTGAATCAGGTCCAGCCGACGAACGTCGCGATTCCGTTCAAGCTGCTCTTGTTCGTCGTGATGAGCGGCTGGTCCACATTGATTCACGGTCTTGTCATGACCTATCGCTGAGGCGCGCCCCATGGAAACCGATACGCTCGTTCGCATCACCTCGCAGGGCCTGCTGCTCTGCCTGTCCGTCTCGATGCCGGTGGTGGCCGTCGCCGCCCTCTCCGGCCTCGCGATTTCGTTCGTGCAGGCCATCACGTCGATGCAGGACCAAAGCATCTCGTACGCGGTGAAGCTCGTGGCCGTCGTGGCCACCGTGCTCATGTTCGGCGCCTGGGGCGCCGCCGCGATCCTGCGCTTCGCCAATCAGATCATCACGCTCGCGGTGCCGTCGTGAATTCGCCGATCCGCAACAACCACGGCCACCACGCCGCCGATCTCGCGCAGCAGGCGCAGGCCGGCGCCGAGCACATGGGGCAGATGACCCAGGCACGCGGCTTCACGGGCGTGAAGGTGCAGCACACGAAGATGCAGCGCGCGCGCATGCAGCACAACAAGATGCTCGCCGCCGCTTTCTACCGGGGCAAGCGTTTTGCCGAAGGCTTGCACAAGCCGCCGCCCCCTTCCGTGCAAAAGCTGATGCGCCAGCTCGGCCAACGGCCGCGGCCGGCGGGCTCGGCGAAGGCGCAGGGTAAAGAGGCATCGGCTCACGAACGGCCGGACGATCAGCACGCGCTCGAGCCCAGGCACGAGCACGAACACCCGCACGAGCGCGAACGCAAGCACGAACAGGGTCAGCAGCAAAAGCACGGGCAGCAGCAAAAGCGCGAGCGCGATCAGCAACACGGCGACGGGCAGCAACAGCATCGCAACGGCCATGGGCACGATCGCGGCTCGAATCAGCAGGGCGAAGATCAGGGGCAGCCGCAGCAGAGTGCGCCGCGCGACGGGCAGCCTCGGCGCGACGGCCGTCAGTCCGGCGAAGGCCGCGACAAACCGCGCAAGTTCGCGATCGGCAAGGCGGGCCGGGCCAAGGCCGCCGCGCGCAGCCAGCCGCTCGCGGCCACGATGCAACTGCTCGCGGCGCAAAAGCTCGGGGCGCCGGACTTGCCGGCCGAACTCGCGGCGGCGTGCGCGAAGGAGGTGCTGCGGCTTGCCGCGCAGATCGAGCTGGGGCCGTTGCTGGCGGTGCCGATGCTGCTCGCGATGCGCTCGCCGATGGCGCTCCGGCGCAATGCTGCCCGGCTTCACGCGCACCGCGATGCGGCACTGATGCAAAGCGCCGCGACCCCGGGCAAGGCCGCCGCGGTGGCGGGGCTGCTCGGCGTCTCGCTGGACAACACGCTCGCGCGCCAGAGCGCGGGCATCGAATACGCGTACGACGATCAATCGATCGCGGCAGTGAAGCAACGCATTCTCGACACGCAAGCCGCGCTGCCGGCCCGCGGGGCGCCAGCCGGTGGCGCCGTCATGGGCGGCGCGACGGGCGGCGAGATCGGCGGCCAAACCGGCGCCGCGCGGCAAGGGGCGGCCAAGCCCACGGCCGGCGCTTCGGATAAGGCGTTCGAAGTTCGCATGGCGCCGGCTGCGCCAACGGCAAAACCCTAAACTGATTTTGACGGTCAAGGCCCGGCGGCCCGATGCGCGAAGCAGCGCAACGCCGGAGCAGCGACCCGCGAGAGCAACAGCAACCGCATGACCCACGTCGGATACACGGATACCACGATCATGAAAGCGCTTCGAGTACTGACCGGCACCCACGCCGGAGCCCAGGTCCGGCTCACGAGCGGCGCCTACCGGATCGGCGCCACCGAGCACGCCGATGTCTGCATCAGCGACTGGACGGTCGAGGACATCGAGCTTTGCGTGGGCGAGGACGGTGTGGCGCGGATCCGCTCGGCGAACGGCGATGAGGTGCTCGTGGCGGACTTCGTGGCCGTGCCGTTCGGCGACGTCGTGCTTTGCGTGGGCCCCGATGGCGAAGCCTGGCCGCGCGATCTCGATTTGCTGGCGGGCCTCTGGAAGACGGCCGAGCCGCCTGCCGCCGACACCGCGGCGCAGGCCGGCGCGGAGAGCGGCACGCCGGATCGGGACCCGGCCCATGCGGACGAACCCGGCGCCGGCCATGCGCCGGCCGCTTCGCCCAAGGCGCCCTGGCGCACGGCGGTGCTGGCGCTCGCCTGCACCGCCGCGATCGGCGGCATCGCCGTGGCCGGTGTGATGTTCGCGGGCACGCAGTCGAGCGAAGCGGCGAGCGTGAGGTTCGACGCCGACGCGCTCGCACGGCAGTTGCAGGAGGCCCTGCACCGCGAAGGCCTCGGCGATCTGCAGGCCATGGCACGCAAGGACAGTGTGGCGGTGCGCGGCATCGTGACGAGCAGCGACGAAAGCGCGAAGGCGCAGCGGATCATGGACAGCCTCGCGCGCGGCAAGGTGCGGCGCGAATACGACGTCGCGCAGCAGGATGTGGACAACATCCAGCAGTCGCTCGCCGGCACGGGCGCGGCAGTGAGTTACCAGGGCCACGGCATCTTCCGCGTGAGCGGCAGCGTGCAGTCGATGACGACCTTCCGCACGCTGATGGCAGGTATCAGGGCCGACCTCGGCGACAACGTCAAGCGCGTCGACGTCGATGTCAAGGAAGCGCAGGCGCTCGCGCCCGATGTCGAGTACACGGCGGTGATCGCCACGGGCGAGCTGCGTTACATCGAGACGCCCGACGGCACGAAGCATCTGTTCGCGAGCAGCAAGGACGAAGCAAACAATTGACCTCGACCACCAAAGGAACCGACATGTACGACGCATTGCTTCCCATCGCGCAGGATCTGAACGCGCTGGACGCCACGCTCTCGGCGCCCGACGGCGCGCAACGGGTCGCGCGCATCGCGGCGGCCTTCGACGAAACCGCGCGCCGCATCAGTACGGCCACGCAGTCCGCGGCCGACGAGCGCGAGCGGCTCGATCTGCAGAAGCTCTATCGCGGGATGATCGCGGCGCGCCGCATCGTGCTCACGCTGCAGGAGCGCCACAGCGCCCGTGGCGCGGCGCTTTGACGGCATCCGCGGCGATACGGAAGACGGTTGAACAGTTTGCAGTTGCAGCATCCGGCTGCGCGTCAGCCGGCCCGGACCGGCGGCCATCACGGCCAAGGGTCTTTTACCGAAGCATCAGGCGTCAACCCACAGCAGTGCTTTTTCCATCACTTTCTTGATAAGGGGAATACATCATGTCTTCATCGATCGGAAGCTCGGGCGTCTCGCAAGCCGGTTCGCAGAACGCCGACATGGTCGGCCAGATGCAGGCCATGGCCAACCAGAACAACGCCATGACGATGGCCGCCATGCAGATCAACATGCAGCAGCAGGAAACGTCGGCGCTCGCTTCCGTCGGCAACAACGGCGCGAAGAACATCGCCGACGCCGCGAAGGGCCAGTAAGCCACTCGCCTTGCCGCAGTCCGTTCGCGCGAGGGGCACGAAAGCGGAAAGCCCTGCTTTCCGGCTACGTGCCCCCGCTTTTTTGCAGCCGGGCCGCCCTATTTTCGCCGGAGATTGCCGCCCATGAGCAGGGAACGTTTCGTCGAGTTGATTCACGAGGTTTGCGCGGTGGTCGGGCTGCCCGACGCCGAGTATGTCGTCGAGACGCAAACGCTCGAGATCGAAGGGTTCGACGTCCATCTCAATCACCACGAGACCGACCCCGATTCGGTCTATGTCAGCTTTCATTACGGCGCCGTCACGCCCGGCCGGTCGCTCGTCGTTTTCCGGCTCATGCTCGAGGCCAACCTGCTCATCTACGCGCAGGACCAGGCGCAACTGTGCCTCGAATCCGATACCGGCAACGTCGTGCTGCTCGTCCATCTGCCGATGGGCCCGACCATCACCGGCGATTATCTCGCCGATCTCTTCTCGCACTACGCCGAACACGGCCGCTACTGGCAAAACAACATCCTCGAATCGCCCGACGAAATGTTCGAGGGCATCGCGTCGGGCAATTTCATGTGGCTGCGGGCGTAAGCCCGGCGAGCGCAAGCGCGCGTCGGGCAAGGGGCGCATCCGCGCGCGCATCGATGCCTGACTGACCAGCCGTCGCATCCGTTCGGACGCGGCACGTGGCCTCACCCTCACGCCATCGCGGGCGCTCGCCCGATCGGCGGCTATGCCGCTACGCGCGGTATCAGCAAGACGAGGCGGCGGCGCGTACCGCCATCTCCCGCACTGCCGGAATCGGTATCGTCCGCGCGACGCTCGGCATCGCCGCTGTGCCGCGCCGGTCCCTCGATGACGAGGCACTCGCCCGGCGCCAGGCTTTCGTCGACGGCCCGATAGCGGCGCGCATCGCCGCGGCGCCCCAGTTCAACGCGCAAGCCGATACGCGGCATCGATGCGGCGCCGTCGACCGTCGGTGCAATCGACAGCCAGAGATCGCGGGCGCCGTCATCGGGCAGGTCATCCTCATCGCGGCGCGCGAGACGTGCCTCGTGGCGATCGATGACGGCCGGCGAGCGGTCGTGCGTGAGCGCCGTTTGCGACACCTCGATTTCGGCGCGGCCGCTCCTGGCCAATGCCTTGAGCTGCGCGAGCAGCGCGCGTCCGCCGTCGGGCGCGATACCTGCATCGCGGTGCTCGCGCGCGTCCGCCGTCGCCTCCTGCGCGCTTGCCCCGTCGGCCATGGCCGGCGGCAGCGCGGGCCGCAACGCGTCGAGCGCGTCGCCATCGACGTCCACCACCCACGTCTGAACCGATACGAGCTGCGCACGCACGTCCAGGCTGGCGACGAGCGCACCGTCGGCGTCGATGCGCTCGGCCCGATCGCGTATCAGGATGGAATTCGTGGTCGCATCCGCTTCGATCGCCGGCAACGCCGCATCGAACTCGACGATCCGCGGTGCATCGGAAACGGCGGTCCCGCTCGCAACGGCCGGGCGCTCGAAACGGCGCCGCAACAGCGTGGCCACACCGGGCACGACGAGCGTGCGGCCATCGACCACACGCGTTTCGTCGGCGGCGTTCGCGGCAGTCAGGCGAAACACCCGCACGGATAAACGCACGCGCTTTCGCGCGTCGCGCTCGAAGCGCTCGGCCGCGGCACGAATACGCTCCACGTAGGTCGCCGGCCCGCGCACGTTCACCGTTTGCGCGCCGGCATCCACCGCCAACGGGAAGTGCGTATCGGCAAGACCCGCCTGCTCGAGCGACGCACGCAGCGCATTCGCGGAAAGGAAGTGAGGCCGGATGGCGACATGCGCCTGCTCGTTCGCGGGCGACACGTGCAGGACCGCACCGTCGTAGTACCAGACGAATCCGTACGAACGGCTCATGACATCGAGAAAACGCTGCGGCGGCATCGCGAAACGGCCGCTCACGACGCCCTCCACTTGACCGTCGATGCGCAGGGCAACGTGCTGCCCCGCCGCGAACGCATTCAGGACCTCCGCGAGGCCCGCGCCGTTCGTCACGTAGACGAAGCGCGCGCCGGGGCCGCCGGCCCATTCCATGCTCGCCGCCTGCGCGTGCACGGCGGCCGCGCAGACGAAGGCGGCGACGGCGCCGCGTGCGAGCACCCGCGCGCGTGCCGCGCTCATGCGGCGCCTTCCGGCGACGCACCGGTGCCCGACGCACCGGCGTCCGACGCATCGGCGCCCGACGCACCCGCGCCCGACTGATCCACATCCGGCTTGAGGGTCAGGCGGTAACCCGTCGCATAGACCGATTGCACGGCCCAGCCGACGCCGGCCGCCTTCAGGCTCGCACGCAGGCGGCTCACGTACATGTCGACGGAGCGGCTTTGCACGGCCGCATCCCAGCCCCAGACCACGCTCATCAGATCCTGCCTCAGCACGACGGCGCCGGTGTGCCGGGCGAGATGCCAGAGAATGTCGAACTCCTTGGTGCCGAGCTTGTGCGCCACGCCCGCCACCACGAGCGAGCGCGCCTGCTGATCGAGCGCGCATTCGCCGTCGACGAACATCTTGCGGCCCTGCACGTTCATCGGCGCGAAGCGCCGCAGCAGGGCGCGCATGCGCGCGAGCAGCACCTGCCTGTCGTAGGGCTTCACGAGATAGTCGTCGGCGCCTGCATCCAGTATGCGCACGATGTCGGACTCCGCCGAGTGCACGGTCTGAAAAATCACGGGCATGATCGATTGCGAACGGCTGCGAATCTTTTGCAGCAGCTTGTCGCCGGAGACGCCCGGCAGGTCCCAGTCGAGAATCGCGAGATCGGCCCACTGCTCCGAGAGAAACTGCTGCGCGTCGAGCCCGCTGTGAAAAGCGTCGATGTGGTAGCCCTCGCTCTTGAGCCAGGAATGGATGAGCGCGTGATGCGCGACGTCGTCCTCGACGAACAGAATGCGTACGGGTTTGCCTGCAAGCGATTTCATTGTGTACCTTTGGTTCCGACGGCCGCGCGGGAGCCGGCGCCCTGTCCGCGCGACGCGTGCCAAACGAATACCGGCCGCGCTCCGGCGCCTCACTCGCCGCGCGCCGCGCGCAACGCGCGGTCGGCATCGACGAGCGATGTCGCGTGCGGCTTCGCGGCGACAGGATTCAGGCACGGCAGACGCAGCACGAACATGGTACCGCCTTGCCCGTTGAGCTCCGCGTAAAGTGCGCCGCCGTGCATGCCGACGATCTGCACGGCGAGCTTGAGCCCGAGGCCGAAGCCCGTTGCCGTCCGCTTGCCGAGCTTCTCGAAGTCGGCCAGCCGATCGCCCTCGACGAGACCCGGCAGCCCGCCCGCGCGATCGTCGACGACCACCTCGGCGAAACCGTCGGCCTGCCGGATCGACACCGTCACTGCCTCGCCGCGCGGCGACGCGCGAACGGCATTGTCGATGACGTTCTGGACGGCGCGCGCCACGAAGTTGCGCATGCCGCTCACCCACAGCGGCGCGCTGTCTGGCAGCCACAAGTGTAGCGCGACGCCGCAATAGACGGCGGTGACCTCCAGCTGCGAGATGATCTGGCGCAGCGTCGCGCGCAGATCGAACCGTTTGAAGTCGCGCGCCTGCAAATGCTCGGTCACCGACGAGAAGATGAACTGCTCGCCGAGCGAGAGCACGTACTGTGCGAGCGAGGTGATCTGCTGCATGCCGCCGCAGCGCTCGAACGCCTCGGGGTCGCTCGCATCGAGCTGCGTGAGCGCGCTGATCGAATTGAGCGGCGAGCGCAGATCGTGCAGCAAGAAGCGCAGCGACATGGCCCGCTCGTCGAGCGAGCGCGCGAACGGCGTCACGTCGGTCACGGCGATGACGGATTCGCCCGCCCCCGCACCGGCGCACGCACCGGCGGGGCCCGCCTGAATCCAGAAGGTCGAATCGTCCACGCGCACCTCGCGGCCCGCTTCGAGATCGCGCAGCCGCGGCACGTCCGTCATCTCGAAGCGCTCGCTCAGCGCCACGCTGAAATCGACGCCCGCGGGCAGCGTCATCGCGAGCATCTCGAGCGCACGTGCGTTCGCGTGAACGACCGCGCCCGCGCGATCGAGCACGATCACCCCGCACGGCAGCCCGCGCAGCGTGCCGCGCAGGCGGCGTGCCTCGTCGTCGGACAGGCGGCGATCGGCGGCGCCGTCGCCGTATGCCTCGCCGCATGCCTCGGCGGGCAAGCCCGAGGGGGCGGGCCGCGGCTCGGACGGCTTGCCGGGCTGCCCGCCGGGCAGCGAATGCGGCTGACTATCGGATTCGTTCACATGGCCTCCTGCATTCCCCGGTGCGGGCGGTTGCGGTGAATCACGGCGAGATGACGCGCGGCGACAGCAGGAAGAGCCGCTCCATGTGGCTCTTCTGGCGGTTGTCGGTCCGGAAGAGCGCGCCGATCAACGGAATCTTCGAAAGCCCGGGCACCCCGGTCACGCCCATCGTCGCGCTGTCCGCGCGATAGCCGGCGATGAGCAGCGCCTGCCCCTCCTCGATGAACGCCTGCGTGTTGATCGTGCTGTTCTGGATCACCGGCAGGTTGCTGACCGTCCGATCGGTGAGCTGGCCGTCCTGAATCGCCACGTCGAGCTTGATGCGCGTGCGCCCGTCCTCCTCCACGACCATCGGCAGCACACGCAGCGAGATGCCCGTCGACACGCTGTAGAGGTCGCCCGACGTGTATCCCGACACCGGCACGAAAAACTGCGTCTGGTTGTCCATCACGGCCTCGATGTTGTTGAGCGTGACGACCTTCGGGCTCGCGTCGATCTTGGCGGCGTTCGTCTGCTGCAGCGCCGAGATGCGCGCCATCAGATAGCGGCCGGCGTCGCCGAGCACGGCGGCCACCGATGCGCCCACGGGCGTCGCCGCCGCGAGCAAGTTGCCCGGCAGCGCCGTCTGGCCGAAGTTCTGCGAGAGCGTGCCGTTGTAGGTGCTCTGTGCGAGCGTGCCGGTGCCGGTCTGCACGTCGACGTGGCTGTTGTGCGCGGTCCAGTCGACGCCGAGCTGATGCAGCGCGTCGTCGTCGATCTCGATGATGTGCGCCTCGATCTCGATCAGTTGCGGTTTGACGTCGAGGCGATCGATCAGCTTGCCGTACTGATCCATCCGGTCGGCCGTATCGCGAATCACGACGGAGTTCGTGCGCTGGTCCGCGACGATGACGGGCAGTTGATCGTCGCTCGCCGGCGCCGTGCTCGTGTTCTGCGGCGGCGGCGGCTCGCCCACCGCCGCCGCCACGGCCGGCGA
>Ga0209370_1001510_pt1 | contig 20329 bp, 15 predicted proteins | sample AgamicAtPrz_FD_187164 | JGI IMG/M metagenome (GOLD analysis project Ga0209370, IMG submission 187164) | Agave microbial communities from Guanajuato, Mexico - At.P.rz (SPAdes) (version 2) | ecosystem: Host-associated > Plants > Phyllosphere > Phylloplane/Leaf | place: Guanajuato, Mexico... | reverse complement strand
ATTTTGGAACAAATCTGGGTCTGTAAATTGCACCAAAATAGATTTAAGGAATCTAAAAACCTAAGTTTGTCGAAACAAACTCAATTGCATAAAAGTGAATATGCAATAAGTGCACCAATTTGAATTAGAAAAGTGGTTTTTGGCGATAAATGGTGCGTCGATTTGGTTAAGATAGGGCAGTTATGGCGCTTTTTACGGTACAAGTCATCTAATATGCTGATAAATTGACCTGAAAAAGTTCGTTATCAAATTCCTAAAAATTATCCATAATCATTTAATGATCTGACCAAACTGATTGTGCGACTTCAATAAATGCCTTTACGGCTGGACTGATGTGTTTTTTGTTTTTTACTGCAAGACCAATAGAACGTTTAAGGTTCGGTTTAAACGGGCGTTTGACTACATTTGGATAAAGCGCGAGCAACTCTTTGGTGATGACCATATCAGATACAATCGAAACACCTAACTGATTGTGGACCATGCTGACGATACTTAAAATTTGTGAAACATAAAATTTGATGTCTGGTTTCACATTAAAGTTTTTTAAAATTAATTCGACCTGATGACGACTACCCGCCATTGTCATAATGAAAGGGCAGTTTTCTAGCTGTGCTGGATCAATGTAGAGCTGCTCTGCGAGTGGGTAACTATTTGGAATTAGGGCAACAAAACGGTCTTCAATTAAGGGGAATGTATCGAAGCGCTCATCGGGCATAATTAAAAAACCAACCTCGATGCGCCGTTCTAATAACCACTGAGCAACTTCTTTATCTTCACCTTCATCGATATAAATTTCGATTTTTGGGTAGTTTTGCCGAAAGGCTTCTAAAATTTCAGGCAATAAATAAATAGAGGATGAAGCCCCAAAAGATCCGATACGTAATGTGCCTTCATTTAAACCGTGGATGGCAGCCACTTCTTTTTCTAAGGTATCAGAAATACTCAATAACTCTTTCACATGTGTAAGAAGCTGCTGACCTGTCGTGGTGAGCTCAATATCACTCTGGGATCTTGAAATCAGGTTAATGCCCCATTGTTGTTCTAATGATTTAAGCGCATGAGAAACTGCTGACTGTGAAATTCCCAACTTTTCTGCTGTAGCAGTAAAGCTTTTTAGTTCAGCAATGAGTGCAAAAATTTCAAGCTGGGTAAATGTCATGTTGTACTTATTATGAGTAAAAACTCATTTTATCATGAGTTTTCATTATCTTTAATATATGAGTAAGCCAAGCTAATTGCCAAAACAGCAAGCCCTAATAAAACTCGAGTAAAGAAATGAATAGCATTGTTTTATCTCTATTTCCCTTAGTTGCATTAATTGCATCGGGATACCTGTTTAAAAAATATCGTTTTTTCAGCGATGAGTTTTGGGCTGGGGCAGAGAAGCTGAATTACTATATTTTATTTCCTGCTCTGCTTTTTAGTACGTTATCGACCGCAAAAATTGACTTACAAAGCTTGAGTACAGCCATTATTGTGATGTTGATTGTGGTCTTAGCTGTGACCATCATTTTATACATACTTCGAATGTTTTGGCACATACCACCCGCACGTTTTGGTGTGCATGTACAAAGTATGGTTCGCTTTAATACCTATATTGGTTTGGCTTTAGTGACTTCGCTTTTTAAAAGTGAAGGAATGGCAATTCTGGCAATTTTGTTGGCGTTTTGCATTCCACTGGTAAACGTTATTTCGGTGCTTGCTCTAACCTCTAAAGAACACATGGCAATTAAACCTGTATTGATTGTACTCCTTAAAAACCCGTTAATTGCGTCATGTGTAGTGGGCGCAGTAGTCAATGCACTTCACATCCCGATTTGGGAAGGCTTTACTCAGTTTATTAAGCTTTTTTCAGTATCAAGTTTGCCACTAGGATTGTTATGTGTTGGCGCAGCTTTGCAGTTTATGCAAATTAAAAAAGACATTGTGGTATTGGCAGCAGACACATTTGCACGACTTTTAGCAGTACCTGCTTTGGCTTACGCGGTCTGCATGTGGTTTGGTTTGCCAAGCTTACAAACTCAAATTCTAGTTATTTTCTTTGCGCTACCGACTGCTTCAGCTTCATACATTTTAACCAAAGTTTTGGGTGGCGATAGTCAGCTTATGGCAGCTGTGATTAGCTTTCAAACTCTATGTGCTGCCGTGACTTTGCCACTGGTGATTTGGTGGATTTCTTAAGATATAAATTTTAGGCCTCTTAACACTTAAAGAATGCTTGGCTACCTTCCTCATCTGATTATTGATACACTTTTTCTTTTTCAGGTGGATGAGTATGTCCTTTGATCTCAAAGTGAGCTTGCAGCAAAGGTCTGAACCGTCTGCACAGCAGAAAAAACTGAATCGCCTGATTAATAAAATAGAACAGCAAAAAGTTAGCCTAAGCACATGGCAAAATGCGCAAGCCGAGATTCAACAGCACATTCGGCAAAAACTGATGCCTGTGTACAGCGATTTGCATGTTGTGCTCTTTCAGCAATTGGATCAACTCTGGAATATGTTGCATAGCCATGATTTTTCTAAAGCAGACATGCAACAACTAGACGAAAAAATTGCCCAGCTTGCACAAATGTTGAAGCGTTCCAAAATGTTGTCTGCTGAACAATTAGAGCTAGTGAAGCAGATCGATACCTTTTATCAGCAACATGCAGGGGAGTCGGTAAAAAAGAATAAGAAAGCTCAGTCAATAAAATTTGAATACCATGAGAGTGCTGAGCAAAGTGCAGAATTTGATGAAGACTTTGAACAGTATGCGGCTGAGCAACAACAAGCGCGAGAACAAGCCAAACAGCAAAGGCAGCAACAAAAACGCGAACAAGCTGAGCAGATGGCAGCTCAGTCGTTAAAAACAGTTTATTTAAAAATTGCCGCGATGATTCACCCAGACCGTGAGCAAGATGAAACCAAAAAAGAAGAAAAAACTGAGTTGTTCCAACAGGCAAGTCAGGCCTATGAAAAGCAGGACTTGTTCTATTTACTCAAACTCCAGTTACAGCTTGAACAGAATAAAGGGCTAGGCGCTAAAGAGTTATCTGCTGAGCAGTTGCGGTTTTATAAACTGGCTTTGGATGCACAAAGTCAGCAGCTTGAAAGTCAAATTGCTGAGATTTTGGATTCTTTTCAGTTAGCAAAAAATGTAAAAGCAGAGAATGTGCATATTAGTGATGTTTATAAAGCTGTCGATGCTGATTGTACTGAGCTAAAGCAGCAGTTGAAGTGGGAAAAGGAACGTTTAAAGCATATGAAAAAGATGAGTGGGGTAAAGATGTTATTGGGGCATGGGGTGCTTTGATTTATTAGATAATCTTATCGAGATAGCTAGCTGATGACAGTAATGACTAGCTTTCAGGATTTTCCCAACTTGGTGGTTGTTTTTGCCAGTAACACCGAATAAATTCGATTAAAGCTTTTACTTTTGGGGAAATATGTCTTTTTGATGGATATACAGCATAGATCGAGTGTTGTATTGGTGCAATATCCTCCAAGACTGGTACAAGTGTTCCTTGATAAATGTCATTGGTAACAAGATAAGCACCCACTTGGATAATACCAAAATTATTTAGTGCCGCATCGCGTAGTGATTCAACATCATATAAGCGAATTCTACCTTGTGCTACATAGTCAATATTGTTTCCTTCAATATGAAAACGCCAAGGTGTTTGATGGCCTTGATGTAAATAAATAAGATTTTGATGTTGCTGTAGATCTTCTATTTTGTATGGTTTACCTTTTTCTTTCAGATAGCTAGGGCTAGCACAAGTGATTAACCAATGGCTGGCTAATTTTTGTTGCACTAGATTGCTGTTCACATGTTGCCCAAATCGTATCGCAACGTCTATGCCATCATGTATTAAATCTTGAAACTCATCAGAAAAAATTACTTCAATCTCGATTTCAGCATATACATTTAAAAAATCTAATATGATTGGCATCATATAAACTCGACCAAAAGCAACAGGTACTGTAAGACGTAAACGTCCCTTCAGCTTTTGAGTGCGTGTCATAATCAAGGTTTCAGTTTCTTCAACTTCTTGTAATATGCGTTGTGCGTACTCATAGAATAGATGCCCCTCGTCACTTAAGCTCAAGGTGCGTGTAGTACGATAAATTAAACGGGTGTGGAACCTATATTCTAGGCGTTGAATACATTTACCTATTGCTGAGCGTGACAAATTAAGAGAGTCAGCTGCAGCGGTAAAGCTCCCAGTTTCTACGACACGTACAAAAATTAAAAGGTCAGATAAATTAGTCATCTCTGTTATAGCGAGATTAACCACTTTTATTCCCCATTGCTGGCACTCAAATGGAGTTTATCAAGTACAGGGGGGTTAAGTATATTTTAGTACAACATTATATTTGATGTACCCGCTCAATATGAAAACCCCCATTCTTAATGAACAAAAATCTCAAGCTGGTTTGCATGCTTGGTTAGCAGTTATAGCTGTTGCTTTGGCAATTTTTATTGTAGTTAGTGTAGAAATGCTACCTATTGGATTATTAACACCTATTGCAAAAAGTATGCAACAACAATTAGGAAGCATGAGTCTTATTGTTTCTACACCATCTTTAGTTGCTGCAATTACTGCACCATGTGTCATTTTAGTATTTAACCGCATTACTCGTCGTAAATTAATTCTTTTATTTATGTTGTTATTGTTTATTTCAACATTAGTTTTTGCAATGGCTAATGCATTTCATTGGTTGTTGCTGGCCCGAGTATTATTTGGAATTTCTATGGGGGGAATATGGTCCCTAGCAGGAAGTATTGCAGTTCGTTTAGTTCCAACTGCACAAGTTGGACTCGCCACTTCACTTATTTTTAGTGGTGTTGCAGCAGCTTCGGTATTGGGTGTGCCAATGGGAGTTTATCTAGGGGATTTATTTGGATGGAGGATGGCATTTATTAGTATATCGATGTTAGTTGCAATAGTATTTTTAATGCTATTTTGGTCATTACCACCTCTTACGGTTCAACAAACGAGTACATGGAGAGATACTTTAGTTGTATTAAAAAAAACAAATATTGTCGTTGGGCTAGGGATGACCTTATTTATAGTTACAGGGCATTTTTCAGCATATACTTTTATACGTCCGCTACTACAAGAAATGGCCCATTTCTCTGATTCTTCTATTGGAGCTTTATTACTAATTTATGGTGTTTTTGGAATTCTAGGTAATTTTCTTTTAGGATTTAGTATTCAAAAATTTCTTTGGCAAACATTGTTTATTATTGCTTTATTATTAGGTAGTACATTATTTTTATTTATGTTTTTCGGTGATTCTAAGTTTCTTAGTCTAGTATTACTTTTAATTTGGGGGCTTTCTTATGGTGGGGTTTCTATATCATTAATGACCTGGATGATTCGTTCAGCTCCTATGCATATTGAATTAGCATCTGCACTTAATATTACTATGTTTAATTTATCAATAGGATTAGGAGCTTTTTTAGGTGGGCTAATTTATGATGCCTTTGGAAGCGTGTTGAATCTATTTTTTGGAAGTGTATTAGCTTGTATTGCGGCCATTTTAATATTTATTAATCACAATAAAAATCCCCTCATTTGAGGGGATTTTTTGAATCAAACTACTGTATTACAGCGCAGCAATCTGTTCCATATTCGCTTTAACTTTCTCTAACTGAGCAGCAAACTCAGCAAGCTTCGCTTTTTCACCTTCAACAACTGCTGCTGGTGCTTTAGATACAAAGCCTTCGTTTGCAAGTTTGCCCGCAATTTGATCGTGTTGCTTTTGGATTTTATCCAAGTCTTTTTGCAAACGAGCAAGCTCAGCTTTAGGGTCAATTAAGCCTTTCATTGGTACAAATACCGATGCATGGCTAACAACGCTAGAGCAAGACAATGGTGGCTCTTGGTCTTTATTCAAGAACTCAATGCTTTCAACTTTAGCCAATGCTTTGAACAATGCTTCAATACGAATGATTTGTTCACGTTCAGCATCAGAAGTGTTTTGAAGTAATACTGGCAACAAGCGCGCATTACCTAAACCTAACTCACCACGGATGTTACGTACTGCACCAATCAAACCTTGAAGCCATTGCATATCTGCTTCAGCTTGTTCGTTGATTTTTGCCTGCTCTGGAATAGGGTATTGAGCAGTCATAATCGTTGGACCACCTTGACCAAGCATTGGTGCAAGAGTCTGCCAGATTTCTTCTGTTAAATACGGCATTAACGGATGAGCCAAACGTAATGAAGCCTCCATGACTGCAAGCAATACACGGCGTACTTCAGCTTTACGCTCTTCCGACACTTCTGCATCGTTTAAAACTGGTTTGGTTAACTCAACGTACCAGTCACAGTATTCATTCCAGATAAAGTCATAAATCGCTTGAGCAGCAAGGTCTAAACGGTAAGTTGCAAACGCTTGGTGTACGGCAGCTTCTGCTTTTTGCAGACGGCTGATAATCCATTGTTCTGGAAGTTCCCAAAGATCAGGGCGAGCGTCGGTACCAACAGTTTGACCTTCAACATTCATGAGAACGAAACGAGTCGCGTTCCAGATTTTGTTACAGAAGTTACGGTAACCTTCAACACGTTTTAAGTCGAACTTGATGTCACGACCAGTGTTTGCAAGCGCACAGAACGTGAAACGAACCGCGTCAGTACCATAAGCATTAATGCCTTCTGGGAACTCTTTGCGCGTTGATTTTTCAATCTTCGCTGCATCTTTCGGGTTCATTAGACCAGTTGTACGTTTTGCAACTAAGCTTTCTAAATCAATACCGTCAATCAAGTCTAATGGGTCAAGAACGTTACCTTTAGACTTCGACATTTTTTGACCTTCACCATCACGTACCAAGCCGTGAACGTAAACAGTCTTAAATGGAACTTGAGATGAACCATCTTCATTTTTCATGAAGTGTAGGGTCATCATGATCATACGGGCAACCCAGAAGAAAATGATGTCAAAACCAGTTACCAACACATCAGTTGGGTGGAAGGTTTTTAAGAAATCATTCGCTGCGTCTTTTTGTGCGTCGCCAGTCCAACCTAAAGTTGAGAATGTCCAAAGGGCAGATGAGAACCATGTATCAAGAACGTCTTCGTCTTGTTTAAGTTCAACGTCAGCAGCAATGTTATTTTTCGCGCGTACTTCTTCTTCGTTACGACCCACATAGATGTTGCCATTTGCATCGTACCAAGCTGGAATACGATGACCCCACCAAAGCTGACGTGAAATACACCAGTCTTGAATGTCACGCATCCATGCCATGTACATGTTGCTGTACTGCTCTGGAACAAACTTAATACGGCCATCTTGAACTGCTTCAATTGCAGGCTCAGCAAGCGGTGCAATTTTTACATACCATTGGTCAGTCAGTAACGGCTCAATGATCACACCTGAACGGTCGCCACGTGGAGCTTTTAAGTCATATGGTTGGATTTGGTCTAACCAGCCTTCAGCTTCAGCTTGAGCAACTAATTTTTTACGTGCTTCAAAACGCTCTAAACCAGCATAGTCCGCAGGTGCAGTAATCGTTTTAGAAATTTGTTCGCCAGCTTTTGCAATATATTCAAACTCACCTAAAACTTCGGCGTTTTTGTTGAAGATATTAATGATTGGCAAGCTATTACGTTTACCTAGGTCATAGTCATTGAAGTCATGAGCAGGGGTAATTTTTACACAGCCAGTACCGAAGTCTTTTTCAACGTAGTCGTCAGCAACGATCGGAATTAAACGACCTGTGATTGGCAATACAATATTTTTACCAACAAGGTGTGCATAACGCTCATCTTCAGGGTGAACAGCAACGGCGGTATCACCAAGTAAAGTTTCAGGACGAGTTGTTGCAACAACTAGATAGTCTTTGCCGTCTTGAGTTTTAACTGATTTGTCTTCAAAGAAATATTTAAAATGCCAAAGTGAGCCTTTTTCTTCTTTGCTTTCTACTTCAAGGTCAGAAAGAGCTGTTTGAAGTTTAGGATCCCAGTTTACAAGGCGCTTACCACGGTAAATTAAACCGTCTTCGTGCAAACGAACGAATACTTCTTTAACAGCATTTGATAAACCTTCGTCCATCGTGAAGCGTTCACGTGACCAGTCTACCGAAGAACCTAAGCGACGAATTTGTTTAGTGATTGTGCCGCCAGATTGTTCTTTCCATTCCCAAACTTTGTCGATGAACTTATCACGGCCTAAGTCGTGACGAGTTACACCTTGTAAGCCAAGTTGACGCTCAACAACCATTTGAGTTGCAATACCGGCGTGGTCAGTACCTGGTTGCCACAACGTGTTTTTGCCCATCATACGGTTATAACGGGTAAGGGCATCCATAATGGCATTGTTAAAACCATGGCCCATGTGCAAACTACCAGTGACGTTTGGTGGCGGAATCATGATACAGAATGATTCACCGTGACCAGAAGGTTTGAAGTAACCTTGTTCTTCCCACGTTTTGTACCACTTCTTTTCGATCTCGGTTGGATCGTATGTGGTGGCAATATTTTGAGCGGTTTGAGCGTCAGTCATAGTAGCTTAGATCGAATATGCATAAAAAATTGCACCTATTGTAGCAAAAAAATGCCTCGAAATTAATGTGCTGAAAACAGATAAACGGTTTTGTATTTTTTTCAAAAAACGGTAGATTTATGAAAGATGGATCACAATTTAATCGTGTAGCAACACGGCACAAAAATTACAAAAGAATTGAAAAAGGATGCTGCTGATGAGTTATGAAGTTTTTTTGAAAATTTCCGATTCGACTTATACCCAATTCGAGGCTATTCGGCAAAAACTGCATGATGGGGTAAGCCAAAGTCAGGCAAAAGTTTTGGGGGATGTATTGTCTGAACTTTCTTGCGAAATTATTGAGCAGGTTTTTTCTGTACTTTTACAGTCAGGGAATACAACTATGTCTCCAAAACAACAAGCTGAGTCTGAAAAAGTTATTCAGCAAGTTTTAGAGACTTTTCGAAAATACATGCCTTGGTCGGTTTCATTTTTTGGAAATGAACGTCTTTTACCTTTAGTTGACTACATGACCTCTCTCATGAAAGAGCAGGGGCAGCAAGTTTATATTACCTATCCGGTCACACTTCAACTTGTACAACAAACCGAAACCCTTACGCAGCAAATTCGTGACGGTAATATGCAAAGTATTACGGCTGCATTTGAGACGCTTATAGAAATTGTGGATTTAGGCGTAACAAGCCTAGTACGTGAACCAAAAAAGCGTTTAAAATTTAATTTAGTTGTCGATAAAACTCTTAACGGAGTCATCAACATGACAACGCATTTGGGCTATAAACGTTTGGAAAAGTTAGGGACACAGGTCGATCAGACCACAGCAACTCATTATATCAACCACTTTTTGGCCTTCATGCATCAAGCAGCATAATTTAAAAAGATAATAGGAATATCACATGGCCAAACTTGATACTTTGCAAAATAAAGTGGTATGGATTACGGGCGCATCTTCTGGTTTGGGTAAGGCCTTAGCAGGAGAGCTCGCTTTACAAGGGGCAAAGTTGATTTTGACCTCGCGCCGTTTTGAAGAGCTAGAAGAGGTTCGGGTTGGTTTATTAAACCCAGATCATCATTTGTCTGTGGTTGCAGATATTACTGATGAAAAGCAGGTTCAAGAAGCTTACAAAGAGATTTTAAAGGCTAAAGGTCGTATTGACTGGCTCATCAATAATGCAGGTTTGAGTCAACGCGCTTTAATTAAAGATACGACCATGGCAACTGAACGCGCCATTATGGAAGTCGATTATTTCTCGCAAGTCGCGTTAACCAAAACTGTGCTGCCGACCATGCTAAAACAAAAGTCTGGTCGAGTTGTATTTGTGTCGAGTGTAGCGGGTTTATTAGGGACTCAGTACCGTGCAAGCTATTCGGCTGCTAAAGCAGCAATTCACATGTGGGCAAATAGTTTGCGTGCTGAGGTCTCAGATCAAGGTGTTGAAGTTTCAGTTATTTTCCCTGGTTTTGTAAAAACTAACGTTTCGTTCAATGCACTTAATGGTGCAGGGGAACCCCAAGGCCACCAAGATGAAGCAATTGAAAATGGTTTAGACGCGGATGTTTTTGCAGAGCAAGCTGTGAAAGCTTTAATGCAGGGTCAAGAATATATCGTTGTGGGGGGGACTAAAGAAAAACTAGGTGTAATGGTTTCTCGGATGTCACCAAAACTTCTTTATAAAATGATTCGGAAAACAAAAGTAAAATAAAAAAGTGATATTGCCGTGCTAAATTGGTGAAAAACCCGTATAGAAGGTTCGCCATGGATCAGGATTATCACCGTATTTTAGAAGTCATCACGCGTTTTCAATTGGTCTTTGACCAGAAAAATTGGGACGCTTTTGATGAGTTGTTGGCAGATCAGCTTGAGGTGGATTATTTTCAGTTTAGGGGCGAGCCTTTATGTGTCGTGTCTTGTCATGAGTATAAAGGTTCTCGGCAGCAAGCTTTATCCCATTTGCGACTACAGCACAATTTGAGTAATCCAATTATTCGTATTGAACAAGACCAAGCATGGCTAGAGTGTAATTATCAAATTTATCGTTTTTCAGAAAATGACTATTTTCATTCTTTTGGTCGTTATTACTTCACTTTGGCTAAACAACAGGACCGTTGGAAAATTACAGGGATTTGCCAACATTTAACTAAAAATATTGGTAATCCACGCATTCACTTTTCTGCTGTAGGGCAGTATTAATCTTTTACTGCTGTACCATATGCAAATACTTCAACCATTCCACCTTGCATACCAAGTTCGGTTGTACTCAGCCGAACTCCCATAATATGGTTAGCTCCTGCGGTATGGGCTTGTTGTTTTAAACGTACAATAGCCTCTCGGCGAGCACGCTCAACAATACTTTCATAACTGGTCAGTCTTCCACCCAAAACATTCTTTATAGATGCCAATACATATTTAAAATAGTCATGAGAAATGACCACATTACTGCTAATAAAATGGCCCAGTTGATCACTTGTTGCAAAACGATTGGTATCAATTCTGATATGGGCAAATTGTTGCTCTTTTTCTAAAAGTTCATTCAAATGTTTTCTTTCAATATGACGTCCAAAAGCCCAGCCAATACTGAAAAGAATGAGAAAAATAACAAGCTGAAAAATAAGATTGTCCATTTTCTACCTATGCATTAAATGGATCGGGTAGATGGGGCGCTTGAGGTTGCACAACTACTGCTGTGCCATATACGAATAACTCAGAAGCACCTTGGGCAATATTTGAAGTTGAAAAGCGTATACCGACAATTGCATTCGCACCAAGCTGCTGGGCTTTTACAATCATACGTTGCATGGCTTCTTGGCGAGATTCTTCTAATAATTCGGTATAACCCGTAAGTTCACCACCTACAATATTTTTTAAACTTGCCATCAAGTCACGGCCAACATGCTTACTACGAACCGTACTTCCATAAACAACATCAAGCTGTTTCAAAATCTGGTGGCCTGGAACACTTTCTAAATTACTCAGTAACATTGTTTTTTATCAATCTAAATTCTTAAGGTTTCAAGATAAAAAATATTCAGTTGAGTTGCAATAAAAAAGCCCACCGAAGTGAGCTTTTATGAATAAGTTATTTAAAACTTATTGCTTTTTAAGTTCAGCACTAGATGGTTGATTAACCACTGTATCGGAAGTATTTGCTTTTAAACCACCACCTAGAGTTTTGTATAACTCGATTTGGTTGTTTAAGTTTGCTTGTTGAAGCAATAACAAACCTTGTTCTGCTGAATAAGATGAACGCTGTGCATCAAGAACCGTTAAGTAACTATCAATACCAGCACGGAAGCGGGCATTTGAAAGTGTGTAGTTGCGGTTAGTTGCTTCTACTAAACGTTGTTGAGCTGTTAAACGCTCACCAATGTTGGCACGAGTTGCAAGTGCGTCATTAACTTCACGGAACGCAGACTGAACTGATTTTTCATAATCAGACAATGCAATTTTCTGATCAGTTTCAGAAATTTTTACATTGGCACGACGAGTGCCCCAGTCAAAGATTGGTAAATCTAAGCTTGGTCCAATTGACCACACAAAACCACCAGACTTAAATAGATCACTTAAGTCAGTTGATGCGTAACCTGCAGAACCCGTTAAGCTAATCGTTGGGAATAAACGTGCTTTTGCAGCACCGATATTCGCACCAGCAGCGCTTAAGTTATATTCGGCAGCTTTTACATCTGGACGGTTGTTAAGCAAGTCACTTGGTAAACCAGCTGTAAACACATTTTGTTGAGTAATGCGTTTTACAGGTTGGGTTGGCAACAAGTTTTGTGGAACTGATTGGCCTACTAACAAGTTCAACAAGTTTTGTGCTTGAGCAATTTGTGTTTTGTAGTTTGCTACATCATTACGCGCAGTTTCTACAGAAATCTGTGCCTGACGTAGTGGAACTTCACTGTCGATACCCACATCAAAACGTTTTTTGTTGAGATTGTAAGAGTCTTGCTGTGCTTTAAGTGTTTGCTCTGCAAGTCTTAAATTCGCTGTTGCGAAAGAATAGTTTAACCACGCTTGAGCAACTTGACTGATTAGACTGATTTGAGTCGAATCACGTGCACTTTGGGTTGAAAGGTAACTATCTAACGCAGCATCTTTTAAGCTACGTACACGGCCCCAAAAATCAAGCTCATAGGCAGTTACCCCCAAACCTACTTGATAAGTAGAGTAGGGGTTATTCGGATCACGGCTTTGAGAAACCTGACGAATTGCACTACCACTTGCCCCGATTGTTGGAAGCTGGTTGTTCTGCGTAATTCGATATTGCTGTTGAGCACGTTCGATATTGAGCGTTGCTGTACGTAAGTCGCGGTTGTTGGCAAGTGCCAAATCAATCACTCCGAGCAAACGAGGGTCAGCAAAGAACTGTTTGTAACCCTGTTCAGCAATAGACGTACCAGAAGCGCTATATGCATAGCTTTGTGGAATATCGGTTTTCACGACTGGTTCTGGGCCGCGCATGCTTTGACAAGCTGACAAAGCAAGCGCAAGTGCAGATACCGCAATGCTACGACCTGAAATAGACCATACGTTTTGCATCACGATTTATGCTCCTGAGTGTTTATGGTTTTTGGTTTGTACTTAAAGATACTACGAATCCACACATAGAATACAGGGATAAAGAAGATACCTAAGAATGTTGCACTGAGTACGCCACCGAGTACACCGTAACCGACAGAGTGCTGACTTCCTGCACCAGCACCTGTTGAAAGGGCAAGCGGAAGTACACCAAAACCGAAGGCAAGGGTAGTCATGATAATTGGACGTAAACGCATTTTTGCGGCATGTAAAGTTGCCTCAATCAGGTCTTCACCTTTTTCCTGCAGCTCTTTTGCGAACTCAACAATCAAGATCGCATTTTTTGCAGAAAGACCGATTACCGCAATCATTGCTACCTGGAAGTAAATGTTATTTGAGAGATTTGGATCTCCTTTAATAATCATGCCCAAGTAAGTTAATACGATTGCACCAATAATACCGAGTGGTACTACAAGTAAAACCGAGAACGGAATAGACCAGCTTTCATACAATGCAGCCAAGCAAAGGAAAACGATTAACAATGAAAGTGCATATAAGAATGGAGCTTGAGCACCAGACTCACGTTCTTCAAGTGATAAACCTGTCCATTCATAGTCGAAACCTTGTAAGCCCATAGATGGTAACTTAGCAATAATTTCTTCCATCGCTTTCATTGAGTCACCAGAGCTTACGCCAGGTGCAGGTGTACCTTGAATGTTAACAGATGACACGCCGTTATAACGTTCAAGACGTGGAGAACCGTATGTCCATTCGCCAGTAGCAAATGCAGAGAACGGAACCATCTCGCCTTTGTTATTACGTACATACCACTTGTTTAAGTCTTCAGGCATCATACGGCTACCCGCATCACCTTGAACATAAACTTTTTTCACACGTCCACGGTCAACGAAATCGTTAATGTATGAGCCACCCCATGCAATACGCATCGTATTGTTAATATCGGCAATACTCACGCCCATGGCACCAGCTTGAGCCTGATCTACATTAATTTGATACTGAGGTGTATCTTCTTGACCATTAGGGCGAACACCCACAAGACGTTTATCTTGTGCAGCCAAACCTAAGATCGTATTACGTGCAGCAATAAGTTTCTCATGGCCTTGACCACTTGAATCTTTAAGTTGCAAGTTGAATCCGGCTGTTACACCAAGTTCAGGCATTGCTGGAAGCTGTAATGGCATAACGTAAGATGCGTCTTTAACGATCATGTTCAATGCCATACCACGCTGAATCAAAGCGCCAATTTGAGACTCTGGTGAAGTACGTTCACTCCAGTCTTTCAATTTAACGAAGCCAATACCAGCATTTTGACCAACACCTGTGAATGAGAAGCCCGAAACGGTGAAAATAGATTCCACAGTGTCTTTTTCATTCATGAAGAAGTTTGTCATGGTGTCAATCACTTTACCTGTACGGTCAAGTGTTGCATTTGGTGGTAATTGAACAAGTGTCATTACCACACCCTGATCTTCTTCTGGTAAGAATGAAGACGGGAGTTTTTGGAACAAGAACACTAATAAAGCAATAACCACAGCGTAAAGTACGCCAGAGAAGATTTTGCCTTTAAGCATGCGATTAACACCATTTTGGTAGCTATGCGACATGCGGTCAAAACCATTGTTAAAGCCTCTAAAGAAACGAGCAAAAATATTATTACTTGGTTCTTTGTTAGGATCATGCTGTTTTAAAATGGTTGCACAAAGTGCCGGTGTGAATGTTAACGCCACAATTAACGATAAAACCATTGCTGTTACAAGGGTAATCGAGAATTGACGGTAAATTACACCAGTTGTACCACCAAAGAATGCCATTGGTACGAATACAGCCGTTAGTACACTCGTAATACCTACTAACGCGCCAGAAATCTGCTGCATTGAGCGTGAAGTCGCCGTCACCGGATCGGTATGCTCTTCACTCATAACACGTTCGACGTTCTCGACGACGACGATGGCATCATCGACCAGAAGACCAATTGCCAATACCATGGCGAACATGGTTAAGGTGTTAATTGAGAAGCCAAAGATATTAATAACTGCGAATGTACCTAATACAACAACTGGTACAGCAAGTGTTGGAATAATCGTTGCACGCCAGTTCTGTAAGAACAAGAACATGACAATGAATACCAAAATTACCGCTTCAATTAATGTGTGTACAACACTTTCAATTGAAAGACGAATAAATGGAGTTGTGTCATAAGCCAGTTTGTCTTCAAGACCCGCTGGATAGTTCTTACGTAGTTCAGATAAACGATGTTCAACTGCTTCTGCCGTATCAAGTGCGTTGGCACCAGTTGCAATCTTAATTGCAAGACCAGCTGCTGGTTTACCGTTAAACTTCGAGTCGAATTGATAGTTATCAGAACCTAATTCTACGCGAGCAACATCTTTTAATCGAACCTCAGCACCAGATGCTGTGTTCTTTAAGAAGATATTTTTAAACTGTTCAGGAGTTTGCAGCAAACTTTGTGCATTTACTGTTGCGTTAAGCACTTGACCTTGAACAGCCGGTGCACCACCTAATTGACCTACAGCTACTTGTGAGTTTTGCGCTTGTAAAGCTGTCGCAATATCACTAGGTGTAAGTTGATAACTGGTTAACTTAGCTGGATCAAGCCAGATACGCATTGCGTATGAACCACCAAAGACCGTTACCTCACCAACACCAGCCACACGGCTAAGCGGTTCTTTAATAGACGAGTTTACATAGTCTTTAATGTCAGAGTCAGACAAGTTGTTATCTGGTGAATAAAATGCAATAACTTGCAAGAAGCTTGCACCAGATTTAGTAACAGTTACACCTTGACGTTGTACATCTTCAGGTAAAAGTGCAGTTGCAGATTGCAGCTTGTTTTGAACCTGAACCTGTGCAATATCTGGATCAATACCTTGTTCAAAGTTTAATTGAATAGAGGCTTGACCGTTACCAGCACTGTTAGATGAAATATAACGTAAACCATCTAGACCATTCATTTGTTGTTCAATGATCTGGGTTACGGTGTTTTCAACAGTCTCAGCCGATGCACCAGGATAAGTTGCAGCAATCGTAACTGTCGGCGGTGCAATCGTCGGATACTGTGCAATAGGCATTTTTGTTAGCGTGAGAATACCCGCCAACATAATGACTAATGCAATCACCCACGCAAAAATGGGGCGATGAATAAAAAATTGTGCCATTCAATCTACCCCTTATGCATTTGAAGATGCTTTCTGTTCTGCTTGAGGTTTACCTGATTGAGCCGGTTTTGTCGCATTTGGAGCTGCGCCTTGTGGATTTGCTGGTTGAGCTTGGTAAGGTTTTGCTGAAACTTCTTGCCCTTCTTTAACCTTGGCAACACCATCAACAATCACTTTATCACCAACTTTAAGACCGTTAGTCACAATCCAGTTTTGTCCTTGAACACCAGAGGTTTCAACAGGACGACTCTCAACAGTACCTTTGGCATTAACAAGCATTGCTACAGCTTGACCTGTAGGTAAACGCGTAATTGCAGCTTGAGGAATCAGGTAAGCATTAGGCACTACACCTTGAACAATCTGTGCAGTGGTATACATGCCTGGAAGTAACAGGTGATTCGGGTTTGAGAATACGGCACGTAAAGTAATCGTTCCTGTATCCTGATTAACCGAAGCATCAGAGAAAGCAAGTTGTCCTTCGATTGGGTAGGTTGAACCATCTTCGAGCTTCAATTTCACTTTCGTGTTGTTACTATTGTTTAAACTGCCTTTGCTGAGTTGTTGACGTAAACGCAATAACTCGGCACTAGACTGGTTAATATCAACGTAAATCGGATCTAACTGCTGAATCGTCACTAAAGGATCAGTTTGGTTTGCAGTAACTAAAGCACCTGCTGTTACAGAAGAACGTCCAGACTGACCAGAAATTGGTGAACGAATTGTAGAGTAACCAAGATCAACATTTGCATTCGTTACTTGAGCTTTTGCTGCAGAAACTTGTGCTTCGGCAACATTAACCTGACCAAGTAAGTCGTCATATTCCTGTCTAGATACAGCATTACTTGAAACAAGTTGCTTATAACGGTTTAGCTTGGTACGTAGTGAAGCTAGATTTGCCTGTTGTTGTAAAAGAGCAGCTTTTGCATTCTCAAGCGTTGCACGGTTCGTTCTAGAGTCGAGCTCATAAAGCGCCTGACCTTCACGAACATAGCTTCCTTCAGCAAACAAGCGTTTTAAAATCACACCGCTTGTTTGAGGGCGAACTTCAGAAATTTGATATGCTGAAGTACGGCCAGAAAGCTCAACGCTTTGTTCAACACTTTGTGGTTGAGCAACAATAACACCTACTTCTGCAGGCGGCATTTTCTGAGCAGCAGCAGCTTGCTGTTTCTCATCGGAGCCTTTGCTACAACCAACAAGTGCGATACTTGTTGCTAATGCGCAAGCAGTAAGGGCAGGAGCCCAAAGCTTAGCCGACATCATTGTTCCACCTCGTTTAGATAAAATCTAAAAATATATTTGTTTTCTACTTAACCTACTTTGTGTTTGTAATAACCAGAGCCAAAGCAGTGCAATCCAAATAAAACCTATGCCCCAACCGGCGAGTACATCTGTTGGAAAATGAACTCCAGCATATATTCTTGAAAGCCCCATGCAGATAAACCAAAGACAGGAAATCAAAATGATATAAGGAGAGTTAGTGTTGGGCTTATGGCATAACATTATCATTGCCATACAAGCCAGTGTTGATGCATAAACACTATGTGCACTTGGGAACGATGCACCATAACTTTCGACAATATGATATACCTGTGGAGGTCTTGGACGGTCAACACACCACTTGAGCAGCCAACCCGTGATGATACTGCCAAGAACACCCACGCTAATGAAAATAACAGTAATATATTTTTTATACCATGCTTGATATATACACACCAATAAGGATAAAAAACATACAAAAGGCATACCACCTACACGTGCTAGAAAGGTCGTAATAGAGTTAAGATAATCTGATCGATTTTCACTCAATATTTGAACGGTGAGAAGATCCAAAGATTGAAGTCTTGGTACAAAAAGACCAAGAACACCTAATCCTAAAAAAATACAACCAATAAAAAGCAATAAATAGGGCATGTATATACCTTTGCTTGTTCAAGCAGTGTCTACTACTGAAAGCCGTTAAAAGTGTACTTGTCAGTACACTTTTTTTCAAGCCTGATAGATCATCGTAAATTCATTTTGAAAATTTTTTAACATTTGGAAAAACAATCACAACAAAATTGACGAAAATCACATTTTGTGTACAAAGCAAAATTCTTAGTGGTCTGCTTTTTTCCCGTTATTTGTTGAGGTGTTTTCTTCAAGTTCTAATGGTTGTTTTGGTGGCCAGAAAAAATCGCTTGGACGAGTTAAAAAATGGGTCATGACCAATTTGGCTAAAGGTTTCCATTGTTCAAAGCGGACTCGACGCGCTCGTAATGCCACAATAATCGTTAAGGTGAAACTCACAAATAAGTTGGTGAGACCAATACATAACACACCGAGAAAGGACACGATAATCAGTCCAATATCTGGGCTGCCGTTAATAGTCATTAAACCTTGAATAAAGTTAGCGGATGCAAAGGCAATATGGCGGATATCCAAAGGTAGACCTAGGATAAAGCCTATGGTCCCCATACTTCCTAGCATAATACCGAATAAGAAGTTACCGGCTAACGCACCTAAATTACGTTCAATATATTCAGCAAAACGGTTAAGGCGATCTTGCCCAAACCAGCTAGCTAAACGGCGATGTGCTCTTAGACGCGGGCCGACTTTTCGGTAAACAGCCATGTTGTCAAAGTATCCTGCAATGAGACCTGACAAAAACAGACATACTCCAGCAATTGCTGCATGTGGAATTGCTAGTGAAGTGAATGGATTTAGGCTGTGTAGAAGATAAGTGGCTTTAGTATGGGTTAATAACGGTTCATCAAGATAAAATTGCCATGCAAAAGTGATGAGTGCCGCAGTAGGAATCGCAATTGAAATATTGCCCAAAATAGCAATAAATTGCGTTCGAATAATATTAATAATAAGCGCCGCTAACTCTGCAATTTGAGCCGTTTTAGAGCCTTTACGTTGCTGTACTGTTGCAGCAAGAGCCGCCGCCGTCATAGCGGGTTGCTTGGTCGCAACTGTAAAATGCAGAACATGAATTAGAATGAAACCTAGGGAATAATTCATACTGAAAGTAAAGGCTTGCATGAGCGGGGCCATTGTCATTCTTGCAGCAAGAATTTTTAAAGATGCCATAAAGGCAATAATGACACCTGCACCAGCGGCAGCTTTATACATTCCCCAGAAGCCTTTGGTATCTGTACTTACGTAATGTTCACCTGTTCGGCTAGCATTTTCTGTTACCTGAAAAGCAATGAGTTCACTGGTCGTACTGAGTAATGAGCGAACACTTTTTTCGCTGTAATGTGCTTTGGTTAAATCGGAAATCAGATGTCCTAAAGAAACATATTTTCCTTTAGTGTTATCTACGACCAGATAAAGTAATAACTCAATTCGATCAAGACATTGCTCAAGTAATGACAGTAAGTAAGTCAAACTTAAGCTGACACCAATTCTTTTGGTTGCACGGCGAATCTTTAAAACCACATCTCGGCATTGTTCCAACATAACAAATGCTTGTGATGCATCGGGCGGGGAAATAACTGCAATTTCATGTTCAGAAATTTCTTGTTTTTTATACTTTTCAATAAACTCAATAATTTCACGGTTCTGAACTAAAAACGGCGACTCATATTCTGTTAATTCTGGCTGAGCGTTAATAAATTCGGGATAAAGACCAATTCCACTAATTCGATAAGATAGGACTGTAATGGCTTTAATCATTTCACTTTGAATGACTAACTTCTCATCGACATTACTTTGGCTTTGCCCAATAAGGCTAAATAAATTTGCCCAATCTTCATCATCAATATTATTGAGCCAAATTTTGTCACTTTCTAAATAGAAAATTTTACCAATTAATATTTTGAGTTGGCTTGAGTCTTCAATTAGCGGTAAAAAATGTGCTCCGAGTCTTTGCCCAAGCTGGTTCCAGAAACCATCTAAAGACAAAATTCCACTATCAGCATATAAACTAACTTGCTTATAGCGATTAATTAAACGTAATAAAAAAGTTTGTAGTAAGAAGGGCGCTGTAGGTGTGCGCAAAAGACTTTCAATAAAAGCCTGTATTTTTTTCTTAATTTCATCCGTATCTTGTGGGTTGGATGGTCGGATGACATTGACGAGTTCAATCAGTAGATTTTCATCAATGACAGCTCGAGGATCCTCAAGCTGTTTCTCTATT
>Ga0209370_1001509_pt1 | contig 20337 bp, 19 predicted proteins | sample AgamicAtPrz_FD_187164 | JGI IMG/M metagenome (GOLD analysis project Ga0209370, IMG submission 187164) | Agave microbial communities from Guanajuato, Mexico - At.P.rz (SPAdes) (version 2) | ecosystem: Host-associated > Plants > Phyllosphere > Phylloplane/Leaf | place: Guanajuato, Mexico... | reverse complement strand
TCGTAATGACGCATCGAATTGCTCCTTACGGATTATTCAGCCTCCTGTCTGGGTCAGCCGAGGCCCGGGGAGGCAAGGAACGTGTTAAAGGTCGGCTGAAAAATTGACGCGTCATAATACTTGCGCACCCCAGGAAACTCAAGCTGATTGCGCAAATAATTCGCACAAAGCGCAAAGCTGGTCTAAGTCGGTGAATTACCATTAAACAAACTCGATTGCGGTGATTTTTTGAACAACAGCATCAGAAATGGTCGCCATTCTCCTCTTAATAAGTGATTACACTTTAATCAGGGCCCAACCGAGTAAATGCAGGAGAGATCAAACCGATTCACAGTATGTCGTCGTGGAGCGCATATCATGAAAAAAATCACCCTTGCGGTTCTGGCCGGGCTGTTGCTGAGCACCAGCGCGATGGCGGCCATCAGGATCGACGGCCAACAGGCCAGAAATATGGATGATGTGCAAAGCTTAGGCGTAATCTATATCAACCATAATTTCGCCACTGAAAGTGAAGCAGATCAAGCCCTTAATCAGGAAGCCGACGCGCAGGATGCTCTCTATTACCGCGTGATGCTAGCCCGCGAGCCGGGCAGCAACGGCAATATGCACGCCAGCGCAGCTATCTATAAGTAATGTTTTGACGCCAGCACCAGGAACGCTAACAACGAGAATAACGCTATCCTTTATTAGCCCCCGCCACGGGGGCTTTTTTATTTTTGCCCGTAATAAGCATTCGGACCGTGCTTACGCAGAAAATGCTTGTTCATCAGGTAGCTGTCAATGGGGCTAAGCTGCGGGTTAATACCGCGCGCAATCCATGCCATGCGCGCCACCTCCTCCATCACTACGGCGTTATGCACCGCATCGTGCGCATCTTTTCCCCAGGAGAAAGGACCGTGCTGATAGACCACAATACCCGGCGTATGCAGAGGTTCAGCGTTACCCAGGGTTTCGATAATGACCTCCCCCGTATTGTGCTCGTACTCTCCTTCCACCTCCTTCTGCGTTAATGCCCTTGTGCAGGGAATATCGCCGAAGAAGTAATCGGCATGGGTCGTTCCCAGGGCCGGGATCGCCAGCCCGGCCTGCGCCCAGGCGGTGGCATGGGTCGAGTGGGTATGCACCACGCCCCCGAGAGAGGGATAGCGTCGATACAGCGCCAGATGGGTAGCGGTATCGGAAGAGGGACGCCATTTCCCCTCTACCCTGTTGCCGTCGAGATCCACCACCACCATATCCTCGGCGCTCATCGCTTCATAGGCTACACCGCTGGGCTTGATGGCGATCAGGCCGCGCGCGCGATCGATGGCGCTGACGTTGCCCCAGGTAAAGGTGACCAGACCGTAGCGCGGCAGATCCATATTGGCTTCGAACACCTGCTGTTTAAGCTGCTTCATGTTCATCCTCCATCAGCCCTGCCCGCGCCATGCGCTCCCGTACCCAGTCGCGGGCTTTCGCCACTTCCTGGAGCGGATCGGCAGCATTCTCACTCCACATTTCAATCAGATAAGGTCCGCAATAGCCGCTCTGTTTAAGGGTGGCGAAGCAGCGCTCGAAATCCACTACGCCGCTGCCGAAGGGCACGTTCTTGAAAACGCCCGGCTTCGTATCCTTAACATGTACCGCCACGATATGCCCATGCCCTGCCCGCAGCTCCATCTGGACGTCGTTATCCCAGGCGGAAAGGTTGCCAATATCGGGATAAAGCTGGAACCAGGGGTTGTTCAGATAGTGGGCGTAACCGAGCGCTTTGCTGATGGAGTTCATCAGGGGGTAGTCCATGATTTCCATCGCCAGCGTCACCTGGGCGCGGCTGGCCATCTCCACGCTCTCTTTCAGACCGTCGCGGAAACGACGACGCGTTTCATCGTTCGCCTGCTGATAGTAGACGTCGTAGCCGGCAAGCTGGATCACGCGGATACCCACGTCCTGCGCCAGCCGTATCGCTTTGCGCATGATCTCCAGCCCCTGCTGGCGCACCGCATCATCTTCGCTGCCGAGCGGGAAACGGCGATGGGCGCTCAGACACATGGAGGGCACGCGAACGCCGGTCTCGGCAATAGCGTTAACAAGCGCCAGCCGCTGCTCCCGGGTCCAGTCGAGGCGGGCGAGCCGCCGATCGGTTTCATCGACGGACATTTCGACAAAATCAAACCCCAGCGCCTGTGCCTGCCGTAACCGCTCCAGCCAGCTCTCGCCGGCGGGAAGCGCTTTTTCATAGATGCCAAGCGGCACCTGCTTGCTTAACATAGCCGCTCCTTATCCCCACAGCTGGGCAATTGAGCGTTTAAACTGACGTGCGGCTTCAACCGGCGAAGCGGCATCGCGAATGCTGCGCCCGGCAATAAATACATGGATAGGGATGCCCCGGAACAGCGGCAGATCCTCCAGCGCCAGCCCACCGGTCACCGTCACCTTAAAGCCCATCTCCGCCAGACGCTTCACGGCACTGATATCGGCCTCGCCCCAGGCGACGCCCGCGGCCTGCGCATCGCGGCTGCGGTGATAGACCACCTGCTGAATACCGGCATCGCGCCACTCTTCCGCCTGCTCCCAGGTCCAGAAGCCGGTGAGTTCGATCTGCACGTCGCCGTTAAACTCTTTGGCAACGTCCAGCGCCCCTTTGGCGGTATTAATATCCGCGCAGCAGATCACCGTCACCCAGTCGGCGTTGGCTTCGAAGCACATCCGCGACAGGATTTTGCCCGCATCGGCGATCTTGGCATCTGCCAGCACGATTTTATGCGGATAGAGCGCTTTCAGATCGCGCACGGCGCGCACGCCCTCCCCGACGCACAGGATGGTACCCACTTCGATGATGTCCACCTCTTCGGCAATCAGGCGTGTCGTTTCGTAAGCGTGGGCCAGAGTTTGGTTATCCAGCGCGACCTGCAACATTGGTAATGACATTGACGTTCCCTCTTAAACTGCCGCCGCAGTGGCGTTATCGATTAAATCCAGCACGTCCTGCTCGGTGCGGCAGGCGCGTAAACGGTCGAAATTGGCTTCATCTTCAAACAGATTGACGATCTGCATGATGCCCACCTCCTGGTGGGTATTGGCATCAACGGCCGCCATGGTGATGAGGATATCGACCGGATCGTTATCTTCGTGGTTAAAGTTCAGCGGCGTTTTCAGGGTGACCAGCGCGAATCCGGTTTTTTTAACCCCCTCCTCCGGGCGGCCATGGGGCATCGCCAGCCCGGGGGCGATTACGAAGTACGGACCAAACTGCGCCACGCCGTCGAGGATGGCCTGGTAATAGCGCGGCTCAACAACGTCGGCCTTAACCAGCAAATCAACCCCCAGCTTGACCGCCTCCTGCCAGGTGCAGGCTTCGGCCTGTAAAAGGATGGAGTGGTTTTCTGCCAGCGAATCACGGAGTTTCATCGCGCCTCCTTACTTCACGTCCTGCGGGAAGTGTTCTTTAATCACCTCCAGCAGTTTTGGGCCAAAATCCGCAGGCGACAGCATATTGCGAACGCCTACCACATATTTATTGCCTGTAACGCTAATTTCGCCGGCGATATGGGTTGAGGCGATGATGATATCTGCGCCGTTCAGTTCACTTTTGTACTCACCCACCGCGCAGCTGTTCACCGTGTGGTCAATGTTTGACTGGGTTAAAAACTGGTCCACTTTCATTTTCATGATCATGGAGCTTCCTTGTCCGTTGCCACATACAGCCAGAATACGTACGGTCATAGTCAAAACTCCTTAGTGAGCAGAAACTTCTGCTGTTTGTTTTTCCGCATCTTCTTCCGCCCGCAGCGAGCGGCCAGCGAAGAACATATACGCCAGGGCAATCAGGATGATGGCGGCCATAAAAGCGATGCCGAGGGAGGCGAAGCCCTGCATCATGGGCGGCGCCAGAATTGACCAGTCGGCCATGCCCATCCAGGCGCTCATGCCGGTGAGTTTGACCGCCCACACGCAGCCGAAGATTTCAATCATCCCCATCACCAGGCAGATCTTGAGCGCTGCACGCCAGCCGCCAAAGTGGTTGGCAAAGACGCCAATGGTGGCGTTGGAGAAGAACATCGGGATAAAGCCGGGAATGATGAGAATGGAGGAGCCGCAGCCCACCAGAATACCCACCGCGATCAGCTGGCCGATGGTGCCCCACATAAAGCCCCAGACCACGGCGTTCGGCGCAAAGCTATAGATAGCCGCACAGTCGATCGCCAGAACCGCGCCGGGGATCAGGCGCTGCGAGATACCGTTGAAGGCTTCAGACAGCTCGGCCACGAACATGCGCACGCCTTGGGTAATAATGAAAATCGCCACCGCGAACTGGAAACCGGTTTGCAGGATGTAGATCGTCCAGTGGGTTTTACCCGCCATTGCCTGCACCACGTCGATACCGAACGAGAGCAAAATTGCGCCGAAGAATATGGTCATGACGATCGCCGTCGAGACGATGTTGTCATGGAAAATATTCAGCCAGCCCGGCAGCTTGAGATCTTCCACGCTCTCCTCTTTCTTGCCGAGGTACGGCGCGACTTTATAGGCAATCCAGGAGGCGAACTGCTGCTGGTGGCCGATGGAGAAGCCGCAGCCGTCGGTAACCTCCTGAGTCGGTTTGAACATCATGTTGGAGGTGATGCCCCAATAGAGCGACACCAGTACCGCCGTACAGATAATGGTGGTCCACATTGGATAGCCAAAAATATAGAAGAAGACCGCAATTAGCCCAGCCTGCTGGAACATGATGTGGCCGGTCAGCATGATGGTGCGAATACCGGTAATACGGCGCAGAAGCACGTAGATAATATTTAGCGCCAGCGCCAGCAGAACGGCATAACCCACCCAGCTGTAGGCGTCGCCCATGCGCTCAATGGTCGCCATCATCGAAGCGTAGGTATCTGAAATAGCACCGTTTATGCCATATACCTCAGACATTTTTGCCACCACCGGCTTAAAGGTGCTGGTCAAGATCCCCGACCCCGCCTGAAGCAGCATAAAACCGATAATGGTTTTGATGGTCCCTTTGATAATTACGCTTGGGTTTTTGCGCAGCAGGATGTAACCCAGGCAGGTGACAATCCCCAAAAGTAGCGGGGCATTGGTCATCACCTGATTAAAGAAGACGGTAAAAACGCTGTAGAGGAACGCCATAATTCTCTCCGGTATATGAGTGGACGACGCGCTTGCTCGCCTGTGGTGCTGATACTCTATTAATCACAAAAAATCACCACAAGATTAGATTTGATTATTTGTGACGCATCACGCAATTTATTTCCACATCGTTTAAATGGGTTAACCCCTCACGTATCGGTAAACTAATTATTTATTAATATTCATATATATATGATAGAAATACCGAACATTCGGCGTAATCATTCCCATTATCTCCTGACGATTACGACAAAATCCTTTCACCTTAAGCCATTGCAAAGCTGATTTTTCGGTGACATGATAAATCATAACTAATCACAAAATGATTTATTATGATAAGAAAGGGAGTCTGAAGATGAGTAAAGTAACGACCATAAGCCGTGAATCCTGGATTTTAAGCACCTTTCCGGAGTGGGGAAGCTGGCTGAACGAAGAGATCGAGCAGGAGCAGGTAGCGCCGGGGACGTTCGCGATGTGGTGGCTGGGTTGTACCGGGATCTGGCTGAAATCCCAGGGCGGCGCCAACGTCTGCGTCGATTTCTGGTGCGGCACCGGCAAGCAGAGCCACGGCAACCCGCTGATGAAAAAAGGGCATCAGATGCAGCGCATGGCCGGAGTGCAAAAGCTGCAGCCTAATCTGCGTACCACCCCCTTTGTGCTCGATCCCTTTGCCATCCGCGAGATCGATGCGGTGCTCGCCACTCACGATCACAACGATCATATCGATGTGAACGTGGCGGCGGCGGTCATGCAGAACTGCGCCGACAACGTGCCCTTTATCGGGCCGCAAACCTGCGTGGATATCTGGATCGGCTGGGGCGTGCCGGCATCACGCTGTATCGTGGTGAAGCCCGGTGATGTGGTGAAGATCAAAGATATTGAGATCCACGCGCTGGACGCCTTCGATCGTACCGCGCTCATCACCCTGCCCGCAGAACAAAAGGCGGCGGGGGTACTGCCGGACGGCATGGACGAACGCGCGGTGAACTATCTGTTCAAAACCCCGGGCGGTAATCTGTACCACAGCGGGGATTCGCACTATTCCAACTACTATGCGAAGCACGGCAACGAACACCAGATCGACGTGGCGCTGGGCTCCTACGGCGAGAATCCGCGCGGCATCACCGATAAAATGACCAGCGCCGATATTCTGCGTATGGCCGAGGCGCTTAACGCCCGGGTGGTGATCCCGTTCCATCATGATATCTGGTCAAATTTCCAGGCCGATCCGCAGGAAATTCGGGTGCTGTGGGAAATGAAAAAAGATCGTCTTAAGTACGGCTTTAAGCCCTTTATCTGGCAGGTTGGCGGCAAGTTTACCTGGCCGCTGGATAAAGATAACTTTGAGTATCACTACCCTCGCGGCTTTGATGACTGCTTCACCATCGAGCCCGATCTGCCGTTTAAATCTTTCCTGTAATCTGCCGTTTATCGCCAGGCCCGGCGCCTGGCGATGCCATTATTTTTTAGTAATTTCAGGCTATTTCAAATATCATCTTTTCACATCAATTTTGTTCGGAATAGCTCATGACCGAAGCACAGCGTCATCAAATTTTGCTCGAACTTCTGGCGCAAACCGGGTTCGTTACCGTTGAACAGGTCATCTCACGGCTGGGGGTCTCTCCCGCCACGGCACGCCGTGATATCAATAAGCTCGATGAGAGCGGCAAACTGAAAAAAGTGCGCAATGGCGCAGAGGCCATCACCCAGCAGCGGCCGCGCTGGTCGCCGATGAACATCCACCAGGCGCAGAATCACGATGAGAAAGTTCGCATTGCCAGGGCCGCCTCCCAGCTGGTGAATCCGGGCGAGAGCGTGGTGATTAACTGTGGCTCCACGGCGTTTTTATTAGGCCGTGAAATGTGCGGCAAGCCGGTGCAGATTATTACTAACTATCTGCCGCTGGCGAATTACCTGATCGACCAGGAGCACGAAAGCGTGGTGATCATGGGCGGCCAGTACAACAAAAGCCAGTCCATTACCCTAAGCCCGCAGGACAGCGAAAACAGCCTGTATGCCGGGCACTGGATGTTTACCAGCGGTAAAGGCCTCACCGCTGACGGGCTGTATAAAACGGACATGCTGACCGCCATGGCCGAGCAGAAGATGCTGAACGTGGTTGGCAAACTGGTGGTGCTGGTAGACAGCAGCAAAGTGGGTGAGCGTGCCGGGATGCTATTCAGCCGCGCAGAGCAGATAAACATGGTGATCACCGGCAGGCAGGCCGACCCAGAGATCCTCCAGCAGCTGGAAGATCAGGGCGTGAAAGTGCTGCGCGTTTAGAGGTGCTGCTGGAAGAAGCTGACGGTCGACTCCAGCGCCGCTGGCGTAATACGATGCCGTACCCCTGCCTCCCACAGGCAGGTGAGATTGTTATCCAGCCCGGCATCCTGTAACGCCTGCTGTAAACGAAAGGTCTCTACCGCCGGCACCACATCGTCCGCCTCACCGTGCCACAGCAGCAGCGGACGATCGGCCAGCCTCGGCAGGGCATGGGTTACCTCCCAGGCTGCCAGCGGAGCCAGAGCAGCATTAAAAAGGTCATCCTGGGGTGGAAAGAGCGTGCGGGCCAGAGAGGTGAAGTAACCCGAGCCCATCAGGCTTGCCACACATTTGACCTCCGGGTGATGCGTCATAATGCCGAGGGCGGTCATGCCGCCCATCGAGGCTCCCGCTACCGCTAAACGTTCGTCCGCCACCAGCCCGGTCTCAAGGAGGGCGTCCCGCAGCCCGGCGAATTCCACCAGGTTACCGTGCAGGATGGGCCAGAACTGCCCTGAGCGCGCCTGTTCATCCCCGGCAAAGCGTGCCCCGTGATCCGGAGCATCGGGCATCACTACGCGAAAGCCTGCCTGCGCCAGCGCCACGGCAAAGTAGCTATAGACCAGTTTGGACGAGGCAAAGCCATGATAAAAGATCGCCGTGGGCAGGGGTTTCTCCCCCGCTCCCGCCGGAAACGCATGTAAAACCTCGTGGTTTCCGAGCTGCTCTGTTTTAAGTTCAATCATTGTCGATCCTCAGCCCGCAGGGTGATTCATAATGTTGAGAAGTGGCTTACGCTTTCACGCTATTTTCATTCGAAATGTACGCGACAGCTAACAGTTTGGGAACATTATCCCAAAATGAAATTAACAGACATCTACACTATTGCTATCAGGAAACGAATATGGTTATGCGAAGATTTGCTGTTTTATTGCTGGTACTACTGACGGTGGGATGTAGCGTGTTGCAAGGTACACCGCAACCGGCTCCGCCCGTTGCCGACCATCCTCAGGAAATTCGCCGTAATCAGACGGAAGGATTACAGCGGATCGGGACCGTTACCGCGGTTGAACACGGTTCCCCAATGGATGTGGAGGAGGCGATCAAAGCGAAAGCCGCCGCTGCCCGGGCAGATTACTACGTCATCGTCTTAATTGATGAGACCATTATTGCCGGACAATGGTATTCACAGGCCATTTTGTATCGGAAATAACAGGCTTTATTTAAACGCCATTTACACTGCTTTGCGTCCATAGACGTTTACCTGTCCACAATAGACCCCGTGGCTATGCCACTGGAAGCGGGTTTATTTGCGAAGGATTGCCCGGCGAGCGCCGGGGACACGTAACATGGAGCTGACGATGAAACGATCTCTTGCTTTGACCTCTCTGTTGCTCTCCGCTGGTCTGGTGAGCACCACCGCGCAGTCAGCCGATTTTGCCAGCGCTGACCGTGTAACCGGGTTAAATGAAATTGGTTTGATCTCCATGAATAATATTTCGGGAAGCATACAGGATATAGAGCGCGTGATTGCGCTTAAGGCCGATGAGCAGGGCGCCTCCTGGTATCGCATTATCCGTATGCAGGAAGAGAGCCACGTCGATCGCTGGCAGGTACAAGCTATCCTCTACGCCTGAAAACGCTCCTGTAAAAAGCCACTAATAAATAGTGGCTTTTAAATATTTACAATCTCTGTATCCTTGTCGTTACTACCACGAGACATCTTCGTAACAATTAGTTACATAAACCGAATAAATGTTATCCCCGCTCTGCCGTTGAAAAGCGATACCTTTTTAACAATGAGCAATTTATGATCACCTTTTTCCGCCGTGCAGGTCTGGGCACCAGGCTATCGCTGCTTACCGGCTTGAGTGTCGCCACACTCTTTCTGCTGTTCACTTTTCTCCTGAGCTATAACACCAGTCAAAAACTCGAATCGCTGGCGATAGAGGACCTGCATAACCAGTCCACCGGGGTGGTGGATATGGTGCAGATGTTCGATACCAGCCTTACCGAAGAGGTGGAAAGCTATACCCGCCTGTTCACCACCTTTTTGCCGCAGCCGCTGAGCGTTGACGCCAGCCAGACCCGCACCATTAACGGCCAGAACGTCCCGCTGCTGAAGGGCGGCGAGACGGAGCTCCATGAGAACAACGCGACTCCCGATGACTTTCTGACGCGCACCGGCGCTATCGCTACGCTGTTTGTCCGCAGCGGCGATGATTTTGTCCGCGTGGCCACCTCGCTGCGTAAAGAGAACGGCGATCGGGCCATAGGTACGGTTCTGGATCGCGCCAGCCCGGCCTCGGCGGCAATTAACAAAGGGGAAGTTTATCGCGGCCTCGCCCTGCTGTTCGGCAAACGCTATATCACCCAGTATCAGCCGGTAAAAGACGCGGGCGGAAAGGTGATCGCTATCATCTTCGTCGGGGTGGATATAACCCACTCCTGGAACGTCATGCGTGAGAAGATCCTTAGCCGCCGTCTGGGCGAGAGCGGCCACTTCTTCGTGCTGGACCGCAGCAATGGCAAAAATCACGGGCAGTACCTGTTCCATAACGCGGAAGAGGGGCAGCTGCCGAAGTGGGATAACGGCGTACAGCAGCAGCTGCTGGGAGAGCAATCCGGTACCCTGGAGCGCCAGAGCCCGGATGGCCGCACGCTGATTATGGCCTGGACGCCGCTGCCGGGCTGGAACTGGACCATCGTGGGCGAGGTGGATAAAAGCGTATTGCTGGCCGACGTGACCAGCCTGCGCGATCGCTTCCTGCTTGCCGGGATCGCCCTGTCCGCGCTTTTCGCCATGCTGTTTGTCTGGATTATTCGCCGCTGGCTGACACGCCCGCTGCGCGATGTGATTGGCCTGGCCGAGCAGTACGCCGCAGGGGATCTGCGCGCTACGCTTCCCGCCACCCGTCAGGATGAGGTGGGCCAGCTGATCGGCGCCATCAACGGCATCGGCGGCGGGCTGCAAAAAATCGTGCTGCAGGTGCGGGAAGCCGCGGGGGATATCCATCTGGGAACCAACGCCCTGGCGGCGGATACCGGCGAGATTTCCGAGCAGATCAACAAGCAGGCCAGCAGCGTGGAAGAGACCTCCGCCAGCATGGAGCAGCTGGCGGCCACCGTGCAGCAGAATGCGGCCAATATGGAGCAGACCCGGCAGCTGGTGGGCGAAACCTCCCGGGCTGTGCATCAGGGCGGAGAGACCGTCAGCAACGCCGTGTCGACCATGGATGATATTCGTGAGGCGTCAAAACGTATCGAAGCTATCACCCGGGTCATTGAGGGTATCGCCTTCCAGACCAATATCCTGGCCCTGAACGCCGCGGTAGAGGCCGCCCGGGCGGGTGAGCACGGGAAAGGCTTTGCCGTCGTGGCCCAGGAAGTGCGTGCCCTGGCGGCGCGCAGCGCCAACGCGGTGAAAGAGATAGAACAGCTGATTGGCGACACGCTCAGCAAAGTGAGCGAGGGTCACGACCTGTCGGAGCAGACCCGTCAGGCGATGGAGAGCATCATTGTGCACATCGATAACATCAACCAGCTGGTGACCGAGATTAACCACGCCTCCCACGAGCAGTCGGCGGGTATCGGCCAGGTGAACCTGGCGATGACGCATATCGGCGAAGCGTCCCATATCAACGCCGACCGCGTCTCGCGCAGTGAACAGACGGCGCAAAGCCTGCGGGAGAAAGGCTCGCACCTGACCGATCTGGTCAGCCTGTTCCGTCTGTAAGGCTCAGGCAACCCCGCCCGTGGCGCGCAGCAGCAGGTCATCCTGGACCTGCTCGCTGAGCAGTGACCCGCCGCGGGCGTCAAGCATTTCGCGACACCAGGCCTGCGCCACCGGCGGCGAGGCATGGCGCAGCATCTGTGCCCCCGCGCCCAGCAGGAAGATCTGCCGGGCGATCTCCCTACCCTGCGCCTCCTGCGGTTTACGTAGTCTCTGCTGAAGCTGGCGCCAGCTGCGATCGAAGTGGCGATCCAGGCCCTTTACCGCGGCGAAATCGGCAGCCAGCAGCTCCATGACGCCGGGCTGTTTCGCCAGCACCCGCAGCACGTCCAGGCTCATGATATTGCCCGCCCCCTCCCAGATGCTGTTCACCGGCATTTCACGATACAGGCGCGGCAGCTCGCTCTCTTCGCAGTAGCCTATGCCGCCCAGCACCTCCATCGCCTCGGCCACAAAGGGGATACCCGCCTTGCAGACGGTAAATTTTGCCGCCGGAGTGAATAACCTGGCCCACAGCCTCTCCTGCTCGTCGCCGCGGCTGTCCCACGCCCGCGCCAGGCGCATGAGCAGCGCGGTCTGGCCTTCCAGCTGTAACGCCATCCGGCTGAGCAGATCGCGCATCAGCGGCTGATCGATCAGATTTTTGCCAAAGGTCTGGCGCTGGTGGGCATGGTAGAGCGCCACCGACAGGGCGCGGCGCATCAGCCCGTGGCTGCCCAGGGCGCAGTCGAAGCGGGTCAGGCCGCCCATCTTCAGGATCTGGCGGATCCCCTCCCCCTCTTCTCCCAGCAGCCAGCCGGAGGCCTCCATAAATTCGGCCTCCGTGCTGGCGTTCGAGCGGTTGCCCAGTTTGTCTTTCAGCCGCTCCAGCCGCACGGCGTTGCGCAGCCCGTCCGGTAAGAAGCGCGGCACGAAGAAACATGACAGCCCGCCTTTGGCCTGCGCCAGCACCAGATGGGCATCGCTTTGCGGTACCGAGAAGAACCATTTGTGCCCCACCAGCCGGTAGCTGCCGTCAGCGCACTTTTCTGCCCGGGTGGTGTTACTGAGCACGTCAGAGCCGCCCTGCTTTTCGGTCATGCCCATGCCGATCAGCAGGCCGCGCTTCTGGTTACCCGGCCCCAGATGGGGGTCGTAGCGGTCGCTCATCAGCGGCGTCAGCCAGTCGTGAAAGGCGCGGGGCAGCGCCTGCTGTAACAGCGGCGTGGCGGCAAAGGTCATGGTGACCGGGCACAGGGTGCCAGCCTCCACCTGGGCGTGCAGGATAAAGCGCGCCGCCCGGGCCACAAAAGAGCCTTTACGGGCCTCCTCCTCCCACGCCAGGTTGTGCACCCGGTTGGCGTACAGCCCCTGCATCAGCAGGTGCCAGGCGGGGTGAAAACGCACATCGTCCAGCCGTGCGCCGGCGGCATCGTAGCGCAGGAGTTCGGGAGGATTGGCGTTAGCCAGCCTGCCCAGCTCCAGCGACTCCGCCGTGCCCAGCTGCTGGCCAATGCTGGCGAGCAGGTCCAGATCCCACCCGGCGCCTTCACGGCTGACCGCCTCACAGAGGGCGCGATCCGAGAGAAAAAGGTTGCTGTTAGTTAGCGGCGAAGGCTGATTAAAAACGGTATGCGTTTGCCATTGCATTGTTTTTCCTCCTTTAGTGGCACCTGGTGGTAAGTATGGACAGGCCAGGGCGTCGCTGCATGGGAGGAGGGTCACACGGCGGGAGAGATCGTTGAGAGCATTCGTGAAACAGCTCACATAACATACGAATAAACTATTTCCAACATCCCTTTCTGTTGAATAATTTATTCTTGCCCCCCTCAAGAAGAGAACAATTATGCACTCCACACAACGTGCGCCGGATGCGCACAAACGGGCGTTAATTGCCGGCTCCATCGGCAACTTTATCGAGTGGTACGAATTTGCGGTTTATGGCTTTCTGGCCACCGTTATTGCGAAAAACTTCTTCCAGTTGGAAGGCGAGAGCGGGCTGACCGGCCTTATCCTCACCTACGCCTCCTTTGCCATCGCCTTTTTCTTTCGCCCGCTTGGGGCGGTGGTCTTCGGACGGATGGGCGATCGCATCGGCCGTAAGCCGACGCTGATTATCGTGCTGATCATGATGACGCTGGCGACCGCCGCCATTGGCCTGGTGCCGGTGTATGCCAGCATCGGTATTGCCGCGCCGCTGATGGTAACCGGGCTGCGTATTTTGCAGGGGCTGTTCGCCGGGGGCGAGTATGGCGGAGCGGTGTCGCTGATGACCGAGTTTGCACCGCGCGGTAAACGCGGGCTGTACGGTGCCTGGCAATCTTTCACCGTTGCCCTTGGCCTGCTGGCGGGGGCGGGGATCGTGGCGCTGCTCTCGTCGTGGCTTACGCCCGCGGCGCTGCACGACTGGGGCTGGCGGATCCCGTTCTTTGTCGCCCTGCCGCTGGGGGCCGTAGCCCTGTGGCTGCGGGTAAGCATGGAAGAGACTCCAAGCTTTGTGAAGCAGCAGGCTAAACCGGCGGCGATAAAAGCCGACGCCGGCGCGACCATGAAAGCGATTGGCATGGGCATTGGCCGGGTGATGGTCTGGTCCGCCGCGGGCTATACCTATCTGGTGATCATGCCCGCCTACCTGCAGTCTGCCCTGCATACCGGCTTTAACCAGGCGCTGCTAATCGCGGTCATTTCAAATATCGGCTTTGCCCTGACCATTATTCCCTCCGGCTGGCTGAGCGACCGCGTTGGCCGGCGCAGGGTAATGGTGCTTGCCGCGGTGCTGCTGTTAATTCTGGCCCTGCCGCTGCTGAAGATTTTGCAGGCGGAGACCAGTACCCTGGCGATTAAGGCGATAGTAGTGCTGATTGCCGGCGGTCTGGTGGGCATGCTGGCGGGGCCGGGGCCGGCGATGCTCTCGGAGATGTTCCCGACGCGCGTGCGCTATACCGGGCTGGGGCTGGCCTACTCGCTGTCGAACGCTATTTTCTCGGGCTGTGCGGGGCTCATTATCACCGGGCTTATCAAACAGACGGGCAATCTGGATATTCCGGCTTACTACGTGATGGCAACGGCGGTTGTGAGTATCGCGGCGCTGATGACGCTCAGAAAAGATGACCATTTGCGGTCGCTGGAGGAGTGAAGGCTGGACGATTGTCCTCTGTGGCCCTCTCCCCACGGGGAGAGGGAGAAAACAGTAAAGGCCTTCTTTGAAGGCCTTATTGTTTACCCGCGCTGGCGCACCGCTTCAAACAGGCAGATGCCGGTTGCCACGGAGACGTTCAGCGAGGAGACGCTGCCCGCCATTGGAATGCTAATCAGCTCATCGCAGTGTTCACGCGTTAAACGACGCATCCCTTCGCCTTCGGCACCCATCACCAGCGCCAGACGGCCGGTCATTTTGCTCTGATAAAGCGTATGGTCAGCTTCACCGGCGGTGCCCACGATCCAGATGTTCTCTTCCTGCAGCTGACGCATGGTGCGCGCCAGGTTAGTCACGCGGATCAGCGGGACGTTTTCCGCCGCGCCGCAGGCCACTTTCTTCGCCGTCGCGTTCAACTGGGCGGAGCGATCTTTCGGCACAATCACCGCATGCACGCCCGCCGCGTCGGCGCTACGCAGGCAGGCGCCGAGGTTGTGCGGATCGGTTACGCCGTCGAGGATCAGGAAGAAAGGGTTATCCAGCCCGGCGATCAGATCCGGCAGATCGTTCTCCTGGTACTGACGACCCGGCTTAACGCGGGCGATAATACCCTGATGCACCGCCCCCTCGCTTTTCTCATCGAGGAACTGGCGGTTCGCCAGCTGGATCACCACGCCCTGCGCTTCCAGAGCGTGGATCAGCGGCATCAGGCGTTTATCTTCGCGCCCTTTCAGAATAAACACTTCCTGAAAACGCTCCGGTGCGCGCTCCAGCAGGGCCTGCACCGCGTGGATGCCGTAAATCATTTCACTCATTAATGTTTCTCATTATGACTTTTCTTTTCCCTCTCCACGCCAGGGAGAGGGACAGGGTAAGGCGGAGAGTTTACTCCGCCTGCTGTTTCTTCGCAGCACGCTTCGCTTTGGTAGCGGCGGCGATTTTCTGGGATTTCGCCGACGGCTTTTTCGCGGCTCTGCCCTCTTTCTTCGCGGCTTTCGGCTTCTGCTTTTTCTCGCCGCGGAAGGCGCTGTCCGGCTCGAAGTTTACCCGCTTGCCCGCCTGACGGCGTTTACCACCGGTATTTCCCTTCGCCCCTTTCTTCGCGTTTTCGCGCGCGGTTTTACCCACGTTGCGCGGCGCGCGTTCGCTGGAGATCAGGCTAAAGTCGATTTTACGCTCGTCCATATTGACGGCTTCGACTTTGACTTCGACGCGGTCGCCCAGGCGGTAAGTCTGGCCGCCGGATTCGCCAATCAGGCGCTGGCCCACCTGGTCGAAGCGGTAGTAGTCATTATCCAGGCTGGAGACATGCACCAGGCCATCGATAAACAGCTCATCCAGACGGACAAAGAAGCCAAAGCCGGTAACGCTGGCGATCACGCCTTTAAAGACGTTGCCTACCTGATCCAACATGAAATCACATTTCAGCCAGTCAGAGACTTCACGCGTAGCCTCATCGGCACGGCGCTCGGTCATGGAGCAGTGCTGGCCCAGCTGGAGCATCTCTTCCAGCGAGTAGTGATAACCGCCGGTTTCGGTAGTGTTGCCCTTGTGCCCCTGCTCCTGCTCCTGCGCCAGCAGATACTTAATGGCGCGGTGCAGCGACAGGTCCGGATAGCGGCGAATCGGCGAGGTGAAGTGGGCGTACGACTGAAGCGCCAGGCCAAAGTGGCCGCGGTTTTCCGGGTCGTAAATCGCCTGTTTCATCGAACGCAGCAGCATGGTTTGCAGCATTTCATGATCCGGACGATCGGCGATGGACGTCAGCAGCTCGGCATAATCGCGCGGCTCCGGCTTGTTGCCGCCCGGCAGTTCCAGACCCAGCTCCGCCAGCACCGTACGGAACGAGGTGATGGCTTCGGTGGTCGGACGGTCGTGGATACGGAACAGCGCCGGCTCTTTCGCTTTCTCAACAAAGCGCGCTGCTGAGATGTTGGCGAGGATCATGCACTCTTCAATCAGCTTGTGCGCATCGTTACGCTGCGTCTGCTCAATACGCTCAATACGGCGTTCGGCGTTGAAGATGAACTTAGCCTCTTCACTTTCGAATGAGATACCGCCACGCTCTTCACGAGCCTGCTCCAGCGTTTTATAGAGGTTGTGCAGCTCTTCGATGTGCTTCACCAGCGGCGCATACTGCTCGCGCAGCTCACGATCGCCCTGCAGCATATGCCAGACTTTGGTATAGGTCAGGCGAGCGTGAGAGCTCATCACCGCTTCATAGAATTTGTAGCCGGTTAAGCGCCCTTTAGCTGAAATGGTCATTTCACAAACCATGCAGAGACGATCAACCTGCGGGTTCAGGGAGCAGAGACCGTTGGAGAGGACTTCCGGCAACATTGGTACAACCTGCGACGGGAAGTAGACCGATGTCCCGCGCCCGCGCGCTTCGTTATCCAGCGGGGTATGCGGACGCACGTAGTAGCTCACGTCGGCAATCGCCACCCACAGACGCCAGCCGCCGCCGCGCTTTTTCTCGCAGAATACGGCATCGTCAAAGTCGCGGGCGTCTTCGCCGTCAATGGTGACCAGCGGCAGGTCGCGCAGATCAACGCGGCCCGCTTTCGCCTCTTCAGGCACCTGCTCTTTCAGGTCTTTAATCTGGTCTTCAACGGCTTTAGGCCAGACGTACGGAATTTCGTGGGTACGCAGGGCCATATCAACGGCCATGCCGGTGCCCATATTATCGCCGAGCACTTCAACGATCTTACCTACCGCTTTGGTACGGCGGGTCGGGCGCTGGGTGAGTTCAACCACCACCACAAAGCCCATCCGCGCGCCCATCACCTCTTCCGGTGGGATCAGGATGTCAAAGCTCAGACGGCTATCGTCGGGGACCACAAAGCCGACACCCGCTTCGGTGAAGTAGCGGCCAACGATCTGGCTGGTTTTCGGAACCAGCACGCGCACGACGCGGGCTTCGCGACGACCTTTACGATCGGCGCCCAGCGGCTGGGCCAGGATCTGGTCGCCGTGGATGCACATTTTCATCTGTTCAGATGACAAATAAAGATCGTCTTTACGCCCTTCGACGCGCAGGAAGCCGAAGCCGTCGCGGTGGCCGATAACAATGCCTTTCAGCAGATCAAGACGTTCCGGCAGGGCGTAGCACTGACGGCGGGTAAAGACCAGCTGGCCATCGCGCTCCATGGCGCGCAGGCGGCGACGAAGGGCTTCAATCTGCTCTTCGCCTTCAATATTTAATTCAACGGCAAGTTCTTCACGATTAGCGGGTTTTTCGCGCTTAGTTAGGTGTTCAATGATGAACTCGCGGCTGGGGATAGGGTTCGCGTATTTTTCGGCTTCGCGTTCCTGGAAAGGATCATGTGACATAGCGGTTCCTCCGTTGTCATCTCCGGTGGAAATTGGCTTTATTCCACCAGCAATAATTTATAAAGCGGTTGATTCTCTTCAACCAAATCGGCCAGCGTGTAGTTATCCAGCTCCATGAGAAAACTTTGCACGGCCTTAGAAAGCGCCTGTTTCAGGCGGCAAGCGGGGGTGATGTGGCAGAATGCGCTGTTGCAATTTACTAACGACAGCGGCTCCAGCTCACGAACCACATCCCCAACGCGAATACTCTGTGCCGGTTTACCGAGGCGGATCCCGCCATTTTTCCCGCGGACGGCAGCAACGTAACCGGCACGGCTTAGTTGATTGATTATTTTGACCATATGATTACGTGACACACCGTACACCTCTGTCACCTCAGAGATACTGGTCATCCGTCCATCGGGTAATGACGCCATGTAGATCAGCGCGCGTAATCCGTAATCGGTGAAACTTGTTAACTGCACATCAACCTCAGGAAAGGGTAAATCGCGGATTATCCGCAGAGATATTCACTATTGATGATAAACCAGCCAGATAGTTAGCGGCTAATTTATTTGAGCTGAAGCGGGGCGAAAAGCGGGAATCAGAGGAGAATAGTCGATTGTACGCCTGCGGTTTTCCCCGCAGGCGAGAAGAAACGAAACTTACGCGTCAAACGGGTCGCGCAGGATCATCGTTTCACTACGATCCGGGCCGGTAGAGATAATATCAATCGGCACACCGGTCAGTTCTTCAATGCGCTGGATGTAATCCAGGGCCGCCTGCGGCAGGCCGCTACGCTCTTTCACACCGAAAGTGGTTTCAGACCAGCCCGGCATGGTTTCGTAGATAGGCTCGATGCCTTCCCAGTTATCCGCAGCCAGCGGCGTGGTGGTCACTTCGCGGCCATCCGGCATGCGATAGCCCACGCAGATTTTCACCTCTTTCAGGCCATCCAGCACGTCCAGCTTGGTCAGGCAGAAGCCGGACAGGGAGTTGATCTGCACCGCACGGCGCACGGCAACCGCATCCAGCCAGCCGGTACGACGACGACGACCGGTGGTCGCGCCAAACTCGTTACCCTGCTTGCAGAGGAACTCGCCGGTTTCATCGAACAGCTCGGTCGGGAACGGACCCGCACCCACGCGAGTGGAGTAAGCCTTGATGATACCCAGAACGTAATCCACATAACGCGGACCCAGGCCGGAGCCGGTCGCCACGCCACCAGCGGTGGTGTTGGAGGAGGTTACGTACGGATAGGTACCGTGGTCGATGTCCAGCAGGGTGCCCTGTGCGCCTTCGAACATGACGAAGTCGCCACGTTTGCGCGCCTGGTCCAGCAGTTCAGACACGTCAACAACCATGCCGGTCAGGATGTCGGCGATTGCCATTACATCGTCCAGTACTTTCTGGTAGTCAACCGCATCGGCTTTGTAGAAGTTCACCAGCTGGAAGTTGTGATATTCCATCACTTCTTTCAGTTTGTCAGCGAAGGTGGCTTTATCGAACAGATCGCCCACGCGCAGGCCGCGGCGTGCAACTTTATCTTCGTACGCCGGGCCGATACCACGACCGGTCGTACCGATAGCTTTTGCACCGCGTGCTTTTTCACGCGCCACGTCCAGTGCAACGTGGTAGTCGAGGATCAGCGGACAAGCTTCGGAGAGCAGCAGGCGCTCACGCACCGGGATACCACGGTCTTCCAGACCTTTCATCTCTTTCATCAGCGCGGCAGGAGACAGCACAACACCGTTACCGATGATGCTGGTCACATTGTCACGAAGAATGCCTGATGGAATAAGATGGAGGACGGTTTTTTCACCGTTGATTACGAGAGTATGACCTGCGTTGTGACCGCCCTGATAGCGTACAACATATTTAGCCCGTTCAGTCAGGAGATCGACGATCTTCCCTTTACCTTCGTCACCCCATTGGGTGCCCAGTACGACGACGTTGTTACCCATTTTTCAAAATCACCGTTTGCTTAAAAATGGATTCTACCATCGGTTTTGATGATGTTCAGCATTTTTTGTATACAAATTTCGGCGAACTAGCGCGAATCAAAGGCAGTTAAACGTTTACTTCAATATCTTGTGGGCAATTTTCATGTGTGGCACTAAGCGAGCAATAACTCCCTGAATCTGTAGTGCAGGATTCATGTTTTATAATTTAAGGTGAAAAAATCTATGAAGCAAAATTCACATTGTGATTCTATTGCCGGTTGTCCAAATTATTGTCACGATTCAGCCGCGACACAAGAAGCTGTGCGCTAATTAATAATTAGGATGATTAAAATGAAAGAGTTAACCGTATTAGAACTCGAAGCAGTAAGTGGTGCGGGCTGGTTACAGGATAACCTGGCCTCTCTGGGAAGCAAAATCGGTGCTACCGTCTGGGAAAAAGGCAGCAACTACCTGAATGTTGAAGTTCCACTAATTGGGACAGTTAATTTGTCCACCATCGCCCCCAATCTTGGCAAAGACATGGGCCAGAACATTGGTTCATCCATTGGCGGCTCGATTGAAAAAGCGCTGGCTGGCCTGCCGGTTGTAGGCGATCTGCTGAACAAGTGGTTAGGCAACTAATCCCTTATTAGTTTGTAAAAAAAGGCGCCTCTATTGGGCGCCTTTTTAGTAGAAAGAAAGTGATTAACGGGTGGTCGCCGGCGACTTCATATAGCGGAAGAAATCGCTGTCCGGGCTCAGTACCATCACATCCTGATTGCTCTGGAAGCTGCTTTCGTAAGCACGCAGGCTACGAATGAAGGCATAGAAGTCCGGATCCTGACTGAACGCAT
>Ga0209370_1001508_pt1 | contig 20339 bp, 17 predicted proteins | sample AgamicAtPrz_FD_187164 | JGI IMG/M metagenome (GOLD analysis project Ga0209370, IMG submission 187164) | Agave microbial communities from Guanajuato, Mexico - At.P.rz (SPAdes) (version 2) | ecosystem: Host-associated > Plants > Phyllosphere > Phylloplane/Leaf | place: Guanajuato, Mexico... | reverse complement strand
TCGTTCCAGACGTTCGGGTCTTCGAGTTCCTTGTTGACTTCGGTCAGACGCGCAGCTTTGGCGTCGTAGTCAAAGATACCCCCGAAGCTCGCCCGCGCGGTTGCGCAGGTCGAGCAGGGAGCTTTCGATCGCGTTGAGACGTTCCGCTTCCATGATCGTTCGCTATTCTTGCTTCGTAAAAAAGCGGAATTATAGCCGATCAGCAGGCTTGCCCGGTGACGCAAACGGTGCGCGCCCTCGTGTCGAGGGCCCGTCCGGCGCGGCGCGCACGTGCAGCGGCGGGCGCCGCCGGGCGGTCGCCCCGCTCAGCCGGCCGCGTGTTCGACGATCAGCTGGACGCGCGTGACGCCGTTCCACGTATCGGCGACGAGCCGGTACGCGACCAGCGCGCTCGCCGGCAGCGGCTCGGTGTGGTTGAACCAGATCGCGTTGAAGCGCTGGCGGCCGCGGGCAAGCTGCAGCTTCAGGTGCTTTTCCTTCACGAGCGACTGCGACACGACGTCGAATTCGCCCGAAAAAAGCGGGGCCGGAAAGCCTTGCCCCCAGACGGCCTCGTCGAGCAGGCCGACGAACTGCGGCGTGAAATACGCGTCCTCGAGTTCGCCGTCGGTCTCGATCACGCGGGCGAGCGCGTCGTCGGACAGCCATTCGCGCGCGACGGCCTCGAACGCGGCCGCGAAGCGCGGCACGTTTTCGGTGTCGAGCGTGAGACCGGCCGCCATCGCGTGGCCGCCGAACGCGACGATCAGGTCCGGTTCGCGTTTCGACACGAGGTCGAGCGCGTCGCGCAGGTGGAAGCCGGCGATCGACCGGCCCGACCCCTTGACCCGTTTGCCTTCGTCGTCGGCGTGCGCGAACGTGAACGACGGGCGGTGGAATTTTTCCTTGAGCCGGCCGGCGACGATGCCGATCACGCCCTGGTGCCACGCGGGATTGAACAGCGTGATCGTGCACGCGTCGGCCGGATCGACGTCGGCGAGATCGGCGAGCGCCTGCTGCTGCATGCCGGCCTCGATCTCGCGACGCTCGCGGTTCATCACGTCGAGCTGCTGCGCGAGATCCCACGCGCGGCCGATGTCGTCGGTGATCAGGCATTCGATGCCGAGCGACATGTCGGACAGCCGACCGGCCGCGTTCAGGCGCGGACCGAGGCCGAAGCCGAGGTCGAAGCCCGATGCGGTGCGCGCTTCGCGCGCGGCGGCGCGGAACAGTGCGGCGATGCCCGGCTGCATGCGGCCGTTGCGGATGCGCTGCAGCCCCTGCGCGACGAGCACGCGGTTGTTGCCGTCGAGCCGCACGACGTCGGCGACGGTGCCGAGCGCGACGAGGTCGAGCAGGCCGTCGAGGCGCGGCTCGGCTTCCTTGCTCGCGAACGCGCCGCGGCGGCGCAGCTCGGCGCGCAGCGCGAGCAGCACGTAGAACATCACGCCGACGCCGGCGAGGTGCTTGCTCGGGAACGCGCAGCCGGGCTGGTTCGGGTTGACGATCGCGCGCGCGGCGGGCAGCGCATCACCGGGCAGGTGGTGGTCGGTCACGAGCACGTCGATGCCGCGCGCGTTCGCGGCTTCGACGCCGGCGACGCTCGCGATCCCGTTGTCGACGGTGATCAGCAGGTCGGGCTTGCGCGCGGCCGCGAGCTCGACGATCTCCGGCGTGAGGCCGTAGCCGTATTCGAAGCGGTTCGGCACCAGGTAGTCGATCTGCGCGCCGAACATCCGCAGGCCGCGCACCGCGACCGCACAGGCGGTCGCGCCGTCGCAGTCGTAGTCGGCGACGACCAGCAGGCGCCGCTTGTCGGCGATCGCGTCGGCGAGCAGCACCGCCGCATCGGCGCAGCCTTTCAGCTCGGTGGGCGGCACGAGGCGCGCGAGCGCGGTTTCGATGTCGACGGGCGACTGCACGCCGCGCGACGCGTACAGGCGCGCGAGGACGGGGTGCAGGCCGTGGCGCGCGAGCACTTCGGCGTCGGCGGGTGCGACGGGGCGGGTAACGATCCGGGTCATACGGGCGGGCGGGTTATTCGAACAGGGAGGCAAGCGCGCGGCGGCGCCAGAATTTGCGCAGGTCGCCGCGCGTCGCGTGCAGCGTCACGGAGCTCGTGTCGCCGCACAGCGTGACATCGACGCTCGCCAGCTCGCCGTTCTGCAGCGCGGCGAGCGCGGGCGCGAACCAGTCGCGCTCCAGCGCAGCGAGGCCGTCGTGCCAGCGCGCCCAGTCCTGCTCGATGAACGGGGTGGTCAGCGCCGGCAGCTCGACGAGCGTCGCGCCATCGGCGGCGGGCAGCGCGCCGAACGTTGCGGGCAGACTGCCGGCTTCGGCTTGCGCGGCGCGCGCGAGGCCGAGCGCGGCCGGCGACCCGGACAGCACGCGCGCGAACGGCTTGCCCACCGGCTTCAGCGTGCCTTGCGCATGGAACCAGACCGAATTGACGGCCGGCAGCCCACGGGCCTCGCGGGCTTCGTTCACCGGGTGCTGGAACCACGCCATCTGCACTTCGTTCTGCAGTTTCATCCACATCCGCGAGCGCTCGCCCGTATGCGCCTCGTGCGGCAGCCAGATCTCGATGTTGCGGCCGCTGGCGCGCAGCGGCGCGGCGCCGGCGAGGCGCGCGAGCTGGTCGCTCGACAGGTACCAGCGCGCCGGGTTCGGCGCTTCGAGCCGCACGCCGAGCTCCTCGATCAGCGGCCGCGCGACCGCGAGCAGCGCGGCCGCGTCGCCGTCGTCGAGCGAAAGGGCGGCCGGATCGACGAGCACCAGGTGATCGTGCGCGATTTCGACGTGCACGGGCTCGACGCACGCCCATGCGTGCGTGCCGGGATCGCCGCCGTCGGCCAGCAGCATGTAGGGCGCGAGCGGCGCCTCGTCGGCGGCGTTGCCCTGCGTGGCGCCGAACCGGCTTGCCAGCCAGCGCTCGTGCGGCAGCGTGCGCTGGAAGTCCTCGCCGGCCACGCGCTCGACGAGGCTCGCGCCGGCGAGCAACTTTTGGAGCGCGGGGCTGTCCAGCGTGTGCAGGGACGAGGCCGCATCGGCCGCCGACGGCAGCGCGAACGGAACGAGAAAATGGAGGCGTCGGTCGTGCATGATGGTGCGCATTGTATGGCAAACTGCGCGCGTGATCGGGCCGGCTGACGGCCCGTTCGCGTCCGGCGGCCGTTTTTCGACCGTGCCCGGGCTGCCGGCCGCTACTGGCCACTACCCGGCGGCGGTCCGGCCGCGGCTCGCCTGTCCGCCGTAACCAGCAGAAAGGATTCGCTTGAAACTTCCGTACGAATGGCAGATCGGCTGGCGCTACACGCGCGCCGGCAAACGCACGACCGGCAACGGCTTCATTTCCTTCATCGCGCTCGTGTCGATGCTCGGGATCGCGCTCGGCGTCGCGGCGCTGATCGTCGTGCTGTCGGTGATGAACGGCTTCCAGAAGGAAGTGCGCGACCGCATGCTGTCGGTGCTCGCGCACGTCGAGGTGTTCTCGCCGACGGGTTCGATGCCCGACTGGCAACTGACCGCGCAGGAAGCGCGCCGCAATCCGTCGGTGATCGGTGCGGCGCCATACGTCGACGCGCAGGCGCTGCTCACGCGCCAGGACGCGGTGAGCGGCGTGATGCTGCGCGGCGTCGAGCCGACGCTCGAGCCGCAGGTGTCCGACATCGGCAAGGACATGAAGGCCGGCCAGCTCGGCGCGCTCGTGCCGGGCCAGTTCGGCATCGTGCTCGGCGACGCGCTCGCCGGCAATCTCGGCGTGACGGTCGGCGACAAGGTCACGCTCGTCGCGCCCGAAGGCTCGATCACGCCGGCCGGCATGATGCCGCGCCTGAAGCAGTTCACGGTCGTCGGCGTGTTCGAATCGGGCCACTACGAATACGACAGCACGCTCGCGATGATCAACATCCGCGACGCCGAGGCGCTGTTCCGGATGAGCGCGCCGACCGGCGTGCGGCTGCGGCTCACCGACATGCAGAAGGCGCCGCAGGTCGCGGTCGAGCTGTCGCATACGCTGTCGGGCAGCCTGTACATCCGCGACTGGACGCAGCAGAACAAGACGTGGTTCTCGGCCGTGCAGATCGAGAAGCGGATGATGTTCATCATCCTCACGCTGATCATCGCGGTGGCTGCGTTCAACCTCGTGTCGTCGCTCGTGATGACGGTGACCAACAAGCAGGCGGACATCGCGATCCTGCGCACGCTCGGCGCGCAGCCGGGGTCGATCATGAAGATCTTCGTCGTGCAGGGCGTGACGATCGGCTTCGTCGGCACCGCGTCCGGCGTCGCGCTCGGCTGCCTGATCGCGTGGAGCATCCCGTGGCTGATCCCGATGATCGAGCACCTGTTCGGCGTGCAGTTCCTGCCGCCGTCGGTGTACTTCATCAGCGAGCTGCCGTCCGAACTCGTCGCGAGCGACGTGATCCGGATCGGGCTGATCGCGTTCGCGCTGTCGGCCGTCGCGACGCTCTATCCGAGCTGGCGCGGCGCGAAGGTGAAGCCGGCGGAGGCGCTCCGCTATGAATGACCGCGCGGCCGCATTCGCGGATTCACGACAACAACACAACAGACAGGATTCGGCAGGTATGCAGGAATACGTGCTTCAGGCGCGCGGGATCACGAAGGCGTTCGTGCAGGGCGGCTTCAACGTGCAGGTGCTCAACAACACCGAGCTGACGGTGCGGCGCGGCGAGAAGCTCGCGGTCGTCGGCGCGTCGGGCTCCGGCAAGAGCACGCTGCTGCACGTGCTCGGCGGGCTCGACGAGCCGAGCGCCGGCGAAGTGTCGCTGCTCGGCAAGCCGTTTACGCAACTCGCCGAGCGCGAGCGCAACGAGCTGCGCAACCGTGCGCTCGGCTTCGTCTACCAGTTTCACCACCTGCTGCCCGAGTTCACGGCGCTCGACAACGTCGCGATGCCGCTGCGCATCCGCCGGATGACGACCGAGGACGCGCGCGAGCAGGCACAGGCGATGCTCGAACGCGTCGGCCTCGGCCCGCGTGCGAAGCACCGGCCGGGCGAGCTGTCGGGCGGCGAACGGCAGCGCGTCGCGATCGCGCGCGCGCTGGTCACGAAGCCCGCGTGCGTGCTCGCCGACGAGCCGACCGGCAACCTCGACGGCACGACGGCCGACACGGTGTTCAACCTGATGCTCGAATTGTCCGAGACGCTCGAAACGAGTTTCGTGATCGTCACGCACGACCCCGATCTCGCCGCGCGCTGCGACCGCATCATGCGGCTGCGCGATGGGGTGCTGCACGAGGAGCCGGCGCTGCCGGTGTAAAGAAGCAACGCGCCGCTGGCCGGCCGCCGGTTCGTCCCGGCACGGCGCAACGGCGCAGGACCGCTGCCATGTGGATCGACACGCACTGCCATCTCGATGCCGCCGAGTTCGACGCCGACCGCGACGCGGTCGCGCGGGCTGCGCGCGCGGCCGGCGTGTCGCGCGTCGTGATCCCGAGTATCGGGCGCGACAACTTCACCACGGTGCGCGAACTCGCGCAGCGCACGCCGGGCGCGGTGTACGCGCTCGGCATCCATCCGATGTATACGCCGCAGGCGCACGACGCGGATCTCGACCGGCTGCGCATGGAGATCGAGGCGAGTCTCGACGATCCGCGTTTCGTCGCGATCGGCGAGATCGGGCTCGACTATTTCGTGCCGGGCCTCGACGAAGACCGGCAGCAGTTCTTCTACCAGGGCCAGCTCAGGCTCGCGCGGGAATTCGATCTGCCGGTGCTGTGTCACGTGCGCAAGTCGCAGGACCGCGTGCTGGCCGGGCTGCGCCGTTTCGGCGTACGGCGCGGCATCGCGCACGCGTTCAACGGCAGTTTCCAGCAGGCCGAAGCGTACCTGGCGCAGGGCCTCCATCTCGGCTTCGGCGGCAACGTGACCTTCACGCGCGCGCGGCAAATCCGCCGGCTCGCCACCGAGTTGCCGCTCGACGCGCTCGTCGTCGAAACCGACGCGCCCGACATCGCGCCCGAGTGGGCATACAAATCCCGCAATACGCCCGACCAGGTGCCGCGCATCGGCGGCGTGCTCGCCGAATTGCGCGGGCTCGATACTGGCGAACTGGCCGTATGCACTTCGGCTAACGCGCTCGCCGCGCTGCCGCGACTCGCCCTTTCGTCCGCATAATCGTTGCCGGAAGGCGCCGTATTGGCAGGGGGGGCGCCAGGTCGACGAGGAGGCGGAATGCGCGTGTGGTGGATCGCGTTCGCGCTCGGCGTCGTCGTGCTGCAGCGGCAGGCGGCGTTGCCGGGGGCAATCGCATGGACGATCGGAGCAGCCGTGCTCGCGGGCTGCGCGGCGCTGGGCGCATGGTGCGTGCGTCGACGGCGCACGCGCGCGGTTCTCGCTTGCGGATGGATGCTGTGCGTGCTCGCGGCCTGCGTCGCGGGGTTCGGCTATGCGGCGGCGCGCGCCGAATGGCGGCTGCGCGACAGCCTGCCTGTCGAGTGGGAAGGGCGCGACATCGTCGTCACGGGCGTGATCCGCGGGTTGCCCGTCGGCGACGAGACAGGCGCGCGGCTGCTGTTCGCGGTCGAGTCGAACGACGCGGGGCTCACCCGTTTTCCGCCATTGATCCGGCTGTCGTGGCGCGCGTATGGCGCATCCGCGACACGCGAGGCGCTTCCCGATTTGCGTGCGGCCCAGCGCTGGCGTGTCGTCGTGCGTCTCAAGCGTCCGCATGCCGAGGCCAATCCCGGCGTGCGCGACAGCGAGGCGGCGTGGCTCGCCGCGGGCATTCGAGCGATCGGCTATGTCAGTGCGCCACGTCGGGCGGTATTGCTCGATGCGCGCGCATCCGGATGGCGTGCGTCGATCGACCGGGTGCGCGACACGCTGCGCGCACGCATCGGCGAGGTGCTCGGTACCGACGCAGCGCATCGCGGCATCGTCGCCGCGCTGGCGATCGGTGATCAGTCGGGCATCGGCGACGACGACTGGCGCGTCCTGCGCAACACCGGCACGAGCCATCTGGTCGCGATTTCAGGTCTCCATGTCGGACTGGTCGGCGCGATCGCCGGCTGGCTCGTGTCGATGGTCTGGCGCCGCATGCGCTGGCGCGCGCGGGCCGCGACGCTCGTGTTGCCGGCGCCGTACGCGGCCGCGCTCGCCGCGCTGGTCGCTGCTGCGGGCTATGCCGCGCTCGCCGGCTTCAACGTGCCGGCGCAGCGCGCGTGGTGGATGATCGCGGGCGGCGGCGTCGCGTATCTGGCCGGCCGCAGCGTGCCGACGTCCGCGGTGCTGTGCGCGGCGCTCGGCGGCGTGCTGCTCGCCGATCCGTGGGCCGTGCTGTCGGCCGGGTTCTGGCTGTCGTTCGGCGCGGTCGCGGTGATCCTGCTGGCCGTCGCCGGCTGGCGCGCGGTGCGGGAGATCGACGAGATCGACGAAGCGGGCGCGGAAAGCGGCACGGCCGGCTTGCGGAGGCGACTGCGCGGGTGGGCGACGCGCTGCCGGCGCCGCATCGCCGAGGCCACGCGCGTGCAGTACGCGGTGACGATCGGTCTAGCGCCGCTCACCGCCGCCTGGTTCGCGCAGGTTTCCCTGTCGGGTCCGTTCGGCAATGCGTTCGCGATTCCGTGGGTCAGCTCGGTCGTGACACCCGTCGTGCTGGCCGGCATCGCGTTGCCGCCGCCGCTCGATGCGGTTGCCTTCCGGCTTGCGCATGCGGCGCTCGCGCCGATGATGACGCTGCTCGGGCATCTGGCCGACTGGCCGGCCGGTGTGTTCTGGCTGCGCATGCCCGACTGGCCGGTGCTGGCGCTCGCATGCGTGGGTGTCGCGTGGGCGCTGATGCCGCGCGGCTGGCCGTTGCGCTGGGCGGCGCCGCTGACGTGGCTGCCGCTCGTCGCGCCGGCGCCCGATGCGCCGCCGCCGGGCGGCTTTCGGCTGACCGTGCTCGATGTCGGGCAGGGCGCGGCGGTGCTGGTCGAAACCGCGCGGCGGACGTTGTTGTTCGATGCGGGGCCGGGCGCGGAGTCGTCCCACGCCGGTACGCGGATCGTCGCGCCGGCGTTGCGCGCGCGCGGCATCGCGACGGTCGATTCGCTCGTGCTCAGTCATGCGGATGCCGATCATGCGGGCGGCGCACCGGCCGTCTATGCGGCGACCGACGTGCGCCAGCTGCTCGCCGGCATTGCGCCGCGGCACCGGCTGTGGCGCGATGCGCAGGCGGCCGGCGTGGCCGATCGGCTGCCTTGCGCGGCCGGGCAGCGATGGACCTGGGACGGCGTCGTCTTCACGATGCTGTGGCCGCCGGGCGGGGTGGGCACGGGTTCGTCGAACGGACAATCGTGCGTGCTGCGCATCGACGCGGGCGGCACGTCGGCCCTGCTGACGGGCGACATCGAGGCCGCCGCCGAGCGCCGGCTGGTGGCCGATGCGCGCGACGCGCTGGCCGCGCAGATCCTGGTCGTTCCGCACCACGGCAGCCGCACGTCGTCGGTCGAGCCTTTCCTCGATTCGGTCGGGCCGCGCGTCGCGGCTTTTCCTGTAGGCTATCGCAATCGCTTCGGGCATCCGCACCGGACCGTGCTCGCTCGCTACGAGGCGCGCGGGATTCCGCTGCCGCGCACCGATCGCGACGGCGCCGTGCGGTTCGACGTCGCGCCGGCCGGCGGCGGGTTCGCATTCGCGCGCTATCGCGACGAACGGCGCCGGTACTGGATGGACCGGTGAGCGCGGGGAAGGCCGGCGTATCGGGACGGCAAGCTCGGGGCCGGCGTGCCGCGCCGAAGATGGCTCCGACGGAAATATGAAGCATGGGATTGGCGTAGGCTGAAGCACCCGCTCCCGTCGACCGCGAAGCATGGGGCGAGAGTAAGCGCCAAAGCACTCACTCTCGTCGACAAAGGAGACATCGGCGTTTGAAGGACATCCTCCACTTCTCGCATGCGAACGGCTTCCCGGCGTCGACGTACCGGACGATCTTCGCCGAACTGGCCGACGACTACGAGCTGCGCTACATCGAACGGATCGGCCACGACCGCCGTTACCCGGTGACGCGCGACTGGCCGCATCTCGTCGAGCAACTGCTCGACGAGATCGGGCGCCGCTACGAGCGCCCGGTCTGGCTCGTCGGCCATTCGCTCGGCGGCTACCTGTCGCTGATGGCCGCGCTGAAGAAGCCGCAGTGGGTGCGCGGCGTCGTGATGATCGATTCGCCGATCATCGCGGGCTGGCGCGCCGGCGCGCTGCGCGCGAGCCAGTGGGCGGGGCTCGACGAGCGGCTGTCGCCGGCCGCCGCGACGCGCAACCGGCGCACGCGCTGGATGAGCCGCGATGAAGTGTGGCGGCACTTCCGCGAGAAGCCCGCGTTCGCGCGCTGGGACGAGCGGATGCTCGCCGACTATATCGACTACGGGATCCCGCAGGCCGGCGCCGACGGCGAGCGCGCGCTGGCGTTCGACCGGCAGGTCGAATACCTGATCTATCGGACGCTGCCGCACACGCTCGGCCCGCGGCTCGCGCACGGCGCGCCGGTGCCGCTCGGCTTCCTCGCCGGCACGCGCTCGCGCGAGGTGCGGCAGGTCGGGCTCGATGCGACGCGCCGCGCGACGCGCGGGCGCATCGAATGGCTCGAGGGGAGCCACTTGTTTCCGATGGAGCGGCCGATCGAGACCGCCCGCGCATTGCAGCGGATGCTGAATTCGCTGAAGGCGGAAGAGAGCGGCGTTTCGCAGGCCGGCGCGCCGCTCGCGAAGCGCGCCTGACGCTTCGTCGGGCGGCCGGAACGCCCGGCGGCGCATGCGCGCGGCGCCGACCGGCCGGCCGGTTCGCGTCGGCGCGCGTGACCGGCGCGGGTCCGCGCGGGCCGCCACGAAAGGGCGCGATCATCACGGCAATTGCTGAGAAAAGGGCGGGCTTTACGGTATAATCCGTTTTTCCCGCGAGCATCCAGCGATGACCAAATATGTTTTCGTCACCGGCGGCGTAGTTTCTTCCCTCGGCAAGGGTATTGCCGCCGCCTCTCTCGCCGCGATCCTCGAATCGCGCGGTCTGAAAGTCACCCTCCTCAAACTCGATCCCTACATCAACGTCGACCCCGGCACGATGAGCCCGTTCCAGCACGGCGAAGTGTTCGTGACGGAAGACGGAGCGGAGACCGACCTCGACCTCGGCCACTATGAGCGCTTCATCAGCACGAAGATGCGCAAGGCCAACAACTTCACGACCGGCCAGATCTACGAATCGGTGATCCGCAAGGAACGCCGCGGCGACTATCTCGGCAAGACCGTGCAGGTCATTCCGCACATCACGAACGAAATCCAGGCGTTCATCGAGCGCGGGGCGGCATCGGCCACCTGCGGCGAGCCGGACGTCGCGATCGTCGAGATCGGCGGCACGGTCGGCGACATCGAGTCGCTGCCGTTCCTCGAGGCAGCACGCCAGATGAGCCTGCGCCTCGGCCGCAACAGCGCGTGCTTCGTGCACCTGACGCTCGTGCCGTACGTCGCGACGGCCGGCGAGCTGAAGACGAAGCCGACCCAGCACAGCGTGCAGAAGCTGCGCGAGATCGGCATCCTGCCGCACGTGCTGCTGTGCCGTGCGGATCGCCGCATCCCCGACGACGAATCGAAGAAGATCTCGATGTTCTCGAACGTGCCGGAAGACGCCGTGATCTCGGTGTGGGACGCCGACAGCATCTACAAGATTCCGCAGATGCTGCACGACCAGGGCCTCGACCGGATCATCTGCGAAGAGCTGAAGCTGTCGCCGAAGGACGCCGACCTGGGCATGTGGTCGGCGCTCGTCGAGAAGCTCGAGAACCCGCAGCACGAAGTGACGATCGGCATGGTCGGCAAGTACGTCGACCTGACCGAGTCGTACAAGTCGCTGATCGAGGCGCTGCGCCATGCGTCGATCCACACGTCGACCAAGGTCAACATCGAGTACATCGACTCGGAAGAGCTCGAGACGAACGGCGTCGACAGCCTGAAGCATCTCGACGCCGTGCTGGTGCCGGGCGGTTTCGGCCGTCGCGGCACGGAAGGCAAGATCGCCGCGGTTCGCTACGCGCGCGAGTCGAAGGTGCCGTATCTCGGCATCTGTCTCGGCATGCAGCTCGCGGTGATCGAATTCGCGCGCGACGTCGTCGGCCTGAAGCAGGCGAACAGCACGGAATTCGATCCGGACACGCCGGAGCGCGTGGTCGCGCTGATCACCGAATGGTACGACCGCGAAGGCAAGGTCGAGACGCGCACCGAGGAATCCGACCTCGGCGGCACGATGCGCCTGGGTTCGCAGCGCTGCCCGATCAAGCCGGGCACGATGGCGGAAGAAATCTACGGCAAGGACGTGAACGAGCGCCACCGCCACCGTTATGAAGTCAATAACCGCTTCGTGCCCCAGCTCGAAGCCGGCGGCCTTATCATCAGCGCCCGTACCCCGAGCGAGGATCTGCCGGAAATGATGGAGCTGCCGCGTTCGATGCACCCGTGGTTCGTCGGCGTCCAGTTCCACCCGGAATTCACGTCCACGCCGCGTGACGGTCATCCGCTGTTCAAGTCGTTCGTCGAAGCCGCGCTCGCCAACAAGCAAGCGCGCGGAGTGCAAGCATGAAGCTGTGCGATTTCGAGGTCGGCCTCGACCAGCCTTTCTTCCTGATCGCGGGTACCTGCGTCGTCGAATCGGAGCAAATGACGATCGACACGGCCGGCCGCCTGAAGGAAATCTGCGAGAAGCTGAACGTTCCGTTCATCTACAAGTCGTCCTACGACAAGGCAAACCGCAGCTCGGGCAAGTCGTTTCGCGGCCTCGGAATGGACGAGGGGCTGCGGATCCTCGGCGAGGTGAAGCGCCAGCTCGGCCTGCCGGTGCTGACCGACGTGCATTCGATCGACGAGATCGAGCAGGTCGCGTCGGTCGTCGACGTGCTGCAGACGCCGGCGTTCCTGTGCCGCCAGACCGATTTCATCCATGCGTGCGCGCGCTCGGGCAAGCCGGTCAACATCAAGAAGGGCCAGTTCCTCGCGCCGCACGACATGAAGAACGTGATCGACAAGGCGCGCGACGCGGCACGTGAAGCCGGGCTGTCGGAAGACCGCTTCATGGCGTGCGAGCGCGGCGTCTCGTTCGGCTACAACAACCTCGTGTCGGACATGCGTTCGCTCGCGATCATGCGCGAGACGAACGCGCCGGTCGTGTTCGATGCGACCCACTCGGTGCAGTTGCCGGGCGGGCAGGGCACGAGCTCGGGCGGCCAGCGCGAATTCGTGCCGGTGCTCGCACGCGCGGCGGTCGCGACGGGCGTCGCGGGCCTCTTCATGGAAACGCATCCGAATCCGGCCGAGGCGAAGTCGGACGGCCCGAACGCGGTGCCGCTGAACCGGATGAGCGCGTTGCTGGAGACCCTCGTCACGCTCGACCAGGCGGTGAAGCGCAATCCGTTCCTGGAAAACGATTTCAATTAAAGATCGAATGAACCTTGCGACGGCTTCGCGCGTCTGTAGCGAAAGCGGTTCCGGCACGCACGCCGTCGCAGTTTGAAGAATCCATCGTCATTCTCAGAGGAAACCCATGAGTGCAATCGTAGATATCATCGGCCGCGAGATTCTGGATTCGCGCGGCAACCCCACCGTCGAATGCGACGTGCTGCTCGAATCGGGCACGATGGGCCGCGCGGCGGTGCCGTCGGGCGCGTCCACCGGCTCGCGTGAAGCGATCGAACTGCGCGACGGCGAAGCCGGCCGCTACAACGGCAAGGGCGTGCTGAAGGCGGTCGAGCACATCAACACCGAAATCTCCGAAGCCATCATGGGCCTCGACGCGTCGGAACAGGCGTTCCTCGACAAGACGCTGCTCGAGCTGGACGGCACCGACAACAAGTCGCGCCTCGGCGCGAACGCGATGCTGGCCGTGTCGATGGCCGTCGCGAAGGCCGCCGCCGAAGAGGCCGGCCTGCCGCTGTACCGCTACTTCGGCGGTTCGGGCGCGATGCAACTGCCGGTGCCGATGATGAACATCGTCAACGGCGGCGCGCACGCGAACAACAGCCTGGACATCCAGGAATTCATGATCGTCCCGGTCAGCCAGCCGACGTTCCGCGAAGCGCTGCGTTGCGGCGCGGAAGTGTTCCACGCGCTGAAGAAGATCCTGAGCGATCGCGGCATGAGCACGGCGGTCGGCGACGAAGGCGGCTTCGCGCCGAACTTCGGCAGCAACGACGAGTGCCTGTCGACGATCCTGCAGGCGATCGAGAAGGCCGGCTACCGTGCGGGCGAAGACGTGCTGCTTGCGCTCGACTGCGCGGCATCCGAGTTCTACCACGACGGCAAGTACCAGCTCGCGGGCGAAGGCCTGCAACTGTCGTCGGCCGAATTCACCGACTACCTCGCGACGCTCGCCGACAAGTTCCCGATCGTGTCGATCGAGGACGGCATGCACGAAAGCGACTGGGACGGCTGGAAGCTGCTGACCGACCGCCTCGGCAAGAAGGTGCAGCTGGTCGGCGACGACCTGTTCGTCACGAACACGCGCATCCTGAAGGAAGGCATCGAGAAGGGCATCGCGAACTCGATCCTCATCAAGATCAACCAGATTGGTACGCTGACCGAAACGTTCGCGGCGATCGAAATGGCGAAGCGCGCGGGCTACACGGCCGTGATCTCGCACCGCTCGGGCGAGACGGAAGATTCGACGATCGCGGACATCGCGGTCGGCCTGAACGCCGGTCAGATCAAGACGGGTTCGCTGTCGCGCAGCGACCGCATCTCGAAGTACAACCAGCTGTTGCGCATCGAGGAAGATCTCGGCGACATCGCGAGCTACCCGGGCAAATCGGCTTTCTATAACCTGCGCTAACGCGCTACTATCGGGTTCGTCATCTCGACGCCGCTCTGTGCTTGTGCGCGGAGCGGCGCTTCTTATATCTGCGTCTCTTACATGCGGCTTGTCACTGTCGTCCTGATTGCCTTGCTGGCGCTCATTCAGTACCCCCTATGGTGGGGACACGGCGGCTGGCTGCGGGTGCACGAATTGCGTCAGCAGCTCGATGACCAGCTGCAGAAGAACGCGGATGAGAAGCTGCGCAACGAGCGCACCGCCGGCGAAGTGCAGGATCTGCAGAGCGGCACCGCGGCGATCGAGGAGCGTGCGCGCTACGAGATGGGCATGGTGAAGGACGGCGAAGTATTCGTGCAGTTCGTGTCGCCGAACGCGCCTGCAGGGCCGACGAACAACACGCCGTCGAATACGTCGACGCGCGGTACCGTCTCCGCGGCGCCGGTGCGGGTCGTACCGAATCCGCAGTCGATCGCGAAGCCGTCGCGGCATCACGGCGGTGACAAGGGCAAGGCCGCGCATCACTGAGCGCGATACCTCGAATCCATTGAAAAAGCGCGGGAAATACCGCGCTTTTTTATTTCCTGCCAGTCGTCAATCGACGGGGCGACGCGCGCTCACCACCACCAGCCCGGGTAGCCGTAACCGACGCCCGTCCCCCAGCGATTCCCCCATCCGCCGTAGTAGCCGCCGTAGACCGTCACCGGCGGCGGCGAGTAATAGGCCCACGCGCGCGCGGCCGCTTCGGCCGCCATCGCGCTGTTCTGCTCGCGCAGCACCTGCTGGTCGATCTCGTCGTAGCGCTTGCGTTCGGCGCTCGACAGCACGGGCGGCTGGCCGCCCGACGCGCCCGGTTCAGGCAGGCGGCTCAGGATCGTGGCAGTCGGCGGCGGCATCGCGCAGCCGGCAAGCGCGAGCGTGCCGGCCGCCATGCTCGTCACGACGATGGTGCGGAGGGTGCAAAAGGGGAGGAGGCGATTCATGTGTTTCTCCAGCAGCGTGCCGACCGTGGAAAGCGGCTGGCGCCGAAGGCCGGGCCTCCGGCGCCTGAGCCGCGCGTGCGGCGCTCGTGCGTCATTATGCGCCCGTGCCGCGCCGGTGGCGGGCACGGGCGCGCGGCTTAGTGACGCTGGTCGGTCGCGGGCGCGATGCCGGTTTCGACACCGGGCGCCGCGAACAGTTGCGCGACGTCGACCGGATCGAATTCGTAGCGCTGGTTGCAGAACTCGCAGTGGATCTCGACGTGGCCGCGCTCGACGATCACGCTGTCGACTTCTTCGCGACCGAGCATGCGCAGCATCGCACCGACCTTCTCGCGCGAGCACGAACACTGGAAACGCGTGCCGGCCGGTTCGAAGTGCTGCACGTTTTCCTGCCAGAACAGCCGGCGGAACACCACTTCCGGCTCGACCTCGAGCAGCTCCTTCGCCGACAGCGTGCCGCCGAGCGTGCACACGCGCTCCCACGTGTCGATATCGGTTTCGGCGTTGCGCGGCACGATGCCGCCGTCACCCGGCAGCTTCTGCAGCAGCATGCCGACCGCGCGGTCGCGATCTGCCGCGAGCCACAGCCGCGTGTCGAGCTGCTCCGAGTGATGCATGTAGTGCTCGAGTACCTGCGACACCGATTCGAGCGGGCCGTCGACGCCGTTCAGCGGCACGATGCCCTGGTACGGCTGCTGGCCCGGCAGCTTGTCGGCCGGGTCGAGCGTGATCACGCAGCGACCGTGGCCGCTCGCGTTGACGAGCGACGCGAAGCTCGTGTCGTCGCCGATCGTCTGCGCGGCGTCGCCCGAGAACTTCGCGGTGGCCCGCATCGACAGATCGGACCCGCACTGGACGACCAGCATCTGGACCGGCCCGTCGCCGAAGATCTGCATGATCAGGGTGCCGTGAAATTTCAGGTTCGCGGACAGCAGCGCGCACGCGGCCATCATCTCGCCGAGCACCGTGCGCACGGGGGCAGGGTAGTCGCGGCGGGCGAGCACTTCCTGCCACGTGTTGCGCAGCGAAACGATCTCGCCGCGCACGGGCGCCGCATTGAACATGAATTTCTGTAACTGGTCGCTCACTCTTCTTCCTTGAAATCCGTGCGAATCACCCGATTCGCACGAGTTGCTCCTTGAAATGCGCGCGTCGCTCGACATACGTCTTCGCGTTTGCGCGCAGCCGCGCGACGTCGTCGGCCGACAGCTCGCGCACGACTTTCGCCGGTGCGCCGAGAATCAGCGAGTTGTCCGGGAACGTCTTGCCTTCCGTCACGACCGCGCCGGCCCCGACCAGACAGTTGCGGCCGATGACCGCTCCATTCAAGACCACCGCCTGAATCCCGACCAGCGAACCTTCGCCGATCGTGCAGCCGTGCAGCATCGCCTGATGCCCGATCGTCACGTTGTCGGCGATCGTCAGCGGAAAGCCCGGGTCGGTATGCAGGACCGCGCCTTCCTGGACGTTGCTGCCGGCGCCCACGGTAATCGTCTCGTTGTCGCCGCGAATCGTCGCGCCGAACCACACGCTCGCGTTTTCCTCGAGCACGACCTTGCCGATGATGGCCGCCGTATCGGCGACGAATACGCTTTCGTGGATCGTCGGGGCCGTATCGCCCAGCTTGTAGATCGTCACGGAGTCTCCTTGTCTCTTCGAGGGTGGGCGCCGGTAAAATGGCGCGTCCGGTTTGCCCGGCGCCTGGCGCCGCGGAACAAACGCATATTGTAAACCGTCGCGTGCCTGTGCTCCCGCCACGCGTACGCAAGGTGTCCCCGTTTATGAGCATCGCGTCTTCTTCTTTCGGCCCTGCGCCGGCCTGTGTGCGCAGCGTGGCGCTCGACGCGCTGCGCGTGGCCGAGCCGGCGGCCAAGGCCGCGCAGGTGCGCGCGCTGCACGATGCGCTGCGGGCCGGGCAGGCCGCGATCGCGCCGTCGCTTCAACTGCGCGAACCGGCCGGCCTGCCCGGGCGCCCGGCGCAGCCGCCGCTCGTCGAGCCGCGCGAGCTGCAGCGGCGCAGCATGCGATCGCCGGAAGGGCGCGCCGTGCTGCTGCACGCGCTCGCCCATATCGAATTCAATGCGATCAACCTGGCGCTCGACGCGGTCTGGCGCTTCGCGGGCCTGCCGGACGCGTTCTACGCGGACTGGCTGAAGGTCGCGGCCGAGGAGGCCTATCACTTCACGCTGCTGTCCGACCGGCTCGTCGACGGGTTCGGGCATGCGTACGGCGATTTTCCCGCGCACAACGGGCTGTGGGAGATGTGCGAGCGGACCAAGGACGATGTGCTCGCGCGCATGGCGCTCGTGCCGCGCACGCTCGAGGCCCGCGGGCTCGACGCGTCGCCGCCGATCCGCGCGCGGCTCGTGCAGGCGGGCGACGATGCGTCGGCCGCGATCCTCGACGTGATCCTGCGCGACGAAATCGGCCATGTCGCGATCGGCAACCGCTGGTTCCGTCATCTATGCGACGGCGCCGGGCGCGACCCCGTGCCGACCTATCGGCAGCTCGCCGAGCAGTACCACGCGCCGCGACTGCGCGGCCCGTTCAATTTCGATGCGCGGCGCGATGCCGGCTTCGACGAGGCCGAACTCGACGAACTGGCCGCTCAGGACGCGGCGAATGGAAGCGCCGCGCCTTAGCCGGATCGCGTTTGGCCATATCGGGCCGGCTGCCGCCTCGCGCGCGCCCGGCCGATGGCGTTCTGCCGGCCGACCCTCGAACGGCCTCGCCGCTAGAGCTGCACCTCGATTACCAGCCGCCGCAACCGGGGCGCCGCTATAATCGAACGACCATTCTTTTTTGGCGGCTGCAATGAGTGCCTCGAGTTCTGTTTCCGATTTCGTCACGGTGCGCGGCGTCCAGCTGCATGTGCGGCGCTGGGGCCGGCCCGATGCGCCGACGCTGTTCATGCTGCACGGCTGGATGGACGTCGCGGCGTCGTTCCAGTTCGTCGTCGATGCGCTCGCGGGCGACTGGCAGGTGATCGCGCCCGATGCGCGCGGCTTCGGGCTGTCCGACTGGCCGGTCGCGCGGCAGGGCGGCGGCCACTACTGGTTCCACGAGTACCTGGGCGACCTCGATGCGCTCGTCGACCGCTATGCGCCGACCGGCGAGGTCAACCTGGTCGGACACAGCATGGGCGCGAACGTCGTGTGCCTGTATGCCGGCGCGCGGCCGGAACGCGTGCGGCGCGTGGTCGACCTCGAAGGGTTCGGGCTCGCGCCGGCCCGCGCCGAACAGGCGCCGCGCCGGCTGCGCGGCTGGCTCGACGAGCTGCGCGAGCCGCCCGCGCTGCGGCCGTACGCGTCCCTCGACGACGTGGCGGCGCGCCTGATCAAGACCAATCCGCGGCTCGACCCGCGCCGCGCCGCGTTTCTCGCCGCGCACTGGTCGAAACGCGGCGACGACGGCCTCTACCACCTGCTGGCCGACCCGGCGCACAAGATGCCGGGCCCGCTGCTGTACCGGCTCGACGAAGTGATGGCGATCTGGAGGCAGGTGCGTGCGAAGGTGCTGCACGTCGAGGCCGTCAATTCGCCGACGCTCGCGCACCTCGCCGGCGACATCCCGCTGCCCGAATTCAAGGCGCGCTTCAACGCATTCCCCGACTGGCGCGAGAAACTCGTCGAGGATGCCGGCCACATGGTGCATCACGACCAGCCCGCGCAGATCGCGGCGCTGATCGAGGCGTTCTGCGCGTAGGCGCGTGGCACCGGCCGCAGGGCAGGCGGACGGCGCAATTGCGGCGTTGCAGTAGAATGAGGCCTTACCTGCGATGCCGATAATGAACGCCGATCTCCACTGCCATTCCAATGTTTCCGACGGGTTGCTGTCGCCTGCCGACGTCGCGCGCCGCGCGCATGCGGGCGGCGTGACCCTGTGGGCACTGACCGACCACGACGAGATCGGCGGCCAGGCGGTGGCGCGCAGCGAGGCGGAAGCGCTCGGCATGCGCTACCTGAGCGGCGTCGAGATTTCGGTCACGTGGGCGTCGCGCACCGTGCACATCGTCGGCCTGCACATCGATCCCGCCCATCCGGCGCTGGTCGACGGCCTGTACCGCACGCGCCACGGCCGCGCGGCGCGCGCGCTGGCGATCGCGGAGCAGCTCGCGACGCTCGGCATTCCCGGCGCGTACGAAGGCGCGCTCAAATACGTATCGAATCCCGACCTGATCTCGCGCACGCACTTCGCGCGCTTTCTCGTCGAAAACGGCCACGCCGAATCGACGTCCGACGTGTTCGATCGCCTGCTCGGCGACGGCAAGCCCGGCTTCGTCCCGCATCGCTGGGCGTCCCTGTCCGACGCGGTCGGCTGGATCCGCGCGGCAGGCGGCGAAGCGGTGGTCGCGCATCCGGGCCGCTATCGCTATACGCCGGTCGAATTCGACGCGTTCTTCGGCGAGTTCATCGATCTCGGCGGCCGCGCGATCGAGGTCATCACGGGCAGCCACACGCCCGACCAGTACCGCGAATACGCGGACGTCGCGCGCCGCTTCGGCTTCGAAGTGTCGCGCGGCTCGGATTTCCATGCGCCCGGCGAGGGCCGCATCGAGCTCGGCAGCCTGCCGCCGTTGCCGCCCGACCTGACACCGGTCTGGGAGCGCTGGCTCTGACGCCGGGCGGCTCCGGGCCGCCCGCGTGGCCGCCGATGCGCGCATCCGACTTCTCCCTCTTTACGTGTCCCCATGTCCCAGTTCTTCAGGATTCATCCGGATAATCCGCAGCCGCGCCTGATCAAGCAGGCGGTGGAGATCGTCAACAAGGGCGGCGTGATCGCGATGCCGACCGATTCGAGCTATGCGCTCGCGTGCCATCTCGACGACAAGGACGCGGTCGAGCGCGTGCGCCGGATTCGCGGCCTCGACGACAAGCAGCACCTGTCGCTGCTCGTGCGCGACCTGTCGGAGCTCGCCAACTTCGCGATGGTCGACAACCGCCAGTACCGGCAGATCAAGTCGGTGACGCCGGGCCCGTACGTGTTCATCCTGCAGGCGACGAAGGAAGTGCCGCGCCGGCTGTCGCACCCGTCGCGCAAGACGATCGGGCTGCGCGTGCCCGATCATGCGATCACGCTCGCGCTGCTGGAGTCGCTCGGCCAGCCGCTGCTCGGCACGACGCTGATCCTGCCGCCGGACGACGAACCGCTGAACGATCCGGAGGAAATCCGCACGCGCCTCGAGAAACAGGTCGACCTCGTGATCGACGGCGGCGCCTGCCCGCGCGAACCGTCGACGGTGATCGACCTGACCGGCGACGCGCCCGAACTCATCCGCGCGGGGCGCGGCGCGCTCGAACCGTTCGGCCTCTCGGCCGCATGAGCGCGCCGTTCATTTTTGCGCGAGTGCGCTTGTTACAATAACGCGATATGGATGCTTCCCTGATACAGACCATCGCCGTCTACGCGTTGCCCGTGATCTTCGCGATCACGCTGCACGAGGCCGCGCATGGCTACGCTGCACGCCTGCTCGGCGACAACACCGCGTACGCGATGGGGCGCGTGTCGTTCAATCCGATGCGCCACATCGACCCGCTCGGCACGATTGCCATTCCGCTCGCGATGTACTTCCTGACCGGCGGCGCGTT
>Ga0209370_1001507_pt1 | contig 20351 bp, 9 predicted proteins | sample AgamicAtPrz_FD_187164 | JGI IMG/M metagenome (GOLD analysis project Ga0209370, IMG submission 187164) | Agave microbial communities from Guanajuato, Mexico - At.P.rz (SPAdes) (version 2) | ecosystem: Host-associated > Plants > Phyllosphere > Phylloplane/Leaf | place: Guanajuato, Mexico... | reverse complement strand
TGGAACCACCTGATCCCATCCCGAACTCAGCAGTGAAACGATGCATCGCCGATGGTAGTGTGGGGTTTCCCCATGTGAGAGTAGGTCATCGTCAAGATTCAATTCCAAAGCCCCTGATCGCGATGCGGTCGGGGGCTTTGTCTTTTCAGGGTATCAATGCGCGAGCTCCCTGGGCTGTCGTGAAGGGAACAGCATTCCCAGGCACAGCAAGGCCCCCAGTAGGAGCGGCTTCAGCCGCGATCACCCGCGAAGCGGGTGCCAGACACCGAGTTGCTTGCATCGCGGCTAAAGCCGCTCCTACAGAGATCTCTTTTTGCCGAGCAACAGCACAGCCTGAAGGGCTATTCCCCGACCCCTGATATCCAAGACAAAAAAAGGCCGCTCCCGGTTGGGAGCGGCCTTTTTGCTATTGGGGCATACGCCCCTGCATTGTGGTATCAGCTCAGCAGATTACGCACATTGCCCATCGCCTCATCGGCAAAGCCCTGCAGGAACGCCTGGAAGCCCGGCAGGGCCTCCGGGCCACCTTCCCAGGGCTCGGCCTGGATGGTCCAGGTCGCACGGCTGCGGCCGGCGTCGATCGCCTGCACTTGCATGGCAGCCCACAGGTTGCCGATATTCAGGCTGGTGTAGATCAGGCTCCAGGTCATGTGCATGGCCTGCTCGTCACGGCTGTTCAACTGCTCGATCACCACGTTGCCATCCTTGAACAGCTTCTTGCGCACCGAGCGCACGCCACTGCCGGTCATCTCGATATGCGCCAGCGCAGGGATGAACACCGGGAAGCCAGCGAAATTGCCGACGATGTTCCACACGCTGGCGGCCGGGGCGGCGATCTCGACGCTGGAAACCACCAGGCAGCCCTGCGGGTTGCGGATCAGGGTGTCGGGTTTGAGTGCTTGCATGGGATGTTGCTCCTGTTGTGGATAAGAGAGATCAGATAAAACCGATGTCGGCCAGGTAGCGGCAGCCGCGGCTGAGCAGCGCCGGGTCCTTGCTCGGATAACGGGCGCCCATGCGCTGCACGCCGGCACGGGCGTTGTCGTGGGCGATACCGGAGATATCGCCGATGTCTTCCTCGAAGCCGTCCAGGTAGAAGCCCAGGACGTCGTACAGCGCGTTATCGCGGTCGACCCGGGCCAACTGGCGTTGCCACTGCTCGACGCTGACCAGCTCGAAGGCGTGGCCCTGTGCATGGAACGACGCCAGGTAGTCACGCCAGCGCAGCGGCTCGGGGTTGTGCAGGTTGAAAACGCATTGGCCAGCCTGGTGGCGGCTGCTGTGGAAAGCGATGAAACGGGACAGGAAGTCCACCGGCATGAGGTCGAAGTCGATCTCCAGCCCCGGTACCTGGCCCAGTTGCAGCGAGCCCTTGAGCATCAGCATCAGCCGGTTGCGCTGGGGCTGGCAGGCGCCCGTGCGGCTGTCGAAAGTGATGTTGCCGGGGCGGAACAGGTTGACCCACACGCCCTGCTCGCGGGCGCGGCTGAGGATGCGCTCGCCGACCCATTTGCTCAGGTTGTAGCCATTGCGGATGTAGATCGGTGGGGTACTGGCCGGATCGCTCTCCAGCACGCGACCGTCATTGTCCACCGCGCTGCACGCGGACAGGGTCGAGACGAAGTTGAAGATCTTCTTGCGCCGGCCTTCGCACAGCCGCAGGCACTCGAACAACGGCTCGATGTTGTCGGCGGCCAGCACCTCGTAGTCGAGCACATGGTTGACCTGCGCGGCGTTGTGCAGCAGGGCGCCATAATTGTTGTCCAGGTCGTCGTAAGCGGCCTGGGACAAGCCCAGCAGCGGCTTGCGCAGGTCCGCCTCGAACACCCGTACGCGGCTCAGGTCCAGGGCAATATGGTTGTCCCGCAAGGCCTGGGCGAAGCGCTCCTCGGCGGACTGCCCACCGGCGCGGCGTACCAGGCAGGCGACTTCGGTGGCGCCCCATTCCAGCAAGGCTTCGACCAGGTGCACGCCAAGGAAGCTGTTGGCCCCGGTGACGATGACCTTGTGCACATCGCCCAGACGCTCCATCGGCAGCACCTGCAGGCCGAGATCGCGGTTGGCGTCCTGCTCCAGGCGCGCCAGGGAGGTCTGCAGCGCGTCATCGTTGCCGTCGAGCAGCGCGCCCAGGCGCTGCAGGGTCGGCTGCTCGATGAAACGGTTGATCGCCACACCCTGGCCGAAGTGTTCCCGGATCTCCAGCAACAGGCGCGATAGCAGGATCGAGTGCCCGCCCAGGTTGAAGAAGCTGTCGTCCATGGAGATGTCGGCTGGCGGCAGTTCCAGCAATTCGCTCCACAGCTGCAGCACGCGCTTCTCGGTCTCGGTCGTCGGCGTGATGCGCGCGTGCGTCGGCAGGGTCAGTGGCCGTGCCGACAATGCCCGGCGGTCCACCTTGCCATTGGCCGTATAGGGCATGTGTTCCAGCACCTGGTAGAACATCGGGCGCATGTAGTCCGGCAGGTGCCGTTCGGCATGATCGCGCAGCAAGGCTTGTGCATCGGCCCGCTGCGGATAGGCGAGGAAGGCCAGGATCCGGCGCTGTGCGTCGATCACCACCGCCACCTGGGCGAACAGCTGGCTGTCGCGCAGGCAGTGCTCGATCTCCTCGGGCTCGACCCGGAAACCTCGGATCTTCACCTGGTTGTCACGCCGTCCGCACAGCTCGATGCCCTGGGCGGTCCACTTGCCGATGTCTCCGGTGCGATAGGCACGCAGCGTGCGGCCGGCGGGCAGGCTCAACTCGACGAAGCGTTCGGCGGTGAGTGCCGGCTTGTTCAGATAGCCCAGGCCGACTCCGGGCCCGGCGATGTAAAGCTCGCCCGGGGTCTGCTCCGCTACCGGTTGCAGTGCCTGATCGAGTATCAGCACCTGGGTGTTGGCGATCGGCAGGCCCAGGTTGCGGTTGCTGTCGCCGCTGGCGAACACCCGGGTGGTGGCCAGCACGGTGGTTTCCGTCGGCCCGTAGATGTTGTGCATCCGGCACTGACCGGCCAGGCGTGCGATGACCTCCGGCTCACAGACGTCGCCGCCGGTGATCAGGTGGCGCAGGCCGAGGTGGAGATCGCGGGGCAGGATGCTCAGCAGGGCCGGTGGCAGGAACGCGTGGCTGACTTCCTGGCTGTGGATAAGTTGTACCAATTGCTGCGGATCACGGCGCTGGTCCTCGCTGGGCAGCACCAGCTCGGCACCGCAGGCGAAGGTCGGCAGGATGTCCAGCAGCGAGGCATCGAAGCCGATGGTGGAGAACTGCAGCACCCGGCTGTGTCCGTCCAGGGCCACATGCTCGCGGTACCAGGCCATGAAGTGCGCCAGGTTGCGCTGGCTGAGCAGCACGCCCTTGGGCTGGCCGGTGGTGCCGGAGGTGTAGATCGCCACGCAGGCCTGCTCGGCGCCGGCCTGGCGCAGTGCCAGGCCAGGCAACGGCATGCCCGGTGTCGTTGCGAGGCTGCGAACATCTACATGCGGGATATCCACAGCTACATGCCCGTCATGCAGCACGACACTGGTACCGGCATCCTCGAGGATCGACTGGCGTCGCTCGGCCGGCGTGGCCGGGTCCAGCGGCAGGTAGATGGCGGCGCAGCCCAGCACCGCCAGCAGGCTGGCATAAAGGTCGGGCGTCTTGTCCATGCACACGGCGACCACCGGCGGCTGTTCCCCGGACTCGGGCAACAACGGCGCCAGGGCCTGCTGGATGGCGACGGTGCGGGCATGCAGCTGGCGATAGCTGGAGCGCTGGCCGGCGTGGTTCAGGGCGGAGCATTCGGCATGCAGGCGCAGGCTGTGCTCCAGTGTTTCGACCAGGCTCGTTTCGGCCTTCTCCAGCAGGTCGGCGCGCAGCGTGCGGTTGGACGGGTGGCGGTAGGCCAGTGCCTCCAGCCAGTCCAGGCCGTGCTCGCGCTCCTGGTCACCGGGGCTTACCGCGGGCGCTTCCTGCAGATGCGCCGGATTACGGGCAAAGCGGGTGACCTGCAGGGCCAGCTGATCACACAAGGCCTGCAGGGCGTCTTCACGCAACTGCTGACCGTTGCCGGAGCTCGGCGCGGGTATCGCCGCTCGTTGGATCAGCCGCTGGGCGCTGGCACTGCCGCACCAGCACAGGGCTTCGAGTTGCGGCAGGGGCTCGGCGAAGCTGGCGCCCAGGCGCAGCCTGAGCAGCGGCGTGTCACACAGTCGCTGCCAGTCGCTGCTGCCGAGTGTCAGGCTGCCGTCTTCCACTACCAGGTCTGGCCGGACCGACAGCTGCTGGCACAAGGCTTGCGCGCTGTCGGCGCTGGCCGAGCCATGGCCATGCTCGTCGAGCAGGCGGGCGAATGCCTCCAGGGTGGGGCTGATGCCCACCAGGAGTATGTCGAGGCGTCTCATGTCCAGGTCCTCAGGGCAGGTAATCGCGCAGGGCGTCTTGCACGCAGGGCGACTCGAGCATCGAGCTGCTGCGGAAGAAACGCAGGATGTTGCCCAGCAACGGATGCTGGTGATTGATCGGGAAGGCCAGGCCTTGCGCTTCTTCGCGCAGGGCCTGGCGCACCGTTTCGTTCACCGGCAAGGCGGCGATCAGGGCACAGTCGAACGCCTGCTGGATGTCGCTGGTCAGGTATTGGCGCAGGAATAGCGGCAGCACCCTGGCGATCGCCTGGCGGTCCGCCTCCGGCGCGGTGTGCCAGTAGATGCGCGTCAGCCGCGCCCAGAAGCTTGAATGACGGCCTTCGTCCAGCAGGTGATCGGCCATCAGTCCCTTCACCGAGGGCTTGACCGAGTCGTCCTTGGCAAAGGCAGCGACATCGTCGGTCAGGGTGTTCTCGGCGATGCCCACGCAAATCAGCTCCAGCGCATCGCGCAGCGCCTCGGGCACCTGGTCCAGCGCGGCCGGAATGGCGCGGCTGAGTTCGATCTCCTGGGGCAGGGTGATCGGCTCGATGCCGGTCAGGGCGATGGTCTGCTGCAGGAAGTCCATCGCCACCAGGGCGTGATAGTCCTCGTCCACCACCACGGTCATCGCGTCATAGCGGCAGGCGAACGGAAAGCGTACGGCAAAGCGGTCCTTGGCGATGCGCCGGGCGGTGCGGTCGACGATCTCGGTCTCGAAGATCACCACATCGTTGATGAACTTGTAGAGGCTTTGCACCAGCACGAAATCACGCAGCTGCGGACATTCGCGCTGGAACGTCGCGCCGAGTACCAGGGGTTGGCGGCTCAGGGGGTAGATCAGTCGCTGGTCATCCTCCACCAGGCGCCGGGGCCGGGTGCGGATGGTCGCCCGAGCCTCCCAAGCCTCGGCAAAGGAGCGGTACTCGAGGGCATTCATGGGGTGACCTCGGCGATTGGCGACTGCAGCGAGGCCCGCAGGCGGTCCCACAGCGCCATGCGGCTGTCCACTGCGGCGATGGCGGCCACGTAGACGTCTTCCTGGCGCAGCGGGTCGTGGTCGACCAGGCGGGCCAGCAACTGTTCGGCGGCAGGCCCGTGGTCCTCGGAGTCCACCTCGATGTGGCGCTGCAGGTAGTAACGGAAGGTCGGCGCCTGCTCGGTGCCGATGCCCCACTCGTCGAGGATCTGCTGGAACATCGCCGGGATCACGCTTTCCCGGCCGTGCAGGAAGGCGGCCGCAACCCGGTGGGCCGGTGCGTCGAGGGCCACCTCGAGGGTGTCGCGGACGAATCGCTGGGCGGCCTCACTGGCACCGCAGCGCTGCAGGGCATCGATGGCCGTGATGCCCTGCTGCTGCAGGGTGATGAAGCGATCGATGGCCTGGGTGCTGGCGCCGACTTCGCGCATGGCATCCAGGTACAGCTCGAAGTGGCTGTAGTGGCCGTGGTCGAGACGGTCGTCCGATTCTTCGCCCAGCACGATCTCGTTGATCAGACGCGCAGCGGCCGGATCCGCCGGCGGTAGCCAGGGCAGGCTGACGCAGGTCAGCTCCTGCTGCAGGCGCTTGGTCAGTGACATGAAGTCCCAGACTGCAAAAACATGGGTTTCCATGAATCGACGCAGTGTCTGCAGCGAGTCGATTTCGGAAAAGAGCGGGTGCAGGGAAAGTTCATGTTTCTTGTCGGAAAGTGTGCGCTTCAATGTGCTCATGATGAGGTCCGTTATGGATGGCATTCAGGGATGAAGTTGCTCTGCGCATTGCTCGTTATATAAATTCCAGACGAGGGGGTGCCTCGAATGAAATTTCGACTTCGAACAACGGATAGAGGCCGGCAGGGCTTGTATGGCAAGGCGTCCACGGTGATGTCTGGCCGCCCTTGGCTGGCGCTATAAAAGTTAGAACAACTTCAAAGTTGGCCGCAATTGTTTTTTTGATTATTTTATCTTCGGACTTTTCTTGAAATATAAGTGCCCGAATAAAACTTTGAGTAAGTTTTATTTTGGCAATATGTGCTCCTTCCGATAATTAACGATCAGAAAAATAGACACAGAGTGAATGCCTCACTCGGAGCACTGATGAACGGAGATGGGAGAGTGACTGTTGGAGGGCGGCTGATCGCGTGCGGTCCTTGCCCTGGTGCCAGATTCCTTCTGCAGGTGAATGAGTAGGCAGGCGGCCAGGTCCACGTCTGATGATCAGCGGCCGCTGCGGGGAGTAGAGTGTGCCCAAAATGCTGGCACTGCCATGGCCTGCGACGGACCGGGCAGTGGAAATACCCTGATCAGCGGGTGGATGGCAGGAGGGGAGGGTTAGTAGCTGAGCAGCCCGAGGTGGCTGTTGAAGATGCGTACCAGGCGCTGGTTGAGCAGGGAGGCATCGACCGATTGCCCCGGCAATTCAATCAGCTCCAGCTCCCGCCGCACCAGGCTGTGCCAACCAAGCATCGCCGCCAGGGAGCCCGGCGGGTAGAGCACGGTCATCGGCACATGCAACGGCAAGTTAGTGGTACTGAACTGCGGGCTGTCACAGCTTGAAACAAACAAATGACGGGTCTGTCCCGGACAAGTCTCCTGCACCTGCTGGATCAAGGCCAGGGCGATGTGCGCGCCCAGCCCTTGGGCGAACATGGCGTGGGGTTGTACCAGATAGGGCTGAAGCTGCTCGCGCAGGACTTGGGTCAGGCGCCCGGCCACGGGTAGTGCGGCGGACTGCTCCAGGTCTGCGATGGACGGGACATCGACCGCGACCAGCTCGATCGGGTCGCTGAGAGTCCTTGCCCAGGTGCGGTACTGGGCAAGTTGTTGCCGGGTGCTGGCCAGGCAGATCAGGCGAATCCTGGACGGCTGGTCGGGCGTGATTTCCTGTCGCGTCTGCACGTGCACTGCCGTTCCTTGTGGCGGATCGTGTCTGCGCAGCGACGCGGTCGCTGAGGTCGGCTGCGCGGTTGAGCAGGATCAGTTGCCCGATTGCCTGTCGAGGTAGCTCCTGATGGTGCGCGCGGCGTGATTCAGGTGCTCTTCCAGAAGCTCGATGGCCCTGTCCACCAGTTTGTCGCTGGCGGCGTCGACCAGGGCGATGTGGTCGTCCTGGGTGAGCTTGCCCAGCCCCATCGAGGACAGGTGGAAGCGCAGGAAGCGTTCCTCCTCGTTGAGCTCGATCTCGATCATGCGCAGCAGTTTCTGGTTTTGCGCCTTGCTGTAGAGGGCCATGTGGAACAGACGGTTGAGCCGGCCGATCTCGGCGTGGCGGGTCTCGGTCTCCAGCTGGCGGATGTATGCCCTGGCCTGGGCGATGTCGTCGGCATCGAGCAAGGGGATCGACTGACGTAATGCCTCGGTCTCGAGCAGCACGCGCAGGGCGTAGGTGTCGACGGCATCTTCGCCGATCAGTGGCGCCACCACCGCACCTTTGTGCATCACCACCTGCAGCAGGGACTGGGCCTCGAGCTGGCGCAGTGCTTCGCGCACGGGCATGCGGCTGACGCCGAACAAGGTCGCCAGCTCTTGCTGGCGCACGGCGGTGCCCGGTGGCAGGCGGCCGTCGAGGATGGCACTGCGCAGGCGCTCTTCTATGACACTGCGGGCCAGGTGCGGCGGTACCTGCTCGCTGCCCAGCACGGTGCTCAGGAGTTTGGGTTTCTCAGCCACGCGGGGTTCGCCTCGGCAACATGAAAATTGGATCCAATAACCCTAGTGAGGGAAGGGGGCGCTTGTCAAACGGATTGATCAAGCGGGTGCGCCATGGCGCACTCACGAAACGCGGCTATCGTGAAGCAAGTTGCCGGCATTGGGAAGATGGCCAAGGTCGCCAGCCCTTGTACGAAGCGGGTTTGCCGACAGTTGGCAGCACAGGCACCCGGTGCCATTGTCTTTTGCCGCGCCAGCCCGCACCATCGCTGCTTTCGACTGATCTGAACGGGTGTCCGCAGTGGCGATACCTTGGCCTCTCAATGCGACCGCACGCCGGCTCGGCCTTGCCGTGCTGCTCGGCTGCCTGTGGCTGGGCGCTACCCAGGCGGATTGGGACTTCTCGCAGATCAGCCGCCGTGCGCAGGCATTGTATGGCCCGCTGGGGCCGGGCCAGGGACGCATCGATGCCTGGCAGAACCTGCTGACGGCGCAGAAGCAGGGCAGCGAGCTGGAGCAGTTGCAGGTGGTCAACCTGTTCTTCAACAAGCAGTTGCGCTACGTCGAGGACATCGACCTGTGGCACGAGGTCGACTACTGGGCCACGCCGGTGCAGTCGCTGATCAAGGGCGCGGGCGACTGCGAGGACTATGCCATCGCCAAGTACTTCAGCCTGCGGCGCATGGGCATCCCGGCGGAAAAGCTGCGTATCACCTACGTCAAGGCCTTGCGCCAGAACCGTGCGCACATGGTCCTGACCTATTATTCAAGCCCACAGGCCCAGCCTCTGGTGCTCGACAGCCTGATGGACGCGATCAAGCCAGCCAGCCAGCGTACCGACCTGCTGCCGGTGTATGCCTTCAATGGTGAAGGCCTGTGGCTGACCGGCGCTGGCGGCAACAAGAAGGTCGGCGACACCAAGCGCCTGTCACGGTGGCAGGACTTGCTGAAGAAAATGCAGGCCGAAGGGTTCCCGGCCGAACCGGTTTACTGAAGGAGCACAGATGTCACTGTTCAAACAATTGCTGCTAGCCATTTGCCTGTTCCTGGTGGTCGCCTTCAGTGGCAGCTTCATGGTCAGCCTGGAGAGCTCGCGCAGCCAGTACGTCAACCAGCTGCGCTCCCATGCCCAGGATGCGGCGACCGCGCTGGCGCTGTCGCTGACACCGAACATCGACGACCCGGCGATGGTCGAGCTGATGGTCAGTTCGATCTTCGACAGTGGCTACTATTCGAGCATCAAGGTCATCGACCTGGACTCCAATGCCGTGCTGGTCGAGCGCCATGCCGAACCCGACGCGGGTGGCGTGCCGGGTTGGTTCATCCAGCTGATCGGCCTGGACCCGGCCGGTGGCGACGCCATCGTCAGCCGCGGCTGGCAGCAGGCGGCGCGGGTCGAGGTGATCAGCCATCCGATGTTCGCCCTGGCCAAGCTCTGGCAGAGCGCCCTGGGCAGCCTGGGCTGGCTGCTGCTGTGCGGCGCGGCAAGCGCGGTGCTCGGGGCGCTGCTGCTGCGTCGCCAACTGCGCCCGCTCGACTACATGGTGGCGCAGTCCCACGCCATTGCCCGCCGTGAATTCCTCAGCCTGCCGGAATTGCCGCGCACGCCCGAGCTGCGTCGGGTGGTGCAGGCGATGAACCAGATGGTCGAGAAACTCAAGGCGCTGTTCACCGAGCAGGCCGAGCGCAGCGAGAAGCTGCGTGCCGAGTCGTACCAGGACAGCCTTACCGGGCTGGCCAATCGCCGTTACTTCGAAATGCAACTCAATGCCCGGGTCAGCAACCTCGAGGAGGCCCGTGCCGGCTACCTGCTGTTGCTGCGGGTCCAGGACCTGGCAGGCCTGAACGCGCGCCTGGGTGGCCAGCGCACCGACCAGTTGTTGCAGGCGGTGGGCGAGCAGTTGCGCCGCACCTGTGCGAACTTCCCCGAGACCAACGACCTGATCACCCGCAGCCGTGGCGGCGAGTTCGCGGTGCTGGCGCCGGGCATGGTGCATGACGAGGCGATCCAGCTGGCCCAGGCCCTGGAGACCACCTTGCAGAGCCTGCACGAGACCGGTGCCAGTGATGTCGACCCGGTGGCCTGTATCGGCCTGGCGCCCTACAGTCCCGGGGATGCCCCGCAAGCGCTGCTCAAGCTTGCCGACGAGGCCCTGGCCCGCGCCGAGAGCCAGCCCGCGCCGGGCTGGGTGTGCCTTGAGCAGGGTGCCGCGGGCCAGGCCGCCGACAGTCACCATGCCTGGCACACGCGCCTGGACCAGGCGTTGGACAAGGGGCAGTTCGAGCTGTTCTTCCAGCCGGTGGTGGACGCCAGGGCTCCAGAGCGGGTGCTGCACTACAAGGTCATCTCGCGCCTGCACGACGAGCAGGGCGAAGCCCTGGCGGCTGGCCGCTTCCTGCCGTGGCTGGAGCGCTTCGGCTGGATGGCGCGCCTGGACCTGCTGGTGCTGGAGAAAGTGCTCAGGCACTTGCAGGGACATGGCGAGGCGCTGGCGCTGAACCTGTCGGCCGCGACCCTGGCCGACCCCAAGGCGCTGCAGCGGGTCTACGAGCTGCTGGGGCAGCATGGCGCGCTGGGACGGCGGTTGACCTTCGAGATCGGCGAGGAGCAGCTGCCCGAGCAATCGGTGCTGGAGCAGCTGACCCGGCGCCTGCGCGCCCTGGGCTTCAGCCTGGCGCTGCAGCGCTTCGGCGGACGCTTCAGCATGATCGGCAACCTCGCCCACCTGGGCCTGGCCTACCTGAAGATCGACGGTGGCTATATCCGCAACATCGACCAGGAGCGGCACAAGCGCCTGTTCATCGAGGCCATCCAGCGGGCGGCGCACAGCATCGACCTGCCATTGATCGCCGAGCGGGTGGAGACCGAAGGGGAGCTGAAGGTACTACGGGAGATGGGCGTGCAGGGGATTCAAGGGCAACTGGTAGGTGGGCCGGCACCCTGGCGTTGAGTGAAACCCTGTGGGAGCGGGTTTACCCGCGAAAGCGTCGGTAGCTTTACTGCCGCATTCGCGGGTAAACCCGTTCCCACAGGTGCATACAAGGGCCGTGTGATCAGATCAACCCGCCTTCCTCGTCTTCCTCGATCAGGTTGTTCAGGCTGCCCAGCGCCTTGCGCGCGGTGGAGCGGTTGAGCAGCTTGGCCTGGGCGCCGGGCGGCAGGTCGGTGATGCTGAACACGCCCTTGGCGGTCAGCACCTCGATCAGGTCCTCCAGCACCCGGATCATGTCCAGGTCGCTCTGCTTGAGCTGCTTGAGGCTGTTCTCGACAACGTTGTCGGCGAACCATTCCTGGATCTCGGCATTGTCTGCCGGGACCATGTCGTTGAAACCACCGAATTCGGCGGCTTCCACCCGCAGCAAACGGCCGTCAGCGTCGCGTTGCACGTAGAACATGGCGGCGTCCCTCGTCACGATGAATCCTTCTTGGTAGTCAGCAGCATAGGCAAAGTTCACCGGGCATGTAAGCCCGGTGCACGAGTATGCGCGTGAAGGGATGGCTGGAAAAGCCCGCGCCCCCGACGCCGGCCCTTGCGGGCCGAGGTCGGGGGTGAGGGATCAGCTGTTGGAGTTGTCGATCTTGATGGTCGGGTCGGCGCCGCTGATCAACGAGTTGATCGTGGTGTTGGACCAGTTCACACCCTCGAGCTTGATGGTCACGTCGGCGTTGGCCAGGCCACCGGCGGCGTTGAGCTTGCCTTCGGTACTGACCTGCAGGGTCGACTCGCCATTGACCGTGGTGATCTTCAGGAAGTTGTCGATGGTGCTGGCCTTCTCGCCCTGGAGCAGGTCGCTCAGGTCGAGGCGGTCACCCTCGCTGGCCTTGAAGTCCTTGATCACGTCCTTGCCCAGGTCGCCGGCCTTCCACACGAAGGTGTCGGCACCGCTGCCGCCGGTCATGATGTCGTCACCCTTGCCGCCGATGAGGATGTCATTGCCGGCACCGCCGAACAGGATGTCGTTGCCTTCGCCGCCGAGCAGGGTGTCGTTGCCGGTGCCGCCGAGCAGGATGTCGTTGCCCTTGCCACCGTCAATGTAGTCGTTGCCACCCTGGCCGAAGATGATGTCGTTGCCGTTGCCGCCCAGCAGGGTATCGGCGCCGTCATTGCTGCGCGAGACATCGAACTCGGCGTAGTTCTCGGTGATGTACTTGTGCATCGCCCGCGCGTCCACGCTGCCCGCGTCCACGCCCAGCTTGTCGGCAACATAGCCGCGGATCGCCTCGACACCGGTGCCGGCAACACCGTCGAAGACCATCAGGTCGCCGAAGATGATGTCGTTGCCGTCGCCGCCGTTGACCGTGTCGCTGCCCGGCTGGGTGACTTCGGTATGGCCGAGGATGGCCTCGGCCAGCTTGCTCGGGTCGATGTTGGTCTGCGGCTTGCCGTCGGTGTCGTACGGCTTCAGGTCGTTGGTGTTGACGCCGTTGTTGAGGCCGATGGCCTCGACCTCGGACAGGCCCGAGAGCAGCTTGAAGCTGTCCTGCGAGTTGTTCGTGGTGGTGCTGTTGGTGTCGTAGCCCAGGCCACCACGCGAAGACAGCTCGTAGGTGCCGTTGCCCTCGGCGTGCAGCTCGCCCGATACGCCGTATTTCCAGCCGTTGCGGTAGTACTGCACCTGCAGGTTGCCGGCGTTGTCGATGCTGACGTAGTTGGTGTTGCTGCTGTCGATGTAGCCGTTGTACGCCATGCCCGGCTTGTAGTTGATCGAGGCCAGGAAGGTGTCCAGGGTGATGCCCGAGGTCCCCAGGGTCGGGTTGGGGTTCTCGTTGGTCTGGTAGTAGGTCGGCTTGCCATCGGTGATGAAGAACGTCTGGTTGCTGCCGGTATTTCCACCATCCTTGAGGTTCTGGAACCAGTTGGCGGTGGTCTTGAAGGCGTCCTCGTAGTTGGTGCCGCCGTCCGCCCGCAGGGTGTTAAGGGCGTTGAGCAACTGCTGCAGGCCAGCATCGTTCAGGGTTACCGCAACGCTGCTCTTGACCTGGGTGGCGAAGTCCACCAGCAGGATATTCACGGTACCCGACTGGTCACCCTTGACGCTGGCGGCCAGGGTCTTGAACACCGACTCCAGGGATTTCTTCGCCGCATCCACGCCGGACGAGCCCATGCTGCCCGAGGTGTCGACGATGAAGGCGAGGTTGTAGTCCTGGCCCGGTACCACGTGCAGGCCGGTGACGTCAGCCACCACCACATCGTTGCCGTCGGTGCCGGTGATGTTGTCGCTGTCCGAGGACAGGTTGCTGGTGGTGTAGGACTGCGGGTAGACCGTGACCTTGATGGTGCCTTCGCTGGTCGCGGTGCTGCCGCCGACGCTCTCGGTGGAGGTCGAGCTGACCTTCACGTCGAACTGGCCGGCGTAGTAGGCCGGTGGCTTGATGGTCAGGCTGCCCAGGTTCCAGCCAGTGACGTCGACCGCGTCCTTGCCGACGGTGATGGTGTGGCCGGCGTTGTCGGCCAGCACCGAGCCTGCCGGGATGCCGCTGAGCTTGACGCTCAGGGACTCGGAGCCATCGGTGTCGGTCAGGTTGGTGCTGATGCCCACCAGCTTGACCGGGGCGCCGTTCTCGCCGCCTTCGTTGAGCTTGTAGCCGTCGTAGTAGCCCTGGTTGTTGCTGCCGTGCAGGTCGCCGACGGTCACGCCGGCGTTGGTCAGGTCCTTGACGCTCGGGTACATCGGGATGTTCGAGCTGTTGAGGTCGGTGACCGCGCCATTGCCCACCTTGATGTTGACGTCCAGGCTGCCGGGGCCAGCCTGGTTGGCGTTGTAGATCTCCAGGGTGTAGTAGCCGCTGGTGGTCGGGGTGAAGCTGCCGGAGATGGCGCCGCTGCCCGAGCCCCAGGTGCCGCTGGCGACGTTCTTGCCACCGACGACGATCTGCAGGCTGTCGTCGGCGGTGCCGCTGAACGCATAGGTCTTGCCGGCTTCCAGGTAGATCAGGCCGGAGGTCTTCGAGCCTGTGCCAGGCGACACGGTGGCGACCGTGTCGACGCCGGTGACGGTCTCGCTCTTGCTGGCATTGCCGGAGTTGGCGAAGACGTTCTTCAGCGCATCGCCGGTGATGCCGTTGCCGCCGTTACCCAGGCCCGTGAGGCTGTTCCAGGTTTCCTTGAGCAGACCGATGGAGTTGACGTTGTTGTTGCCGATGTTCAGGTCAGGCTTGTCGGCCACAGGCGCGATATCGACCTTCATGGTCACTTCGCCGCCGGCGTTGGTGCCGTCGTTGGGCTTGTACTTGATCTGCGCGTAGTCGGCCTGCTTGTTGCCCACGCCGCTGCCGCCATAGCCGTCGACGCCCGACTGGTTGGCGAGTGGCACGAACTTGAGCTTGCCGGCGGCGATGTCGGCCTGGCTGATGTTCTGGTTCAGCGACACATCGACCCACGAGGTGCCGTTGAAGAACTTCAGGTTGCCCAGGTCCGGCAGCTTGCTGATGGTCACCGACAGGCCGGTGTTGCCATCGGCGTCGCTGACGTTGAAGTCGCCCCACTTGAACACGTAGTCGGTGTCTTCGCTGCCGGTCACGGCGCCACCGGTCGACACCGGCGCGTGGTCGTTGTCGATGATGGTGGTGGTGACGCTGGACTTGCCGGCGTCGACCTGCAGGTTCTCGAAGCCGCCGCCGGTGGCGCCGGTGATCTTGACCGTGAAGTTCTCCGAACCCTCGACCAGCTTGTCGTCGATGGTCTTGATGTCGAAGGTGGTGCCGCTGCTGCCCGCCGGGATCTTCACGGTGACCACACCGGTGAAGTCCTGGCCGTCGGTGGCGGTGCCGCTGTAGGTCAGGGTGATGGTCACCTCGGACTTCGACGGGTTGCTCAGGGTCAGGTTGTAGTGGGCGGTATCGCCTTCGGTCACCGAGGTGTCGCCGCCGATGCCGACGGTGGTCAGGTCGCCCTGGCCGCTCGGCTCGTCGGTGACGCTGGTGGTGACGGTGTTGCTGCCCAGGGTCAGCTTCTCGAAGTTGTCGCCACCGGCGACCGATTCGATCTTGTTGACGATGTTCGGCTGGCCACCGATGTACGGGTCGTCCTTGGCGGTGATGGTGAAGGTGCCGCTGGCGCTGCCGGCCGGAATGCTGACCTTGGTGCCATCGGTCAGGGTGAAGGTCAGGCCGTTATGACCGGTGACCGACAAGCCCTGGGCGTTGGTCAGGGTCACGGTGTAGGTGACCTGGCCACCTTCGGTGACGGTGGTCTTGTCGGCGGACAGGGTGGCCACGACTTCACTGATGGTGTCGGTGATCTGCACGGTGGCGTTGCCGCCGAGCTCGAGGTTCTCGAAGGTCTTGCCGGTGACCGTGGCATCGGTGATGCCGACGGTCAGCGAGCTGCCATCCTTGAACACGTCGTCGCCTTGGGCGGAGGCCTTGTACTCGACCTGGGTCTGGCCAGCCGGAATGATTACCTTGGCACCGTTGCTCAGGGTCACGGTCAGGTCCTGGTCGAGCTTCTGGCTGACCTTGACGGTGAACGATGGCTGCTGGTCTTCGGTAACGTTGCCGTTGCCGACGATGGTGACCGAGACCTTGTCGCCCTGGTTGCCGGTGCCCGGGGTGCCTGATCCTGGCTCGTCAGTGACGGTAGTCTTCACTTCGTTCTGGCCCAGGGTCAGTTTTTCGAAGTTGTCGCCGCCAGTGACGCTGGTGATCTTGTTGCTGATGGTCGGCTGGCCACCGACGAACACGTCGTCCGCAGCGGTGATGGTGAAGGTGCCGCTGGCGCTACCGGCCGGGATGCTGACCTTGGTGCCATCGGTCAGGGTGAAGGTCAGGCCGTTGTGGCCGGTGACCGACAGGCCCTGGGCGTTGGTCAGGGTTACGGTGTAGGTGATCTGGCCGCCCTCGGCAACGGTGGTCTTGTCGGCAGACAAGGTGGCCACGACTTCGCTGATGGTGTCGGTGATCTGCACGGTGGCGTTGCCGCCGAGTTCGAGGTTCTCGAAGGTCTTGCCGGTAACTGTGGCGTCGGTGACACCTACGGTCAGCGAGCTGCCGTCCTTGAACACGTCGTCGCCTTGGGCGGCGGCCTTGTACTCGACCTGGGTCTGGCCGGCCGGAATGACTACCTTGGCGCCATTGCTAAGGGTGACGGTCAGGTCCTGGTCGAGCTTCTGGCTGACCTTGACGGTGAACGACGGCTGCTGGGCTTCGTTGACATCGCCGTTGCCGACGATGGTAACGGAGACCTTGTCGCCCTGGTTGCCGGTGCCTGGGGTGCCCGAGCCCGGTTCATCGGTCACCGTGGTGGTCAGGGTATTGCTGCCGAGCGTCAGCTTCTCGAAGTTGCCGCCACCGGTGACGGACTCGATCTTGTTGACGATGCTCGGCTGGCCGCCGACGAATACGTCGTCCTTGGCGGTGATGGTCACGGTGCCGCTGGCGCTGCCCGCCGGGATGGTGACCTTGGTGCCGTCGGATAGGGTGAAGGTCAGGCCGTTGTGGCCGGTGACCGACAGGCCCTGGGCGTTGGTCAGGGTCACGGTGTAGGTGAACTGGCCACCCTCGGCAACCGTGGTCTTGTCGGCGGACAGGGTCGCGACGACTTCGCTGATGGTGTCGGTGATCTGCACGGTGGCCGAACCGCCGAGCTCGAGGTTCTCGAAGGTCTTGCCGACCACGCTGGCATCGGTGATGCCGACGGTGAGCGGGCCGCCATCCTTGAACACGTCGTCGCCCTGGACCGGCGCCTTGTACTCGACCTGGGTCTGGCCAGCCGGGATGATTACCTTGGCGCCATTGCTCAGGGTCACGGTCAGGTCCTGGTCGAGCTTCTGGCTGACCTTGACGGTGAACGACGGCTGCTGGGCTTCGTTGACATCGCCATTGCCGACGATGGTGACCGAGACCTTGTCGCCCTGGTTGTCGGTGCCTGGAGTGCCCGAGCCCGGTTCGTCGGTGACCGAGGTTTTCACTTCGTTCTGACCCAGGGTCAGTTTCTCGAAGTTGTCGGCACCGGTGACGCCGGTGATCTTGTTGCTGATGGTGGCCTGGCCGCCGACGAACACATCGTCCGGCGCGTTGATGGTGGCGGTACCAGTGGCGCTGCCGGCCGGGATGGTGACCTTGGTGCCGTCGGACAGGGTGAAGGTCAGGCCGTTATGACCGGTGACCGACAAGCCCTGGGCGTTGGTCAGGGTCACGGTGTAGGTGACCTGGCCACCTTCGGTGACGGTGGTCTTGTCGGCGGACAAGGTGGCGACCACTTCACTGATGGTATCGGTGATCTGCACGGTGGCGTTGCCGCCCAGCTCGAGGTTCTCGAAGGTCTTGCCGGTGACAGCGGCATCGGTGATGCCGACGGTCAGCGAGCTGCCATCCTTGAACACGTCATCGCCTTGGGCGGCGGCCTTGTACTCGACCTGGGTCTGGCCAGCGGGAATGATCACCTTGGCGCCATTGCTCAGGGTCACGGTCAGGTCCTGGTCGAGCTTCTGGCTGACCTTGACGGTGAACGACGGCTGTTGGTCTTCGGTAACGTTGCCGTTGCCGACGATGGTGACCGAGACCTTGTCGCCCTGGTTGCCGGTGCCCGGGGTGCCTGATCCTGGCTCGTCAGTGACGGTAGTCTTCACTTCGTTCTGACCCAGGGTCAGTTTCTCGAAGTTGTCGGCACCGGTGACACCGGTGATCTTGTTGCTGATGGTCGGCTGTCCGCCGACGAATACATCGTCCGCAGCGGTGATGGTGAAGGTACCGCTGGCGCTACCGGCCGGGATGGTGACCTTGGTGCCATCGGTCAGGGTGAAGGTCAGGCCGTTGTGGCCGGTGACCGACAGGCCCTGGGCGTTGGTCAGGGTCACGGTGTAGGTGATCTGGCCGCCCTCGGAAACGGTGGTCTTGTCGGCGGACAAGGTGGCCACGACTTCACTGATGGTGTCGGTGATCTGCACGGTGGCGTTGCCACCCAGCTCGAGGTTCTCGAAGGTATGGCCCGGAACCGTGGCATCGGTGATACCTACGGTCAGCGAGCTGCCGTCCTTGAACACGTCGTCGCCCTGTGCGGCGGCCTTGTACTCGGCCTGGGTCTGACCGGCCGGGATCACCACCTTGTCGCCGTTGGACAGGGTGACGGTCAGGTCGTAGCCAAGCTTCTGGCTGACCTTGACGGTGAACGACGGCTGCTGGTCTTCGGTGACGTTGCCGTTGCCGACGATGGTGACGGACACCTTGTCGCCCTGGTTGTCGGTGCCTGGAGTACCGGTGCCCGGCTCGTCGGTCACGGAAGTCTGCACTTCGTTCTGACCCAGGGTCAGTTTCTCGAAGTTGTCGGCACCGGTGACGCCGGTGATCTTGTTGCTGATGGTGGCCTGGCCGCCAACGAAGACGTCGTCAGGCGCCGTGATGATGGCGGTACCGCTGGCGCTGCCGGCCGGGATGCTGACCTTGGTGCCGTCGCTGAGGGTAAAGGTCAGGCCGTTGTGGCCGGTGACCGACAGGCCTTGGGCGTTGGTCAGGGTCACGGTGTAGGTGATCTGGCCGCCTTCGGACACGGTGGTCTTGTCGGCGGACAGGGTGGCGACCACTTCACTGATGGTATCGGTGATCTGCACGGTGGCGTTGCCACCCAGCTCGAGGTTCTCGAAGGTCTTGCCGGTGACCGTGGCATCGGTGATGCCGACGGTCAGCGAGCTGCCATCCTTGAACACGTCGTCGCCTTGGGCGGCGGCCTTGTACTCGACCTGGGTCTGGCCAGCCGGAATGATTACCTTGGCACCGTTGCTCAGGGTCACGGTCAGGTCCTGGTCGAGCTTCTGGCTGACCTTGACGGTGAACGATGGCTGCTGGTCTTCGGTAACGTTGCCGTTGCCGACGAGGGTGACCGAGACCTTGTCGCCCTGGTTGTCGGTGCCTGGCGTGCCAGTGCCTGGCTCATCAGTCACGCTCGTGGTGACGGTGTTGTCGCCGAGGGTCAGCTTCTCGAAGTTGTCCGCGCCGCTGACGCCTTCGATCTTGTTGACGATCGAAGGCTGGCCGCCGACGAACACGTCGTCAGGGGCGGTGATGGTGAAGGTGCCGCTGGCACTGCCGGCCGGAATGGTGACCTTGGTGCCGTCGGTCAAGGTGAAGGTCAGGCCATTGTGGCCAGTGACCGACAGGCCTTGGGCGTTGGTCAGGGTCACGGTGTAGGTGATCTGGCCGCCTTCGGTGACGGTGGTCTTGTCGGCGGTGAGGGTCGCAACCACCTCGCTGACGGTGTCGGTGATCTGGACGGAGGCATTACCACCCAGTTCCAGATTTTCGAAGGCCTTACCGTCAACGGCGGCATCGGTGATGCCGACGGTCAGGGTGTCGCCGTCCTTGAAGACGTCATCGCCTTGGGCCTTGGCTTTGTATTCGGCTTCGGTCTGGCCGGCTGGAATGACGACTTTGTCGCCGTTCGACAGGGTCACGGTCAGGTCGTGGTCGAGTTTCTGGCTGACCTTGACGGTGAAGGCGGGTTGCTGATCTTCGGTGACATCGCCTTTGCCAACGATGGTGACGGTGACCTTGTCGCCCTGGTTGTCGGTACCTGGAGTGCCGGTGCCCGGCTCATCGGTCACGGTCGTGGTGATCGTGTTGTCGCCGAGGGTCAGTTTCTCGAAGTTGTCCGCGCCGGTGACGCTTTCGATCTTGTTGACGATCGAAGGCTGGCCGCCGACGAACACGTCGTCCGCAGCAGTGATGGTGAAGGTACCGCTGGCACTGCCGGCCGGAATGGTGACCTTGGTGCCATCGGTCAGGGTGAAGGTCAGGCCGTTGTGGCCATTGACCGGTAGACCCTGAGCGTTGGTCAGAGTGACGGTGTAGGTGATCTGGCCGCCTTCGGACACGGTGGTCTTGTCGGCGGACAGGGTGGCCACGACTTCACTGACGGTATCGGTGATCTGAACCGAAGCGTTGCCGCCCAGCTCCAGGTTCTCGAAGGACTTGCCGTCAACGGCAGCATCGGTGATGCCGACGGTCAGGGTATCGCCGTCCTTGAATACGTCATCGCCCTGAGCCTTGGCCTTGTACTCGGCTTCGGTCTGCCCGGCCGGAATGACGACCTTGTCGCCGTTGGACAGGGTCACAGTCAGGTCATGGTCGAGCTTCTGGCTGACCTTGACGGTGAAGGCCGGCTGCTGGTCTTCGGTGACATCGCCTTTGCCGACGATGGTGACGGTGACCTTGTCGCCCTGGTTGTCAGTGCCTGGAGTGCCAGTGCCCGGTTCGTCAGTGACGGAGGTCTTCACTTCGTCCTGACCCAGAGTCAGTTTTTCGAAGTTGTCGGCGCCGGTGACACCTTCCAGCTTGTTGGTGATGGTCGGTTGACCACCAACGAACACGTCGTCCGGAGCGGTGATGGTGAAGGTACCGCTGGCGCTGCCGGCGGGGA
>Ga0209370_1001498_pt1 | contig 20396 bp, 19 predicted proteins | sample AgamicAtPrz_FD_187164 | JGI IMG/M metagenome (GOLD analysis project Ga0209370, IMG submission 187164) | Agave microbial communities from Guanajuato, Mexico - At.P.rz (SPAdes) (version 2) | ecosystem: Host-associated > Plants > Phyllosphere > Phylloplane/Leaf | place: Guanajuato, Mexico... | reverse complement strand
ATCGGACGCTCCATCTGCTCGTGAAGATGCTGGAAGCAAAGACGGCCGCGCGTTCGTGACGGGCGGCGCTCGCGCGTGCGTCGCCGACCGCCGCGGCGGGTCGAGCGGCGCCGCGCGGCCGGCGCGCCCACCGGCGACATGACGTCGGCTGTCGGGGCGTCGAACCGGCCCGCCAGCCGCGCTGCCGCGCGCCGGCCGCGGCCGAACGCGCAGCGCCGATCCCCGCCGCTATTCGCGTTCGCCAGCCAGTCGAGCGAGCGCCGCGGCGATCCCCGCGCCATAGGCCGGGTCGGCCCGCGAGCAGTTGTCGATGTGGCGCTGCCGGATGTCCGCCGACACGCCGGCAAGCTGCCGTGCGGTGGTATCGAACAGGCACTGGCGTTGCCGCGCATCCATCAGCCGGAACAGGTCGCCCGGCTGCTGATAGTGATCATCGTCGACGCGATGATCCCAATGCGCGGCCGCGCCGTTCAGCTCGAGCGGCGGTTCGTCGAGCTGCGGCCGGTCCGACCACGCGCCCTTGCTGTTGGGCCAGTACGACGGCGCCGCGCCGAGATTGCCGTCGGTGCGCATCGCACCATCGCGGTGATAACTGTGGAACGGGCACTGCGGCGCGTTCACCGGGATCTGGGCGAAGTTGACGCCCAGCCGATATCGCTGCGCATCGCCGTAGGAAAACAGGCGCGCCTGCAACATCCGGTCCGGCGAGTAGCCGATGCCCGGCACGACGTTCGCCGGCGAAAACGCGGCCTGCTCCGTCTCGGCGAAGAAATTGTCGGGATTGCGGTTGAGCTCGAATTCGCCGACTTCGATCAGCGGAAATTCAGCCTTCGGCCAGACCTTCGTGAGATCGAACGGGTTGAACCGAAACGCTTTCGCCTGCGCGTCGGTCATCACCTGAATGTACAGCGTCCAGCGCGGAAAATTGCCGGCCTCGATGCTGTCGAACAGGTCACGCTGATGGGTTTCGCGGTCCCGGGCGATCAGCGCTTGCGCCTGCGCGTCGGTCAGGTTCTCGATGCCCTGTTGCGAGCGGTAATGGAACTTCACCCAGGTCCGCTCGTTCTGCGCATTGATCATGCTGTACGTATGGCTGCCGAACCCGTGCATGTGCCGGTACGATCGCGGAATGCCGCGCTCGCTCATGACGATCGTCACCTGGTGCAGCGCCTCGGGCAGCAGCGACCAGAAATCCCAGTTGTTTTCCGCGCTGCGCATGCCGGTGCGCGGGTCGCGCTTGACCGCATGATTGAGGTCGGGAAAGCGCAATGGATCGCGAAAGAAGAACACCGGCGTATTGTTGCCGACCAGATCCCAGTTCCCTTCCTCGGTATAGAACTTCAGCGCGAAGCCGCGGATGTCGCGCTCCGCATCGGCCGCGCCGCGCTCGCCGGCCACCGTCGAGAAGCGCACGAACATCGGCGTCTGCTTGCCGATTTCGGAGAAGAGCTTCGCCTTCGTGTACCGCGAAATGTCGTGCGTCACGGTGAAGGTCCCGTATGCGCCGGCGCCCTTCGCATGCATGCGGCGCTCCGGGATCACCTCGCGATCGAAATGCGCGAGCTTTTCGATCAGCCACACGTCCTGCAGCAGCGCGGGACCGCGCGCGCCGGCCGTCTGGATGTTGACGTTGTTGCTGACCGGCGCGCCGTTCGCATGGGCAATTTCGCGCGGAATCGAATCCTCTGACATGTCCTGGTTCCCCCAACGGTATGTGATTTCAGTTCATGGGTCGCGCGATCCGCCGTCGGTGCGGGCATCGCGCGTCGTGCAGACGGCCATCCGTCAGGCCGTCCACGGATAGATTGGAAATGGACGACGTATCCGGCGTTTGTCCGGTTTGTATCGGTTTGTACCGGGCTCCGTCGGCAGCCGGTTGCACCACGCGCGTCGCGCCGGCCGTCACGATGGTTCGCTGTCGGCGATCCGGTCGCCGAGCGCGCCGAGGTCCGCGTCGCCGGGGGCGGCGATCAGCGCATACGCGACTCCCGAGCGCCGCCACGTCACGACGTCCATGTTGCCGACCTGCTGACGGTCGGGCACGGTGTCCGGCCGCTCGTCCTTCATCACGCATAGCGCGACGGGCGCGCCTTGGTCGGGCAGATAGACGATCTGCACCAGTGGTTTGCGATTGAAATTCAGGCGCTGGATGCGCTTGAACGTCAGCCCGGCCGAGCGCAGGTCCGGAATCCGAATCCCCAGTCCGTCGTCCCGGCGAATCGTGTCGATCGTCTGCGCGGCGGCCGCGAAGTTCGCCGAATCGAATGCAACGGTGTCGCGCGTATAGAGCCGCTGATAATTGACGGCCGCCATGATCCACGGCGACATCCGCGCCTGCGCGACCACCGATGCGGGTGGCGGCGCGAAGCGCAGTACGGCGGCGCTGCAGAACGCGCCCGCGACGAATGCGACCGCGAGCCACGGCGCCATCATGCGAACGCGCGAGCGAACCGGCGTGGACGGCCGCCCACGTATGCCGGGCTGCGCTGGACCCGAGATTTGCCGATGATCGCCGCCGCCGACCGGCCGCGCCGACGGCGGCGCATGCGCGTGCGCGATGTCGGCGACCGTCCGGATCAGACTCTGCGGCACCGGCAGCCATGGGTGACGCTGAAACGCGCGCTGATAGGGCAACACCGATGCTTCGAGCAAGGCCACCCGCGTCGCGATCTCGACCGACGTTCGGATCGCCCGGTCGACTTCCGCGCGCTGGTGCGACGTGAGCGCTCCGTCCACGTATGCCATGAGCAGGACGTCGTCCATTTTCAAGCCCCCTGATCCTCACTGTTCGCCGCGCTTTTCACGGGTCGTTCGTGTCGATCGGCGAACAGCGCACCGATCGCCTGGCGAGCACGCGACAGCCGGCTCATGATCGTACCGATGGGCACATCGAGCACGTCGGCCGCTTCGCTATAACTGAGTCCTTCCACGCTCACCAGCAACATCACCGCGCGCTGCGCTTCGGGCAGTTGCTGCACGGCCCTGACGATCTGCGCATCCAGCGCCTGCTGCTCCAGTGTCGGCGCGGCGGGATCGGAGATGGTTTCGAGCAGGTCGTCGTCCCAGTCCATGCCCGAGCGCCGGCGCACGCTGCGCGCGCGAAGCTCGTTGAGCCAGGTGGACTGCACGATCGAGAACATCCAGCTGAGCGGTGCCGTTCCGGGCCGCAACTGATGCGCGCGTTCGAGTGCACGCACGCACGCGCACTGCACGAGATCCTCCGCGTCGTGCCGATCGCCGGAGAGACGCAGCGCGAACGTCCACAGGCGCGGAAGCATCGCGGGCAGCATGGCGGACAGTTCGGCCGCGGTCATCGACGTCGATCTCCGCAACGTGCAAGCCGGCCGACGCGGACGAACGGCCATGTCTGATGTGTATCCATGGGTTTAGGCGAAATTGAACGGGCAACACCCCTACAGCCCACGTAAACAGCTGGACGGCGCAGATATTCCATCCGCGGTCGCGTGTCGCCCGACAGGCCGGATCACGGGGCGCCGGCCGTGCGTCGGCGGCGTGGCGCGCGATGCGCGTCAGATCACCGTGACGACCACGTCGACGTTGCCGCGCGTCGCCTTCGAATACGGGCACGTCTGGTGCGCGGCATCGACCAGCGCCTGCGCGACGTCCGCGTCGACGCCCGGCACGCTGACGTTCAGCCGGGCCTGCAGGAAGTACGCGCCGTCGGCCATGGCCAGATCGATTTCCGCATCGACGTGCGTATCGCGCGGCAGCGCAACCTTCAGCCGTTGCGCGGCCAGCCCCATCGCACCGATGAAGCATGCCGACCAGCCCGCCGCCAGCAGTTGCTCGGGATTCGTGCCGGGCGCGGCCGAGCCGGGCCCGGCGAGCTTCACGTCGAGGCGACCGTCGGCACTGCGGGCCGCGCCGTCGCGCCCGCCGGTGGTGCGAGTCTTGCCGGTGTACAGAATTCTGGTTTGCTGGCTCATGATCGGTACCGTGCTGGATGGGGGTGAATGAACGGAGAACGTATTGCGTCGCCGGGATGCATTAGAGCGCGCCCACGTATCGGTCATGTGTCCCGACGCCGGGCTATTGCAACGTCATGTATCCATTCGCGACGCGTACACATTGAGAAACACATCCGCCGCTCCGGACAAAGCCATTGCCGAAACGAAGCGGGAATAACGCTTCGCCCTGCGGTGTTCTGTTGAGGCAGACAACCTTTCGGGAGTGAAACGGTGCAGAACCCACAGCAGGAAATCGACGATCGTCCGGCGCCCGCGCACACGCGCGTGCGGGCACTCGGCAGCACGGAACATCTGTTCTGGTTGCTGGACCAGAATCGGCCGACGCATTTCGCGATGGTCGCGGAGATCGACCGGCGCTTTGCGCCCAGCGCATGGCACGCTGCCTTTCAGGCGCTGCAGCGCAGACATCCGCTGCTGTCCACCTGTATCGCCACCGACGCGCAGCACAATTCGGCGTTCCATTCGGTACCCGGCGCCGTGGTGCCGTTGCGCGTGATCGAGCACCACGCGACGTCGTGGCAAACCGAAACGGCCCGCGAAATCGCGACGCGCTTCGACTGGGCGACCGCGCCGCTGGTGCGCGCGACACTGTTGCAGCGCGAATCGACGTCGACGCTGATCCTGGTCGCGCATCACTCCGTACTCGACGGCATGGGCGCCGCGTATCTGATCGACGAACTGCTGCGCACGCTGACGGGCAAGCCCGTGGCGCCGCTGCCGCTCGTGCAGTCGCTCGAGACGCTGCTCGCGGCCGACCTGAACGACGCGGCCACCCTGCCCGCGCCCGTTCCGGCGCCGGAGCCGAAGCCGTTCCGTGCGAATACGACGGCGCTGCCGCACATCGACGCCGTCGCGCTTTCAGCCGAAGCCACGCGTCGCCTCGCCGCGCGCGCCCGGCAAGCGTGCACGACCGTGCATGGCGCGATTGCCGCAGCCGTTCATGACGCGGGCCGGCGCCTGTCGAGCGACTGGGCCGCGCGCGCGTTGAGGACCGTCACGCCGATCGACGTACGCGCTTTCGCCAGCGAAGCCGGTGTCGCCAACGGCGTGTACATCACGCAGACCGTCACGATCGACGATCACCCGCGCGGGGTCGACTTGTGGACAGCCGCCCGCAAGATCAAGCAGGACCTCGCGCCGTCGCAAACGCGCGCGAGCGTCGCGGCGGAGCTGAAGGCGCTGGATACCGCGATGGCGGCGCGACCGAGCGTCGAACACGCGGCCGGCTTCCTGTCGAACGTGCTGGCCTTCGACGTCCTGCTGTCGAATCTCGGCAATCAACCCATCGCCGCCACGTACGACGGCGTATCGCTCGACGCGCTGTGGGGTCCGTTCGTGACATCCGGATTCGCCGACGATCAGGTCATCGGCGCCTGCACGATCGACGGCGTCCTGCGACTCGCGCATACGAGCCATCGCGCCATCCCGGGACTGCTCGGCGAAGTCCGCACGATTCTCGAGCACGCCGCCGGCTGAACGGCGGCCCGGCGCCGCGCCGGTTGCGCCGATTTCAGAACGCCGCGAGCGACACTCGCTTGCGGTGCTCGACGACCGACAGCAGCAGCGCCGCCAGCCCGCATGCGGCGATGAGCGTCAGCAGCATCGTCCTGCCCAGGGTGACCAGCACCAGGCTGCCGAGCGCCGGGAATCCGAACGCGCCGACGAAGTACGATGCGACGAACCACGTGAGCACCGCGTGCCGATGCCGCGCATCGGCGCTGTTGACGGCCTGCGCCTGGACGATCGGATAGATGAGGCCGTAGCCCGTGCCGAGCAGCACGGCGCTGGCCGAATGAAGGAGCGCATGGTGCGGCACGGCGAACGTCACCGCGACGCTCAGGATCATGAAGCCGAGCAGGATCTGCGTGGTCGCGTCGACGCGCATCCGGATCACGAGCGCGCCGAGCAGCCAGCGGATGACGACCACCGTGGCCGAATACAGCCCGAAGAACGTTCCGGCCTTCACGCCGGTTTCCTGCGCCATCGACATCTGGAACGTCATCAGCCCCGAGAAGACGCTCGAGCCGAGCGCGATGATCGCGATCGGATAGATCGCGTGCGTGCGGGCGATCGCCGCCATCTCGCGGCCCCATCGTGGCCGCATCGGCCGCGCGGCGGGCAGCGACGCCGGCGACAGCCGGCCGAAGCATTCCAGCATGACGGCGGCCATCGCGCACAATCCGCCGACGGTGCAGAACACCGTCCCCGTCGTCCAGTGCCAGTTGCGTATCGCGAGCGACGCGACGGCCGGGCCGCCGCCGACGCCCGCCATCTGAAACGACCCGAACCGCAGGAACCAGCGCTCGCGTTCGGTATCCGCGGTGCGCTCGGCTAGCATCATCGGCGCCGCGAGGTAGAACGCGCCCCAGCCGACGCCGACCAGCAGTCCGGGCACGACGCTCAGTGAGCCGGTGCGGTCGATCAGCGCAAACCCGACGACGCCCGCGCCGACGACGAGTGCGGCCAACGCAGCGGTACGGGCTGTGCCGATCGAATGGGCCAGCCATGCGACCAGCGGCAGGCCGATCAACGCGCCGACCATCGCTTCGACCAGCGCGACGCCGGTATCGACGTCGCCTCCGCCCGCCGAACGAAAATGCATCGACAACAGGAACGTCGCGCCGTATCCGCATGCCGTCAACAGCGCGCCCAGCAGCACGAACGATGCGCCGCGCGCGGACATCGTGTGGGGATCGGCCATCGTGCCTCCTGTCGTCTCGAAATTCCGGCCGGCCTGCCGGTCCTTCAGTTGACCGCGCCATCCAGCGGAATGCCGCGCCCGCCTTCCCGATTGGGCGCCCGCCATGTATCCGGCGTATGTCGCTCGCGTATCGAAATGTATCGGAGGAAATGAACGGCCCGCGGCGATGCGTTCATGCAGGCGCGAGCGGCAGTATCACCGTCGCCTCGAGGCCGCCGGTGCTGCGATTGTTCAGTTGCAGGTCCCCCTGCATCGCCCGCGTGAGCCGGCGGGCGATCGCGAGCCCCAGCCCCGACCCCGGCGCGCGCGCCGCCGTCTGCGGCGCGCGGTACCAGGGCTTGAACACCGCCTCGAGCTCCGTCGGCACGATACCCGGCCCCGAATCCAGCACGGTCAGCATCACGTGCCGCGCGTCGACGCATACACACAGGCGGACGTCGCCTCCGTAACGCAACGCATTGTCGATCAGGTTGACAAGCACGCGGCGCAGCGCGTGCGGGAACGTCACGAGAGGATGCCCGACCCGTCCGTCGAGATCGACGGTGAGGCCCGCGTCGCGATAGCTGTCGACCAGCACACCGAGCATCTCGTCCGCGTCGACACGGCGCGGCGGCTCCGGCACGCTGCATTGAAGCCGGGCGCACGCCAGGCTCGCGTCGACCAGTTCGCTCATCTCGGCAAGATCGCGCTCGATCGCATCGCGCAGCGCACCGTCATCCAGCATCTCGCTGCGCAGCATCATTCGCGTGAGCGGCGTGCGCAGGTCGTGCGCATAGGCGGCCAGCACGTGCAGCAATTCCGTCATGCGTTCCGCATGCTGGCGGTGCGCGCCGTTGATCGCGCGTGCGAGCGTCGAGATCGATGGCGCGCCGCGTTCGGCCCACGTATCGGGGAGCGCCTCGATACCTTGCTTGTCGATGGCATCGGCAAGCTCGCGCACGGTCGCATCCAGCCTGAGCATCCGCAGCCACGACCACAGCACGGCCGCGACCAGCGCGAACAGGATCGCCACGACGGCGGCGATCAGCAGACCCTCGCTTGCCACCGCGCGCAATGGGTTCGCGAACGTCGCGCGTGCGTCGTATATGCCGGCCGCGACCAGTGGCACGCCGGCGAAGAGCAGGAGGCGCACCGACCACACGACGAGTTCGCGCGGATGCGGGAACACTGCGCGGGCGACGCCACGCAGGCTGCGCGTGGCCCGCGATTCAAACACAGTCGCTGACGATAAGGTAGGAATGTGCGCCATCTTCGTTCTCCTGTCGCCGTCGCGGCGGACGGTACAGGACAGATGAAAACACGCGCACGGGGGCGTGCACCATCAAACGAGCGGCCATTCACCCCCTACGAAGGTTTAGGTTGCCGCCGCGGCAACCTAAACCGCCAGACGGTCAGCCGCGCCGGAGCGCGCGGGCGAGCCACCCTTCGAGTTCCCGCGCGTCGATCGGTTTTTCGAGGAGACACAGCGCGGCGCTCGCGCGCACGCGCTCGCGCTGGCGGACGGTGGCGAACGCCGTGACGAATATGGTCGGAATGCGCGCGCCGGCGGCTTCGATCCGCGACAGCACGTCGATGCCGTCCATCCCGGGCATCTGGATGTCGCAGATCAGGCAGCGCGTGCGCGCCACCCGGTCGGACACGAGGAATGCCGGCGCCGACGCGAACTCGCACGCGTCGCCGCCCAGCGCGCGCACGAAGCTTCTCACGGCGGCGCGCACGAACGGATCGTCGTCGACAATCGCTACGAGATCGGTGACTGAGAGTGAAAGAGACATCCGCGCTTATGGCCTGGGGAACGAGCACGCTCGCCCCATACTGCTACACAAGTCGCCAGCATACCGTCACGCCGCCGAACCGCCACCATATCTACGTATGGGTCGGCTTGCTCCCGACGGCGCCATCGCTACCGCGACGGCAATTCGATGCCGAGCGCGGTCATCTTGCGCACCAGTTCCGCGACGGAACGACACTTCATCTTTCGCATCGCCTGGCCGCGATGGATCTTGGCCGTGATCTCGGCGATGCCCATGTTGCCGGCGACCTGCTTGTTCATCAGGCCCGTCGCGACGTGTTGCAGCACCTCCCGCTCCCGCGGCGTCAGCGATTCCCAGCATTCGCGCAGATCGAGCAGCGACTGGCTGGCCTCCAGCCGCTGCGCGTCGCGGTCGAGCGCCGCGACGACCGCATCGATCATTTCCTGGTCATGAAACGGCTTCGTCAGGAAATCCATCGCGCCGGCCTTCATCGCCTTCACCGTCATCGCGATGTCGCCGTGCCCGGTCATGAAGATGATCGGCATCTGCGGGCCGCCATTCTCGACCAGCGACTTCTGGAACGCGATCCCGCTCTGCCCGCGCAATCGCACGTCGAGCACGAGGCAAGACGGCCCCGTCCCCTTCGGCGCCGCGAGAAACGCTTCGGTCGACGCAAACGCGCATACCGCCAGATCGATCGAGCGCAACAGGCTGACGAGCGCGGCACGCACGAATTCGTCGTCGTCGACGACGTAGACGACACGGCCGCTCCGATCGTCGGATGAAGTCGCCACGTTCGGCATTCTGATCTCGGGCATTGAAATATTCGCTGGTGAATTTGCTGGGACGGCCGCGTGACGGCGCGAAGGCATCTCGACGCATGCGGTGCGGCCGTCGCTCGAAGCGGGATGCCCCGTTCGCATGGTGCGGCCGGGCACGTTGCCGCGACGCATGCGGACGATGCCCCAACGATCGCCCACTCTGCCGGCATCAATGAAAACACGCGAACGCGCCAATTATTCCAGTCGCAATTCACCGATGCAACTGCGTGCGCATCGCGCTCGGCAGTTCATCGGCTTGCGCGGCCTCGTCACAGCGCATGACCGCCGGTCGTGCATCGGCGTCCGCGCGGAAACGACGCTGCATATCGACCGCGCCGACCGCGTCCGTCGGTTGCCGCTACGCGCCGACGCACCCATGGGTATCCGAATGTATCGGGCTTCGGGGCGGATACATGACATTGCAAAACGCTGCGCGCCGGACACATGCGCGATACCTCCCGGAGGCTCAATACACACACGGCGGAACCTGATACGAACACGACGCCGCGGGCCCATGCAGGCTCCCGACGCCATCAGGTGACGCGAATACGTTCCGATCCATCCTTCTTCAGGAGCCCCGCATGAACACTTCGAAAATCACGCTCGCATTCGCCGCGCTCGCGCTGACTGCATCGGCCTACGCGGCGTCCCCGGCCGACACGGTCGCCGGACATTCCGACGTGCAGGCCGCCACCCAGTGGGCGCCGCTCGCACCGATGGCGAAGACCCGCTCGGAAGTCCGCCAGGAGCTCGTGGCGGCGCGACAGAACGGCGAGCTCGACGCGCTGAGGAAACTCTATTCCGGGCATTGAACGGCAGCCCTCGTGTCGGGCCCGGCACGGGCGGGACACCTCCGGCGTCCTCGCCAACGCCCGGGCCGTCACTGCATTTCGCCCCAGGTAGGGGGCACGCCCGTCCGCCCATGAAGCCAACCGAATTTTCAACGATGCTTCCCGACATGCTGCCGCGTCTGCGGTCGTTCGCGCTGCGTCTGAGCGGGAATCGACACGACGCCGACGAGCTCGTGCAGCGCGCATGCATTCGCGCGCTCGAGCGGGTTCATCAACTGCGGTCCGATACGGCGCCGGTCAGCTGGGTCTTCTCGATCGTCCATTCGATCTGGCTCAACGAGTTGCGGCGACGCAATCGGCGCGACCGCCTGCTGCTCGAGTGCAGCGACGCGCTGCTGGAAACGGTCGCCGATCCGCGCGCAGCGTCGGAGACCGCCGTGGCCGTCCGCCAGATCGTCGACGCCGTCGAACGGTTGCCCGAACCGCAGCGCATCGCGTTGCTGCTCGTCAGCGTCGACGGGCTGAGCTACAGGGAAGCCGCGTACACACTCGACATCCCGATCGGCACCGTCATGAGCCGGATATCGCGTGCGCGCAAGGCAATCCGCATCGCGCTCGGCGGCGGCGCAGCGCGCACGTCGCGGGACAACTTCACGGGTTCGGCGGCCGGCGGCTGATGCACGTTGCCGCGGGCAAGTCGATCGCCGCGGGTCCGCCTCGCTCGCGGCGCGTCGCGGCCATGCACGAACGGCGACGGAATAAACGCCGTGCGTGGCGTGTTCAGTGTAGGCAATCGCATCCGCCGCGGGGGATGCGACCAGGCACCTACTACTCGACACGAAATATGTCAGCACTTTCCAGAATGCTACTCGTCTATGACGGAACCGACGAGGCACAGGCCGCGCTCGCGCGATGTGCGGCGCTGTCGCACGCGCTGTCCGCGGCGGTCGACGTCGTCACCGTCGTGGATCCCGTGACCGCGAACGCGCAGACGGCCGGACTGCTCACCGGTCTCGCCCACCACCGCCTCGAGGAATTCGCGCGCGACGCACTTCAGCGCGCGATCGTCAAACTCGCGGACGACGGCATCGACGCGCGCGGCTTCGTGCGATTCGGACGCGCGGCCGACGCCGTCGCCGCCCACGCGCTGACCACCCGTCCGGACATGATCGTCGTCGGCCATCGCGCGAGCAGCGGGTTCGCGCGCTGGTGGCGCGAGCGCCCGGTTCACTTCGATCTCGCCGAGCGCCTTCGCGGTGCGGCGCTGATCGTCGTGACGGTGCCGTCCGCGTAGGGCCGCCGCTCGCGCCGCGCGCATCACGCGTCCGGCTCGGTCGCGTCGGGCACCGATACGCCGGTGCATGACTGAATGGTCGCCGCGAGAATCATGCGTTGCCGGTTGGCGGGCAGGCAAACGTCGCTCGAGCGCGGACGGAACACGCGATCGCCGCGCGCGATCGCGCTTCCCGTCAACGCGCAGACCGCCGGTTCGCGTGCGCGGCTGCGGCACCAGATCTGCTCGGTATACCGTCCCGAACGCGAGTCGCTCCATGAAACGGTGATCATGGACGACGACAGGCACTCGATCACCTCGATCGCGTCAAGCGGGGCTTCACGTGCGCGCGTGTCGTCGTCGTCGCACCGGCGCCGGCCGAAGCGGCGCGACTTGTATCGCGTGCGCTGCGCTTGCCGGCAAACATCGCGTTGCTCCAGCGAAGGATCGAGGACATTGATCAACGTGCGAATCATGATGTCCGCTTCAGGCAGGGTCGCCATCATCGTTTCTCCCATCCGGTCGTGTCGGTCGTATCGGTCGTGTGAAAGCGGACGCACGCAAGCGGCCACGGCGGTGCGTCCGGCCGTCGCTCAGGCGCCGCCTTCCGAGCGCAGCGTGATCCGGCTGTTCACCGCCGTGACGCCGCGTACCTTCCGCGCCGCCTCGACCGCCAGATGATCGAGGTCTTCGCTTTCGACCTGGCCCGTCAGCGTCACGCGTCCGGTCGATGCGTTGCCGAACACGACGATCGGCTTCCCTTCAAGCCCCTTCGTATGGGACAGTGCCTTCTGCACCGACCGCGAGAACGTGCGATTGGCCGCACGGACCGCCTTCTTCGACGTGCCGGCCGCCGGCGTCGTCGTGAGCGCGGCATCCGCGCCGGCCGTATCGGGTCGTTCGTCCGCGAACGCGCGCAGGTTCATGCCGGCGATCAGGGCGACGGCGAGGCCGCCGGTGACGACGATGTGTCGGAGTTTCATGATGGGTTCCTTGGATGTCTGGTATCGGATCGACAAGCACGTGTGTTCCGGCGACCTGCGTCGTCACGATGCGCACGCATCACGTCCGCGCCGCGTCGCGATTCCGACTCGCTGACGGGTCGGTCGAGCCGTCGTCAACGTGAATCGTGTACCGGTGAAGCGAGCATAAGGTGACGCGTCGGCGTGCTCCATAGCATCTGCAGCTAGCCGCCTGACGCGTCGGCATGAGTCGCCGCATACGTTCGTATAGGCAGCCGGTCCGTTTCCCCCCTGCCCCTTCCCGCGACGTGCACCGGTCGCGCACCGATTCACGCCCCGACACATCGCGCCCGTGCCCGCTCACATCGAAGAAACCGGCAGTGTCACCGTGGCCCGCGTGCCGCCGTGCTCGCGCGGCGCAAGTTCCAGCTGCCCGTTGTGCGCTTCAACGATGGACTTGCAGATGGACAGCCCCATGCCCATTCCGTGCGGCTTGGTGGTGAACAGCGGTTCGAACAGGCGCGCGGCCACCTGCGGATCGAAGCCGTCGCCGTTGTCGTCGATCCGGATGCGCACGAGGTTCCGCTCCAATTCGCATGTCAGCACGATGACACGCTTTCCTTCAGGTGTACCAATCATCGATTCCGCGCCGTTCATCAGCAGGCTGATGATGGCCTGCTGCAGCGGCACGCGTTCGCCGCGCATCGGTATCGCCGACGCACATCCGTCGACGCGCAGGTTCACCTTCATCGCGTCCAGCGTGCTTTCGAGTATCTCCGCCGCCTCGCGCAGCGCATCGGCGAGGTCGAACACGGCGAACACGGGCGCCGTGCGCCGTGCCCTGGCGCGCAGCGCACCGATGATGGTCCGCGCCCGCACCGTGCACGCACAGATGTGCGCAAGCATCTCGCGGGCGGCTTCGATGTTCGGCGCGCCGCGGTCGAGCCATTTCAGCCCGGCACGCGCGGACGTGTCGATCGCCGTGACGGGCTGGGCGACCTCGTGCACGATCGACGCCGCAAGCTCTCCGTACGCGGTCAGCCGACTGGTGCGGTCCATTTCGGACTGGGTTTCGCGCATCGCGGCTTCGACGCTGCCCACGCGTGCGCGCTGCGCGTCCAGCTCGTCGCGCAGCCGAAGATTCTCCAGCACGCATCCGGCATGCGGCGCAATGATCTCGACCAGTGCGGCCTTCGCCGGCGTAAACATGCCCGGCAGGTCGCCATGCTCGAGATACAGCGCACCGATCAGTTCACCATTGCACCGTATCGGCACGCAGATCACCGAGCGCGGCTTGCGGCGGCGCACATAGTCGTCCGTTCGCCAATGGTCGGCGGCGCACGCATCGCGCAGCACCAGGCCGTTGCGCAGGTGCACGGCGGCGGCAATGATCGGCACGGGCAGCCGGTCGACCGACCGCCGCTCGGTGTGCGGTCCGTTCGCGGCCGTCGCGACGGCGGCTGCCTCCCAGCCGCCGTCGCGCAGCACCGCGATCACGCCCCACGTTGCCCCCGCCGCCCGCAGCGCCGACTCGAGCAGTGTCGCGACGCGCGTCGCGGGCGAAGCCTCGTGCGCCATTGCGCGCGAGACGTCGTGCAACACGTGCACGTCGATCGACAGCAGCGATCGAGGCATGAGTTCGTCGAAGGCCGGGCCCGCTTCGGCGCCACCCGGATCGACGCGCGATTTCCATGGCGTCCGCGCAGCGAGCGCGCTGCAGACATCGTCGAGTTCGTTGTTCATGGGTCTATCTCCTGCTTGCCGGCATCGGCCTCTGCCAACCTGAAATCAACATTTCATGTAGTGAGTACTCCACAAACGAATGGTAGCAGCAGTTTCTCAAAATAAAAATGTGAAGATAGCGTTCACGCCTCCTCCATGCGTGCCGATACGTCGGACACGACACCCACAACCCCTTGAATCAATTACCTATTTATGATTTGTTGCGAACCCGTCGAGAGTTCCGTAGAATCCCGAATTCATGTAGCGTTCCCTGTACGAAAGTTCGAGGAATGCCGCTATTTCAGGTTTCTTTCAGGCGGCAGGACGAGGTTGCCGGCCGCCATAGGAGCGGTATGACTCAAGCAACAAAAGCCAAGACGGTGCGCGGAACCGGTGTCCGGGAGGCAGCGGCACAGGAAACCCGCGACAAGATCCTGCGCGCGGCGACCAAGGTCTTCGCGCGCTACGGCTACGAAGGCGGCAGCGTGGAGCGGATCTCCAGGCTGGCGAAATCCTATGACCGGATGATCTATTACTACTACGGGAGCAAGGAGGGCCTGTTCGTCGCGGTGCTGGAAGGCATCTATCGGCGCATGGACGAGGCGGAGCTCAAGATGGCGCCGGATCCGTCGAATCCCGTGGAAGCGCTCAAGACCGTGATTCGCTTCAAGCTGGACTACTATTGGCGCAATCCCGATTTCATCACGCTGCTCAACACCGAGAACCTGCACCAGGGCAAGCATTTGGCCAGGCTCGAGCGCCGGGGCGAATATTCGTCGCATGCGGTGCAGATCGTGGCCAGGATTCTCGAAAACGGCGCCGAACAAGGATTGTTCCGCACGGAACTGAACGCGCGCGACGTTTTCCTGCTGATCATTTCGGCAGCGTATTTTTATACGTCGAACCGCCACACGTTGTCCGCGTTCCTCGGCGAGGAACTGAATGCGCCGGAGGCCGTGCGCCGATGGGAAGCGTTCGTCATCGACAGCGTGCTGCGGGTCGTTCGCAAGGATCCGCCGATCGGCGATTGAGCGTGTGCCGGCGCCGATGTCGCCCCGCGTGACCATGACGATGCAGACACCTTGAAATGAACTACGTTCGCGCCACTACCCTCGACGAAGCGCTCGGTACGCTCGCGGCGCAGCCGCGGCCGCGCATCGTGTGCGGGGCCACCGACACATTTGCCGATATCGGGCTCGTGCCGGCGCGCTCGGCATGGCTGGATATCAGCCGCGTCGACGCGCTGCGCGGCATCGAACTGAACGACGGCGTCGCCCGTATCGGTGCGGCCGCCACGTGGGACGCCATCGCGCGCACGGCATGGCTGCCCGTGGCGCTCACGGACGCAGCCGCGTCGATCGGCCCCCGGCAGATTCGCGTGCAGGGCACGATCGGCGGGAACGTGTGCCATGCGTCCGCCGTCGCGGACGGCATCCCCGCGCTGCTGGCGCTCGATGCGAGCGTCGAACTGGCCAGCGTGCGCGGCATGCGCCGCTTGCCGTTGGCCGAATTCCTGCTGGGCAACCGCCGGACCGCGCTGGACGCCGACGAATTGCTGGTGGCGCTGCGGTTTGCGCAACCCCGCGCGCACGCGCGTACGTCGTTCATCAAGTGCACGAATCGCGACGGCGCGGCGATCGCCGTGGTGTCGGCCGCCGCGCAGTTGCGCGTGTGCGCCGCGGGGACGATCGAGGCGGCCGCCGTTGCCGTCGGCGGCGCCTCCGACGTTGCGCGCCGGATGCAGGTGCTCGAAAATGCACTGACGGGCCGGCGGCGCGACGAACTGGCCGACGTGCTTGCAACGTCGCCGCTGGACGAGCTGTCCCCGGCCGACGACTGCCGGGCGACCGCCCTGCATCGCCTTCATCTCGCGCGGCTGGCCATCTCGCGCGCTTTCACATGCTGCATCGAGGAGAACGCACGTGGCGCATCCGCAGCCTGACCCGCTTGCCGACGTTCGCGAAACGATCGCGGGCGGCGGCCCGGCGATTTCGCCGGAACCGGACTGGTTCGACCTCAACGGCACGCGGCGCCCCCTGCCGGCGGACCGCTCGCAGCGCCTCGTCGACCATCTGCGTGCGGACCTGCGCCAGTTCGGCACAAAGGAAGGCTGCCGCCAGGGCGATTGCGGCAGTTGCACGGTGATCGTCGACGGCGACGCACGCTATGCATGCCTGATCCCGGTCGGGCAGATCGCGGGGCGCCGTGTCGTCACCGTCGAAGGTCTTGCCGACGGCACGCGATGCGGCAGCCGCCTGCAGCAGGCGTTTCTCGCCCATCAGGCGGTGCAATGCGGTTTCTGCACGCCCGGCATGCTCACCGCGGCGGCGGCGGCCATCGACGCCGGCGAAGTCAGCGACCGCGCCGGTGCGCGGGCCGCGATCGACGGCGTGCTGTGTCGCTGCACCGGCTATCAGAAGATCGTCGACGCGGTGACCGAAGTCGGATGCGGCGCCGCCGCACGGTGCCGCACGCCCGCGCCGGCCGAAGGGCCGTCCGTCGGCGTCCCGCTCACGCGTCTCGACGGCCCCGAAAAAGTCGACGGCAGCCAGCGATTCGGCGCCGACGACTACCCGGCCGACAGCCTGTTCGTGCGCGCGGTGCGTTGCCCGCATCACCGCGCACGTTTCGCGTTCGGCGACCTCGCCGCATTCGTCGACGCGCATCCGGGCGTGCATCGCGTCCTCACCCACGCCGACGTGCCGGGCATGAATCTGCACGGCGTCGCGACGCCGTACGCGGACCAGCCGGTCCTTCCGGATACCGAGACACGCCACCATCTCGAGGCGGTCGCGCTGGTGGTCGGCGAGCGCGCCGCGCTCGCGGCGCTCGACCTCGACCGCTTTCCGGTGCGGTGGGCGCCGCTGACGCCGGTTCTCGCGATCGCCGACGCCGTGCTGGACGACAGTCCGCAGCTGCACGCCGATCGCCCCGGCAACGTGCTGATCGAGGGCGTGGTGCGCCGCGGCGACCCGGAGCGCGCGATACAGGATGCCCGTCACGTCGTCAGCGCAACGTTCCAGTCCAGTTTCGTCGAGCATGCGTACCTCGAGCCGGAAGCCGGCTGGGCGCGACGCGTGGGCAACGTGATCGAAATCCATTCGTCGACGCAGGCGCCGCATCCGCATCGCGCCGACCTCGCGCGCATTCTCGGCGTGGCGCAGGAACAGGTGCGCGTCGTGGCGACCGCGGTCGGCGGCGGCTTCGGCGGCAAGCTCGACATGACGGTCCAGCCGCTGCTCGCGATCGCGGCCTGGCATCTCGACCGGCCCGTCGCGATGGCGTTCTCGCGCGAGGAATCGATGGCCACGTCGACCAAGCGCCATCCTGGCCGCATGACGTCCAGCATCGCCGCCGATGCCGATGGGCGGCTGCGCGCGGTGACGTTCGAAGGCGACTACAACACCGGCGCGTTCGCGTCCTGGGGGACGGCCGTCGCGAATCGCGTACCGGTGCATGCAGGCGGCCCGTACGTGATCCCGCACTACTCGGCCCGCACGCGCGCGATTCATACGCACGTCACGCCGGCCGGCGCTTTCCGCGGCTTCGGCGTGCCGCAGACGACAATGTCGCAGGAACAGCTGATCGACGAGCTGGCGTTCGCGGCGGGCATCGATCCGCTCGAGTTCCGCGCGCTGAACGCGTTGCGCCCCGGCGATACGCTGCCGACCGGGCAAGTGCTCGACGACAGCGTCGGCCTCGTCGCATGCCTCGATGCGCTGCGTCCGGCGTGGCGTGACGCGCATGCGCGGATCGCGACGCTGAATGCGGCGGCGCCCGGCCACATTCGTCATGGCGTCGGCATCGCGGCGTTCTTCTACGGCTGCGGCAACACCGCATTGCCGAATCCGTCGACGGTCCGCTTCGGCATCCGCCGCGACGGCACGATCGTCCTGCACCAGGGTGCGGTGGATGCCGGCCAGGGCGCGAACACGGTCATTCCGCAAATCGCGGCCGACGCGCTGGGCGTACCGGTCGACCGGCTGCGATTCGTCGGCCCGGATACCGCGCTGTCGCCGGATTGCGGCCGCACGTCGGCGTCGCGGCAGACCTTCATCACCGGTCGCGCGGCCTTCCTTGCCGGCTCCGCGCTGCGCCACCGGCTGCTCGCGTTCGCCGGCGCGGCGTCCGATGCGCGGATTTCGTCCGATGCGCGCGGCATCGCCGTCGACGGCCATCCGCTGGATCTGCGGACGCTGCCCGTCGATGCACACGGCTACGTGATCGCGGCCGAGGAGCGCTTCGATCCGCCGACCACGTCGCTCGATGCGTCGGGGCAAGGCACGCCTTATGCAACCTACGCGTTCGGCGCGCAGATGGCGGAGGTCGCGGTGGACTGCGAAAGCGGGCGCGTGCGGGTACTCAAGGTCGTGGCCGCGCACGACGTCGGCAGGATGGTCAATCCGACGCTGCTCGAAGGACAGGTCGAAGGCGCGGTCGCGCAAGGCGTCGGCATGGCGCTGATGGAGAAGTACCACCCCGGCCGATACAACAATCTGCACGACTACGTGATTCCGACCGTGCACGACATGCCCGACGTGCAGTCGATCTTCGTCGAGGCGCCGACGGCCGTCGGCCCGTACGGCGCGAAAGGCATCGGCGAGCCGGCCCTCGTGCCGACGGCCGCAGCCATCCTGAACGCGATCCATCACGCGACCGGCGTACGCATCCGCGAAGCGCCGGCCACGCCGGACGTCGTGCGGCGCGCACTCGCCACCGGCAAACGGCCTTGCGCGCTTCGATAACGCCATCCCCTACTTCACAAACAACAACAATGACGACAACGAGAGATGCCGACGAAGCCGCGCTGCGAATCGTGCCGCGCGCGTCGTGGTACGCCGAACTCGATACCGCCGGCAAGCGCGCGTTCAAGGCGGCGTTCGCCGGCTGGGCGACCGATGCGTTCGACTTCATGGTGTTCAGCTTCGTGCTGGCTTCGCTGATCGACCTGTGGGGCCTCGATCGCGGCAAGGCCGGCCTGTTGAGCACCGTGACGCTGATTTTCTCGTCCGTGGGCGGCTGGATCGCGGGCATCCTCGCGGATCGATACGGACGGGTCAAGGTATTGCAGGGGACGATCCTGTGGTTCTCCGTCTGCACGCTGGCAATCGGTTTCGCGCAGAACTTCGAGCAGATCTTCGTGCTGCGCGCGCTGCAAGGGCTCGGCTTCGGCGGCGAATGGGCCGTCGGCGCCGTGCTGATCGGCGAGATCGTCGCACCCGCCCATCGCGGCAAAGCGGTCGGCCTCGTGCAGAGCGGCTGGGCCATCGGCTGGGGCGGCGCGGCGATTCTCTACAGCATCGCGTTTTCGGTCCTTCCCGAGTCGCTGGCCTGGCGCAGCCTGTTCTGGGTGGGTATCGTGCCCGCCCTGCTCGTCCTGTACGTACGCAAGCACGTGCCCGAACCGGAAGTGTTCGTGCAGGCGGACGCCGCCCGCAAACAAGGCGCAGGCCAGCCGTCGGTGTGGGCGATCTTCTCGCGCGCGCACGCACGGCGCACGGTGCTGGCCGCGCTGCTCTGCACCGGCATCCAGGGCGGCTTCTATGCGATGTCGACGTGGCTGCCGGCCTTTCTCAAGATCGAGCGACACCTGTCGGTGCTCGATACGGGCGCCTATCTGTTCGTGATCATCGTCGGGTCGTTTTGCGGCTATGTCGTCGGCGCGTATCTTTCCGACTGGTGGGGACGCCGACGCAACTTCATGCTGTTCTCCGCGCTCTCCCTCGTGTCGGTGTGCGCGTACCTGACCGTCCCGCTGTCGAATGCACAGATGCTGTGGCTCGGCTTTCCGCTCGGCTTTTCGTCATGCGGCATCTTCAGCGGCGTCGGCGCGTACCTGACGGAACTGTATCCGTCGACTTTCCGCGCCAATGCGCAAAGCTTCACCTACAACTTCGGACGCGGCATCGGCGCGCTGTTCCCGAGTCTCGTCGGGATGCTGAGCCATTCGCTCGGCCTCGCGCTGGCCATCGCGATCTTTTCCGGCGCAGCCTATGGCGTGGTGCTGCTCGCCGTCCTGCTGCTGCCGGAGACGAAGGCGACGTCGCTTTGAATGCCGGACGCGGCTGCGGTCGCTAGCCGCGAACAGCCGCCGCGCGGTCGACTTCCGGTATGCTGATCCGCGCAAAATCCCGGAAATCAAGGTAACCACTGCGATGGACATCGCGATCCGCATCGAAGGCCGTCACGACCTGACGGGGCAAATCTTCCGGCAACTGCGCACGGCGATCGTCGACGGGCGGCTCGAAGGCGGCGCGCGGCTGCCGTCGACGCGCGACCTCGCGAAACAGCTCGGCGTGTCGCGCAAGACGACGCTCGACGCGTTCGAGCGCCTCGTCGCCGAGGGCTACCTGACGACGCGCGCGGGCGACGGCACGTTCGTC